>ERZ1292629.922-Hain-H43-01um-R1-922-length-31330-cov-8_pt1 | contig 31330 bp, 30 predicted proteins | sample MGYA00564399_ERZ1292629 | MGnify/ENA primary metagenome ERZ1292629 (study PRJEB36523, sample SAMEA6512636) | groundwater metagenome | collected 2019-01-08 | study: AquaDiva: Metagenomics assemblies of 32 groundwater samples
CGTCATAGCAACATTTTACCGTATTTGGTTAGTGCTAATCTACTCTAGACCCTATTTTACTATGATTGGTTTGTTTTCTGCATGCGTGCAGTCGACACACCATTGGGAGATGCCGTCAAAGACAATTTGATGTTCTTGCATTTCGGTGTTGTCTGTTTGATTGGGTAAAGCAAGATCTCCCGTTGTTTTGTCTATAAGAACCTGTCGTTTCATGGACTCACGTTCTGTCGGGATTGTTCCTTTGATAAAGTATTCAAATCGTGTTGGACATCCTTTATCTTCTCCATCAGGGTTGGGGGGTAATAATCCGCTGGTTGCACAAATTTGCGCACCCACCACACCGTCAGGTTGTTTGGGCCAGATATCGGGTTTCCCCTCAAGTGTTTTGCGAATAATTTTATTCCAAATGGGAGCGGCCCCCGTGATACCCGAAACCAGCGACGGGTTCATGGGAGAATTATCATTATTGCCGACCCATGTAGCAACGAGCACTTGCGGCGTGTACCCGATGGTCCAGTTGTCCCTAAGATCATCAGTCGTTCCGGTTTTTACAGAAATAGCGTGACCCTGAATGGCTAAGAGAGAGTTTGATCCGAACGCATCCTGGCGTGCATTGTTATCAAGGAGTATGTGAGAAATAATAAACGCGGTTTCATGGCTTACAACTCTGGTCCCTTGAATGAGAAGTTGAGACGGTATGTCGCGGTTTAAATTGGGATCTTTGAATTCATCAAGCGTTTTGCCGTTTTTATCCGTTACCTTAAGAATTGAGACAAGATCGCGTCGAATTCCACTATTGGCAAAGACTGAAAAAGCTTGGGCCATATCAGTCATATGAACCTCGCCGCCGCCCAGAGTAAGCGAGAGGCCGTATTTGGATGCATCAGATATTGTATTTAATCCAAATCCAGAAGCGGAAGCTACCATATCAGATACAGAATTAAGGTATAACATTTTCACCGCTGGAATGTTTAAGGAATTTCCAAGCGCTAGGCGAAGCTGTACCGGACCTCTAAATTTGCCATCGTAGTTTTTGGGGCAGTAGGGTTTTGGGCCTCCAACGTTTGTAAAACACGTTGGCACATCAAGAAACATGTGGCTGGCGGTCACAATGTGTTTATCTATTCCGATCGCGTAGTTTATAGGTTTTATCGATGAGCCCGGTTGGCGAAGAGCGGTGGCGACGTTAAAGGATCCTGAGGGAGTGGCAAAATAATCGACAGATCCGACCATTGAGAGTATTTCGCCAGTTGAGGGTTTCGTGACAAGAGCAGCGCCATTTGATACACGGTAGGACTTAAGTTTGTTTACCTCTCCCGCAACGGTCGCTTGGACGAACTCTTGTAAATCAAGATCTAGGGTGGTGGTGACCTTTAGCCCGCCACGTTCTACGATATTTTCACCAAATTTTTTGACGAGTTCTTCTTTGACATACATCACAAAGTGAGGAGCCAATATTCCTTTGTTTTGTTTGTAGACCAATTCCTCTTTCGCAGCGGTATCTGATTGTTCTTGTGTGATATACCCATCCTCAACCATACGTTTTAGTACCGCAAGTTGTCTGGTTTTTGCGTATTCTGGATGTGCACCAAACGGAGAATACAACGTCGGCGCTTGTGGAAGTCCAGCAAGCAGCGCGGCTTGAGAAAGTGTTAAGTCCTGTACTGATTTTCCAAAGTATCGCTCAGACGCAGTTTCAATTCCCCACGCAGTCCCGCCGTATGGCACATGATTTAAATACATCTCTAAGATTTTATCTTTGGAATATAGAAGTTCAACGATTGGCGAAAGAAATATTTCTTTGGCTTTCCTCGTCAGCGTTCGTTCAGGAGAAAGAAGCGCTGATTTGACAAGTTGTTGTGTAATGGTAGATCCGCCTTGGAGTTGTTTTCTTCCGATATTCGCCAGTATTGCGCGGAGCATGCCCCCTATAGGGTTTATTCCGACGTGGGTATAAAAATTTTTGTCTTCAATGGCAATAGTGGCGTGTTGAACGTTTTTGGGGATTTTGTCAAGAGATACTGCGGTGCGATTTTCTCCCACGAAAATATCAAATAAAAGTTTATCGTTTCTGTCGTAGATTTTTGTAGCAAGGGGGACATCATAGGTTGAGAGCTTTGTCGGCGATGGAAGGTCCTTTAAAATGACTAAGTAAAAGATAAAAAGAAAGCTAAGCGGAAGAAGAAAGAAAGCAAAACGGCGATACGTGTGCCATGTATTTTTTACAATAAAAAATGTTCCTACGGACTTTTTTGTCATAGAGATATTATATACTATTGTCTGAATTTGCCGTATGATAATGATAGAAAGAAAGGAAACATATTTCTATGTATACCCTCCCTGTGTTGCCATACGCTTTTGATGCTCTTGAACCATTTATAGATAAAGAGACGATGGAGATCCATCACGATCGTCATCACACAGCATACATAAAAAATTTAAACGATGCGTTAGCCACTATAGAAGGATATACTACGCCATCTATAGAAATACTACTGCAGTCTCTTGGTTCGATTCCTGAGTCGATTCGAACGAAAGTAAGAAATAATGCGGGAGGTCACTATAACCATAGTTTGTTTTGGACCATGATGAGTGCACCCAAAGGGCAAACAGCACAAGGCACGCTTAAAGATGCAATTGTGAGCTCGTTTGGTGATGTGAGCGCTTTACAGAAAAAAATTACTGAAGTTGGCCTTGCCCGTTTTGGCAGCGGATGGGTGTGGATGGTCGTTGACCAAAAGCAATTAAAGGTTATCGATACACCAAATCAAGATAGTCCTGTTACAGAAAACATGAAACCAATTCTTTGCATTGACGTGTGGGAACATGCATACTACTTGAAGTATCAAAATAAACGCGCTGATTATCTTTCGGCATTTTGGAACGTCGTAAACTGGCGTACCGTAGAAACGCTCTATGAAACGGCCATGACATAAACTGAAAAGTACTCTCATGCGTTTTGCTAATCCATACATTGTTCGTCTTCAAGAACCCAAAGAAACTATCCTTTTTGCCGCTGCGCAAGATGCTGGGAGTAAGAACGGATTACAACAAGATTACTTCTTAAATTTTAATGATGAGTGTTTTGTGCTGGCTGATGGCGTGTCGACGAGAAAATTAAGCGAGGCTGCATCTAAACTAGCGTGCGAAACTGCTATATGGGGATACAAACATATACGACAGCACCGATTTTATTTTCAGGATAAAAAACGGTTTATGAAGCGGATTTTTCGATCGACGAATTTGGCTGTATGGCAAAAGCAAAAAGAAGTAGGATTCAAACATGGTATCGCGACCACGCTTTTAGTCGTTATGATAGGACCTAAGCATTATTGGGTAGGGCATGCGGGGGATACAAGCGCGTGGCACCTGCGATCAGGTGTTATCAAAAAATTAACGACAGATCATGTCGATCGAGAGGGAGCGTTACAAAAAGCTGTGGGATTTATTCGTTTAGGGCTAGTACCAGATTTCACGACAGGTGAGCTTATCTCAGGAGACATGATGCTTCTTATGACTGATGGCATAGAAAAGTATTTGAAACCCTCACAAATTTTAGCCGTAGTCGATACGCCAGTTATAGATATTGCCGATGCACAAAAGCGAACGGTTGCACTTATAAATGCCGCAAAAGCTGAAGGTTCAACATCGAATATGACCGTAGTTCTTATAGCACGTGTATAGAATAAATGTGTATGATGGAAAGAGGAAGGGAAGGTATGCCAGAAGAATTTTTTGCACCAGTTTGTAATACAAATACACCACCAGTATACCGATACTTTGACGGCGATGCATGGCGTGAGAGTGAAAGCCATAAAACGATGCCACTTCTCTCTCCTGTTGATGGTCAGGTACTAGGATTCACACAAGTTGTAACAGAGAAAGAAATTGATACGGTTATGGGGAGAGCTAAAAAGGCACAGGATCTTTGGGAATCAGTAGCGCTGAATAAACGGATAGCAATAATGCATTTGGCCGCTGATTGGATTCGACATTTCGAGGAGTATTTAACGACTTTTTTGACTAATGAAATCGGTAAGACGCATGATGAAGCAAAGGGTGAAATAGTTCGGACAGCTGATCTTATCGATTACTATGCTCAAGAAGTGCAATCCATACGAGGGGAAACGTTGGATAGCGATAATTTTCCTGGATTTGAAAAAGGAAAAATCGCGATGGTTGAGCATGTGGCGCATGGCGTAGTCCTTGCTATCGCACCCTTTAATTACCCTGTGAATTTGTCAGCCAGTAAAATAGTGCCAGCACTTTTAATGGGAAATAGCGTGGTGTTAAAGCCGCCCACTTTAGGAGCGCTGAGTACACTTCATTTAGTGCGGATTTTTGAAAAAGCAGGTGTGCCGAAAGGGGTGCTCACTTGCGTTACAGGAGTAGGCAATGATATCGGTAATTATATAGTTTCGCATTCTCATGTCTCGATGGTTGCGTTTACGGGTAGTAGTGATACGGGTATTGCCATAGCAGGAAAAGCTTCGATGAAGCCGTTATTGTTTGAGTGTGGAGGAAACAATCCGGCTCTCGTATTGCCCGATGCTGATTTGCATCAGGCAGCCAGAGAAATAGTGAAAGGCGCATTTCAATATAGCGGGCAGCGATGCACAGGAATTAAATACGTGCTTACGATGCCAAACATTCGGGAGCAATTATTGCCATGTATCAAAGACGCAATGACAGAGATGGTAAAGTCAGGCGATCCAAGAAGTCCTGAGACGAAACTTGTCGGTCCCGTGATATCTGAAGAGGCGGCAAAACACATAGAAGAAGTAGTACAAGAAGCGATAAAAGACGGTGCAACACTCGTTGTCGGGGGCACACGAGCCAAAGCGCTTGTAGAACCAACAATTCTTACAGGAGTAACCTCAAGGATGAGAGTTATTGCCAAAGAAACGTTTGGTCCGGTGATGTCGTTTGTCGACGTGGCATCTGTAGATGAAGCGATACAAATTATCAATGCGTCAGAGTATGGGTTACAAGCGTCAGTGTTTACCAAAGATGAAGGGTCTGGGATTGTCGTTGCTCAACAGATAAACGTTGGCACGGTACAGATAAATGGATCACCACAAAGAGGCCCTGATCATTTTCCATTTTTAGGCGTCAAACATTCAGGTGTCGGGGTACAAGGAGTACGGTATAGCTTGGAAGCGATGAGCCGGATAAAATCGGTCGTTCTTAATAAGCCTCAATAAATAAAATTGACGGAAGTTGTTTACTTGACGTACTATAATGGTGATGAGAAAAATTTCTCAAGGCCAACGCAAAACACTTGCAGATTTTTTTGTTAATGCATCTGTCGCATGGTTGGGAGGCGCTGTCATTACGCCGTTTATTACGAGAAATGTAGGCTACGATGCCGTGGTAATCGTTGTATGGGGAATTGCCATGATGAGTACATTTCTTGCAACTGCATTATGGCTTATGAAAGGAGTCAACACATGACAACAGAAACAGTATTAGAAATCTTTTCTGTAGGATCCATCGTGAGTGTCGTCATTATAGTTTTCGTTTATTGGTTGATGAAAGGAAGGGGATAGTATGTGGTCACCACTTATTCTTATGGGTGTTGTAGCTGTATTGATAGCGCTTGGGTTTGCGTGGTATTTTTTTCGACAGTTGTAATTTGATATTATAGATGATGTTTTCGGACAAATTTAATTTGGTCTTCTGTGTATCCTAAGTTTGTTAAAAATTGTTGGATTTCGCGTTTGGATTTCCCCTCTTTGGTCATTTTTTGGGTAAAGGTATAAATCCATTCGGTCACTTCAAAAGGAAGTAGTATCCATTTATCTGTAATTTGTGCATAATATTCGGGTACGACAGTGCAGTGAGGTTTGTAAAACATCGTGACGCGTGTAATTGATGTGGGCTTAAAGTCGTTTAGATATTCTGTAGCTCTGATAAGTGTTTTACCAGTGTCTGCTATATCATCTACCAATAATATTTTCTTGTTTTTAATTATTTTGGAAAGTCCTGCGGTGATTTCAACTTTTCCTTGTTGTTTGATATCTGTATAGCTTTGGATGGTAATTGAGGATATGGGAATGCGAAGATAATCAGAGAAAAGGTGTCCCAACGTGAGCCCTCCTCGAGCAATGGCAACGATTTCATCAAAGGATTTTTTCTCGTGCCCTAGCATCGTGGCTGCCATTTTTAAAGCCAGTAAGTGATATTGTTCCCATGAAACAGAAAGATACTGTGTATCCATATGAGAGTATTATGGCTTGCACACTTGACCGGCGTCAATGCTTCCGTATAATAGGAACATGGATGCCTCATCAACCGTAGATCTAGTCTATTCAAGCGTCGCTATATCAGGAGCTCCCGGCGCTGGGCGATCAACCCTTCTTAAAAATTTACGTCCTCATTTGACCCCACTTGATTTTGAATTTTTTTCGGGTGGCGATTGGGCGAGACAATTTTCTATAGAAGCTGGCAAACATAATGCTGACGATCCTACCCACCACTTAGCAACTGACTATGGAGAAGATATAGATCATCAAATAGATCTTGCGTTACGAAAAAAATTATCAGATACTTCCGTACACGTGGCAGTAGAAAGCTGGATAGCTGGATGGAACATGAGAGGATTGCCGCACGTATTGAAGGTGCTTCTTATGTGTGACGACGCGCTTCGTATAGATCGTATTGTCAATCGAGACGGCGTGTCTGTAGAGGAGGCAAAAAAACATTTGTGCATGAGGGAAGATAGTAATTTGGGTAAGTGGAGTAAGATGTATTCCGTAGACCAGAAAGATTTTTGGGACCCAAAGCATTACGACCTGATTATCAATACTTACGCACATGGACCGAAACAAACACTTGATTTGGTGTTGCAGGCTATGGGATATTTCAAATCCCACTCAGTATGATCCCTGATGAACGCACAGTCCTTCACTTGTGGAATACATACGCACTGTCAGACGTGAAGCGTAATCACAGCAGAGTCGTTGCTCGTGTCGCGATGTTTTTAGCTGCAAAGGTGAGTGCAAAACTGGGCATATCGATTAACACTGAGCTTTTGTATGCAGGTGCCATGCTTCACGATATCGATAAGAACATCCCAAAACAGAAAGGTGAACACCATCCGGATACAGGGGTGAGAGTGTTGCGTGTAGGAGGATTTGGGGAAGTAGCTGACCTTATCAAAACACATGCATTATCAAGCATTCTCGATCAAACCGTACCAAAGACATGGGAAGAGAAGTTATTATATCTTTCCGATAAAATGGTCAAGCACGATATTATAACTGTCGATGAGCGTTTTAGACTTTGGCGAAAAGAGGATTTATCTTCAAACGCAATCGTTGAGCTTGATAAGGCACACGTTAAAGTAAAAGCACTTGAAAAAGAAGTTCTCGACATCATTGGTATAACAGCAAATGATGTTGCTGTTCTTGTATAAGTGTGCACATATCGTACAATAAAGGGGTTAAAGAAAGGACATCATGAAATCTATACGAATAGCAGCACTTCTTATTTTTTTATTGATACTTAGTACCGTAAGGATTAGTGTTTTTGCCCTTCCTAATCTGCAAGAGACGCAAGACGCGCGCGAAACTAAAACAAGCATCATCGTGTATACACTCCCATTTCCCGGTATTTTACCAACCCATCCATTGTATTTTTTAAAAACCTTACGGGATACGTTGATAGAAAAAATGATAACCAATGATGTCAAAAAGGCAGAGTTTTATATTTTACAGGCTGATAAGCGGTTACAAATGAGTATTGTACTTTCAGGCGGCGAGAATAATGAGCTTACAGAGGCGATCAGAAGTGATGCACTCATGTATCGAGAAAAGTCTTTCACAATGCTTAGCAAAGCTGCTGCAAAGAACATAGCCGTTCCCCGCTATGTATTGGAGAAACTTTTAGTGTCAGCCAAAAAACATGAAGAAGTATTACAGGATATGGTGGTCGACACAACACCGGTTACAAATCTTATCTCCAACATAGAAGCACTCTTGAAGGAAGAAATAGACAAAAAGTGATCAAGAGTTGTTGCTAGATTGTTGTATCTTTTCATTTTTGATACTGCTATGGATTTCTGTAGGAGTTTTTTGTGGTCAATATCTGAACGCAACCAGCAAACTACAATTTTTTATCATCAAATCACCGTACTTTTCCCTCATGGTATTTCCTTTGAGGCTATAGCAAAAAATTAGTGTATTTTGATATAGATATTTCTAGTTGACGTCCTACAATTAGTGTCATAGGATCTGTTTTACCACAACATATAGCGTTTTTTGATTTCACAGATGAAATGTCCATATTGCGGATTTTTAGACACTGACGTATTAGAAACAAGAGATAGCGAAGATTTGGCCGTGACGCGAAGAAGGCGCTCGTGTGATAAATGTGAAAAACGATTTACGACGTATGAAAGGATAGAAGCTACCCCTCTTACCGTAATGAAGCGAGATCAGAGGCGTGAGCCTTTTGATAGAGATAAATTAGCCAGAGGTATCTGGAGAGCAAGCGGTAAGACGATGCTTAAAGCTGAAGATGTCAGAAGAATAGTGGATGAGGTAGAGAGAGAGTTGATTGGGGGCAATACCACAGAGGCATCAAGTAAAAAGATAGGTGAACTGGTAGCAAAGCGATTAAAAAAGATTGATAAAATTGCATATATCCGATTTGCAAGCGTATTTCGACACTTTGTAGAACTAGAAGACTTTCAAGGAGAATTACAAAAATTAATAAAAAGGAAATAAACGTATGAATCTATCTGGCATTCGACAAACAGTATTCTTAGATCGATATTCTCTAAAGGATGAGAAAGGCAATCCCATCGAGCTGCAACCTGAACAAATGTGGCGTCGTGTCTCTCATGCGGTCGCTCAGATTGAAGCAAAGCCCAGTCGAGAGCACTGGGAAGAACAGTTTTATAATGCCATGACTGATTTTAAATTTGTTCCAGGAGGGCGTATCTTATCAGGGGCAGGGACCGGATATAAAGTGACGTTTTATAACTGTTTTGTCATACCGAGTCCTCATGACTCACGCGGAGGAATTCTTAAAACGCTTGGTCAAATGGTCGAGATCATGTCTCGAGGGGGAGGCGTTGGAATAAATTTATCCAGTCTTCGTCCTAGAGGCGCCAGAGTCAATAAAGTGAATGGATTTTCATCAGGACCGTGCAATTGGGCAGAGCTTTTTTCTGTGGCGACCAAAGACATCATCCAGCAAGGTGGAAGTCGCAGGGGGGCGTTGATGCTCATGTTGTGGGATTGGCATCCTGATATCGAGGAATTTATTACGGTCAAACAAGACCTTACGCGTATAAATGGAGCAAATCTTTCTGTTTGTGTGTCTGATGCGTTTATGACAGCGGTTAAAAATGATGCGGATTGGGACTTAGTGTTTCCTGATAAAACAGATCCTGAGTATGACACCAAGTGGGATGGGTATTTGCCAAATTGGTTGAAGATGGGTAAAAAAGTTGTGGTTCAGAAAACGCTCAAAGCACGTGCGTTATGGGATCTTATAGCGACAGCCGCATGGAAGAGCGCTGAGCCTGGAGTCGTTTTTATGGAGCGTTATAACAAACAATTTAATAATAATTATTTTGAATACATAAACTGTGTAAATCCATGCGTGACGGCAGATACACTCGTTTCAACTTCAAGTGGTATTCGATCAATCGATCAGTTATATAAAGAAGGGAAGCCGTTTACCGTTGTCGTTGAAGGTAAACATTATCTTTCCTCTTCTGTTTTTAGGACAGGGACAAAACGTGTCTATCGATTAATAACCAAAGAAGGCTATCAGATCAAACTCACTGGCGATCACAAAGTATATACAACACGCGGAAAAATTGAAGCAGACAAGCTCACCCGCGGAGAAAAAATTGTGTTAACTACTGGGGGAGCGTTTGGTATACACGGGACGCTTGATGAAGGACAGGTGTTGGGCTGGTTGGTGGGTGACGGAAGCATGAAAGAAGACGTGGCAACTCTTTACTTTTATCGTAAAGAAAAGGAAGAGTTTGCGCCACGATTTGCCGCCATGGTTTCCTTGATGGTTGACGGCGAACAAATGGTACATAGAGCGTATCCAATAGCACCGCAATATGTAGAAAAAGAAGATAAAGCGGTTATTGAGTCGGTTCGTCTCTGGCGTATGGCAAAACGGTATGGGTTATCCCACGAAAATAAATATATAGTCCCGAATTCTGTTTTTTCTGGATCAGAGTCGATGCAGCGAGGGTATTTACAGGGGTTATTTTCAAGTGATGGGCATGTAGCAGGAACGGCGCAAAAAGGTGTCAGCGTGCGTCTTACGTCGGTGAGCAAGAGTCTTCTTATTGATGTACAGCGACTACTTCTTAATTTCGGTATCGTAAGTTCGCTCTACGAAAATAGACGTGATGCAGGAATGCGGAAATTGCCCGATGGACATGGCGGCACGAAAGAATATTTCTGCAAAGCATATCACGACCTCGTTATTTCAAAATCAGATATTCATTTGTTTGCGAGTCTTATCGGGTTTCTTCAGGAGGAAAAACAAGAGAAACTTCGGTCACTGCTTGCTACGTATGTGCGTGGTCCGTACAAAAAAAGTTTTACGGCGACCTTTGACCGTCTAGAAGAAGAAGGTATGGAAGATGTATTTGATATAACGGTTGCCAACGTACACAGATTTGCCGCAAACGGAATGATTGTTTCCAACTGCGGTGAAGAAGGGTTACCCAATTGGGGTGTGTGCAATTTGTGTTCTATAAACGTTGCAGCTCTTGTAGATGAGCATGGCAAGATGAATTATGGAGAATTAGCGCGCATTGCAAAAATTGGCGTCAGATTTCAAGATAATGTCATTGATGCAGATTTTTATGTGTTTGATGAGATACGAAAAGTGCAGCAAAAAGGAGAGCGACGAATAGGACTAGGGACTATGGGAATTGGCGATGCGCTTATCAAAATGAAATTGCGGTATGGTTCAAAAGAGAGCCTTGATGAAATTGATAAAATTTATCGGATCATACGGGATGCGGCGTACGAAGCGTCGGTTGATATCGCAAAAGAAAAAGGACCATTTCCAAAAATTAACAAAAAAAAGCACGTTGAAGGATATTTCACCAAACAATTACCTGAAGTACTGCGAAAGAAAATGAAAAAGTACGGCGTTCGAAATAGCGTCATATTACAGCAAGCGCCGACAGGGACGACATCTCTTTTGGCCGGTGTATCAAGCGGCATTGAGCCGGTGTATGAATTTGAATTTACGAGAACATCAAGATTAGGTGAGCACATACTCTATCATCCTTTGTATAAAGCATGGTTTGAGGAATTTAAATTGGCAAATGGCCGTGAACCGACAAAAGAAGATAGGCCAGAGTATTTTGTCTCTGCCAATGACCTGTCGCCAGAAGATCATGTGTATGTGCAAGCGGCAATACAAAAATATGTCGATGCTTCAATAAGCAAAACCGTTAATGCACCAAACTCTCATACAGTCGAGGATGTAAAACGCATTTATACCTTGGCCTACGAACAAGGGTGTAAAGGGATTGCATACATGAGAGAAGGAAGCAGACAAGGAGTGTTGACTCGCAATGTCGAGAAGAAGCCGGAAGCCTCCGACGCGAAAGTGTTGGAGCAAGTACCTCAGATACCAGAGGTTAAGCCAAGACCCATGGTGGTGCATGGTTCTACCTATCAAATTGAGACGCCCGTAGGGCAAGCGTATGTAACGATTAATACAAACGGCGGGAATCAGCCGCACGAAGTGTTTATAAATGTGGGAAAAGCTGGAAGTGATGTAACGGCAATGGCAGAAGCAATGGGACGACTTATTTCTTTGGCGTTGCGTATCTCGTCGCCTATCTCCCCAATGGATCGCGTGCATAAAGTCGCGGCAGAACTTATAGGTATTGGAGGAGCGCGGAGTTTAGGGTTTGGTGAAAATCGCGTGCGTAGCTTACCTGATGCAGTTGCCAAAGTTATTGATCGTCATTTTGGATTTTTTACTAAGCATAGGTTAGATGAGGCCATTGCCGCGGATAAGACCGTGCATGCGGATGAAAAACAAAATGACAATGCTCACCAAACTCCTGCAACCCTTTCTATCCCTCAAGTTGCAGCATCTTTTGTCCCTAAAAAAGAGCGGATGGTCACAGTGGATTTGTGTCCTAAATGCGGCGAGGGAAGCTTGGTGTTTGAGGAGTCCTGCAAAAAGTGTTATAGCTGTGGATATTCAGAGTGTTAGCATATGTCTATTTATACCCGTACCGGTGATAAAGGAATGACCGCTCTTTATGGTGGTAAGCGCGTCTTGAAGTGCAATGAGCTTGTCGATGTCTACGGATCAATTGATGAGCTTAATTCTTGGATAGGATTGGTTTCTTCTAAGTTGCCTACAATTGAGTCTCAAGAATTTTTCACTCGTTTGCAGTCAGATCTTTTTACAATAGGGAGTAATCTTGCAGGATTTGACGTCGATCTTTCTTCGTTTGACCATCGAGTGCTTGAAATGGAAGAAAGAATAGATGATATGGAAAAAGAGTTGCCGAAGCTTACTAGTTTCATACTTCCCGGAGGCAGCGAATTAGGATCGATTGTGCATTTGGCTCGAGCAATATGTCGAAGAGTTGAACGCCAGACAGTAGCACTTCATCAAACACAAGTGGTTGACGGAAAGATAATCACCTACTTAAATAGGTTCTCAGATTTTTTATTTATGCTCGCGCGATTTGTGAATAAAGAAAAAGGAACGACAGAAGTACTCTGGAGTGGTATTGACCGATTCAATCAAAAGAAGTAAAAAAAGAAAGTAGTAGAAGCTGAGGAATCCCGTGCCCTGCCTGCCGGCAGGCAGGAATTCGGGAACTGTGCCGCAACCGTGATTCGCCAAATGAGGTGGAAAAGTCGGGAACTCATTATTACATTCCATCATTATAAGAATGTGTTGGATAAACCCGAGCAGGAATTTTTATGAGTTGTTTTGTTGAAAGCAGTATCAGTACCGTCGATTGGAGAGTAGCGTCATCAAAAGGTGAAAGAAACGACGTTAGTGGCGCATCGCAATGGCGAGGTGATCATACCTTTAGTTCTTCCGCAGCGGGATTTTCTTTGCGAAATTTTATCGAGCCGGAAATTGAGATGCGTAACCCTTCGTTGTCTAAAAAAAAAGTACAACAATTAGCTCTTGATACGTTTGAGTTACGATTGCGACAAGATTTATCTTTTGAACATCAAGAAACAAATCACATCGATACTACAGTTCATTGGAAAATAGTAGATGGAATAAATGGAAAAAAAGAACTAGCTACAGCGTATGGCGCTGAGTTCATCACTCTCTCACAGCTGTGGGATCACACGAGAGCGTATGCTACACACACTGGTAATCCAAATGCATACAATAGGGAGGAAGAGAGAGCGCAAATTTCTATGCAAGACGCTTTCATAAACGGGAACGCTACTGGTTTTGTAACCGTCATATCACATCCTGATGCAATACGTTTCGTTCAGGTATGGGAGAAAACGACGACTGGGGATGTTTTATCAAAACAAATTGACCTTTATGCTACAACGGGTCGAGATTTTACTCATATTGAGGGAGAAGAACTAGTTGAACGAATATCAAAGTTTCATGAGACTATTGGCGCGTCTGCCAAACAAGAAGATATTTCCTACACGCACGTATTGTTGACCTCAGGCGCAATTACAGTAGATGATATTCGAACAATTGCTGTCGCGCATGCATACACAAATATGCCCCATGATGTACCCATGCACACTGATATGGTTGCGGGTATCGCAAAAAAAATGCAACAAGACATTTCAGAAGCAGTAGCGGTATTAGGGATGGATTTTCATATGTATATACAAAAAAGAATAGATGATATGGAAGAGAAGTTTATAAAAAAGAGAGAAGTGCAAAAAGTGAGCTTGCCAGATGCTGTGCCAATGGTGATAAAAAAGTCTCAAGCAGTTTCTATGGTAAGCGAGGGGGTAACGACACAAACGAAGAAGTCAGTAGAAGACGTGTTTTCAGAATGGGTATTTGGGCATACAGTGATTTCTTATGCGTTACTGCACCAAGTCTTCGCCCTAAGTGCAATAGAAATTTTTGTTCTTGAACCCTTTCCTACTGCTATATTTGTACACCCCTACTTGCCTTACGGAAGGGCGTTAGGAAACCCTGAGGAGCGGGGCATTACAATTCGGGATAAACAGCCTGAACGCGTCGTAGAAGTTTTTGATCGTATGCGAGTATCCAAAAAAGAGGTTTTTGATGTCTCTTTGACAGTAGAGTCTGTGGTTTTATTTTTACATACCATATTTGGTGAGACAGAGAATAAAGAACAAACTCGGGTAGACTACATTCACAACATTGAGGACAAGATTCTTTTTATTATTCATGCACTTTCGTTTCTTGCGATTGAATCAGGAAACGCACAGCCTACTCTTTATCGAAACAAAGTGGCTGGCTTATCTAAATTTGAACGAGATCTAATAAAACAGGACTACGTAGAGCGGAAAATGCACAAAACAGAAAGTGGTGTGTTGTTTGGCATGATCATATGGATGATCCTTCAGGGATTTGATCAGGTAAGTGTACAAAGTGATACTCGAGCACCACTTGAACGTGAAGAGTATTTTTCTACTACCACTTGGGTGTTGTTTTCAATTATTTGGTATTTATCAATGCTAAGAGAGGTAGGAATGCGACAATCAACCAACTCTATGGTTGTAATGAATCAAAAGCAAAAGAAACCAACGCATTTTCCGTTGTTTGGCGTAATATATATCTATATTCATGATAGAATATCCCCATAGGGATAGTGATGATATTTTTATATGAATGTCCTGCCACAACAACCACCTAAAGATCCTCAAGCGTCACCACACCCAATCTCAAGCATTGGTATGGGCAAAGAAGTGGAACAGGCTTCCACGACTGAGCTTTTAATAGATGTTGAAAACAGTAAAGATATTGAGCTTACCAAAGAGGTATCAGCTATTGGAGTGAGCATCAAGCCGACGTCGATAGTGTTACCGAAAATTGTCCAAAATGCAGGGGTACAAGTAGCAAATCCAGTTGTACAGCCATACACCATTGCGTCGACGATTGTGGTGCCTTTATCAGATGACCAGATAGCGAAAGGGCTTCATGAAAGCGTGTTAAGTTCTGTTCGTTGGTTAGCTCAGTGGTGTCAGAGACGCTTGCAACAAATGCAAAAAACATATGCCAGATCAAGTATTTGATCTTTTATACAAGCTAGAAGTGTTGGGAGTGACACTTGGTTTTGTCGTGATTTTTTTTGGAATCTTTTGCGCGCTTTTGTATATCGCATTTCTTATGTGGAAGTATCGCGATCGCGAAAAGCGATCCCTAGAATATGTATTGCTACAAGTAGCAACACCAAGAGACAATGAAACCAAGATTGATGCCGCAGAACAGATGTTTTCGAGTTTACATGCCCTTTATCATGGGGGGTATTGGTCATTTCTTAAGCCTCAAGAGCATATTTCGTTTGAAATAGTAGCTCGGCGCGAGGATATACGATTTTTTATCGCGGCACCCAAACATTTTGTCGACTTGATAGAGAAACAAGTGCACGGGTCATATCCAGGGGCTGATATAAAGCTTATGGATGAGTACAATATCTTTACTGAAAATGGAAAAGTTTCATTCACCGCATTAGTACCCAAGAATTCTGATTATCTGCCTATCCGCGTGTATCGAGATCTGCCTGTTGATCCATTGTCTTCTATAACATCAGTGCTAGCTAAAATGGAAGAGGGAGAAGGTGCGGTAATACAAATACTCGTTCAGCCAACGAATAGTAAATGGGCTTCATTAGGCAGATCATTTATAGCAAAGACAAAGAAAGCGGAAGCAAATCCTGAAAAAGCGAGTTTTAAAGTTGATGCAAAAATGCTTGAGTCGGTCGAACAAAAAATTGCAAAGCCCGGATATAATGTGGTCATACGATTAGTCGTATGCGCGGCGACCAAAGAAGCTGCAGATGCACATTTAGAGAATCTAGAGACATCATTTCATCAGTACACGAATGATCATAATCATTTTAGTAAGGTGAAACATCCGTTAAAGAAATTATTTATGCTTGATTTTATCTATCGGTATTTTCCTGTCATAAATTTACCATTTTTTAAGCAGTTTGGGGTGTTAAACAGTGATGAGCTCGCGACGATTTACCATTTACCGAACAAAACGATAGAAACGCCACATATTTTTTGGATAAACGCCAAACGTGCACCCGCTCCAATGCAGATACCAAACTCTGGTATGTTTGTAGGAATTTCAAGATTTCATGGTGTAGATCGAAGGATTTATATAGGTGATGATGACAGAAGAAGGCATACGTATATTATAGGAAAGACGGGTACAGGAAAGTCTCAGCTTTTAGAGGAAATGGTAATACAAGATATTAAAGAAGGAAAGGGTGTTGCGGTTATAGATCCACATGGCGATTTGGTTGACGGCATCTTAGAACGAATTCCCGCTGAAAGAGCTGAAGATGTAATCTACTTTGATCCTTCAGATACTGAGCGTCCGATGGGACTTAATATGCTTACGGCTGATACTGAGGAACAGAAGCATTTCGTCGTTACCGCAATTGTCGGACTTATGTATAAACTGTACGATCCACAAAAGACTGGTATTATCGGTCCTCGATTTGAACATGCGGTGAGAAACGCAATGCTTACGATTATGGTAGAGCCAGGAAGTACATTTGTGGAGGTGGTGCGCGTGTTGACTGATGCTACCTACGTACAAGAGTTATTGCCAAAACTTACTGATCCTATTATACGCAGGTATTGGACGGATCAAATAGCACAAACTGCAGACTTTCATAAATCTGAAGTACTTGATTACATCGTATCTAAATTTGGTCGCTTCGTTACCAACAAAATGATTAGAAACATTATAGGCCAATCTAAATCCAGCTTTGATTTCAGAGCATGTATGGATGATGGAAAAATACTACTTATCAATCTTTCTAAAGGAAAAATTGGTGAAGAAAATAGTAATTTTTTGGGATTAATACTTGTGCCAAAAATTCTTATGGCTGCTATGAGTAGACAAGATGTCCCAGAAGAAAAACGCCGTGATTTTTTTGTGTATGTCGACGAGTTTCAAAATTTCGCTACACCAGATTTTGCACAGATATTATCAGAGGCGCGTAAGTATCGCTTGAGTTTAACGGTTGCCAATCAATTTATCGGACAGATGGATGAAGAGGTCAAAAATGCTGTGTTTGGAAACGTAGGGACGCTCATTACATTTCGTGTCGGTGTCACGGATGCAAATTACTTGCAGCATGAGTATCAGCCGGTATTTAACGAAACAGATCTTATCAACATTGATAAATTTAATGCGTATGTAAAAACGATTGTAAAAAATGAGCCAGTCAAACCATTTAGTTTGGATTTGACAAAAGATATGCGTAAAGTAATAAGCGACAAAAATCCAGAAATAGCGAAGGCTATCATACAATTATCTCGTCTAAAGTATGGCCAGCAGCGAGAATTAGTCGAAGCAGAAATTATACAGCGCTCCAAATTATAAACTTCCCCTTTACATTTTGACTGGGTAGAGTATTCTTCTTTTATTGCTATATAATTTTTTATGGAAAAAATAGATGAAGTAGGAGAACCAAAATCTCTTCCAAATACTGTATATATTTTCAATATGCCTGAAGACGTATGGTCGTTTATTCAAGCGATGTCCAGTGATAAAGAGCGTACGCGTGAGATAGATGAGAGTGCAGATTGGGGTGATAGAGATTTATTTTCATTTTGTGCAGAAGAGCGAATGATTTTTATTTTTCCTAAACCAATTGGAAACGAGTTTTGGTCATATTTTGAGCGGTTGATGGGAAAGAGAAATTTTCGTGTCTTGGTTCCCAAAAAACACACAGGTGTTATTTCTCAAGATATCATGGATGATCCCGCGATCATTGCACAATTAGATCAGGCAGCAAATGGACAAAGGCGTTTGGTGCTAAAAAGCTACTCCACGTCGCAACCATTTTTAGATCTCGTTCGATTTTTGCGTGAGAAAGGATTAACTGTTTCAACTCCAGATTCACCAGAGGAAGATGACGCATGGACAGTAAATTTTTATGGAAGTAAATCGGGTATACGGCAACTGGCTCAACAGAGTCGTGCAATCGAGCCGGACCTTATGATGGCGGAGGGCGTGATCGCAAGCGGGATTATCGATGCGTCTCGAATTGCAGCCAATAAATACATCAAAGAACGTGGAGTTGTATTAAAGACGAACAAGGGACATTCGGGAGTGGGCGTGCTTTTGTTTAAAGAAGGGGAGTTGCCAATTGAATTTTATCAGTGTCAACAAAAGATATTATCGATAATTAAAAAAGATGCATATTGGAATTTGTTTCCGATCGTTATCGAGTCATATATTACCATTAATCCGTCTATCGGTGGTGGGTGTCCGAATGTTGAGTTTAGAATATTGAAAAACGGCCACGTCGAACTTTCGTTTTATGGCGGTATGCGGGTGACGCCTGAAGGGTCATTTCGTGGGATGGAGATCCATAACGATGTCATCTCAGATCAGGTGGCAGCAAGACTCGTAGACACTGGATTTTATATTGCAGAGCAGTATAGAGCTGCTGGGTATCGTGGGTATTTTGACGTGGATTTTGTGGCATCCCGCAATGGTCAGGTGTATGTGACGGAATCAAACGTTAGGCGCACGGGCGGCACACATGTGCACGATGTCGCGCAGTATTTTTTTGGCAAAGACTATATGTATCTCACGTATATTATTTCCAATAATTCCCATGATTTGCCAGCGGGCAAGAAATTTACATTTTCAGATATTCTCAATCGGTTAGAGCCGATACTTTTTACCAAAGAGAAGCGAGAGGGGATTATAATTATTTCTGAAAATTTACTTACATATAATCTATTGGCGTTTGTCATCTTTGGCGCGAATAAAAAACGCGCATATGAGCTAGAGGCCACGATGCAGACTCTTTTAGCCGCATAATCGTTTGCCATGTTTTAAAACTGCCTGCGCAGGCAGGCATGATAACAAAGAAATTCAATTTTTCTGATTAATAATAAACGGTGGTATAATATGATTTACTCTATGCGTCCATAGCTCAGCGGTAGAGCGATTGTCTTATACACAATTGGTCGGTGGTTCGAATCCATCTGGACGCACATAATAACAGTTGACTGTTACAAATTGACCGTTAACAATTTACACATAAAAATGATGGAAGAACTCGTAGTGTTGGTGGATGAACAAAATAATCAGATAGGAACGGCACGCAAAGATACTGTTCACACAAAAGACACTCCTCTTCATCGGGCGTTTTCTCTTTTTCTTTTCAATTCCAAAAAGCAACTGTTGCTTACAAAAAGAGCATCAACAAAAAAAACATTCGCAGGCGTGTGGACCAATACACTTTGTGGGCACCCTGCGCCAAATGAAACAGTTGTCGATGCGGCAAAAAGGAGATTAGTTGAGGAGCTTGGAGTCAGTGGTGTAGAGGTAAAAGAAGTGTCACCTTATCGATATACATTTGCTGATAACAATGGGATTGTGGAAAATGAAATTTGTCCAATAGTAGTTGGATATTTTGATGGCGACCCAGTGCCCAAAAAAGATGAAGTGGATGATTGGAAATGGATAGATTGGCAAGAGTTTTTAGAAGAAATACAATCTAATTTCAAACCATATTCTCCCTGGTGTAAAGAAGAAGCCATGATATTGGCCTCTCATAATCTACCATAACAATGTAGTACACTTGAATCGATTCATGTGTGTTACATATATTATTTTTTTCTATCATAAAAATAGCCATAAGTGCTCTATAGTATGCTGAGTCAGTAAAGTGCTAAATTTCAACTGTAAGATCAGGGGCAGCTACAATATCTTTCCAATGGACTGGATTTCCCAAGAAAAATGCGCAACTTGCGATATAGACAGCATTATCTGTGCATAGTGCTGGTGGTGGTGCATGGAATGTTATTGATACATTGAATTTTTTGATCGACGCGATAAATTTTTCTCGAAGTTTCGTATTTGCTGCTACACCTCCAGAGAGAAGAATAGATTTAGCATTATATTTTTCTGCTGCCATGAGAGTCTTTTTGACGAGGACGTCTGTGATAGCTTCCTGTGTTTCGTATGCAATATGGGCGATAATATCAGGAGTTAACATATTATCAGTAGTTGTTTCTTTGAGAGTTGTAACAAGCCTGACAATTGCGGATTTTAAACCGCTAAAAGAAAAATTAAACTCATTGTTTGTATCCAGCATTGGACGAGGGAGTTTGATGACAGATAGTTTGTTTGATTTGTGGTGCCATTTTGCCGCCTTGGCTATTGCCACACCCCCCTCATTGCCAAATCCTAAAAGTCTGGCTGTTTTATCGAAACATTCTCCCGCTGCATCATCAAGTGTGCCGCCTAACCATGTCAGCTTCTTGGATGATTTCATGAGATATAACTCCGTGTGTCCACCGGAGACCACTAAAGAAATGACGGGGAATGCAATTGATTTTTGGTTCGTAGTACTTGGTTCATGGATTACGAAGTTAGCATACATGTGCGCTAACACGTGGTTGACTGGAATAATAGGGATACCCGTAAGCATTGCCATCGTTCTTGCAGTTTCAACGCCAACCAAAAGACTTCCAATGAGTCCCGGCCCTACAGTGACGGCAATGGAATCAATGTGTGCAGCAATTGTTTGCATGGCATTTTTTTCTTGTGGGAGAACGTTGAGTGCTTCGTTAATGACGGGAAGAATAGAAGAGAGTTGTTCGCGAGCGGCCAATTCCGGCATGATGCCGCCGTATTTGTGATACAGCTCTTTGCTTGATGCCACAACATTGGAGAGAATTTTTACTCCATCCTCCACAATTGCACACGCTGTCTCGTCACACGATGATTCAATGGCAAGGATTCTCATAGAGAGTTTTTTTGCATAGTTTTTAGTTTGAAATTTATATATAACACTGAAAGCATACAAAACTGTACGAAAATAAGCGCCTTGGCGGGCCCGTATGTATCTGCAATGACACCAAGCAGTGGAGCAAATATTGCATAGAATATATTACCAACAAATGAATTGAGAGAGCCAAGCGTTGCTCGTTGTTTTTGTAAGTATTCCTTTTGCATAAGCGAGTTTTTGGCAACTGATGCCGCACCATAAAATATGGATGATGAAGCCATAAGAATTGGTGAGAATACTGTGGGGACTCCATATGCTATAAAATTTGCGATACGTGTGTATAGATTGCCGATGATCAGTATGTTATACGAACCAATTTTTTGGATAAATTTGCCGCTAAACCAGTAACTAATAAATGCACCACCGTACGAAATCATTTTTGAAAATCCGATTGCCCAAAGGGGCCAAACGGTATTTATAAATGCGGCGCCAAATTGAAATGAAGATTCGCCAATACCAAAACTTATAATATCTTGAAGACTTAAGAGTCTCAAAAATTTATTATTCCAAAGATGTAAGGAAGATATTTTTATATGTGAAAAAATAGTTGTATGCTGTTTAGCATATTTTTTTGGTTCTATAAGAAGCATTGAAATAATCATACATGTCACTTGGGGGATGACCGATGCCCACATGATCAGTGGAAACGACCATTGGGCAGCAACACTTCCTACGACGGCGCCGATCATAAGAGCCGCTTGAAACATTGCGCTAGTTTTCCCCAAATAATGCTCGTACAACTCTTTTTTTCCTACTTCTTGTAATGAATCATGGAGCAGTGCATCATTGTTTCCGCTGTACCAAGACCTCGATATTCCGTCAAGCACAGCTCCAACAAAGAGTACCCAAAAAGAAATACCAATTGCATAAAAGATAACTGAAAACGTTGCAAAAAGGGCGCCGAAAAAAACAGTTTTTTTCCTACCGATGAGATCAGAAAACGTTCCCGTTGGAATTTCAAAGATAGCTGAAGAGATTGAAGTTATAGAAAAAAGACTCATTGCCAGCGCATAAGAGCCTGTCACTTGAGCAAAGTATATAATTAAAATACCTGAAAATAGTTTCAGATCAGTGAAGAAATTAATAAATGCAATAAGCTTAATATTTCGTTCCATGAGGGTATTATACCGTAAGATCCTTCGACTACGCTCAGGACGGATGACGAACACAGTCACCGTTTTACTCGAGGTCTAAGAGCTTGGCTAATTGGGAAGTGGAGGGTGTATGAATTTTGGGAATGATCACAAGAGAAGCGTTAATGGAATTTGCGTGATTTCTTTTTTTGTCTGTCATTACGTCTCCTTCAGTTATCGCTATAATATTTGGGTGAACCTTTAATACAAGCGACGCATATTCTACATCAGAATTCATTGTGGGGAGCGAAATGATTTTATCAACACACGAGAGCGCTTCGAGCATTCTTTTCCGTTGTTCTTGTGTATGAATTGGTCGTGAAGTTCCTTTCATACGTTTTACATTTTCATCAGACTCTAGTGCTACGATTAGGAGATCACCTAAATTTTTGGCTTTTTGCAGAAACGAAATGTGGCCAAAGTGCAAAAGGTCAAAGCAGCCACCGACTAAAACGGTTTTCATAGTTGTGTCCCCCTAAGATACACCGCCTGCCACGGTCTGTAGTTTGATGTAAATGTTGTATCTTCAAGCATTTCTTGGCCACGTGTGACAGTGTAACGAAAAGATGCTTTCGCTCCCCAAGCGGACCAGTCCACTTGTTTGACGACACCAGTCTTAAGCGTAGGGTCGTCCTGAAAAAGCGCTGTCGGTGGAGCAATTTGTGCGCCGACAACATGTTCAGTAATTTGCGCACGCCTCCCATCGTTTGTACCGTAGAGCTCAAAGGTGAGTGAGAGATTTTTAATATCGGTGTTGGTTTGTATCAGAATATGTGCCGGAGTGTCATTTGTAATTTTCAGATCGACACTCGGAGAAAATACTGTGGCATCTATGCCCGCTTTGTATCCTGCCTCTTCATAATAATGGACGCGGTATGCGTGTGCTTGCCGTTCTTTAATCGGTAACCCAGCGTTTAACGCTGCACGAAACATGGTCGTACTTACCTGACAAACACCCCCTCCGTCGCCTAACACCGTGCGACCTTCTTTTATAATATACGCTGATTGATATCCGGTGGCTGCTGATATGTCGCCAAGTGTTTCATTAAACGAGAATGTTTCTCCAGGGGGGATAAGCGTGCCGTTTATACGAGCTGCTGCCAGAGCGACATTGTGAATCCTTCCTGGAATAGATCCCTGAAATTCAGAATACCCGTGACCAATACGTTCTTTTATACCAAATGAGTTTGCCTTGTCGGTTGTTACTTTGGGATAAATGGTATCGACAGGTATATTAATGATGATAAAAAGGGATGGCGCATGAGGAAGTGACTTGACCGCTTTGTTAAAATTATCGAGAGAATTTTCTTTATTGACTCTCCTTCCATTTGATGATGCTTTAAATGCGGTGACTTTATTGTTTTCAAATTGAAAGAGTGCATCTTGTACTGGTATATTGATTTGAGCGCTTAATTCATCTAGTGTTGTCTCAATGATGTCTGATTTCCACCGAAAGTATGCTGATAACGGGGTCGACGTTGTGAAAAATTTTGATATCGTGTCACGAAAAAAATGTCCAGATCTACCAACGGCATAGGCTTGTGTAGCAGAAAGCGTTGCGTCATATCCCAAATCAAGAGTACTCCCAGATACCGTAGCGATATATGTATCAAATCGAAACTCAAACGTTGCTTTTTCAAATGGGATATTTTGTTTTTTCCAATATGTTGAAACCTCATCTTTGGAGTTTCCTCCAAATGGAATACCATCAACAGTTACGCGAGGATATACTTTGTTTTCGTATTTTTTTTCAAATGAAAGCCAATATACACCGATAGAAAGAAGTAATACGACACACGTTACGATAGTACTTTTTATAAGTGCGTACGTCTTGTTAGTGGAGCGTGGAACTTTTTTCATGATATGATGATTGTACCAAAAATAACTATGGATACCGAAGACCCAAATGCTTCATCAGCGCAACACACCATTTCAGGTGGCGTAGAGATTGCTCCTCCACCTGTGGCTGATTCTACACTTGTGCAAGAAACGTTTGTAGTGCCAGTAGCACAACCGAGTGACCCATCTATACCGCAATCTGATCCTATAAACCCATATGTCCCAAGTATACAAATTCCAGTAATGCCACCGCCAACACCTCTGAAAGGTGGCGTTCATAGTAAACGACTTTTTTTCGTAGGTGTGATTATTGCTGTATTTGTACTCGCCTTTGTGATAATTAAAGCATTTGCATCAAAAACCGCTGAATCGAAAGAAGTAACCATAACATACTGGGGATTATGGGAAAATGATGCGACGTTTCGAGCGCTTACAGCAGATTTTGAAGCGAAAAATCCAAAGATAAAGGTGCAGTACATCAAACAATCCCCAAAGCAGTACAGGGAGAGATTACAGTCAGCTATAAATCGTGGTGAAGGACCAGATGGTTTTCGATTTCATAATACATGGGTAGCGATGCTTCGTAATCAATTAGCGCTCGTACCACCAACCATCATGACCCCTGCAGAATTTACCTCTGCCTTTTTCCCTGTATTTGCCAGCGACTTGGTAGCGGGACAATCTATTTTTGGATTGCCCCTTATGATTGATGGTCTGGGGCTTTATATAAATGAAGACCTGTTTGCTACAGCAGGTGTCACACCGCCGACGACATGGACAGATGTCATAAATATTGTTCCGAAACTTACCGTAAAAAATGGATCGACTCTTGTGACTTCTGCTATAGCTTTGGGAACCGCGAGCAACGTGGAGCACTTTAGCGACATAGTAGCATTGATGTTTATGCAAAACGGCGCATCGCTTACAAAACTATCAGGCAAAGAAGCGGAAGAGACGCTCGTATTTTACAAGAAATTTTCTGATCCAAATGATCCTTTGTATACATGGAGTGATGGGATAGACATGTCTGTTTCTGCTTTCGCTGCCGGCCGTGTCGCTATGATTCTTGCCCCCTCGTGGAGAGCGCATGATGTGAAGGCCATAAATCCAAATTTACGATTCAAAATCGTACCTGTTCCTCAGCTACCTGGAAATTCAGTAGCGTGGGCGTCATATTGGGTTGAGGGAGTCTCATCCAAAAGTAAATATCAAATGCAAACGTGGGAGTTTGTAAAATATTTAACGAGTGTTGAGGGTGCTACTCGGTTATATACCGAAGGATCGAAAACGCGATTATTTGGTGAGCCTTTTTCCAGGATAGAATTAGCCAATACGATAGCAGAGGATTCATTTACTGGTGCATATGTGAAACAGGCAACGTTTGCTCGATCGTTTCCATTGGCATCACGAACATATGACAATGGGATAAATGATAAGCTCATAAAATATCTTGAAGACGCAGTAAATAGTATGGCAACCAACGCCCCATCAAAGGTATTAGAAACTGCATCTTTAGGATTTCGGCAAGTGTTATCGACGTATGGTTTGATTACAGCAGCTGCCCCTACACCCAAATAATGATCATGAGGAAATCTTCTCAGAGTCTATTATATGCCACAGTGGCGTATGCCGATATATTTGACTATCCATTAACATCAGCTGAATTTCGATTGTTTTCTCTGTCATCAGAGAAGCGAATCGTAACAAAAATTCGAGGCATTGAATCGAAAACAGTGCGTGGCAAAAAATATTATTTTCTTTCAGGCAAAGAAGCAACTATAAAAAAGCGGCGTTTGCAAGAAGCGTACGCGAGAGAAAAATGGAGGAAAGCAATTATTGTGTCGAAAGCATTAAGCCACATACCGACCGTGGTTCTCGTGGGAGTGACGGGAGGACTTGCGATGGAAAATGCAAAGATTGACGATGATATCGATTTGTATTGTGTTACGGATAACGGCACGTTGTGGATTACCCGATTGCTTGTAACTGTTTTTGTTTCTTTGATGGGCGTGAGAAGAACGCCAAGGGCTAAAGATGTGAAAGATACATTTTGTCTTAATATGTTTACTACAACAGACAGTATGAGGATACCAAAAGACGAGCGTGATTTATTTTCAGCGCACGAAGTCGTACAAATGACGCCTTTATGGGAAAAGGCGGGAACGTATAAGAAATTTTTGATTAAAAATCGTTGGGTAGAGAGCTACTTGCCAAATGCATGGAGAGAGAAGATGCAAAATGAGAAAACAGTAAATAGTAAGCAGCAAATAGAGCGCAAAAAACAATTCAATCATCCACTCTTTACTCTTTACTCTTTACTCTTTACTTCGCTAGAGCCTTTGGCTCGAATACTCCAGCTTTGGTATATGAAAAATAGTCGTACAAACGAAGTTATCAAGTCTGATGTGATACGGTTTCATCCAAACGATGCACGCGTGTGGATAAAGGAAAAATTAGACAAACGGTTAAAGATGTATAATATACCCCTTGACATGATCTTTTATCACCGTTAGAATAGCACTCACTTCTATAGACTGCCAAGCTTTGGTAGATCGTATAAAAAACATTTTGCAAAAGGAGGTGTCACTATGGCACAAAAAATAAAACCATTATTTGATAATGTCCTCATAAAGCCCTTAGAGGCAGAGACAAGACTTCCTTCAGGACTAGTATTACCAGATAGTGCCAAAGAAAAACCACAAATGGGTGAAGTTATGGCAGTTGGCGAGGGTGGGCTCGACGAAAAAGGAAATAAAATAGTGATGGTTCTTAAGGTTGGTCAAAAAGTGATGTATAAAAAATGGGGAGGCAATGAGATAAAAGTAGAGGGTAAAGAATGGATGTTAGTCGAACAAAAAGATATATTAGCAATTGTTGAGTAACAATATAAACACTAAATTCTAATATCTAAATCCGAAACAATATTTTAAAATTTCGAATTTAGAGCTTAGTATTTCCTTAAGGAGGAACGTATGGCAAAACAACTTAAATTTTCTGAAGATGCGAGACAAGCCCTTATACGGGGCGTCAATATATTAGCAAAAGCTGTTGTCACGACATTGGGGCCAAAAGGCCGCAACGTAGCTATTGATAAAAAGTGGGGAGCTCCAAGTGTGATTCATGATGGTGTGACAGTAGCCAAAGAAATTGAACTTTCTGACCCATTTGAAAATATGGGGGCACAGTTGGTGAAAGAAGCAGCGAGTAAAACCAATGACGTCGCTGGAGACGGTACAACCACGTCTACTCTTTTGACGCAAGCGATAGTAAATATCGGATTTAAAAATGTCACGGCAGGAGCCAATCCCATGCAGCTTAAATCCGGCATGGAAAAGGCGCTCGAGTCTGTCGTTTCTGAATTAAAGAAAATGGCAAAGACCGTAAAAGATGCGGATGTGGCGAAAGTTGCTACTATTTCTGCTCAAGATGACAAAATTGGGACACTTATTGCTGAAGCGCTTACAAAGGTCGGTAAAGATGGTGTCGTAACTGTCGAAGAAGGTAAAGGTCTTACGATGGAGATAGAGTACAAAGAAGGCATGGAGTTTGACAAAGGGTATGCGTCCGCATATTTTGTGACCAATGCGGAACGTATGGAAGCAGAAATTTCAGATCCATATATATTAATTACCGATAAAAAAATTTCAGCTATTGCCGACCTTCTTCCATTTTTGGAAGGGTTTGTGAAGGTGAGTAAGAACCTTGTGATTGTGGCAGACGATATCGACGCAGAAGCGTTGGCGACACTTGTTGTTAACAAGCTTCGAGGAACGCTAAACGTTTTGGCAGTGAAAGCGCCGGGATTTGGTGATAGACGTAAAGAAATGCTTGAAGATATTGCAATCTTGACCGGCGGCACAGTTATCTCTGAGGATACTGGCAGGAAACTTGACAACGTCACTGTAGAGGATTGTGGAAGGGCTGATAAAGTGTGGGCTGATAAAGAAGCGACACGAATTATTGGCGGCAAGGGAGCAGGAACTATAGTAAAAGCACGTATTGCTCAAATTAGAAAAGCGATAGATGACACCACGTCTGACTTTGATCGCGAAAAGTTTCAGGAAAGACTTGCAAAGCTGGCTGGTGGCGTAGCGGTTATAAATGTCGGAGCAGCGACAGAAATTGAACTGAAAGACAAAAAAGAACGAGTCAACGATGCGGTTGCCGCGACGAAAGCTGCTTTAGAAGAGGGAATAGTCCCAGGAGGCGGCGTTGCAGTACTTCGAGCTCGAGGACTATTGCTTAAGCTTAAGGAAACGCTTACTAATGCGGATGAAAAGACTGGAGTGGAGATACTCTATAAAGCATTGGGTGAGCCAATCAGGATGATTGCAGAAAATGCAGGGGCTGATTCTGGATGGGTGCTTAAAACTGTTGAAGAAAATAAAGGAAGTGCTGACTTTGGCTTTAATGCCATGACGATGCAGTTTGGCTCCATGATCGCGGCAGGAGTCATAGATCCCGTGAAGGTGACCCGATCTGCAGTGCAGAACGCAGTGTCTGTCGGCATGATGATACTGACGACTGAGGCGCTTATCACTGACATCCCTGAGAAAAATCCGCCAGCTGGCGGACAGGGTGGAGGAATGCCTGGAGGTATGGGGGGAATGGGTGGGATGGATTACTAACGTAAAAGTAAAAAATATAACGCTTATAAAGCCCCTCCTAAAGAGGGGCTTTTGGTATACAATACAATATTATGATATCGAATATTGTGTTATTTTTAATTCTTATTACACTTGTGTATTTGCCGTATAAAAGGAGAACGTTTTTGGAGATTTCATGGTTTCGGGTAATATTTCAAAGTGGGTTATTTATCGTTGGGTCAGCATTGTTGGTATTATCAAATACTGATGTAATTGTTTTTATTTATACACCAATGAGTATTGGTTTATTTTTGTTGGTTACAGCAGCTTGGCTTGGAATTCCTTGGTATGTCAGGAGCTTTGGAAAGAAACCTGTGGAATATATAAAGGAATATCCATTTCGATTCGTCGTGCGATTTGAGTACAGGGTTATGCTCATGAAGTATTTTGAGATACTTTTTCAACAGGCGCAACTGCTTTATGTTTTTTTCGTGTTACTTAGTTTTATATCTTATGGTTTCTATAAATTATTATTGTTTTTTTGTTTTATAGTTTTTACACATTTTATTCATATTTGTTTAATGCCGGACAGAAAAGCCGCAATATTTTGGCTAAAAGCAAGTGTTCCTATGGGTGTATTATTTGGTCCGTTACTTTTGTCTGGACACGTATTAATAACTACAAGTATTCATATATTGGCGTATCTATTTTTTGTGTCGTATTGGTTTCCAAATGCAAAAAAGTGGCAGCTGTTATAATAATGGTATGAACTGTTCTCTCGAAGAAATAGTGACCAAAGATGGTCTTTTGCTTCAAGGAATGTATTCAGAGCCAAAAATCAAGAAGCATCGTGCAGTCTTATGGATGCATGGATTAAGCTCTGCGTTTTATCATGAAGTAAAACTTACAAAATTACTTGTTGAAGCGTTCGAAACGAAAGGCTGGGGATTTGCGCATTTTAACAGCCGAGGGCATGATGTGCTTGCCGGAATTCGAAAAAAAGACAGTACTTCACCATATGGTTATTCATATTACCAAGCCGGTGCCGGGGCAGAAATATTTGAAGAAAGTGTATTCGATATAAACGCGGGAATAGATTTTTTAGTTGCCAAAGGATATGACGAAATAGTCCTTATTGGTCATAGCACAGGTGCAAATAAGGCGTGTTATTATACTGCTGCGCAAAATAATTCTCATGTAGTTAGTGTTATTTTATCAGGTCCTATAAGCGATCGGCTTAGTTCGCCAGACGCCAAAAAACACCTTCCGTTTATGAAAAAATTGGTTCGTGAAGGAAAAGGAGATAGCCTTTTGTTGGGGTATCATTTTTTTCCTATTACTCCGAAGCGATTTATCAGTTTATTTGATCCACGATCATCTGAGGACGTATTTGATTATGGAGAAGAAGAGCCAAAACTTGTGATATTTTCAAAAATTAAGATTCCACTATTGGTAATCCTTTCACAAAAAGATGAAGTTGCTGACAGACCGGTCAAGGAAATTCAAGAAGCATTTGATAGCCATACGATATCACCTGTATATAAAAGCGTTATCATTCCTGATGCGCTTCATCGTTATAATGGACACGAGTCAGAAGTTGTTTCGGAAATAATAAACTGGATTACTTCGTTATGAAATTTGATACTGAATTCGTTAAAGTTGTAAATCAGAAAGGATTACGACTTTCAGCAGAACTATATAAGCCTCAGATACGCGGAAAACTTCCGCTCGTCATCCTTCTTCATGGATTTACGGGATATAAAGAAGATGTTGGATTAGTTGATATTGCCAAACGTCTTGCAGAGAAAGGGATTGCATCGCTTAGATTTACCCAGTCGGGATTTGGGGATAGTGATGGAACGCTTGCGTCAGATTACCGTTTTAGCAATTACAGAGATGATGCGGAAGCAATTTTTCGCTATATATTCGAATTATCGTATGTCGATATAACTCGGATTGGTGTGTATGGCCATAGTATAGGTGGAAAATTAGCTGTATTATTTTGCGCTGACCATTTTGATATACGTTCGTTTTGTGTTGTTTCTGCACCCGTATCACTTGTTGGAACAATGTATGGATTATTGCAAAAAGAATGGGAGAAAACCGGATATTTTGAAAAAATCAGCAGTAGAGATGGAAAAATAGTAAAAATACCTTACGCGTATTTTACAGATGCTGAGTCATCAAAACATGACGTGCTTCAAGCGGCACATCGTATAAAACATGCACAAGCGCTTGTTATAGCAGGAAAGGCGGATAGAGAAGTGCCATGGCAGGAAACAAAAAAATTGTATGAAGCACTCCAATGTCAGAAACATTTATTAGTAGTTGATGCTTTAGTACATAAGTATAAGTCAGATTTATCACTTATGAAACAGATTCATTCGTCTGTTATAGATTTTTTTGTAAACACGTTGGTATGAAGATTATTCAAGCTACAGTAGCAGATATTCCAAGAATAATTGATATTCAAAAAAATGATGGGTATGTTCACGCATATTACCTGACTAAACAACGAGCAAATGTAGTGTTTAGTAATGGTGAGCGATTTTATGGAGCATATAATGATGATAATCTTATGGTGGGGTTTGCCTCTATAAATGTTGACATTGAACGGATGCGAATACATTTTTTCTTTATTCATAAAGCCGTTCAGGGGTGTGGCGTAGGGACATTATTATTGAATTTCGTGATAAAAATTGCTCATGAAGAGAAAGTGAAAAATATATATATTTAGGGTCTAGAGTAGATTAGCACTAACCAAATACGGTAAAATGTTGCTATGACGC
>ERZ1292629.924-Hain-H43-01um-R1-924-length-31307-cov-6_pt1 | contig 31307 bp, 37 predicted proteins | sample MGYA00564399_ERZ1292629 | MGnify/ENA primary metagenome ERZ1292629 (study PRJEB36523, sample SAMEA6512636) | groundwater metagenome | collected 2019-01-08 | study: AquaDiva: Metagenomics assemblies of 32 groundwater samples
GAGATTAAAGAAATTGAAAATCTTCCTATTGGAGAGTCTAAGAAGTTTAAGTTGTTGGCTCCTGCTGGAAGTTATAAAATAAGTATCGATGATGGTTTAATAAAGCAAGAACTTGGAGAAGTTTCTTTGATAGGAAAGGCCGTATCTGTGAATGATTTCTCTAATGTAGTGAGTGAAAATTGGTTGGTCTGGATATGGGTTATACTAATAATTGCTATCGCGATTACTGTATTTGTTCTTTATAGAAGAGTATCTAAGGAAAAAATATTAGCTGGAGGTAAATTTTCGTTTAAAGAATTCTTTGCCTCTTTGTTTAAAAGAAAAGGGAAACCTGCTGACTTAACGGCGTCTACTAGTAAAAGCTTTGCGGAGGCTGATAGTGCTAACATAAACAAGGGAGAGAGACAGGAAGCTAACGTAGTAGTATTGAAAGTTAAAAATTTGAACGTTCTTCAAGAATCACATCCTGAAGGTGTTAAGCTAATTGATAGTTTGTTATCTAAGGCTAAGGAGGGCGGAGCTAAAGTTTACTCTGATGAAAACCATAGAATCGTTGTTTTGACGCCGGCATTAACTAGAGAAAAAGATAATAATCTGAGATCTTTACATATGGCTGAGGGTATGGCCCGAAGATTAAGAGAACACAATAGAAGATACTCTTTAAAGATAGAGTTTGGAATAGGTGTTAGTGGTGGTAGTTTAATAGTTGAGTCAAGTGGTGATAAGTTCAAGTTCATAAGTGTAGATAATACAATTACATCAGCTAAGAAGATATCTGAAATAGCGAGTGGCGAAGTATTAATGACTGAAACTGTGCATAGAAGTGTTGTAGGGAAAATAAAAACTTCTAAGATTCAAGATAAGAACCTATGGAAAATTGAGAAAATAAATGATAGGGCCGAGCATGAAGAATTTATCAGTAAGTTTAAGCAAAGGCAGAAGATAAGATAAATTTTGGAATTGGAAAAGTTTCTTCAGTTGAATTTTAGCGCCGGATCAAGCATGTTAAGAAATTCATTTTTTGGAGTTCCCTATGGTGAGAGAAAACAAATATACCATTCCGTTGAATTAAAATGTTATCAGATTTTTATCAACTTTCCTGAATCCATGTAATATCCCTTGTGACCCAAATCTGATTGTATTAAATTATTTATTATTTTTATTTCCTTATATAACTCCTTATCTTTTGCAGTGTGTACTAAGTGAGCTTTGAGACATGCTTGGCAGCAACAATAATTTGCTTCTTTTGTTTCTAGAGAACAAGAATACTCTGCTAATGAATTTCTCTTTGTGAACTTTTTCATTTCAGCTAAAATACAATCTGAAAGACTCTTTAGTGCATTAAGCGAACTGATCTTCGCCCAAGGCAGGACGTTAAATAGAGAACGGATCTTACTCTCTCTTGAAATCCCTTCACCTTTGCTTTTCCTATAATCTTTTTTTAGTATCATTTTGAAAAATTCAAGAAACCAAGAATATAAGGTTTCTTAATAAGTAATAGAGATAGCAATCTCTAAGAAAGAAATAGAGCTGATCTTACTTTTACGAAACTCGTGAACATACATTAATTATGAAGGCATATCTAGTATATATATTTATGTTTCCATTATTATTTTGTCTGGATCGGCCCCTAGAATTCTTAGGAAATGCTGTGTTTCACCTACAAGCCTTATTGGGCCGCAAATGTAAAAATATTGATTAAAATCTTTGATGTTTTCTTTCAGAAAAGTTAAGTCTATCCTTTTGTTCATGTAATTTGGTAGACTCTCCCTTGTAAGAGTATGTATTAAATTTAAAGAATTTTCCTGAAGATTGTTAAGTTCTTCTTTTAGAAATATGTCTTTTTCTGTTTTGTTTGAGAAAATTAGAGTGTTTTCTTTTAGACTTTTTTTATTTTTTAACTCTCTTAAAATTGATAAAAATGGAACGATTCCTGTACCTCCCGCTATGAAAACTCCTGAATCTTTGAAACTTATTGAACCTAAAGGATCTGAGATAAAGATAGAGCTGTTTTTTGACAATGAAAGAAGAGAGAATGTGAATCCCTTCCTTTCTTCGTAAATTTTGATTATGAATTCTAGGAAGGTGTCTGAATTTGTTGAGGCTATGCTGAAAGGTCTTCTTGTTTCTTCATTAAGCGAAAGATAAGCCAATTGCCCTTCTTTGAATGAGTAATTAACTGGTTTTTCCAGTTTGAGACTTAGAACGTTATAGTTTAACTTATTTATCTCAACTATTTTAGATCTATACATCCAGTTTCTTAATGTTTGAAGCATTAAAATTTATCGTTAGTGTGTTTTCATCTAATGGTATATACTTCTATTATGTATAAAAAAACAACTAAAACTTTAAATATCCATATCTCTCTCAACAAAATTATGGCTGATAAAAAAGAGAAGGTAGAAGAAAACGTCGAAGAGGTTGAAAAGGTTGAAGGAGAGGGTGGTGGAAATGCTTTAGTTATGATTGGTATTGTGATTGTTGCTTTAATAATTCTTGTTTATGCTTATACATCTATAACTGGAAACGCTATTTTTGGTTTTGATGGTTTTGGCAGTAATGAAGTTAGAATAGGTTTCATGGGTCCACTAACTGGAGATGCTGCTAGTTACGGACACGCTATAAAGAGAGGAGTTGAAATGGCTCTCAAGGATTCTAAATTACAAAATGTTAAAATAATATATGAAGATACTAGGTGCGATGGTGAAGAAGCCGTTAGTGCTATAAACAAACTAATTAATATTGATAAGGTTTCTGCTATCATTGGAGATGTTTGTTCTGGAGCCACTTTGGCAGTTGCGCCGATTGCTGAACAAAACAAAGTTGTTATGATTTCTGCTAGTTCTACGAGTCCTGAGATAACAAATGCAGGAGAGTATATATTTAGAACTATACCTAGTGATACACATCAAGGTAAATTTGGTGCGGAGTTAGTTTATGACTTGGGCTTAAGAAACTTGTCTATATTGTATGGAAATGAAGAATATGGTGTTGGTTTCGAAGGTGTTTTGAAGGAAAACTTTGAAAGTTTGGGAGGTCTCGTTGTTGCTGAGGAGTCTTTTGAGAGAGGATCAACAGATTTGAGAACTCAGTTAACGAAAATAAGAAAAGCAAGACCTGAGGCTATATACATAATAAGTAATTCTCCTGATAGTAGCGTTGCTGCCTTAAAACAGATAAAACAGATGGGAATTAAAGCTAAAGTTTTTGGCTCTGAAGGTCTTAAAGGCCCTGAAATTGCTGCGACCAAAGTTGCTGAAAACTTGACAATCACTTCTGTCTCTGCTGGAACTCCAGCTTTTGTTGAGCAGTATATGAGAGAACATGGACTAGCTATACAACCTTTTGCGCCACAGGCTTATGACTCCTTTAATGCACTTGCAAAAGCTATTCAGAATGGAGCTAGAACTGGTTCTGAGATAAAACTACAGTTAGACAACTTGAAGTTTAGTGGTGTATCTGGAGATATCGAGTTTGATTCCAATGGAGATGTTTCAGGAAGTTACCAAGTTTATAGATTAGTTAATGGTACTTTTGTTTTAGCTGACTATTAAGCAGAGGACTTTGAGTTTATAGGTGTTTGAAATGTCGTCTTTGTTACTTCAACTAACATTAAATGGTTTGGTAGCTGGATCTATATACTCTTTGGTTGCTTCTGGGTTTTCATTAATTTATAGCACAAACAGATTCATGCATTTTGCCCATGGAGTAATCGTTATCTTAGCGGGTTACATCCTGTTCTCTTTTTATTCTCTAATCGGGTTTAGTTTTTATTATTCTGTTTTGTCTACATTGATTTATTCCAGTTTTATAGGGTTTTTGATAAATAAAACAATTTATTCACCCTTGCAAAAGAAGAAGACGAGCAGTGTCATTCTTTTGATAGCTTCTATATCTTTGTTAATCTTGTTTCAAAATTTAATTCAACTTTTCTTTGGCGCTGGCGTTAAAGATATTGATTATATAGACATACAGAAAGGGTTAGAGTTTTATGAGGCGACAATAACTCAATTGCAAATAATTACAATAATCATTTCTTCTATACTGTGTGTTGGATTATTTATTTTTATGAAGAAAACTTCTCTTGGAAAAGAAATGCGGGCTGTGTCTAATAATAAAGAGCTTGCTGATATCGTGGGAATCAATAGCTCTAAAGTTAAAGACTTATCTTTTTTTATTGGCTCTTTTTTAGCTGGACTTGCAGGTATTCTTATTTCTCTTGAACAAAACGTTAGCCCTTCTATGGGTACAAATCTGATAATAAAGGGGTTTACAGGGGCAGTCATAGGAGGCATCTCTTCTGTGCCAGCTTCTATATTTGGCTCTTATATTATTGGATTGGTTGAAAATTTAGGAATAGCTTTTTTACCTTCAGGGTTTAAAGAAGCTATATCTTTCTTTTTGCTCTTTATTTTCCTTTTATTTAGACCTGAAGGACTTGCAAGCTTAAGGCGGAGAGTGAAATGATTTTTGAATACCTAATACATATTCTAATTCTTGTAGGGATCTATACAATTCTTGCTTTAAGTTTAAATCTTGCTTTGGGCTACTCTGGGTTGCTTAATTTAGCCCATGTCTCTCTATTTGGGATAGGAGCCTACACGTCTGTTCTTTTGAATATGCAGGGTTTTCCTTTCGTATTGTCCATAATTGCTTCTGGAATTGTGTCTGCTTTATTTGGATTTATACTTGTATTTTCAACAAAAAAGTTAAAGGGAGATTATTATGCTTTAGCTTCTTTGGGTTTTGCATTTGTTGTTTATTCTTTATTATTAAATCTTATCAGTATAACTAGGGGACCACTGGGAATATCTGGAATTCCAAGACCTAGTATATTTAGTTTCGTAATAAATGATAATTTCACCTATCTAATTTTTGTTTTGTTATTTCTTTTGATAACACTTATTTTATTTAGTAAGGTAGTAAGGTCTCCATTTGGAAAACTGCTTGAAGCTATGAGAGATGACGAACTTAGTCTGAGAATATTGGGAAAAAACACTTATCGCTTAAAATATAAGTCTATGTCAATTTCTGCTTTTTTTGCAGGTCTCGCAGGTAGTTTGTTTGCGCATTATATAGGATACATAGATCCTAATATGTTTTATATTAATGAAATCATTTTGATAATTAGTATTGTTATTGTGGGTGGGGTAGCTTCCCTTAGAGGGTCTGTTGTTGCGACGGTTATTATAATTTTTCTCTCTGAATTATTGAGATTTATACATTTACCTAGTTCTATTGTTGGACCGGGAAGACAGATAATATATTCTATAATTTTACTTTTGATACTTATGAAAAAACCTAGAGGATTATTTGGGAGGATTGACTTAGAATGATCAATGTAAAAAACTTATCTAAAAGTTTTGGAGGAATAAAAGCTTTGGACAATGTAACTTTGAACATAAATGAGGGAAAAATAACTGCAATAATAGGGCCAAATGGGAGCGGTAAAACTACTTTATTTAACGTTATTTCTAGGATAATAAAGGAAGATTCTGGAGAGGTAATTTTAAATGGGAAAAACTTATGCAAAATAAAAGATTATGAGGCTTCAAACGAAGGCCTTTCAAGAACTTTTCAGGATGTAAAACTGTTTAAAAATTTGACAATAAAAGATCATATGAATATTGTTTTAAGAAAAGATAATGAAAAGATAATGAAAAGTCTTTTTGGAAAGAAAGAAGATAATACTAGGATTATACAGGAAATACTTGATGTTGTTGGACTAGAAAAAGATATGAAAACAATAGTTAGTGAATTAAGCTATGGGCAAAGAAAACTGCTCGACTTTGCAATCGCTCTTGCAAAAAAGCATACTATAATCATGCTTGATGAACCAGTTGCTGGAATAAATCCTGCACTAAGGACTCAAATGAAAAAGACATTAAAGAATTTGAGAAGAAAGGGAGAAACGATCGCCTTAATAGAACATGATATGAACTTTGTTATGGGTCTAGCAGATTATGTTTATGTTCTTGATTATGGGAACATAATTGCAGAAGGGAAACCTAAGAAAATTCAAAAAAATAAAAAAGTTTTGGAAGCTTATCTTGGAGGTGGAAATGCTTGAAATAAAGAACTTGCATTCTGGATATAATGGTCTAGAAGTTTTAAAAGGAGTTAGTATATCTTTAAAGAAAAAAGAGATTGTTGCATTAATTGGACCAAATGGCGCGGGCAAAAGCACGGTGATTAAATCTATATTTAATTTAACTGACATAACTGGTGGACACATCGTATTTGATAAAAAAAGTTTGATTGGAATGAAAAGTTATGAACTTATAAAAGAAGGAATATGCTATGTAAATCAGGGAAGGACCGTCTTTGGAAATTTGACGATAAAAGAAAACTTAGAAATTGGGACAAAACACTATAAAGATTCTAAAAAGATCAAGGAACTGTTAGAAAAAGTTTATGAAAAATTTCCTGTGTTAAAAGAAAGGGAAAAAGATTATGCCTCTGTTTTAAGCGGAGGACAACAACAAATGCTTGTTCTTGGGAGAGTGCTTATGCAAAAATCTAAAATCCTTTTGTTAGACGAACCTTCTCTTGGTTTGTCTCCCATTTTGCAGAAAGAAATATTCTCAACTATAAAAAAACTGCGAGATGAAGAAGGATTGTCTGTGCTTATTGTTGAACAAAACGCCAGAAAAGCTATTGAAATAGCAGATAGGACTTATCTTTTGGAAGATGGAAAAATAGTTTTAGAAGGAAGCGGAAGAAAGTTTTTGAATAATAAGAAGATCAAACAGGTTTATCTTGGCGGGAGATATTAGATTTATTTTATTCTTAGCAGAGGAAAATCAGAGATTTTTATATCAATCTTATCTCCCTTTTTTATGTTGAATTCTCTAATTGAATCTATTGCTAGAATGAATTCAGATTCTGGAATTATTGATATTTGATCTCCTTCTTCTATGTTGTGTTTTAACAAATGAAACTTGTGTAAATTTCTAATGAATGGTTCTCTAACTATCATCTTTATGTGCTTTACTTCTGGAGAAAACTTTTCTCCTCCTGCTGACTTAAACCAAGCTGTCGAACCTGTTCCGGTTGAGAAAATCAATCCGGAGGAATATTGATTTTCTTCGATATTGATTCCTTTTCCATTATATTTTATTAAATATTTTGATATTAAGTAAGCCCTATTACTTGCTATAAATACTTCATTTAAAGCGATAGGAGTTTGTTTTTTACCATTTATTGAAACTTCTATTCTTTCTAATCTTTCTATCTTAAATTTTTGCTCTGCAATCTCATCTAGTTTTTCTGTTATATTATCTAAATGAGTTGTTGTAATTGCTCCTTCGCTTGTTTTTGGAGATGAATTCACAGCCAATAATTTTTGTGTTGTTAAAAAATGTGAAGATGAAAGAGCCGTGCCATCGCCACCTACTGAAATAACAAATTCAAATTCTCTCACATTCTCTTCTTTTAGAGTGTTTTTCCAAGCGTGTGAAAAAATGAATCTTTCATCTTTAAGAAAATTAAATTTATTTAAGTTCTTATAATCCTCTTTGTTTTTGAAAACAACTAGAGCTTTTATTTTAGTTTCTTTCATTATAGTATTATATAGAAAGGTCTTTTAAAATTTATTGGGAGTTTTGAAATAACTTAAAAGACATTCAAAATCATCTATAAAGGTTTAAATTTAGTAACTATATAATAACAAAAACCAAAGAATTAAATACTCATTTTGAGGGTTAAAAAAGAAGGAGAATTAGAAATAAAATGACCTCAACATTATATGAAGATCTGAGAAATGTGCAAATTGAACCAAAAGCATATCGCGCAGATTATGTAAGATTAAGCGATTTTTATGATAATGTAGGCGAAGATTCTAAAAGATTGTTAGGTGAGATAGAGGAAAGAGAAATTAAAGGCTTAAAAAAGAGAATTATAGAGAGATACGCAAATAGGCATCAGAGTATATCTAATATTTTGGACGGAAAATCGACATTCTACTCATTAGGATTACCAATAATTGAGCATGCAAAAGAAGTTGAAGAAAAGTATAGTGATAGGAAATTTGGACTTGTTAAAAAAAATGAGTTTCTTGGAATAGATCCAAGATCATCTAATGAGGTTCAAGAAGCAGTTCAATATCTTATAAGAGAAGAAATTATTAATCCTAATAATTACTTTAGATCACAGCTAATTTTACCTCAATTTATAAGAGGATTAATACAAAAATGGAATACAACCCATAAGCCTACTGGTGTATTTGGTTTTCTTGGCCTAATAGGAAAACCTATATTGGCTGGAGTAGTTAGTGGATATATTGGATATCAACATTATGAGTTTAAAGGAGCTTTAATAGGAGGATTGACTGGATATCTTTTAGGCGGAATATCAGCTGTAGGAACTATAGGACTAGAAGATTCCAACCTAGAAAAACTTTCTAAACAAATAAAGTCTTTTGAAAATGCTATAAACTTTTTAGATTCAGAAGTAAGGGAACAATTTCCTGTGAAGTCTAAATTAAGAATTGTTGATGTTGCATAATATTTAGAAAAATAAATATATGTTTTAAAATTTATTGAATCCAAATTTTTTCAGATCTATAGATTTTCCATTGATTTCTACTCCTTCTTCTTTTAGAAGTTTTATTTTATTATTTAATCCTGTGGCGAAGCCCCCTAATTTTCCGTTTGAGTTTATAACTCTATGACATGGAACTTGAGGAGCGTAAGGATTTTTGTTCATTGCGTTTCCTACTGCTCTATAAGCTTTTGTGTTTAATGCTAAAGCCAGAGATTTATAGGTTGTAACTTTCCCTATCGGAACTTTTCTTAAGAGAGTGTAACAACGCTCGTTGAATGATTTTTTTGGCATATTTTAATTATTACATAAATAGTTATAAACCTTACTTTATGAAAAGTTCAATGACGAGTCATGTAGTTAGAGCAATTATTAGTTGTGGAAATGATATTCTTCTTGGAAAAAGGAGAGATTTACCAAGTGAATGGGACATTCCTGCAAGAAATGTGGTTAAAGGAGAGTCGTATGATGATGCTCTTAAGATATGTGTGAAGGAGCAAACAGGAATTGATATAACTATTGGCTCTTATCTTGGCGGTGGCAAGATTAATGGTGGTCGGGCTGCTAGATGGTATGAATGTTTTGCAAAGGCTAAGAATGGTACTCCCCATGGTGAATTAGAAGAAATAATTTGGGTCCCAAAGAATAAAGTTATTGTACAATGTGGTGAAATGGTAACTTCTCTCTGGTCAAAATCAATTAGAGAGTATTTTTGATAGAGGAATTAGACTTATTTTATTTATGAAACTCATCCTTTTGCTATTTCTTCTAAAAGTCTACTTTCTAATTCTTTAACTGAAAACCTGTTCTTTCTTACTGCTACTTTGTTGCCTATTTCATAAACTTTTTTACGTACTTCTTCTGGAGAAGGTTTATCTCTAATTTTAGCTTCCTCGATAGTAATAGAACCAAAAAACCATTCTGATCCAAACTTACCTGTAACTTTTTGTCTATTTACAATAACTGGCCTTAAACTGTTAGGTTTGATATAACCTAAATAAACTGTATAGTGATGAGATCCATCAGAATATACATTAAAAGCGCTATCGCTCATGCCTGCTTTTCCTATAACCTCTTGATTTAAATAACAGCTAATAAGATTACTCATTGCCTTAGTTAATTTAAACTATTTAAAAATATACTTGTTTTTTGATGATTGTTTTCAACAAATCAATTATTGAATATTACTCGCTGGATCTCTAGGTAGTCTTGTCGGAATTGGTCCGCCTTGTGGAGAAGAAGTACAATATCCATCTGTGCACCAAGTGTTACAAGACTGGACTTTTGAATTAGCTATAGTTTCATTTCTTACTGCATCCCAGTCACAGATATATTCTTTTACCATAGTTGTGTTGAAGCATGAATCTTGAACATTTATTCTATATGCTTCAACGTTTACTATGCCTTTTCTATATGGTTTGTCTCCTCCATCGCTGTCTGTGCAAATTGCTTTGCATATGCTTGGCTGTCCAGAGCATTCAAAATAACTTTGAATCTGACATGTTGAAGAACAGCCATCTCCGCTATCTAAATTTCCATCGTCGCATCCCTCAGTCAATTCAATTATATTGTTCCCACACCACGGTTGCTCAAAACAGTATAAATGTGCTAAATTATCACAACGCTTATCATTGTATTGAATAGTCCATTTATAGTTTATTCTCTCCCATAATCCAAATTCTCCAAACCCCAAATAATGTCCATATGGACCACGCCAATTATAACAATTATAATCGTAATATGAGTCCCCTTGCGATGATGTGCCTGTCCAAACAGAATCATAAATGCTGTCAATTAGACTATTGTTATATTCTGTTATATTTATAGGATGATCTATATTTCCATCAGTTAAATCATGCCAGTTTTTAGCTATGATCTTATTGTTTATGGTTCTATAATCATGCAAATTGCTTTTATAAAATCTTGAGTTGACATCATCGGTTGAATTGCTCAACCATGCTTTCCATTTAGAAGAATTCGAAAAACCTGCAGATTTTGCTAAATCATCGCAAATGGCATCCCCAGCTTCTAAACCTCTAAAGATTTGATAAGTTAAACTGCCGTTATATAGATCAGAAGTTACGAAAACTTTATAAAACGGCCCCCCACAATCGCATCCATCATTTGGATTTGTGTTTCCATCGTCGCATTCCTCACTTGGAGTTTGTATTATGTTATCTCCACATTTTCCTCCTGTAAAATTTTGATTCATACATAAAGAATTGCAAATTAGACACGTTTCTTCATAAAGATTACAGGTCTCAGTTATATTATTTCCATCGTCACATTGTTCACCTTGATCTATTATATTATTTCCACAAACTACTGGTCCTGGAGTTTCATACTCCATGGCAGTCATTAGCACTGAGTCTATAAATGTTGGAAAAGTTGCCAATATTGTAGTGGAATTTGTTCCCATTTTAAACCCGCGAAGTTTTTTGTTGTTTGCTAGAATCACTTCTTTTAACCCATCGTTATCGTAATCTCCAAAATCCGCATCCCAAATGTCTCCTGTCACTTCCGTCATGAAAGTCATATTCCAAGAATTAGATATTGGATTCCATTCAAGCAATATAGCTCTACCAGGAAAAAGCGGATCACCCGAGCCTTCCCAACCTCCCGCAACAATATCTGGCTGCAGATCTTCATCAAAGTATCCAACAGCTAAACCATCTAAGCTCCCTACGATAGGAGCAATAACGCCATCTATCCAACTACCATTAATTTTATCCAGAACATAAATATCAGAGCCACCTCTAATAATTTCATTATCGCCATCTCCATCAGCATCCCCAATAATCATGCGATCGCCACAATGCTGTAGTTGCGTAGGAGATATTGCATCCTCAGAAGTCCAACCTGAATCTGTCTTTCTATAGAGCATAACAGGACAACGTTGAGCCAACCGTCCGTAAGTCACAATTTCGTTCTTACCATCATCATCAACATCTTCGATTTTGACATCCTGAATAGATTCTCTACTATTTGTTGATACAAAGGTTTCTGACCAATTTCCATTTTGATATTTATAAAGGCGCACCTTAGATCTATCTGGAATGTTTTCTCCTTCAAGTCCTACTATAATTTCGTTTCTACCATCGTTATCAGCGTCGCCAACATCTAACGCCTCTATGTGATTTGGTAGCACCCCGCTTACAATCTGTTGAGTTAGGCTATTTGTAGCATAATAGAAACGGAACACACGTAGTTGTGGTGCAGAAGCTCCATCTAGACCAACAACAATTTCTTTTTTATTATCATTATCAACATCACCTACAGCTAAGGCTTCAATTCTCGTAGGTAAATCGGCTTGCGCAATAGTCACATAAGAGCCAGTGCTATTGCGTTGGAGTATGCGAAGCTCGTTGGTAGTAGAAAAAAGAGCCACTACAATGTAATTCCTATTTTGCTCAGGAGAAAACGATATGCTATTATCTTCTATATTTTTACCTGTTTGAGCTTCTTCATTATATTTGTTATCAACATCAATAATATCTGAAAAAATAGTCGCGATCAAAACAGCAAGTGTTAATACGACCAAAGAAAAAACTATCTTGCTTTGCGGACTTTCAAGAATAAGTTTGTTATTCTTTGTATGGAATCCTCTTTTTCTATTTTTCACCATGCGATACACTATTACTTATTGAAATAAACTATGGAGCATATATAAATATTTCATCTAATTATAATTCCCTTCTTTTTAGCTTCTCTAACTATACTAACCATTTTGGAAAGTCTTTTGAATTCTTCAGGAGTATAACATAAAAAATCTACTGGTAAATCAATGTCCCACTCCAAATAAAGCGGTGGCGCTCTTTCTAAATTGTTTTTGCCTTTAAATTTTCAACCATAATTAAATCTACATCGCTTTCAGCCCTTACCTTCTCTTGCTCTGCTCTTGAACCAAATAAAACCATTTTTTCTATTTTGTGCTTATTTTCTACTTTTTTCTTAAATCTTTTCAAATTTTTTATAAGTATTTTTCTGTCCATTTAAAGACCTCCTATGCAACAACTAAAGAAAAAATTATCTTACTTCTTGTGCTTTCAAGAATAAATCTGTTGTTCTTTGTATGTAACCTTCTCTTTTTATTTTTCATAATCTAGAGCTTATGATCTACAAGAATCGAACGTTTTTAATTGCATCCTCTTAAAACCTTTTCTGTCTAAATGTCAGAGGCCAATACGAATCCCTTTTTATCAACAAACTCTTTGGTTATAGCTTCCTTTTATACCTAATTTTGTCGGTTTCCATCTTACAAAATTGTGCCAATTATGTCAACTAGTATCCGACACTTTTTTGGTTATTTAGATACTCTTTAAACAATATTTTCTATTTAATATATAATTGGGTTGCTTGATTTTCACATTCTCTCAAGAATTCTAATTCTTTCATTTATGTCTGGATGCGTTGCAAAAAGACCTGTGATTTTTTTCTTGAAGGGATCGGAGATAAAAAGAGGAGCCATGGCTTTGGGAGTTTCATGTTTCTTTTTTTCTGGGATAGAATGTTCGTGTTTTATTTTTATCAAAGCGTTCTTTAGACCTGGGGGATACCTGGTAAATTTTACTGCTGTTGCATCTGCTGTAAATTCTCTCTTTCTTGAAATTGCTAATGACACAAGATTTGCTAATAAAGGGGCTAAAATGGAAGCTAAGACTGCTAAGACAAGCAAAATAGCTCCACCTTTGCCTTCTCTATTGTCTGAATGTGAAAACCAAAGACTACGAAGGAACATTTCACCTAATATTGATATTAAACCTATGATGACTGCAACTAGAGTCATGAATCTTATGTCATAATTAGCTATGTGGGACATCTCATGTGCAATTACTCCTTCAAGTTCTTCTTTATTTAGCTTTTCTAAACAACCAGTTGAAGCGCAGATAACCGCATTTTTGGGATCTCTACCTGATGCAAAGGCGTTTATTTGATTTGAATCCATAACATAAAGCTTTGGCATTGGAAGACCTGAAGCTAGAGACATGTTTTCTGCTGCTCTGAAGAAGTTTTTATGTGAAGAAAGGGAGGCAGGTTTAGCGCCTACGGAAGCTATTGCTATTTTTGCAGAATTATAATAGCTAAATAAAATATAACCTATTGAAAATATTATTGAAAAAATCATTATTATGAAAAAGTATGAAGGGTCTATTGCTAAGGAGATTATTGTACCTAATATTAAAAAGAAAATGAATATTAATCCAATTAGAACAAAGGATTTTAATTTATTCCTAGCTATTTGATCCTGAAAAGTTAATCTTTCAACCATTTTATTTTTTAGAAAAACAGACTTTTAAAACTTGTGAAACTATTCAATATTACCTAAAGCTGAGTCTATTCCTGAGAAGACTTCATCTGAAGTATTAAGAGAATTATCTTCTAGAGAACTTGGTTGCGTGTTCTGGCCAGAACCTTCTAACTGATTGTTTTGTTCTTGTATGGTTTCTTTATTAACGCTCTTGAGATAAACACTTATCCCTACTATTAATAAAATCAAGACTATTATAATTAAAAGTTTCTTCATATTATAGAAGACCTCCACATCAGCCTTAGTTCTTGCATCATTGTCCTTATTTCCTCTTTTGTCTTTCCAGACAATACTGCTTGTTTTATCTCTACGATTTTATCAATTAAGGAAGTAGATTCATCTGCAGTTATTTTACCTAATTCATTAGCCTTCTCTACTCTTTCCTGTAAATCATATAACATCAACACAACTAAATTTCTGGTTTTGTTTCCTCTGTCTTCTGTTTCATTAGTTATCTTCTCTTTAACAAATCCAGAAACTCTTCTAAAGCAAGCATTTTTTTCCTTGTCTTTTAGTTCGAAACAACCAGCGCTTTCCTCATATAATCTCTTACATGCCTGAGGGCTTGCTGCTCTTAAACAACCTTCAGGTATTAAGTTTACTTTGGGAACATACTCTTTACCAAGAGCGAGTCTGCATTTTATTCTGTCTTTTCTTTCACTTAAATCATCACAACTTTTCCTTAAAGTTTTTAGTCTTTCTTTGTATTCCACTTTTAATCTTTCTTTTATCCTTTCCCCTACATTACCAGTCTCAAGTTCGTCTGAGGAATCGTCATCTAATTCATCCTCATCCTCGAGATCATCTGAATCAGATGAACTAACAACACTGTTATTTGTCGTTGTGTTTGTAATTGAAGAATTTGCTCTTATGACTATGTCTGAACCAGAACTGCCTCCGTCACTTGATCCTGCTGAATTAACAAGAGATAATGAGAAAATGAAAACTAAGCTTAAAACAAATAAAAGCACACCTACTTTTCTTTCCATATATTTTCTAGGAGAAAACCATTTAAAAACATGTCGTTTGGAGATCAGAAATTAACTTTGGGGACTGCTCTTGATTCTTCCGGTATTTTTAGATATTGCTTTTCCTTTTTGCCATAAACTCCTGCAAATAAATTACCTGGAAAAGATTCGCACATATTGTTGAATGTTAAGATTGAATCGTTATAATACTGTCTGGAATACGCAATTCTTTCCTCTATCGAAGCTAACTCTTGCTGCAACTGAAGAAAGTTTTCATTAGCTTTTAATTGAGGATAATTTTCTGCAATTGCAAACACTGATTTCAAAGCATCCTGAAGCTCAGCTCCAGCCTTCATTTTCCCAGGAAGATTTTTTGCAGATAATAGATGTTTTCTTGCTTCTGTAACTTCTTTCATTACTTCCTTTTCATGTTTTACATAACCTTTAACTGTGTTTATTAAATTAGGAACTAAATCTGCACGTTTTCTTAGTTGGACATCAATTTGAGACAGAGAATTGTCTACTCTATTTTCCATTACAACGAAACGGTTGTAATAAAAGATAAACATGGTCAAGACTAAGATTATTAGTGCAATTAAGAACCATAATACAAATAACATATTGGTGTTAATGAAATTCATTTTATAAAACTTTCTTTATTTACGCTTGTAACCTGCTTCTCGAAGAATCTATTTTTTCCCTTAATTCCTCTTTTGGAGGATAAGTAAACCTGCTATCGATCGTGTTTAAATAAACTATTTCAGGACCACTTGGTTCAAATTGGAGAAAATATAATAAAACTGAAAGTCTCCTTAGAGATTTTTCAGGATCATTTGGAGTTCCAGTTGTGCCATAAACTAACCCTCGTCCTACTGCACTTATATAATCCGCAGCAGAAACAGACGAACCGTATTCGAGAACTTGATGAAGAATGTCTGCTAAGTTTTTAGTAGATCCTCTTTCCCCGACTTTTAGCTTGATTCTTTCTCCTAAAGAACTTAGTGTTAAAGTCATAAAATTTTAAGATTGAAAACACTATATAAAGATTTATAATGCATAGGAAATATGTTTAAAATAATAAGATGGATAAGAGAAAAAAACTTTTGTTGACTTTTGTTTTTATTATAATTTTAATAGCTTCTATGTATTTTTTTACTGATTGGTTTTCTAAGTATACTGGTTATTTTTTAAGAGATTGAAAAGTTCTGCAAGGGAAATAGGGTATAAATGTTTAAATAGTATTTATTTTAGTGAAATTTATGTTGAGATGGGTTGCGAATAGATTAGCTGGAAGAAGAAAGACAATAGATGAACAAGTAGAAAATACTTATCGAGCTGTCAGTATTATTGGATCGTTACCTGCGGATTTTAGTATAGGTATTGCTACTAGGGATATTGCTACTAACCATGCTTCTCCTAAAGAAGTGATTGATTATTTGAGGGAGACACTTAGAGATACGGCAGGTTATGCTAACACTGGATCACATACAGTATATGTTGGTGAAACGGATGAAAAGCACTATATGGCGCTTTCTTCATCTAGAGTAATTGGTGTTTTTGGCGGAGAAAAATACTTAGATCAACCTCATAATAGAGTTGAATTAGAATTTGTTGTTAAAAAATAAAAAAAAGAAATTAGAAATTTATTCCCACAAAAACATAAATTTAAAAACCTTATTTAAGACTTTAGGATATGATAATTCCGGTTAGATGTATGGGATGTGGAAAGCCTATTGGGCATTTGTGGGAAGACTATAAGAGAAGAGTTGACTCTGGTGAAGATGCGAAGAAAGTTCTTGATGAATTAGGTTTGGAAAGGTATTGTTGCAGAGCCACTTTATTGGGACATGCAGATATGCTTCCTGAAATTACAAAGTTCAAAAAAGCTTAATGCACTTTCTTTAAACAAAAATGTAAGTTTTTGATTGGCCAAGAAAACTTTGTTCTGTTTATGTACTGAAGTCAACAAGATGTGAAAAACTAAGAGATTATCAGTTAAAAAACCCTAAGTCTTCCATTAGTGAAAACTTAATAAATTGTATTATTGAATCCAGATAAGACATAATGAGGTTTATCATTTTAGGTTTTTAAAAATTTAGAAGAATCAAAACTTAAGCTTTTGGTTTTATCTCTATGCATACGCCAGCAGCTACGGTTGAACCAGCATCTCTTATTGCAAATCTTGACATATGTGGATTCACAGCTTGAGTTTCTAAAACGAGATTTCCTATTGGCTTTAGTCTAACCTTTGCAACTTCTCCGTTCTTCAAAAAGTCTGGATTTGGAGTTTTTGTTCCATCTGGACTTGTCTTTTCTATTAATTCGATAAACTGGCATGGAACTTGAGCAGTATGGACATGGAAAACTGGAGTATATCCCTTAGCTATAACGGTAGGATGTGAAATAACTGCTATTTGTGCAACGAATTCATCGACTACTTTTGGTTGATCCTTGATATCACAAAGAACGTCCCCTCTCGCAACATCTTTCTTTCCTATTCCTCTAATGTTAACTCCAACGTTGTCTCCTGGTTCAGCTTCGCTAAGAACTTCGTGGTGCATTTCTATTGTTTTTACTTCACCCTCTATTCCTTTTCCTGTTCTTCCAGGTAAAATTATAATCTTTTGATTTTGCCTCATAATACCAGTTTCTATTTTTCCAACTGGAACTGTTCCTATACCTTTAATTTCATAAGCGTCTTGAATTGGCATTCTCAAAGGTAAATTGGTAGGTTTCTCAGGCAACTTAAATAAATCAAGTTGTTCTAACAAAGTAGGTCCCTTATACCAAGACATTTTGTCGGACTTCTTTGAAAGATTTTCCCCTTTGAATCCAGAAATAGGAATGTAAGCCATTTCATCAACCTTGTATCCTGCTTGCTTCAACACGGCTTTAACATCGTTAACAACTCTCTTGTATTCATCTTCTTTATATTCTACAGTATCCATCTTATTAATTAGAACAGCTACATCGTTAACACCCATAGTTTTTAACAACCAAACGTGTTCTTTGGTTTGTGGTTGAACTCCCGCACCTGAACCTGCAGCAACGACAAGGAAAGCAGCGTCGGCCTGACTAGCTCCAGTAATCATGTTTTTAATGAAGTCTCTGTGACCAGGAGCATCTATAATTGTAACTTCATATTTATTAGTGATTAATTTTTCATAAGAAAGATCTATTGTAACTCCTCTTTCTCTTTCTTCTTTGAATCTGTCCATGTAATAAGCAAATTCAAATCCAACTTTCCCATGTTTCTGAGCTTCTTCCTTTAACTTATCTAGCTTCTGCTGGGTCAAGTTACCTGCTTGAAACATTAAGTGACCTATAGTTGTACTCTTACCGTGATCTACGTGACCAACGAAAGCAACGTTAATTATTGGTTTTGTTTTTGCCATTTTAGCCTTGTAATATGAGGTTATTTTACTCTATATTTAAACTTTTCGTTTTTGTAAAATTATAACTCCGTCGAGAAATTAATTTGTGGACTATTGAAGTGTAAAGAGAAATAAAAAAGACATAGCCTCGCCAGCTCACGAGATTGCAATCTCGGATCCTCTAACATTTAACATGTTTGGAGTGATTCAAACCTTCCAGGTTCGAAGAGATAGCCTCGCCAGTCTGAAGAAATCTAACAATTAATTTCTTGGCACTGTCGATGCTAATTTTATCTCGTTTCACTCGATAATAACATAGCCTCGCCAGGATTCGAACCTGGGTCATGGGAGTTCTCTTACAGCACTAAAGCACATTAACCAGAGTCCCATATCCTAGACCGCTAGACGACAAGGCTATGCAATGGTGAAAATAAATTTAGTTTTAAATGTTTTTGTTTGAAGGCAAAATCAATCTTTCTCATGAATAATATCGTGATGTCCCTGTTTTCTTCTGGCTTTAAGTTCTTCAATATTCTTCAGTCCTTCACGGACGAAGTTTTCCTTGGCAAAGAGGTTTTCTTCTATTAAATTTGAAGTATAAGTTCCTCCAAGGAAATGTGGAAGAACAACATAAGTTGCTCCTGAGCTATAAAGCTTCAAAGCATCTTCAATTCCATGAGATACTGCGATTATTATTGCTTCTTTGTTTACTGCGTGAATCTTTTTTACTAATAGTATATTTGTTTCAAAATCTGGAATAGTAGAAACTATCATCTTTGCATTTCTTAATGGCAAGTCTTGCAACAATTCAATATCTTCTGCATCCCCATATTGACAATTTATTCCTGATTTTGCCAAGTTCAAAATAATTTCTGGATTGTTATCAACAATTAAGAATCTTTTTTTTATATTTTTGAAAGATTTAACTAAACTGTAACCTATCCTATTATATCCGAAAAGGAGTATGTCATAATCTTCCCCCCTATAGAACTTACCTTCATCCTTCTTTAATCCCTTGCGTTCAAAACAATTAAGATAGGGGGCGAAAAAATGATATAGTTTATTTCCATATGGAACAAAATAAGCTGAACCTCCCATGGTTATTAGTCCTATCAAAGTCATTATAGAAAGTATCTCTGGAGAAAGATGATTTAATTTTATACCTAGAGTTATGAGTATAAATGAAAATTCACTTATCTGAGAGACAGTCAGACCTGCAAGAAAACCGTTTCTTTTTGTGTATCCTAAACGACCCATTAAAAACATAACAATTATTGGATTTCCTATAAATATCAAGAGCGAGAAGATTATTATTGGAATGTGCATTCCAGATAGTGAAGAAAAAGAAAGCTGAGAACCTAGAAGTATGAAAAACAACAAAAGGAAGAAGTCACGAAGGGGCTTCATTCTAGAGCCTATTTCATATCTAAACGGGGAAATAGACAAAGAAATTCCTGCCAACAAAGCACCTATTTCCATTGAGAAACCTATGTAGTCAAAGAAACTACCTAGTGCAAATGCCCAGCCTATTGAGAACAGCAACAAAAGCTCTTGATTCTTCGCAACCTTCCTTGTTATTCGCGGTAATATATAAAAACTTATCAAAAACAAAATTATAATGGATCCTGCGCCTATACTAAACTTTTCAAATGCGAAAGAAGAAAAACTTCCTGAGTTGGAAAGCGAAGAAACAAACATTAAAATCAAAATTGCAATTATATCTTGTACTATTAAGAAGCCTATTGAGATTTTACCATAAAGAGTAGAGATATCTCCCTTATCTGATAACAATTTCATGATAATTATTGTTGAACTAAATGAAATTGCTAAAGCTATGTAGGCTGAAGTTATCCAGTTGAAATGTAAAAACAGTCCTATAAAAAAACCTAAAATAAAAGTGAAAATTATCTGACCTACACCTGTAATTAAGGAGACTAAGCCTACTTCTTTAATGACTTTCGGGTCTAAATTTAAACCAACCATGAACATTAAAACTGCGACACCCATTTGTGCAAAAGTAGATATTTGATTTACGTCCCCTAATAAGTTAAGAAAGTGTGGACTTACTATTACTCCAGCCAATATGTAAGCGACAATCAATGGCTGTTTTAATAAACGAATTATTGAAGAAACTAAAAATGCAACTATGATTATCAAACTCAAACTGATAAATGTTGATTCCATTCTTCACCTCTTTTTAATACAAGAAAGAAGCATATTTAAAGTTTAACGATAAATCCTTTGTTGAGACAAATAGAAGCGTTTTTATATTTAATCATCTCTAGATTTATTGAGGAAAGATGAATTGGATAATAGTTGCGGGTATCGTAGTTGTATTGTATGTGTTATTTATGTTTAAAATGAACAACTTTAGAACTAAAGTTGCTTTTATATTTATATTTCTCGGGGTTTGTTTTGTTTTGATGACAGCTTATTATGTTCTTTCTGATAATAAACCTGATTTGTCAAATATAGATGGATGGACACAAAGCGGTAAAGTGTACTTTTCATGGCTTACTAATGCTTTTAGCAGCGCTTTTAAAGTAACTGGCGATGCAATAAAAGAAATTGGAGGAAATGTAGCGAAAAACTCTACAAATATTACGAGAAAATGAAGATAGGAATATTTATAGTTAAATTTGTTTTTATTGGCATGTTGTTCATAGTTAGTACGGAGAATCTTTATATGAAAAATGCTGAAGATAGAGCAACTTTTGCTGGCCAGGTTTATAATTGGGTAGGGGAACTTTTCTCACACGTTTGGCAGATAACTGGTTTCGTTGTAAACTCTGAATGGTTGCCTAAAGATATGAATGAAAGTAAAAGCTCTTTTGAAGATAGTTTGAAAATTACAAGCAAACTATCTTGATCGGAGTGATCTATAGATAATCCTGTTTTGCGTGACATAATAAAAATCCCAACCTCAGCAAGCTGTGGGGTATTTTTAAGCCTCAAACTGAGACTGATCGTGGAAGCTGCGGAGTATTAATTCAGTTCGAGCAATCAACAGAATTGTCTATAACAAAGTTTTTTATATATGGAAAATGAACTTATTTTATGCCTCTATAGCTCAATGACACAAAATATATAAAGTTTCTAATTATTTATGCCTATGAGAGTAAAATTTAGAGAAGAAGTTGATCGAAAAAAGTTTTTTGAGTTGTTGAAAACTGGACTCAATAGTAACTGGAAGAATATAAGGAAAAAGTTTAATGTACCAAAATCTACCTTTGAAAAATACAAAAATGGTAAACTGCTTATTTCAGATGATTTATTTGAAAAATTATTAATTTATGTAGATGAAAATAAAAAAAAGTCTATAAAAGAAAGTATAGAAAATTTACCAGATAATTTCGGACAAATTAAGGGTGGTAAAAAAGCATATGTTATAAATTTTGAAAAATTTAAGGAAGGTAGAAAAATAAGAAGTAAATCTGGAGAAAAATTAAATAAACAGTATAGAAATTTGTTTAAGGGCTTTGACTTAAAACCAGAGGTTTGTGAACTAATTGGTGCTTTCATAGGCGATGGTTGTTTTAATGTTTATAAAAATAAAGTTTATCATATAGAGTTTTCTGGAAATTTTGGACTGGATATAGAATATTATCAAGAAAGAATTATTCCGATAATTGAATCAATCATAGAATATATAAATCCACATATTTACAAACCGAAAACAAAAAATAATGCATTAAGAGTTGTATTTTATTCCAAAAAACTTTTTTACTTCCTTAAAGAAATTGTTGGTTTTATTCCAGGAAAAAAGACATTCACTGTTGCAATACCTGAAAAAATTATGAATAATGAAGAATTAATGAGATCTACAATAAGAGGAATATTTGACACAGACGGAACAATTTTCTTGGATAGAAGAAAAAGCTATAAAAAGCCATACCCTAGAATTTCTTTACAAACGGTAAGTAAGAACCTTTATGGGCAGTTAGAAAACTATCTGAGTGAAAAATTCAGTCTTTATACATACTTTAATGAAAAAAGGCATGTTTATATAATAGAAATTTATGGTATCAATCAGCTGAGAAAGTGGATGTCTCTTATAGGTTTCTCGAATAAAAGACATCTTGATAAAGTTGCCCTAGTAGCTCAGTCGGTAAGAGCGCAACATTGGTAATGTTGAGGTCGGGGGTTCAAGTCCCCCCTGGGGCTTTGTGTTTAATGATAGTTTAGTTTCATTCTCGGTAGAGGCTTATTGTTACTTTAAAGTTATAATAATAAAAAGGTTTATATAGAAGACGTAACGAATTAGTTTATGGTTGACAAGAATAAAAAACTAGAAGATTTAGGATATTTTATAGCTCATGCTTTCCATCATGCAGTTTCGGGACAAAGCGAGAGCCCGAGATTTAGAGAGTTTTATAGGAGAACAACCAAAATGCTTTGGGATGAAAGAGGGAACCCAGAATATAGAGTATTAAATGAAGAAAGAATAGACTTATTAAGAAATTTGTTAGGTATATCAAATTGGGAGGGACCACAGAGTTTAGAAATACAGAATATAGTTCAAGGAAACTCAAAAGGGTGGAGATTTTTAGTTAAGTCTCATTTATTAATACCAAATTTAGAAGATGAGGTTGAGGCAGGATTATTGACCGATATCGTGAACGCATCAAGGAGAGAGCTAGAAGGAATACATTTGAACTTTGGCTATTTTGACTCTAAGGATTTAAAGGATTTGGAAAAATCTGGATATGCACTTGGCGAAACATTCAAACCAAATTGGCATAGTTTAGTGCCAGTAAATGAAGAGAAAGCCAAAATAGAACGCTGTCAAAAAGATCTCATTACAGACTCTTTATATGCTATCGGGTTCGCTTTTCCAGAATTTGCAAGTGCCATAACATACTCCGATGTTCACCCAGTTTTTAGCGATAGGATGATTAAATAAGAGTCGAAAACTATTTAACTTCAGATTTATTAAGAAAAGCATGGAACAAGAAGTGAAAATAAATGCTCATGAAATTATGTCAAAATTAGCAAGACTACAATTAGATATAAATTATATAAAAGAACACATGGAAGATTTGGCTCTTTCTGAGGAAGACTTGGAAGCAGTTGAAGAATATGAAAAGGAAAAGAAATCTGGGAAACTCATTTCCCATAAAGATCTTAAGAAAGAACTAAATTTATAATGCTAGAAGTAAAATATTCGAATCAAGCATCTAAATTTCTAAAGAAAATTTATAAGGAATTAGCAAACCGTATATTTGACGAAATAGAAGCGCTTCAGCAGAATCCTTTTCCACAAAACATGAAAAGAGTTGAAGGTAAGAAATTATTTAGAGTGAGAGTCGGAGATTATAGAATTCTTTACGAAATTGACAATCAGAACAATCTACTAGGCATAGTTAAAATAGACAAAAGAGAAAGAGTTTATGATTGATTTATATTCTTAGCGGAGACTTCAAACCTTAGCTATAGAGAACTTTGCAAAATTGCTAAGAGTTCTCTAACAAGAACATAAATTATTAAAAAGTGATTTGTCTAAAGCAGGAAATGGCATTTGCAGATATTTGGACAGATTTGTTACATCCTTACACTTTCAGGGTACAGAGGAACGAGAGAGAAGTTTTTTACACTCCTTTAGATAGCAAGTTGCGTATTCCTTCTGCTTCTTTTGCAAAACAAGGATTGTGTATTGGTTCCAAAAGGCCAAATGATAAGAGGGAGCTTGAGGATTATTGTCCTGTTAAGAGTTTTACAGAATGGCCAACTGTTGAAAGTCGAGGATTTATGACTGCGGATTTTTCCATTGGTAGAAGGATCAAAACATTGGAGGGATTATCTGCAAGAGCTCTTAGAGCCCCAACATTTTCTCATAAGATACTTCAATTAAGCAAGGAAGAGGTTGATCAATTTACCGAGCGAGCGTATGTAGATTTTGAAAATAGGATCGCTGGACTTGGACTTCAAACAGAAAGAGATAAGATGTTCTTTAGATTCTACTTTGTAAGTCCAGATCATAGGCCAGATTGATAAAAATACCCTACAGCTGCTGTGTTTGGTATTTTTAAGCCTCAAACTGAGACTGATTGTGGCAAGTTGCGAAGTATTAACTCAGTTCGAGCGATAAAATATTTTTTCGGATTTTAAAAAATTAATTCATATTCTAAAGAATAGCATTCTTTTTAACCTTGAGATATAGAGAAATTTAATGGGAAAAGAGAGGGTGATAAGTCCTAAATTTAGAGAAGTGCCTACTGGACCTGTAGAAAGCAGAGGAGATGCCGCACAGCGTCGCTTTGTCGCTGGGGGAAATACATCACATCTTTACTCACATGTTTACAAATCTATTTTTGGAGGTAGAGTTGCTCAACTTGACAACGGTTATACTACTGTCAGTATGCCTTGGGATGAAACTAGATATTTTAGACCTGATATTGTTAAGGACACAAAAAATGGTAAAAAATATACTGAAATTAAGGCTGTTTCAACGCGAACTTCACAACCACACTGTTCTATTCCACAATTTGAAGATTATGCCTTCTTTTTGCTGTATGGTTTAGCAATAGGAGACTCTTCTCCTTCTGTAGACTACGCCCTTTTTCGCTACGGAGACAGAAACCTTACAGGTCAACACAGTCTTAGTAATGACTCACTTGCTTCAAAACTGGCTAATGAAACTAGAGACTTAGTAGTTCTCCCTTCTAATTTGGCTATGTTTTTATTTTTAAATATGAGACAGAAAATTTACAATCAAAGTTCTTCTGCTAGCACTATAAATCAGAGAGCTTATTGGGATGTTCGCTCATCTGATTTAAATTTGCTTCATAATCACTCGCCTCTGGATGCAATAGAAAAGATTATGGCTCACAGTCTAAATATGACTCAAACTACTAGGAGAAATAAAAATGCTATGATAGATAATTTATTTTTAGACAGACTTTCTGTAGAGAGAAAAAAATCGCCAGAAATTTCACTTGGTAGGAAACAAAGATTGAAAACTTTCCCTATAACTAGGTATAAGCTATCAGCAAGAGATCAAAAAGAATGGAACGACCATTTTCTTAGAGAACATGAAAGAATCTTAGGATCTTTGGGAGTTAGGGACTTATATGCTGAAATTGGAGAAGAAGTTGAACAAGTTGATTTTAATGGGTGCGGGGAAGTGCCTTTCTAAATGAGAATTGAAGCCATATCTGATGCTGAAATTGTTCAAAATCTAACCTATTTATGCCTTATGCTAAAACTTGTTAAATAGAACTGAGAGGAAAGAAAACAAGCTGTCCTTGTCTTCTGCGTGAGTCTGTTTTAACACCATTTATTTCTACAAGATATCTGCCTGTTTCTTTATCTTCTGGCGTGTTTCCTGCACAATTTTCGAACAAAGGACATTCCATCTGGCAATGTGAATAATCGTTTCGTGCACAACCTTTCGAACCTATTACCCAAAGAACTGCATCAAGAATATGCGGGTCAAGTTTATTTTTTTTACATATTTCTCTGTAAGCCCTCTCAAGAGTTCGTACATATGATTCATCTCTGTAAATCTCTGCATTTGTTGGAGTAACTGCTTCACAATTTATTGGAATTCTTCCTTTGTGTATATCTACTTTTAAGAAGGCATTTTCTGGATCAATTGGACTCGCTAATTTCCTATCTATCATGTAAATAATAAATAAATTTGCAATTCCAGTTCCTATTCCTTTAAACTCCATTAGTCTTGCTCTTGCTTGATCTATATTTTTATGTTCAATTAATTTACGTGGATCGCCTTGATAATTATCGACTAAGTGTTTGGCATTAAATGAGAATCTTTTTGCTGGGTTTTCTTCTCCATTGCCTTGCAAATTGAACTGAAAATCTTGACGAAGAATCGTTTCTATTTCTGTTTCTTTTTGTTCTGCGACTTTTTGGGGATCAAAAATCCAACTTTTCCTGGGATTGTGCCAAACTTTATGAGCATTTCTTGTTATTACGTCGCTTAGATTCATTCTTTCAAAAAACACACAAGTCCAAAGATATTGTGTCGCTAATCTTTGCTCTTTCGGTTCATCTGTTTGAGGAAGATTTTCTAGTTCTTTAGGAATATTCCATTGTGGTAAAAAACGTCTTATTCCTTTTGAAAAAATACCTCTTTCTTTAGTCGCATCTTCATATGCTTTAAGGCAAATTGCCTCTAGCTTAGCTTCATCAAGAACAAAATCAAACTTACGCTCTTCTTTAGCCATTATTTTGTTCTATAAGAGAGTTATAAAAACTTTGTTGCATTGATTTGATCATTTTGAATACTTATTGATGCTTCGAGCCATTCATCGATTGAAAAATAGGTATAGATTCCGCTTGTGTTTGATAGAAATTCTAAACTATATTTATTTTTATTTTTTTCTTTTATGTCTTAGATATTCTACTAAAGGAGGTATAAAAGAAGCAATTATAATTAAGAAAATGAATAGAGTTAATCGCTCTTCCACAAAAGCAAAGCCTCCAAAGAAAAAACCAGAGAAAACAAAAAGAGCGACCCAAGCAAAACCACTTATAATATTGAAGCCTAAAAATCTTGTATAATTCATTTTTCCAACACCTGCTACGAATGGGGCAAAGGTCCTTATTATTGGGATAAAACGAGCAAATATGATTGTTTTTCCTCCGTGTGTTTTATAAAATTGCTTTGTTTTTTCTAAGTATTCCTGTTTGAAAAACCTACTTTTTGAAAATACTCTCTCGCCGAAAAAGCTGCCAAACCAATAATTAAGAGTATCTCCTAATATTGCTGCTAAAGAAAGAATAAGAAAAATAAAGAAAACGTCGAGTAAACCTTGAGCTGCAAAGGCTCCTGCAACAAAAAGTAGGGAGTCTCCAGGAAGAAAAGGTGTGAAAACAAAACCAGTTTCTAGGAAAATTATTACAAATAAAATTAGATATGTCAAAGAACCGAAATTTGTTATTATTTCGCTAAGATATTTGTCAAAGTGTAAAATAAATTCTATAAAAAAGCTTAAACCCATTTAGATAGTTTTTCAATCATGTTTAAATATTTATTTATACTGGCAAAGTGATGAAAAGACAGCCCATAGTTGCTTTAGCTCAAATAAGATATTTTGAAAGCGAAAATAATAATCTTGAAAAGATAAAAGAATATATTAGACTGGCTAAAAAGAAAAGAGCAGATATTATTTGTTTCCCTGAATCTTGTGTGCATAAAACAAAGGTTCTTGATTTTGATAATGAAATGGTTAATGAAATAAAAAAGGAATGCTGCAAGAATAAAATATGGTGCATTATAAACGATTCAATGAAAATTAAAGGCGAGAAATACAATGCTTCAATAATTATTAATAGAGAAGGAAAAATTGTTGGAGAATACAGAAAGATGAATTTATATGGCGATGGAGAAGATTTTCGTTCTGGTAAAAAAGTTAAAGTTTTTAAAACGGATTTCGCTAAAATAGGAATAGCTATATGTTGGGATCTAGCTTTTCCTGAGCTTTTTAGAAAAATGAAAAAATTAGGAACCCAGATTGTTTTCTGTCCTTCTCAATGGAAATATGAATTATGTGCCCATGAAGGAAATAAATATGAAAATAAACATAAGGATGGGGAAAGAGCCCTTCTTGAATCTTTAATAAGATCAAGAGCATTTGAAAACTTGTTCTATGTAGCTTTAATAAATCCAATACTCAAAGACAAAGATCAAGTAAATTACTCTGCAATTGTTTCTCCTCATAAAATACTTGCACAAATAAATGAAAAAGAAGGGCTTATCACAGCAAAAATAGACCTTAGTAAGATAGAGAAGCTACATAAGATTTACAATCCTAAGAAAGTTATTTAGGTTGAGTAATCTTATGTGTGCACCCTTAGGGTTAAATCTCTTATATAAACCGATAATTAATGAGGTTTTGACGATATGCTTCACCAGAGAATATGACTAAACAGTTTAACGCTCTAAAAGAGAGTTGAATCTATGAATAAGGTTTATAATCTTGGTTTTTTACTTTTCTATTATGAAAAAAATAATTAATTATTACAAAAAATCTTTTGAGATACTAAATAAAAATAAAAAATTGATATTTCTCTTGTTTATTCTTTATTTTTTGATACTGTTTATAGGTTTAGCCTATAACTGGAGCACTTATAAAAATCCTTTCAGCTCAGATGATTCTCAAACAGCTTTTAATGATTGGTGGAAAGCGAATATGTTAAGAAATACTTTCCAGGCAAATTTTTTCTATCTTTTTTTCCATAATGTTCTAGCAGGTGGTTTTCGCATTATTTCTGGAATATTCTTTTCTATAATCCCTATAGGTTCGATTGTAGATGATGCTTTGAGTAATTCCTATACTTTAGTATCAGAAGTGATTGAAAGAGGTTTTTTAAGCTGGTTCTGTAAGTTTATTCCTCATTCTATTTTTGAAATTCCGGCACTAATTATTTCTTCCGCATTAGGTGTGTCAATTTTTTTTTCAGTTTTGAAAAAGAAACAAAGATTTACAAATTTAAAAAATTCCTTTAAAGATGCATTTATCGTATTTGTTTTTATCATTTTACCTCTACTTTTGATTGCTGCAGTAATTGAATCATTTTTAATAATGATATTTAATTATTGGTAGAATATATTGGTGTACGGGACTAATAATATAATTTGTAACCTTCTTGTGCATACAGGTTATCACATTTTTATCATAAAAAGTGCAATACTAATCCGAGGGGCGTTTACCCTCCAAATCAATAAATTTCTATAAAATATCACAACTTCTTATATCTTTGATTCCAGAAGTTTGAAAACATGTTCTACGATAACTTCTCTTTGATTTTCAAAGAAATCTAAACCTGGCTGAGCATTTATTTCTAAAACAAACCAACTATCTCCTTTTTTCAATAAATCTATCCCACAGACATTTATTCCAGAAAACTTAATTAATTTTTTTATTATTGGTTTTAAATTTTTATCAACTTTGAATTTCCCGATGTTATGTGCGTAAACTCCTGTCGCTTTCCAGCTATTACTTTTTTTTATCGCGGTCTGCACTATTTTTTGTCCAACTGTTGTAACTCTGTAACTTGATGAAGGAATAAACTCCTGCGCGATTATTGGAAACCTTTCTGAGCTTTTTTTCCAAAATTTATTTATTATTTTTATTGCTTCTTTTGGATTATCTGCTTTTTCAACATAATTGCCTGTTGTACCGTAGACTCTTTTAACAATAACTGGCCAATAATTGAAATCGATCAGCTCTTTCTTTATCAAGTTTAAGTCTTCCGATAAAAGAATAGTTTGAGGAACAGGAAGCTTATGCTCTCTACATTTTAAATAAAACATCCACTTATCTTCCGTATAATAAAATGTCTTTGATGAATCTATGACTTTTTTTCCTAGCTCTTCAATTGTTTTCACAATCTCCAAAGCAAAATCTTCAGCGCTATTATTGTAAAATATATCACAGTTTTTTACTTTTTCTTCTAATTCTTTTTCTTCCAAACCCTGAAGAAGATTTATCATTATTAGATTAACTTTTCTTTTTTTGGCTATCTTGATAAAAGCCTTTTCATCTTTAGTTAACTTTTTATCAGAATATATATATCCGATAGTCTTATTTTTCATAATATGAAATAGAAAGATATATATTTAAGTTTAGTTCTTTTTGTAATCAGATGAAAAAGCCTTATATAAGGAAGTTTAGAGATGTTGGAGCATTTAGTGTTTGGATAGTTGATGGGAAATATGTGAGAAGCTATATAGATGAAGAGTTCACAAACTTCGGTCAACACTTTAGATTCAAATTCATTCCTAAGAATGAATTTTGGATTGACAAAGAGAATTCTGGAGATGAAAGCAGATTTTTTATAGATCACCTGCTCTTAGAGAATAGTTTAATGAAATCTGGAGTAAAATATAAAAAAGCGATAGAGACTGCTGACCTTAAAGAAAAAAAAGAGAGATCTAAAAGTTCATTTTACAAAAGAAATGTTAAACTTGAAAGAAAACACGATAAGAAATTAATAAAGAGAATTCATAAAAGCTTGTTGAGAAGATATAGTAATGAACGAATTAAAGTTTGGGTTGTAAATGGGGAATTAGTAAGAGATTTGTTTTTTATTGATTTTACAGAGGGAGGACATGATAAAGTTTACAAATTTGTTCCTATGAATGAAATTTGGATCGATGACGATCTTTCTAAGGAAGAATTAAAGTTTGTTTTGCTACATGAATTACATGAAAGGAACCTTATGTCTAAAGGTGAAAAATATGAAAAGGCGCATTATTCCGCCAGTGAAATTGAATATCATTGCAGACATCATCCAAAAGAAATTGATAAAAAATTGAAAGAAGAGATGTTGAAGTAAAAGGTGGACTCGGCATGCCGCTACGCCGAGTCCTTTCATCTCAGCCATTCAGAGATGAATATGACAAGGTTTATATATTGCTTAATGTATTGATAAATGTTTTGTATTAAAAGATGGTGAATCGTAAGGTCAATTTCGCTTTGTCCGCTTGTTGTTTTTTACTCTTTGTTGCGTTGATTAGTTTTTCTTCTGCTTTAGATGCTAATTTTAGTATTGTTGGGAACCCTAAAGCTTTCATTAATTTAAAAGAAAATAACACTTTTAATTTTACTGTGGGTGCTATGAGCGAGAACATCAGTCAAATAAAAATAACCTATATAACTTCTTTGAGCGGTTCTGAAATATATACTTACGTAAATGGAACCAACGGGACTGGCGCGGTAAGTGTTTTCTTTAATGATACTACTAACTATAGCGGAGGCGTTTCGAGGACTTATACATTTGTTTTTGGTAACACCAGCTCTGCTGGAATCGTTGGAAATGGTTCGACAAAAAATTTTTGGATAACAATTAGTGCGCCTAGGGCTATACAAAGCGCCCCTAATGTAGTTATTAATGCCACAGGTTTATCTGGAAATACAAATTCAACATCATTTCAGCTTTATTCTGCATTTGCATTTAGTGGATATGTGCTAAATGAAACTGGATGTTCTACATGCTGGCAGAATGGAACTAATGTTAGTATCTATGGAATTACTAATTCCCCAGGTGGAATGGGGCCGCCTACTTCGGTCTTTCTTTCTGATTCTATAACTAATGAAAGTGGTTACTTTAGAATATCTCAGGTGAATAATTCTGGTGGCTTCAATGGTT
>ERZ1292629.925-Hain-H43-01um-R1-925-length-31285-cov-6_pt1 | contig 31285 bp, 30 predicted proteins | sample MGYA00564399_ERZ1292629 | MGnify/ENA primary metagenome ERZ1292629 (study PRJEB36523, sample SAMEA6512636) | groundwater metagenome | collected 2019-01-08 | study: AquaDiva: Metagenomics assemblies of 32 groundwater samples
GCGCCTTCTCTGGCAGAATCTCAAAACGGATAAAGCCAAAGTAGGCGCTTGTGTAAGTAGTACCTCCCTCGCGATTCCCTTTGCGGATTGGGTACGCAAGAGCTCGGAGCGCAGGGAACTCTTCCCCCATTACAGAACCGCCTGCGCCCTCTACTGCAAGGCGGATGGTATTTGCCTCCTCTCCGAGAGCCTCTTCCGTTGTACTGGGTAGCAAAAGATATCCCACCTCATAGAGTTGTGGGGTTGCAAAATCTGATTCTGTGACTTCTGCCATATCGGGCATATCCTAACAAACTCACGCGGGTATTGCAAACCCGCGCCGAGCGTTGTCTAGCACGGCCCTGCGGAGCTCCTCCTCCCTTAACCCCCGTATAACAGCAAGTTGTGCGACCACCTCCCGCACATGGAAGGGCTCCGCGCGCTTGCCTCTGTAGGGCACGGGGGCAACAAAGGGCGCGTCCGTCTCGGCCATTAACATTTCAAGTGGCATGTTTTTAATAACCTCATCGTAGCTCCTCGCAAAAGTAATAACACCAGTAAATGAGAGGGTGATGCCACGCTCTAAAAACTGCTCTGCCACCTCCCAACTTGCGGCAAAAAAGTGCGCGTGAGCGCGCACTTGTGAGTGGACTTTTAGTATCTCCAACACGTCAAGATAGGCAGCCCCTAGTGCTTCGCGAGAATCGCGAATATGTAGCATTAATGGCTTCCCCATCTCCTCCGCAAGCGCAATATGCTTTTCAAACAATTCTTTTTGTTTACTTTTCTCACTCTCGCTAGTGATGCGAAAGTAATCCATGCCACACTCACCAATAGCAATAGTTTTACGATGCTGTGCGAGTTCCCGAAGTTTAACTTCGGAAAAGCCTTCAGTCCACTCGGTAGGGTGCACACCCACAGTGGCATAGAGATGATCATGCGCCTCCGCAAGCGCCACCACCTCCTCACTTTTTTGTAGACTCGTCCCCACATTGTTTACCAAAACCCCCTGCTCCCTACAGCGCGTAATCACTGCCTCCCTATCGGCATCGTAGTCCTTAAAATTAAGGTGTGCGTGAATATCAAAATATTTGGGTTCCATAAGTTGAAAAAGTATTAGTCAAATCTATTGTATCACTAACTCACGGTCGTATGTTAATAAGATAATAAAAAGAGTAGATCAAGAGCAATTTATTTGCGTACAAAAAGCGGGGCGGGGAGATGGTTGGCGGCTATGGCAGAGCGGATAGCATCAGCGGTAGCAGGGAGGAGCGGGATTAAGAGATCTGCAATCTCGGCAAGGGAGTGCACTAATTCTATAATTATTTTTTTAGCCGCTTCAGCATCTGTTTTTACCAACTTAAATGGCTCCGTCTCTGTAATGCGCGCATCTGCCTCCCCTATTTTTTGCCATACTAGTGCAATCGCCTCATTGTAGCGGTACCCCTCCATTGCTTTTTTATATTCTTCAGGCAGTTCCCCGTTGGCAGTCGGCGATTGGTTGTTGGCTGTTAAGTTCACTTCCGCCATCTTCATCACACGAGAAACAAGATTACCCAAACCATTGGCTAGTTGAGCGTTGTAGCTCTCTTTAAATTTTTCTATCGTAAAGTCGGAGTCCTCAAAGGGGTGCACCTCACTAAGGAGATAGCGGCGCAACGCATCGGTGCCGTACTCATTCACCAACGCAAATGGGTCCACCACAGTGCCCGCACTTTTACTCATCTTTTGCCCGCCGGAAGTAATAAAACCGTGTATCACAATTTGTTTTGAGGGCGGTAAGCCTGCGCTCTTGAGCATTGCCTGCCACATCGCACTCTGCTGACGATTATTATCTTTACCCGCAAACTGCACCACCGGCCACCACTCATTAAACTTTTTTTCATCATCGGGCCAGCCAATCGCGGAGACGTAGTTCACCAACGCATCAAACCACACGTACATAGTGTGGGCAGGATCATTAGGCACCGGCACACCCCAGGACATTTTTTCGCTCAAACGCGATATAGAAAAATCTTGGAGCCCCATTGCCACAAAACTCTTCATCTCGTTCCGCCGTGACTCAGGCACCACAAAATCCTCGTGCGCATAGAGCTCTTGCAAAAAGTCCGCGTACTTGGAAAAGCGGAAAAAATAATTCTCCTCCTCACGGAGTTCCAATTCTTGCGTGGGATGGAATGGGCACTTCCCTCCTTCCAGCTCGGAGTCCATCTTTTCCAACTCGCACCCCACGCAGTATTTGCTCTGGTACATTTTTTTATAAATATCTCCCGCTGCATCACAGCGCTTCCAAAACTCCTGTGCCGCCGCCACATGGTGCGCGTCGGTGGTACGGATAAAATTAGTGTAGGAGAGATTGAGCGCCTCTTTGAGCGGCTCATACTTTTTTACCTGTTCATCAATGTAGTCCTGTGGCTCTTTCCCCAACTCCTTAGCCTTTTGCAAAACTTTTTGCCCATGCTCATCGGTACCCGTATTAAAAAACACTTCGCGCCCAAGATGGCGCGCATAGCGCGCACTCGCATCAGCCTGTACCACTTCCAGCGCAAAGCCTATGTGCGGATCGGCGTTTACGTACGGCAATGTGGTCGTGAGATAGGTGCGAGAACTCATGGAGCCGACTTTTCGGCAAAGACGTGCTTCTTCTTCTCCCAATCGGAAATGAGCTCCATCAAAATTGCCGCCACGGGGACCGCAATAAGGATACCGAGGAAACCCGCAAGCTTTGCCCCTACAATCATAGAGATAATAACCATAAGCGCCGGCACACCAACCATCTTTTTTACTACGAGTGGATAGAGGAGGTGATTTTCAAACTGTTGGATGATGATAAAAAATCCGAGTGCCAAAAGTCCGGTGAGTGGATCTTGGGTAAAACCAAGGAACACAGCGGGGGCGGCCGAGAGCACCGGACCAACATAGGGGATGAGCTCAAACACGCCCGCAAGGATTGCTAACAAAAATGCATACTTAATTCCCAAGAGTGCAAGTCCAAGGTACACAAAGATCGCTATAAAAATCCCGAGAAATACTTGCCCCTGCATCCACAAGCCAATCTTACGACGAGAGCGCTTCCACACGTCAATCACATACTTCTCCTGTTTCAAGGGAGTGAGCACGCGCAGTACATTCTCTACTCCATCATTTTGCACCGCTAAGTAAAACGAGATCACTAAAATGAGGACAAAACTCAAGATACCACCAAAGAGCACGCTCGCGGTTTGCAGTGCGCCGCTCGTCACTCCGGTGAGCGATGCCTCAAGCACTTGCATTAAGTCTTTAAAGGAGATCTGCCCTGCCAAATCGAGCGTAATTGCAGAGAAGGGTATGTTGGACCCTTCAGCAAAATCGCTCAAAGTCTGGAGGTGTTGTGGGATGGCACCAACAAAGGAAGAGAGATCCGCGAAGAGTGGTGGGAGGAGGAAGTAGATTGCCCCAAGCGCAATTAAGAAGGTGCCAAGGTAGATAATAATTACTCCAAGAGTGCGCGCAATGCCGTGCCGTTCAAACCATGAGACCAGCGGCTCAATAGCGGACGCAAGTACTACAGAAGAGATGATTATGAGGATGAGGTCGCGGAGATAAAAGAGGAGTACGAGCACCGTAACAGTCAATACAATCTTAATGATTGTAGCAACAGAGATATTGATCTCTACCTCTTTTGGGGCTTCAAACATTACCTAGTAGTGTACTACAGCGTAAGGAGTGGTACAAATTGTTCTGCGTCCTTATGCGGACCGATGATAGCGCAGTTTGCGTGTTCATTCACAAAAATTTCTTGAGCAACAGTAGTACACTCTTCTTTCGTCACTGCGTTAATACGAGCAATAAACTCTTCCGGAGCAAGCATCTCTCCCATAACGACCTCGTGGAGGCCGTAGTACTCTGCTAAATCATCCGAGCGCTCAAGCCCCATAACAAAGGTGCCTGTAATGGAGTCTCTCGCGCGGGTAAGTTCCTCATCTGTTACCCCTTCCTTCACCAAGCGGCACACTTCCCCAATCATGGCAGAGAGCACCAAGGGGAGCCTGTCGGTATCCAACCCTGCAGATATTTGGAAGACGCCGTGGTCAGAGTAGGCATCGTGACTTGCGCGGACGTAGTACGCGGCACCCAATTCCTCACGCACTTTTTGCCATAAACGCGAGCTCATGGTACCACCGAGTATAGTGGTGAGTACCCGTGTTGCATAGGCGCGATCATCTCCAAGCGCGTAGCCGTGCCAACCCACGACTACGTGAGATTGGTCTGATTGTTTAAAACGTACTGTGGCGCGGGGAGTATCTTGATCAGTAGATACGGATACCTTAGCCACTTTTTCCCCCGCAGGGAGGGAGCGCGTCAACTCTTCCACTTGAGCACAGATTGCTTTTGGATCACAGGCGCCCGCCACCACCATAATGGTTGATTGAGGCAGGTAGTGCTCTCCACGGTAATGGAGGAAGTCCTCTCGGGTAACTCGCCCAATAACAGCGCTCTCGCCGAGGATAGTCCACCCTGCAGGTTGATCGCCATACATCAGTGCAAGAATGTCGTCCTGCACACGACGACTCGGGATGTCCTCGTACATATTCATCTCCTCAATAATCACACCGCGCTCACGGTTGATCTCTCCCTCATCAAAGAGTGGATTTTGGTAGAGGTCAGTTACTATCTCGAGTGCTTTTGCCTCTTTGCCACGCGCCACCTTGGCGTAGTAGCCCGTGTACTCTTGCCCCGTGAAGGCGTTGTACTGCGCTCCCAAGCTATCAAGTTCCTCAGCAATCAAGCGAGGGCCCGGGCGCTTGGTCGTCCCCTTAAAGCACATGTGCTCCAAAAAATGAGAGATCCCATTGACCTCTTTTCTCTCATACTTTGACCCCGCCTCAACGAGCGCCATCACGGTAACCGTGGGGAGACTTTGATCGCTTATAGTAAGCAGACGCAAGCCATTAGGGAGCACGTGTTTCTCGTACTGCATAGAAGAGCTTTATATCACGTTTTTATGAAGGAGACAACAAATTTTAATCTACCGCATACAAAAATGTACTAAACACCGAGTGTTTAGTAGTTTATGATTATCCCACAATTCAAGCGACCGCTTGTTTTATGGGATAATGATTTTGCATACAATTGTCCACATTTTTCGTATATACGAAAAATGTGGACATAAAAAAAGAAGCACTCTATTTCAGAATACCTCTTGCAAGTCTCTTGGGTAATGATGGAAGTCTCACTTCCATCATTGAGCCATTTTTTCAAATGTTCGGAGTGTTCGGAGTTTAACTTCGAATAAATGAGAGATGCGTAGGAAGATCAGAAATAGCAACACGTTCCTGTTCACCGCTGTCGCGGTTGCGGAGGGTTACTGTATCGTCTTCAAGAGTTTGGAAATCAATGGTGATGCACCACGGGGTGCCAATCTCATCTTGGCGGCGATAGCGCTTGCCAATATTACCATTATCATCAAAGGCGACTGAAGGAATTTTTTTCTTAAGCGCTTGGTGGAGCTCTCGCGCGCACTCAACAAGTTCTGGTTTATTTTTTAAGAGAGGGAAGATAGCCGCGGTTACTGGGGCAATGTGTGGAGAGAGCGCGAGATAGGTCCGCTTCTCTCCCGAGAGCTCATCCTCACGGTAGCTAGAGTGGAGGAGCGCGAGCACGAGGCGATCAACACCGAAGGAGGGTTCAATAACATGAGGCACAAAGCGCTCTCCACTTGCCTCGTCAAGATAGGAGAGGTCGATACCGCTCTTCTCTTTGTGACGAGAGAGGTCATAGTCACCACGGTAGGCAAGCCCAAACAGTTCTTTTTGCCCAAATGGGTACTCAAATTCAAAATCAATGGTACGTGCCGAGTAGTGTGCACGCTCTCCATCCGGAACCTCAATTTCATGGACAGACCCTTCGGGAAGACCGAGCGAGAGTACCCACGCGCGTGCCTCTTTCCGCAAATTCTCAAAGTGCTCCTCCCACGTCGCAGGATTTACAAAGTATTCAATCTCCATCTGCTCAAACTCGCGCGTGCGGAAGAGGAAGTCACGCGGAGTGATCTCGTTCCGGAATGCTTTACCTATCTGCGCAATACCAAAAGGAAGTTTCGGATGATAGGCATCTAAAACATTTTTAAAGTTTACAAAAATTCCCTGCGCTGTCTCTGGACGTAGGTATGAGAGTAAGGCACTGTCTTCAGCCGCACCGACGCTCGTCTCAAACATCATATTAAATTGGCGAGGCATGGCGAGCGCTCCGCCACACTCGGGGCACTGCGCACCAACACCGAGTGTTTGGTCGGCACGGAAACGACGCTTGCATACAGAACATGAGACTAATGGGTCAGAAAATCCTTCGGCGTGCCCCGACGCCTTCCATACCTCGGCGTTCATAAGAATTGCCGCGTCCAATCCGTACATATCCTCGCGATCAAGAACAAAGTGGCGCCACCACGAGCGCTTGATATTCTCCTTCAGCGCGAGCCCCAGGTGCCCATAGTCCCAGGTGCCAGCAAGCCCGCCGTAAATTTCAGAACCTTGAAAGATAAATCCGCGTCGCTTCGCGAGAGAAATAAGTGCTTCCATAGTACCTGTATGCGCTTTCATATGGGTGAAGTCAAGGTGTGGGAGGGCCGCTCCGCACCGATTCCAAGCCAGTTCGATATTGCGGATCCTTTGCGATCTTAGTGCTCACTGCAGGGCGAGTGACGGAGAGCGTTTGTTTGGTAAACGAGTCAATGCCACTAAAACTTACCGTACTGGAAAGTGGGGGGGCTTGGCCAATTTGACTAATACTCGGTGTGACCGAGACTTTAAAAGAGGCGGTCCGCGGCACACCGTCAGGCGCAACACCTACACCAGAGTTAAGTGTACCAACACTCCAGAGCACCGTACGAGTCGTTGGATTGTAGCGCACCGTCTCGGTATCGGGACTCGTTACATCCTCCCATGAGACGTAAATAGGAAGGGTCGCTTGTACGACAGCGTCAGTAATTTGATTGAGAGAATTGCTCAATGCCCAGGTGATCGTGTAACTTGTCTTTTGATCCACTAAGGGCGGGAGTGGCCCCTCATTGTTGATGGGACCTACGCTATAGTACGCATCAGCAGAGAGCCCTACCATGGTTACAAAGCGCACTATCCGCGCGATATCGGAGTACACCGGCTCATTTGCAAACCCTTCAGAAACACGTGTGCCACTCGCGACCGCTTTGAGTGTGACGGTAGGATTTTCTTCATTTGTCTGCTTAAGTTTAAAGCTAAAACGGACTGTCCCACGGCCCCCCGGACCAATTGACGCAAGACTTTTTTCCTGACTCGCATCCCAGGTAATCATATTGTCGCGTGAATTATAGTACCCGTTCGTTGCCCGTACACTCGCGGGATCGATCGTCGCGCCGCTAAAGGTAACTACGATGCGAGCGTTTGTTATCGGGACCGCGAGCGTGTTTTCCCATGAGATAACTGTCGCAATATCTTTAAGTGGAGAGACCGTCACTGTTTCGGTGGGCTCTCCCGCAATAGCCGCTCCGAGCGCAAGCGCGGGACGCGCGATGGGCACCTTCTCAAAGAGTGCGTGGTAGACCGTCGCGATACGGCTCGTACTCCGAGGATCAATTTCACCCACGGTTACGTGGAACCCTTTTACATCTTCGTGCTGGCCCTCAAGCACTCCGCTTATGGTAATGACTCGCTCATCGCCGGCAGAAAGACTGCCAATCCGCCAAAAAGAATTGTCTGATGAGGGTACCGGTTCTGCTCCAAGGTACTGAAAGCCCGGTGGATACTGTAGGGAAAGCCCTACGTTGTGCAATTCCTTCTGCGCCCGTGAAATAATGTGAACGCTAAACGACATATCTTGGTTTGAGGTAATTTCTGTCGGTAATTTAAACACAATGTCAACAGGAGGTGCGGCAAAAACAAGAGGGAAACGTTCCTCTTTTACATAGAGTGCGCTTGAGTTGGGAAGGCGATATTCCAGTGAAGCACTCACGGAACTACTTGCCAGAAGTGAGCCAAAAACGAGTGCACGCACAGTCTTGTTTAGAGCCTCACCAGCATTGATCGTATCAAGTGGAATGCGCTCACGGAGCAGTTCTTGTGTTCCGCTTGTCGCATCCTTCGTACCCGCCGGGTACTCAACAATGAGCGTTGCACTCCCAAGCGGTACGGCGTTGTTGTTTGCTATTGCGATATTAAAAGTTGCAACATCCCCTCCCGAAATTTCTGCCGGACCATCAATGGAGAGCATAACGTCACTCGTTGAGACATACTGCGGCGCGTAGAGGAGCGCGTATCCCGCGTATCCGAGTGCCGCAAGAAAAAAAAGGAGTGAGAGCGTAAGCCCTACGCCAACAAGAGAACGGTGAGGGGAGAGCGGGAGAGGAGGCTTCCACGAGCGCCGCTCGCCCGTGTAGGGATTAGTAAGTTTGCTCCGGCGGAGCGAAAAAGAGCGGCGTGGGCCACGCTCGTATAATTTTTTCTTAAGTGCCTCGAGATGTTCGTCACTGGGCATGCCATTACAAAGGTACGCTCAAGTATAACACACTACTGCATGCGCAGGAGCGCACGGTTTGCGACCAAGAGACCGTGCTGGAGAAGCGGGGTAAAGTTCTGCGCGCTCTCGGAGGAGAGCGGGACACCAAGGTAGGGACTCACCTCCGCATCGTCGGGGAGGAATCCTGCGTGATAAATAATTTTAAGCACCGTAAGTAATTCAAGCGCGGGCATAGAATCTTCATCGGTGTTCATAAAAACAGTAAGCGCCTCGCGCATCAAAGCAAAATGATTCGTATGTGGATCATCGGGAACGGTAGTATGAGCCGCGAGCGAGAGGCAGCGTAAGAGCGAGGCACGGGGCATCGTGGGGAGCCGATCGAGGCGAACAAGACCCTCGGCACCAACCACTCGCCACTCGGATCTGCCTCGCACTAATGAGACATGAATGAATGCGTGAGGAATGAGATGTGAACGGAGTTTTGATGTAAGTACGCGCACTCCCTGCGCGTGCGCGTAGAGCGTCCCAAGCTCCTCGGTGATGAAAAGGAGCGAGCAATTCCGCTCGCCACGCGGCACTGTTGAGATTATGAATGCGTCCGTTGTGTGGATGTGGTAGGACATGCGAATCAACGTTACGGCGTAATGTGCACAACAAGCTCTGTCCCCTCCCCCTCTTGCACGATCAATGTGTGCACTAGCGCCTCATGCTGGATGGTAGATGAGGAGCGCTCAATGAGCGTACGCAGAGAGGCATCAGCCGTACGAATAGTCGCTACCACCTGTGCTTTAGGATCACACCCTGCCTCTTTGCGCGCGTCTTGGAGCGCACGAATAACTTCGCGGATCTGGCCCTCCTTAATAAGTTCATCAGTGAGTATTGTGTCGAGTGAAAGTTCGCTTCCCTGCTTGAGCTCTTTCACATTTACCTCATCGCGGATAAGTGCCGCGTACTCTTCAGTAAAAGGCTGTGTAGTGGTGAGGGATGCAAGTGGCTGACGCACTTTAATATTTTTTTGCGCGCGCAGTTCAAGTGCACGCGAGACCACATCTCGTGTTTCTGCCATCTTTGTGAGCACTTCTGTATCTACAGTCCCACCATTTGGCCACAGTGCAAGATGCACGCTCTCTGGATCCTTGGGCGCGCGGACCACTTGATAAATTTCTTCTGCAATAAAAGGCATTGCTGGAGCACTCATAAGCGCGAGATGTTTGAGTGTTGAACGTAATGTTTCCCCCGCATGAACTGCGTCTTGACCCCCCTCTTTAATACGCTCGCGCGAGCGACGCAGGTACCACGTTGAGAGATCGTCAATAAAGAGCGCGATTGGCTTGATGGCGCGATCAATTTCATACGCATCAAATCCATCGCGTACCGCGCGCTCTAATTCCGCACTCCGCGCGTTAATCCATCTATCAAGAATGTGACTACTCTTTTCCCTCGCAGAACCACCCTGCTCTTGCGCAAAAGTCTGGTAGAACGAGAGCACGTTACGCAGGCGGACAACATTTTTCCGGTACACCTCCGCAACGCCGCGCTCGCTAAAGTTGATATCCTCCGCGCGCACGACCGGCGAGGAGAGGAGGTAGTAGCGCAAGGCATCGGCACCATAGCGCTCAATGATTTCAAGAGGGTCGGGATAGTTCTTGAGCTTCTTACTCATCTTTTGACCGTCTTCCGCCACAATGAGTCCGTTCACCACCACTCCTTTGTAGGGAGATTTTTTAAAGAGCGCTACTCCGAGCACGAGTAGTGAGTAGAACCATCCGCGCGTTTGGTCCAAACCTTCGGCGATAAAATCCGCGGGAAATCCAATGTTGTGTTCTGGATCAAAATCTTTTTGTGGAGTCCCAACGTAGTGTGCTTGCCCATAGGGCATGGCACCCGACTCAAACCAGCAGTCGAATACATCAGGCACGCGGCGCATCACGCCCCCGCAAAAGCAACTAGTAGTCATGGCATCAATGTGCGGACGATGAAGATCAAGCACAAATCGTTCATTGCGCGGAAGTGGGGTAAAGTTTAGTTTTTTTACCTCTCCAGTTTTAAAAACTCCTCCCATATTCGGGATAGTAGCTATGTCTTGATGACGTAAACGCTGAACAGCCGACTGCATAAGAGAGAGCGGGAGCCCATGACTTACGATAAGTATGGTCTTACCCTCATACTGATCATCAAGACTATAGAGAAGGTCCATGACACGCGCCTGAACATCGGCATAATTTTCTTCTGTTCCCTGATGTGTTAAAAATCGATTTATTTTAGCGCCATACAGAGCAAAGTGCTCGCTCCAACTTTTACCATGGCTCTCCTTCGCATCAAGTTCGCCAAGACGAACATCAAAGAGTACTGCTTCGTTGGGAAGTCCTAATGCGTTTTGGATCAGTTGAGCCGTCTCACGAGTACGCACAAAAGGAGAACTGATGATGAGATTTATTCCATAATTGGAAAGTTCCTGTGCCGCATTCTCTGCCTCAACTCTCCCCTGTTCGGTTAAGTGATCAGGGGCATCGGAGACTGAACTGATGTATGACCCCACATTACTTTCAGCTTCACCATGACGCACAGCAAAGTAGGTGTTGCGAGGAGTAGAGAGTGCGATAAGATCTGCTATACTCCCCACCACCTTCTTCTCCCCACACTTTTCACACTTCCACACAGGAATAGGAGCTCCCCAAAAGCGTGTGCGTGAGATTGCCCAGTCACGAGCGCCTTCTAACCACTTACCAAAACGCCCCTCTTTAACGTGCGCGGGGACCCACTTGACCTCATTGTTTGCGCGCACGAGATCATCTTTAATATCCGTCACCTTCACAAACCACGAGTTTGCCGCGTAGTTTAAGAGTGGAGTATCACAGCGCCAACAGTGGGGGTAGGAGTGAACAATCTTCTCCTTTGCAAATAAACAATTTTTTGCCGCAAGGTACTTGAGTACTAAAATATCAGTGCGCTGATGATCGTCTTTTGGTTTTGCCAATTCCCCCGCAAAATCTTTTACCTCTGGTCTCATTTTTCCATCGGGAGCAACGTGTTGCACAAAGGGCAAATCCTCTCTTTGTGAGAGTGCGTAGTCATCCTCACCAAAGGCGGGTGCAATGTGCACTATACCCGTCCCCTCTTCCGTTGTTACAAACTCTGCCGCATACACCTGCCACCCACGCTCATGATTTTTTAACGTTGCATTATTACTGTAGTAATCAAAGAGGGGGGTATATTTTTTACCAACAAGTTCACTCCCTTTATACTCTTTTACTATTTCATAGCCGGTCTTAATAACATTCCCTATCCTTTCTTTCGCAAGAATGTATTCTTCATTTGAACTTTGGATTTTGACATTGCAATAAATCACCTGGGGATTTATTGCAAGTGCCACATTCCCCGGGAGAGTCCACGGCGTTGTGGTCCACGCGAGGAAAAAGGTATTTGGCTCCCCCTCCACCGCACACTTAACTGTCACCGAGATGTCGGTAATATCTTTATACCCCTGATTGACCTCAAAGTTGGCGAGCGTGGTCTCACAGCGTGGGCAGAGGTGCATCGTTTTGTATCCCTCATAGATGAGCCCCTTATCGTAGAGTGTTTTAAACACCCACCACACACTCTCCGTATATTCCGGATCCATGGTGCGATAGTCGTCATCCATATCTACAAAGCGTCCAAAACGCGGAATGATACGCTTCCAATCACTTACAAAGCGCGTCACTGTTTCTGCAGCGGTTTTGTTAAATTTTTCTATGCCATACTCCTCAATATCTTTTTTGACCTTGAGATCAAGCTCCTTTTCTACAATATTTTCTACCGGTAACCCATGACAATCCCAACCCCAGCGCCTGTGCACCTGTTTGCCACGCATAGTCTGGTAGCGTGGAATAGCATCTTTAATGGCGCTCGCCAAGAGGTGCCCATAGTGTGGCAACCCCGAGGCAAAGGGTGGGCCATCGTAAAAAGTAAACGCTTCTCCCTCTCGAGATTCGCTCTTTTTAAAAATCCCCTTCTCCTCCCAAAATTTGAGTATGTCTTCCTCGCCTTGCATTACCCCATCCTAGCTAAAATATCGCTTTATTTCTAGCTCACACAAAAAAAATGAAAACCCCGCCACGTCTGACGTGGCGGGGGAAGAACTAATCCTCAAGGAGAAGTGCTGGGCAACGATCATCCCAGTCTGCAATGATCCACCGTTGGTTTGGGTGCCATCTGCCGTCAATCCAAGAAAGGCAACGAACCATTACGGCGTCTTGGAAATCGTAATAGAGCGTACCCCAGAAAAAGTTGTTTAGTCTTTGCCACTCCTTGGGGATGAGTTGCGGATGAGAAATGAGGTAGTCTAGAATACATGCATTCAGAACCGGCATACTCTTGAGCTCTTCGCAAAGATAATTGCCTTCGATGGATTGGCGATTTTTCTGCTGTTTGGAGAAGTAGAGAGTGACTCTGCTGGGGTCCCAGAGGATTTTGCCATTCTTTTTATGGCTACACACCTTCCACCCATCGGGCACAAAGGGGTAGGCGTCGCAGTCAATCCACGGGACCGATGGGTCTGCTACTTTTTGTAGCCACTGTGCCGCCTCTCGACAAAAATCACCACTCTTTGCTAACCTACCCATGACACCAGCACCATCTTTACCAAGCGCTTTATACAGCTGTATTTCTGCTTGGTGGAGTGTGCCTGCAGGTAAGCTCCACACGGTTCCGTCCGGCTTCGCCAACTGGCGAATTTTCTTTGCCATGGTGAACTCCTTTCTTGCTCGGCCATAAGCCGAACTCCCATCCTCCGCCTTTGGCGGAATCCGGTTCATTCTGTCTTTTTTATCCGCCCAAGGCGAACTCTCAAAGATCTCCTCTACTTATACCACACTCATCATATTCTTACAAGCCCCATCTATTGTAGTATTAACACACGACCGTTTGTTAATAGGATAATAATAAATTAGAGACAGGACCAAAGAAACACTATTGGAGCTTAAAGTACACAATCCATCGTGCCTCGTTTGAAAAAGTTTCTGTCTCAAGAAAATAGACCCAACGCCGTGCCTCAAAAAACTCGACGATAAAATCAATTTCATCTTTGCACGGGTAAGGGAAGATGTGTACCGAGTGCTGTAATTCTTTAAAACCAAGGTCGCTAAGTTTATTACGCAACGCATCACGTACTCTCCTCTTTTTTTCTGGAATATCAAAAAATACAATGCGCCACTTCCCATCCCAGTGTGCTGGTTTTTTAACTTTCATCTCGTCAATGTGGAATATGAGCGCCCTTTGTTTGCCATGTTCAGTGAGCACCATCGTAATAATACCGCCCCTCCCTTCTCGGTATGAGATTAAACGATCTCGTTCAAAATCCCTGATTGCTTGATAGAGAGAGCGTCTATCGAGCTTTCGTAATTCTTTCGGCAATGAGTCAAGAATAAAAAATGTTTTGCGACCCGATTGAGTGAACGAGAGGGCAATCCCCGCATACAGGCAGGTGAGCAATTTTTTCTTGAGTGGACTCCGATACTTTCGCATTATGTATATTGTAGCACTAACATACGACCGTTGGTTAATGTGATAATAAAAAAACAGGGAAAATAAGGAGATATAAAGAGGACACTGGAGATATTTGATGACTACATCTTATCGGGAGCGGTGATGCCAAGCAGGGAGAGTCCATTCTTGAGCACGGTGCGGGTCGCGGCGGTGAGCGCAAGGCGGTAGGCTTCGTGCTCGGAGCCGATAATACGGTTATTAGCATAGTAGGCATTAAACGCTTGCGCGAGTTCATTGAGGTAGCTCACGATACGCTGGGGCGCGTAGTCATGCACAGCGCGCTCCACCTCTTCAGGGAAGTGGAAGATGAGGCGTTCCAAGTCCCCTGGCGCTTCTGGCGCACTCACATTTCCCAGTCCTTGCCCCGTGGCGAGCTCGCGAGTTTTACGGGGCTGTGTAAGTACGCTACTCGTGCGCGCGTGTGTGTACTGTAAGTAGGGACCGGAGTCACCAGTAAAAGAAACGGACTTATCTATATCAAAAATAATATCGCGCCCTATCCCCTGTTTGAGGATGGAGTACTTAAGTGCCGCTACTGTTACTACATCAAGTGACTTCTCAAGATCTTCACTCTTGTGCTCTGCCAAGAGTGCATACTCACGAATTTTTGTTTTTACTTCATCCATCAGTGCCTCCGCAGTAATCACCTCTCCTGTGCGTGAAGACATTTTGCCCATGGGTAAGCGTAACATCCCGTGAGGTAGATGCAGAGTTTTTGCCGCAAGCTCTGGAGAAATGCGATTAAGTGCAGCGAGGAGAACTTTAAAATATTCGGAGATCTCGTTACCTGTCACCACCACCGAGCGTGTGTAGGAATAACGTTCATATTTAAGTTGAGCAAGTCCAAGCTCTTTTGCTTCGTAAGTAGGTAATCCCTCACTATTTAAAAAGACACGAGTATGCAAACCATCCTGTTCCCCACGATACACGAGTGCTCCATCACTCTCTTCAAACACCTTCCCTTTATTCTCTATTACCAACTCTCTGCCACGCAAACCCGTCTCACTCTCAAAAAAGTAGTAGTCAAAATGAGTACCGAGTTGTGTGTAAATTTTTTCAAAATAATCTAAAGAAAGTTTTTTACCTGCATCGTAGAGTGTGTTTACCCTTTCGTCAGTGCGCTCATATATTTTTTTATTGAGTGCAATAATTTCCAGCTTTGCCTCCTCGCTCTCTTCATAGGCACCTGCTCCTTGTGTGTAGGCCTTGCCTAAGATCTCCACCGAGTCTGCTTGCCAGTTATTTTTTTGCAGTGCCCAGATCGTCTTTGCCACATGGAGCCCAATGTCACCTTGGTAGTTGGCGCGCTTGACCTCCGCGCCACCAAACTCCATAAGACGCGCGAGAGATTCCCCAATGGTGTTACTCATCAAGTGCCCGATGTGGAAGAGTTTAAAGGGGTTAGGGTCGGTGTACTCAATCATCACTTTTTCCCCCTTTAACATATCCGATGCGCCGTAACGTTCATTTTTTACCGCCTCGGTAACTGCCGAGATGAAGAGCTCGGACTTGAGCGTGATGTTAATAAAGCCAGGTCCCGCGACAGTGACGCTCGTTGCAATGGACGAAAGAGATTGAGAGAGCTCACAAGCAAGCTCTTGTGCAAGAGCTTGCGGAGCCACACCGAGCGCCTTACCTGTCACCAGCGCTATGTTAGTGGCATAATCACCTTGACCCGCCGCGTCGGACGCACGCTCGACAGTAAAAGAAAGGGTAGGATTTCCCCTCTTCTCTAATGCCTCTTGTATAGCCTTGCGTATCTCTCCCTGCTTCACAAAGCCATTCTAGCAGAAGTGCCCCAACAAAAAAGCCCCGCACCATGCGATACGAGGCTGATGGGAACTATCTTCGGAAGGCAATCTGGCCAATACCCAATAGGGGAGAGATTCGCGCGAGAACTCTATCAGACACTTCTTCATCAGAGATAGAGGCATCAATGCAGAGTACCTTCTCTGGAGCAAGGTGGGCAAAGAATTCCTCATACCCAAGAGCTACGCACTGATGGAAGGCAAGAGGGAGACGATCAAAGCAGGTCTTCTCCCCTTCTCTCTCGGCAATACGCGCAAGCCCCACAGCCGGATCAATCTTCAAAAAAACATAGAGATCCGGCTTAGGAAAAAGAAGTTGCGAGTCCCAAAAATACTGTTCAAGATCGCGATGTTTGTGCCCTACAATTTGGTACGCAAATGTGGAAGCGTCAAAACGATCACACACCACTCGCCTACCCTCTGTAAGAGCTGGCCTTATGATCTCCGCACAGTGCTGTGAGCGACTCGCGAGGAAGAGTAAGAGCTCCGTCTCCGGCGTCATCCTCCGGAGTTTCCCGTCCAGTAAAACTTTCCTAATCTCCGTTCCTACCGCCGTCCCACCCGGCTCGCGAGTAAAGCAGACAGGGTGCCCATTACACTCCATCTTGAGTGACTTGATGAGCGTTGTTTTACCAGAACCCTCACAACCTTCAAGCGCGATAAATGCACCGCGTCCCTGCGTCATATGGTCCTCCTTAAATAATAAAAGTATCAAATCTATTGTGAGGATACTCCCTCGCGGACCTTTCAGCAAGTTACCCCTCTCTAGAGCACCCTTGCGAGCTCCCTTTAAATCCGCTAGGATGGCCGCAGATATATAGATCACCGAAAAAAGGAGAATTCTCAGATGAGAGAAGTAGAGCCAAAAGTGTTTCTCGTTGGAGAGACACGCATCATACCAGAGGGTATGCAAGATTTTTTAGAGCACATTGGTGCTTCAGAGTGGGATTCCGATGCCCTATCAGACATTGAGAGACTCACCGAGTTCTACGGAAAGCTCTGTTACAAAAGCTTCAAGGTGGGGCTCAACCCAAACATCCGCAAGATTAGAGAATCGAATGCGGAGTACATTAAACACGTGATCGAGGTCGGCCACGGCTCGGTAACAGAACACGGGAACGTAAACTTTGTGTTTTCTGATACTTCGCGAGTCTTCACCCACGAGCTTGTCCGTCACCGAGCAGGAGTTGCCATCTCGCAAGAGAGTCTCCGTTTCGTCCGACTAACTGACCTCGGATTTTGGGCTCCAACGGTCATTCGAGAATCTCCTGAGGCAATGGAGATCATGAGTGATGCCTTCCAGCACCTTGAGGGTCTCCAAATCAGACTTACGGAACTCTTTGACATCGACAACATGAAGGACTTCGGCGCCAAGAAGGAGCTCACATCCGCATTTCGGCGCATCGCGCCCATTGGTCTTGCGACCAATATTGGATGGACAGCAAACATCCGGACACTGCGCCATGTACTGGAAATGCGGACCGACCCAGCCGCGGAAGAAGAGATCCGCTGTGTGTTTGGACAAGTGGGACTCACACTCCGTGACCGTTATCCTAATCTCTTTCAGGATTACACCATCACGGAAGTGAATGGGTATCCACACTTCCAGACCGACCACCGTAAAATCTAACAAGAAAGAAGCCCCCCGATTCGCCGTGGCGAATCGGGGGTATTTTTTATGCAAAGTGCTTGGAGAGTCGAGCTGAATGTTGGCGACAGTAATGCGAGGTTAAGAGCTCGTCATAGTGTTGGTCAGGGACCACCGCCATCCGCTCAAAACGGATTTTTGCGATCGGTTGATCACAACGGATGACAAGATCTTCAAAGGGACACAGCTCAAGGGTAATCGGTCTCCCTTTCCCTTTTCCATTTCGGCCATAGCCCCAACCAGAATCAATGTAGCCCGCGTAGTGGGAACGAAACTCGCCTGTGCGTGAGTCCATATCTACCATCTCACACGAGAGTTGCGGCGGTACCCGCACATACTCATGGGTAGAGAGTACATAAAACTCTCCCATATGGAGACGGAGCATACCGCGATCTGCGGTCAATCGCTCGTAGTAATCCTCCCAACGATACCCTCGCTTTGAGAAATCAAGTACTCGTGAGGGTCGCCGCGAGCGATACCCAATCCACTTACTCTCCAAATCAAGAGTCAGTAGTATTGAGCCATCCCTGTCAGTGATTTTGAGGTCGCGGTAGCGCAAAGGTTTTCCCATGCGAGAGTAGACGAGCTCTTCGCGCGCGAGCATGACTTCTAAATCCACTTCGGAAAATCGTGTGTTAGCGGTAAAGAGTCGTGTTTGTGCTACCGCCGTACCGGCAGGGATAATAACCGGGTAAGATTTTGGTGTAATTGCCACCCACAATTGAGCATGGTGACCAGCCGGAGTAATAGCGTCAAAACGTGGCACCCCATCAGCAACAACACGGCAGTGCACGTTGTTGCGTCCGGTGCTGGACTTTGGATTACAGTAGCCATAGACCGTTGAGGGAAGTTTGACTCCTTCCCTCAATTTGGCGAGGTATGAGACTCCTACCTCCATAGGTTGATTGAGCGCGTGTCTATGAGCATTCACAGCGCCAAGAATCGAGCGTACTGGTTCACTAATATGTGGCTGAACGATACCCTCCACACGGTAGCACTCACTCCCTACACAGACATCAAACGATGAGGGGTTTGCATTACTTTCTTGTGCTCCCGTAATGTGCCCTGACCTCATGAGGTCAATGAGCATTTGCATTGGGAGCGCTCCTACGTGCTTCATTTCATTTCTCTCCTTTCAATGGGCTAGTCTGCGAGAGTTTTACACTAAAAAAGCCCCTACTGCAAGCAGAGGCTTTTTATATATCTTTTTTATTACTTTACTACCTCTATCCCCATAGATCGGGCAGAGCCCTCTACCATACGCATTGCTGACTCAATGGTAGCGGCGTTTAAGTCTGGCATTTTTTGTTCTGCAATTGCCTTTACTTGTGTCTTGGTAATAGTGCCTGCCTTTTGTGTGCCCGGCTTCTGCGCCGCCTTATCAAGTTTGAGCACTTTTAAAATAAGTCGAGAGGTTGGAGGTGTTTTGAGAATAAAGTCAAAGGTACGATCCTCATAGACCGATAGTTCTACGGGGATAATATCTCCTGCTAAAGCTGCCGTTGCGGCATTAAACTTACTCACAAAATCCCCGATGTTGATACCGGCTGGACCGAGCGCCGTACCCACTGGCGGAGCTGGAGTTGCCTTCCCCGCAGGGATTTGGAGCTTTATCTTCTTAGTGATTTTCTTTGCCATGACAGGTCTTTATACCTTAAATCCTCTTAACTTGCAAAAAATCCAGCTCGAGTGGCGTCTCGCGGCCAAACATTGAGACCAGCACCTTTACCTTACCCCTATCGGTATCTACCTCGGCAACCTTACCCTCAAAATCCTTGAAAGGCCCATCCACAATCTGCACCGCCTCCCCCGGCACGAGCTCAATGACATGCTTGACCGTCTCATCTCCCATACGGGAGAAGAGTTCATCAATTTCCTTCTGCTCCAAGGGCACGGGGATCACGCCCGAGCCCACGAAGCCCGTCACCCGAGGAGTATTGCGCACCACATACCAACTCTCGGGATCGTAGATCATCTCCACCAGCACATAGCCGGGGTAGATCTTCTCTTCCACATTCACGCGCTTGCCCCCTTTTACCTTGATCGTCTTTTCAATCGGGACGATAACGTTAAAAATTTTTTGCTCCATACCAAGCGACTCAATACGCTGTTTTAAATTGCGGAGCACAGTATTCTCATACCCCGAGTAGGTGTGGATGGCATACCAACGCTTATCACTAATCGGCGAGGTGTTTGGGGGGGTGTCGTCTGCGCTCATATAGGTGAAATTAGTTTGGCCACAATAGTAGTAAACGAGAGATCAAAAAAAGCAAGAAAGAATGACACCGCGAGCGAAAAGACAATGACAATAACGGTGAACACCAGCGCCTGCCGACGCGTGGGCCAGTTGACGTGCGAGAGCTCCTTCCGTGTCTCTGTAATATAGGTAGTGAGTGACATATATTTTTATCCTATCTCAAAAACGCCCCGCAGGGCACTTTTGATAGTATTCTTTTCCCCCCCGCAAGTCAAGCACTAGTTGCCAGCCTTCAACAAATTCAAGAGACTTTGAAGCACCTCGTAAATTTGACCTAATTGACTTAGACCGAACGGTGCACTCGCCATAGTCCCAAACTCAACGCTTTTCACATTACTTTTGCCATAGTTATAGTACTCGCTTGTTGGCGTATCTGGATTTTGCACTTGCACGTAATACACTTGCCGAGGGAGTCCTTTCGGTAAGATAACTTGTAAACTATACGGAGGATGGTAGCCCGGATCATTTTGTTCTCTTGGGACATTGGTCCATGTATACACAGGCGCCGGATTTGTTAAAGTACTCGGGAATGTATTGTAAAGATACACAGTATTGTTACTTGCGTGGAAACGATCTCCTCGTATTTCTAGGCCTGGCCCCTGCCCATAATATCCATAAATGAGGCGGTGTATCTGCGCAAACTTTTCTCCCAAAATAGTTAGAGGGCTTGTGCTTGTTGCCTGTCGATTCCCTATGATACCTGGTTCATTATATGGATCTGGGTTTGAAACTTCTTGTAACTCAACAGTATATACCCCGCTGAACATATAACGAGTATTAAAATAGGCGTATACATCAATTTCATATGTCGCAGAAAACTCTGGAACAACGAAGTCTGTGATTGGTTGTCCGTGTACAAACCTTTTTACTGTGTGGTACTGGGATGGAGCGTACAGTTCACTATTTCCTCCACGTGCCTCAAACCTCAAATCAGGGAAGCGTGCGGGACCAGGCCCATTATTCTGCCACTGCATTTTATAGTGAGCCACTATTTGTGCAGGCTCGGAAACACAATCACTACTCAAACAAGGAAACGTCGCGAGACGAGCTGAGGCGCTAACAATCTTCATTAGGCTCCCCGCCATAGGAATATGAACTATATTACTCCTTCCATAGTTATAGTAGGCGTCCACAGGAGTATTAGGATTTTGGACCTGAACACCAATATTTGTACGAGAGCCAATAACAGATTCAAGAGGTAAATCTACCTTGATCTGCTTGCCCGTAGATGATTGTGCTGTTGTGGAAGCAATGTCAACATATTTAGTACCATCCCACGCTATAAAATAGATTTTGTTACTCCCTACATTAAACCGATCTCCTACAATGGCGATTGTGTCACCTGGCGATGATGGTGTTGTTCCACTAACAATACTATGTATCTGAGCAAACTTTTCTCCAAAGATAGTAACAAGTTGAGGGGCGATATGAGGACCCGCAATTACAGGTACACACCCCAAATTACTTTGTGTACTAGATATCTTAGTGAGAGCCAGGCAATCTAGCTGCACTCTATACAGCCCACTAAACATATACCGCGTCTTAAAATAAGCATATGCTGTTGCTCTCTTAGTAGTACCAGCAGGTATGGTGTAACTCCCATCAGCATTCGGGCTTACCCCGCTCACAGAAAATCGTACCGTGTGATATCCACTAGAATGTGGCGCGGTATGAAAGGAGACGGGACTGGTGCTAGATGCTGTAAAAAATGCCTTTTCTAATTGGATTCCATTACTCCCAGCGCTCACATCAATAACATATGTAGCTACAATGTATGTAGGCTCACTTGTACCCTCGCTGCTTAAGGAAGGGAAGGATGCCGCACGAGCAGAGGCACTCACAATAACAGCACTCGGAGCGACATTAGGAGGAGAACTAAAGGCTTTAACCGGTATAGGAGCAAGCGCAACACCTAATATTGCAATGAATAGAAAAGCGCTCACCAACTCTCTCACTTTCATTTCATCAGTATAGCACCCCCTTCACAATAAAAATCACCTTGCGGTGATTTTTGTGGATAGTATTCTTTTCCCCCCCGCAAGTCAAGCCTACTTCCGCTTGCCTACCTTGCGGCGGGAGACGATGAAGACGTTTGAGTACTTTTTGGCGCGGCGCGTCTTTTGACCCTTACCCGAGGGTTTACCCCACATCGTTTTTGCGCGGCGAGTGCCGCGGCCCTGGCGCCCTTCACCACCTCCGTAGGGGTGGTCAACAGGATTCATAGCGCTCCCCCGTACCGTTGGGCGTATCCCCATCCAGCGCGAGCGACCCGCCTTGCCAATATGTACGAGCTTATGCTCCTCGTTTGATACCGCACCAATGGATGCCCACACGTTCTCGTGGATACGGCGCACCTCGCTTGAGGGGAGCTTGAGATTGACGTAGCCCCCGCTCACGCCCTGCACCTCGGCAAAGCTCCCTGCCGAGCGCACCAGTTTGGCCCCGCCACCACGCTTGAGTTCAACATTGTATACAAAAGTGCCTGCTGGTACGCGAGAGAGCGGCACGCGATTGCCCGGCTTGAGTTCTGCTTTTTCCGAGACGAGGACTTCCTCCCCCACCTTCACATTCTGTGGCAAGAGCGTGTAGCGGCGTTCGCCATCTGTATACAGGAGCACGCCAATAAAACCAGAACGGTTGGGATCGTACTCCACAGATTCTACACGCGCAGGTACATCAACTTTATTGTAGAGAAAATCAATCTCACGGTAGAGCCGCTTATGCCCTCCCCCTTTGTGACGCACGGTAATACGTCCAACGGAGTTACGCCCAACGTGGCGCTGTCCTCCGTGGGTCAAACTCTTTACCGGTTCAGAACGCGTGAGTACTCCGCGATAACTAACAGTGGACATATGGCGCCGCGAGGGCGTTGTTGGACGGTAGGTTTTCATACTAGCTAAATGAAATAGTCTCTCCTGTTTTAAGATAGACGATTGCCTTTTTATACCCGCTCTTGACTCCACGGATGCCGCGGCGACCAACGCTCTGTTTTGACGGGATAGTGATTGTCGCCACTTTGCGCGGCGTAACGTTATAGAGCGTTTTAATTGCCACCATCACCTCTCGCTTGGTCGCGTGCGGCTCCACCACAAACACGTACGCATTTTTTTGCGCGAGGGCTGTCGCGCGCTCGGTGATGTGTGGCCGTATGAGCGCATGCGTAATTGAGCGCGTCCTTTGTGTGTCGGAGTTTGCCATTTTATGATGCGCGACTCACGAGCGCGGGAATACTCTCCTTCGGGTTTTCAATCAAAAGATACTGGTAGGTCATCACGTCAACTGGGTTTAAGTTCCGCACCTCTTCCACGCGCACCGTGGGGATGTTGCGGTAGCTCTGTACCGTCGCGCGCGCGAGTGTTGGCGTTGCAATGAGCGTACGGCGTCCACGGCGGAAGGTGAGTGCAGAGGCGCCAATGCCTGATGAGAGCTTGGAGAGTCGCATTGCGGCCTCTTTTGTTTTTGGTGTGGTGAGTGTGGCGCCCTCAACGAGTACAAGGGAACCCTCACGCACTTTCTGCGAGAGAACAGTAAAGAGCGCTCTCTCTTTCATCCTCTTGTTGACCTTACGATCGTAGCTCCGCTCCGCGGTTGGTCCATGGGTTACACCTCCACCCTTCCAAATAGGAGAGCGGATTGATCCGTGTCGGGCACGGCCAGTTCCCTTTTGCTTCCACGGCTTTTTGCCACCTCCACGGACCTCTCCGCGACCCTTGGCAACAGCGGTGTTGGTGCGCGCATTCCCCCGCATTGCCGTTACCACTTGGTGCACGAGGTCGGCATTCCACGGGAGCGCAAAAATCTTCTCGGGTAGGTCAATAGTCCCCGTTTTCTTTCCCTCCCAATTGTAGACAGTTTGTTCCATATTATTTTTGGACCACTTCAACAAGAGTGCCACGGCGACCGGGCACTGCACCGCGGATGAAGAGCTCCCCCTTCTCTGGGTCAACGCGAAGCACTGTGAGATTTTTTACACTCACACGCTCACCGCCCATGCGTCCTGCCATACGAACACCTTTAAATACACGCTGAACGCCCGCTGATCCAATGGAGCCGGGCTCGCGCTCCGAGTGCTTTTGCCCGTGACTGCGGGGTCCACCGTGGAATCCGTGACGCTTAACCACTCCTTGGAATCCCTTACCCTTACTTATCGCGGAAACAGATACTCTGTCTCCGGCCTCAAATTGCGTAATGTCGATCATATCACCAACCTGCCAGCCCGATGCCGGTCCGCCTTGAGCGGAAAACTCCCGTGTCGTGCGGTAGAGCGCGGGGAGCCCCTTCTGATGGCCTCGCTGTGCCTTGTTAACATGCTTCTCTTTAGCAAGCGTGGTACCTACCTGCACTGCCGCATACCCGTCACGTTCGAACGTTTTGACTTGCGTCACTACCACAGGACCAACATGAAGCACAGTCACCGGATATGCGGTGCCCTGCTCGTCAAACATCTGTGTCATTTGCTCTTTTGTGGCAAGGATTGCTTTCATACACGTAGCGATACTCTCTTTTACATCATTTTTACGTCAATGTGGACGCCCGAGGGAAGTGAGAGATTCGTAAGACTCTCAACAATCTTTGGGCTTGGATTTAAGATATCAATGAGACGCTTGTGAATACGCATCTCAAACTGTTCACGGGAATTCTTATCAATGAAAGACGAGCGGTTGACCGTGTAGCGCTTAATCCCCGTGGGGAGCGGTACCGGACCGCGCACGCGCGCCTCGTAGCGTGAGGCGGTATCCACGATCTGCTTCACTGATGCGTCAAGAACCTTGTTCTCATACGCGGAGATGCGGATGCGCAGTTTACCGAGTTCACCCTCTTTCAGGTTTGCTTTGATACTTACTTTAGAAACAGCCTTCACCTTTGGTACTGCCTTCGTTTTTGAGCCTGTCCCTTTTGGGGGACGTGGTGCTGCTTTCGTAGTTTTTTTTGCAGCGAGTGCCATACGCGTTAGGCGGTGATTGTGGTGATAGATCCTGCTCCCACTGTGTGACCACCCTCACGGATGGCAAAGCGGAGCTTATCTTCCAACGCAACAGGGGCAACCAATTTTACATGGAAGGTAACGGTGTCGCCCGGCATCACCATCTCGGTGCCCTCAGGGAGTGTTACCTCACCGGTTACGTCGGTAGTGCGGATGTAGAACTGTGGCTTGTAACCCTTGAAGAACGGCGTGTGGCGTCCACCCTCGTCCTTGGTGAGGATGTACACCTGTGCCTCAAAGTCCGTGTGCGGAGTTACGCTCCCCGGCTTTGCGAGCACCTGACCGCGGGTGATGTCCTCCTTCTTCACACCACGCAAGAGTATACCAGCGTTGTCTCCTGCCATACCTTCGTCAAGTTGCTTATTGAACATTTCAATACCGGTAACAGTAGTCTTGGCGGTTGCCTTGAGACCAACGATCTCAATTTCCTCGCCAACCTTTACCACGCCGCGCTCAATGCGTCCGGTAACGACGGTGCCGCGTCCTTCAATAGAGAAGATGTCTTCCACCGGCATGAGGAAGGGCTTGGAAACGTCGCGCACCGGCTCGGGAATATAATCGTCAAGTGCCTGCGTAAGCTCAAGGATGGGCTTTGCCCACTCATCGTCAACGCTCTTAGCGTCAAGCGCCTTGAGTCCAGAGCCGCGGATAACCGGAGCTCCCTTGCCGTCGTACTCGTACTTGGTAAGGAGGTCGCGAACTTCCTCCTCCACCAAGTCAACAAGTTCTTTATCGTCCACCATGTCTACCTTATTGAGGAAGACAACGATCTTTGGCACTCCTACCTGGCGAGCCAAGAGGATGTGCTCACGCGTCTGTGGCATCACGCCGTCGGTAGCGGCAACCACAATAATAGCGCCGTCCATCTGCGCGGCACCGGTGATCATGTTCTTAATGTAATCGGCGTGACCGGGCGCATCAATGTGCGCGTAGTGACGCTTAGCGGTCTCATACTCGTTGTGCGAGAGCGCAATAGTAATACCGCGCTCGCGTTCCTCGGGGGCGTTGTCAATCTCGTTGACACCGCGCATCTTAACCTTGTTTCCGGCAAGGTTTAAGACGTGGAGGATAGCTGCGGTTAAGGTCGTCTTGCCGTGGTCAACGTGGCCGATGGTACCGACGTTGACGTGTGGCTTAGACCGATCAAATTTGTCTGCCATAATAATTTCCTAAACTAATAACGCTAATAAAATGACCGTGCACATGACATGCACAATAAAAAACACGCTGGTTTGCGTATAAGGATACTATCAGAAACCCTTGGGAAGTCAAGGGGTTTTAAGACACATATTGACAATAATAGTCATATCTGCTACAATAATAGAAGAAGTACCTATCCGTCTTGTACGGAATCATTGAAAAAGGAAGGTGAAAAGGATGTTCAAGAGGATACTGAAAAGAAAGTACCTGATGGGAGAAATTCTCTTCATTGTGGTACTACTGTTGGCCGTGGTAAATGGGTGGAATAATACTCCCCCGTCAAACGCTCAAGAAAAGGAAGTGGCTACGACACAGGTCATATCAGCTCGAGAATGGTGTAATGTACAACTACATTACAACTCCAGACCCACCATCGGTCTGGTAGAAATGCCCGACGGACACGATTATCTTATTATTGTGGTAAACGATGGTACCGGACTTACGCTATCTCACAGTATGGAATGTCGCAAGTGTAGCCAGCAAAAGACCGCCTCTGCCAAATGACTGGAGTCAGACTCCAGTCAAAAAACCCCCTGCTTACCTATCGGTAGTGGGGGGTTTCTTTTGTCTATTTTTTCCGTATATACGAAATTTGTAGAATCTTGAGCCCGTTGTCGGCGTTGTTCGACATTGTTCGAAGTGAGACTTCAAACACTGGGATTAGGAGCGGGATTCGATGATGCCGGCGGCAACGCTTTGGGGGACAATGGCGTAGGTATCAAATTCCATATTAAAGGTCGCGCGGCCCTCCGTCATTGAGCGTAGTGAGGTCACGTAGCCAAAAAGCTCCGAGAGTGGCACCTTAGCGCGGATCACTTTAAGTCCTGCACGGTCATCCATACCCTCAATCTGCCCGCGCTTACTAGAGAGGTTACCGGTCACATCACCCATAAACTTTTCCGGCGTTACTACCTCCACCTTCATAATCGGCTCAAGGATCACCGGCTTGGCACGCCTTGCCGCATCTTGGAGAGCAAGTGAGCCCGCCATTTTAAATGCCATCTCAGACGAGTCTACCTCGTGGTACGAGCCATCGTAGAGCTCTACTGAGAGGTCAACGAGCTCAAAGCCCGCCACCACGCCACGACTCATCCCCTCGCGCACGCCCTTCTCCACCGCAGGGATGTACTCCTGCGGGATCACTCCTCCCTTAATGCTGTTGATGTACTCAAAGCCCGGCTCGCGCTTACTGTTCTTGGGCACCTTCTCTTCTGGATCATACTTAGGCAATGGCTTAACGCGGATACGCACGTGACCATACTGCCCGCGTCCTCCCGACTGCTTGATGTATTTATTTTCTGCTTCCGCTTCCATAGTCACCGTCTCACGATAGGCAACCTGTGGTTTGCCAATGTTTGCCTCCACAGAGAACTCGCGCTTCATACGATCCACAATAATATCTAAGTGGAGCTCACCCATACCAGAAATAATAGTCTCTCCTGTCTCTTGGTCACTCTTAATTTTAAAGGTGGGATCCTCATCGGAGAGGCGTTTGAGTGCCAAGCCCATCTTCTCTTGGTCTACTTTTGTCTTTGGCTCAATACGCACCGAGACCACCGGTTCGGGGAATTCAATCTTCTCTAACATAATAGGATGTTCGGGGTCACAGAGCGTGTCGGATGTCCTCGTATTTTTTAGTCCCACCATTGCAGCAATCTCTCCCGCGTACACACTCTTCACATCCTCACGGTGATTCGCGTGTAGTCGCACAATGCGCCCTACCCGCTCCTTATCACCCGTCGTGGTGTTGTAAATATATGATCCCGCATCCAGCTTGCCTGAGTACACACGGAAGAAGGTGAGCTGACCAACAAAGGGATCCGTCTGCACCTTAAAGGCAAGCGCGGCAAAGGGGTCATCGTTCGTTGGGCGGCGCAGTAACTCCTCACCCGTGTGTGGGTCAAGCCCCAGTACGGGAGGGATATCCAAGGGTGAAGGGAGGTAGTCAATTACCGCATCAAGCACCAATTGCACTCCCTTATTCTTAAGCGCCGAGCCACAAAAGACGGGAACGAGCTCGTTGGCGAGGCAAGCCTTACGTACTATTGCCTTAAGTTCAGCAAGAGAGAGCTGTTCCCCCGCAAAAAAGCGCTCCATCGCCCTTTCATCGTGTTCAATGATTTTCTCAATCAATTCATCATGGTACTTCTGCGCGCTCTCACGGAGATTCTCGGGAATCTCTTGTTCCATAACTTCTTTGCCCTTATCACCACCAAAAAAGTACGCCTTCATAGTGAGGAGGTCTACCACGCCCTCGTGCGCGTCCTCTTCCCCAATGGGGATCTGCATACGCACCGCGTTTTTTGTGAGACGATCTAAAATTGTTTTAAATGAGTGCTCAAAGGAGGCACCCATGCGGTCCAATTTGTTGATGAAGCAGATGCGTGGCACCTTCCCCTCATCGGCGTAGCGCCAATTTGTTTCAGACTGTGGCTCCACACCTGCAACACCATCAAACACCACCACGGCGCCATCCAATACGCGCAAGCTCCGTTTAACCTCCACAGTAAAGTCAATGTGCCCCGGTGTATCAATAATATTAAAACGATGCTTGAGCTCTTCATTACCTGGCGCATATGTTGGAATCCAAAACGCAGTTGTGGCGGCAGCAGTAATAGTGATGCCGCGTTCGCGCTCTTGCTCCATCCAGTCCATCACTGCCTCACCCTCGTGCACCTCACCAATTTTATGCGAGAGACCAGTGTAAAACAAAATACGCTCACTGGTTGTTGTCTTCCCAGCGTCAATGTGTGCAATGATACCGAAGTTACGGACCTTCGTGAGCGAAAATTCTTCCATTCCTATTTCTTTTTACTGGTCCAGCCAAAGTGCGCAAAGGCACGATTGGCCTCTGCCATTTTATGCACAGTGTCACGCTTCTTTACCGCCTCACCCTCATTTTTGGATGCAGCAAGAAGTTCATCGTAGAGCTTCGCGTTCATGGGAGCTCCCTTTTTTGCGCGCGCGGCGCCAATGATCCAGCGCAAAGCAAGCGCGGTGCGACGCTCGGGGCGCACCTCGTGCGGCACCTGGTAGTTGGCGCCACCCACGCGGCGTGAGCGTACTTCCACCGTGGGGCCCGCGTTACGGAGTGCCGTCTCAAATACCTCCACCGGATCCTGATTGGTATCTTTTTTAATACGATCAAACACGCCGTACACAATACCGCGTGAGACCTCCTTCTTCCCCCGCTCCATCACATAGTTAATGAGTTGCGAAACACGCGTCGATTGGTAGCGATGGTCAGGAGTGGGTTTATTCCTTCCTTTAACGGGGCGGCGCATAGAGATTATTTAGCTGCCTTGGGACGCTTGGCGCCATAGAGGGAGCGTGCTTGGCGGCGCTTCTCCACGCCAGAAGCATCCAACATACCGCGGACAATGTGGTAGCGCACACCAGGGAGATCCTTCACGCGGCCGCCGCGGATAAGTACCACCGAGTGCTCTTGCAAATTATGCCCCTCTCCCGGGATGTAGGCGGTGACCTCCATACCGTTAGTAAGACGGACGCGCGCAATTTTACGGAGCGCGGAGTTTGGCTTTTTTGGAGTGGTGGTCTTTACTAACAAACACACACCGCGCTTAAAAGGTGAGGGATAGAAGACTGGATGATTTTTGAGTGTATTGAAACCGCGCGCCAATCCAACCGTGCGCGCCTTCTTTACCACTCTCGTCCTGCCTTTGCGGACAAGCTGATTAATTGTCGGCATACAGGCGCTACTGTACTACAGAGTAGGATCTCATGCAAGAGGAGATTTGATTGTTAAAAAGAAACTCGTACTACAATCCCACATTTCACGCGACCGCTTGTTTTATGGGATTGTAGTTTTACATCTAACTTGCCGACTTTTGGAAATTACTGCAGATGGAATCGGGCAATCCACCGAGCTTCATTAGAGAGCGTTTCTACTTCAACGTAATACACACACGGATGCAGTTCAAAAAATTCTACCAAAAAATCTATCTCATCCTTACAGTTATAGGGAACGATATGTACCGAGTGTTGTAACTCCTGGAACCCAAGCTCCTTTAACTTCTCACGGAGCGCATCTCGGGCACGCTTCTTCTTCTCTGGGATATCAAAAATAACCATACGCCACTTGCCATCCCATTGCTTTGGTTTTTGTATCCCCATACGCTCAATATGATAGATGAGGGCACGACTTTTCCCTCTTTCATTTAAGACTATACGCACAGTCCCATCATCCTGCTCTCTAAAGTCAAGGAGTCTATCTTTTTCAAACTCGCGAATCATCCGTTGGAGATAATGTTGATCAAGGGAACGTAATTCTTTGGGAACATTTTTGAGTTCAAATAAGTATTTACGTGAAGCACGAGAGAACGAGAAAGCAAGTCCAGCCTGTAGCAGAATGAGGAACTTCTGTTTAGACGGTGCACGATACTTCTTTATCTTTTCCATATCTTGATTGTACCACATTTCACGCGACCGCTTGTTTTATGGGATTGTTATTTTCCCCTGTTTTTATTATTTTTTATGTTTCTAAAAGGTGCTAGCCTCCCACTAAAAGCATGGTGAGAGTAAAAACAAAGCTGGCAATCTGCCCCCAGAGGAGGAGCGCGATAATAATAAGGAAGAGTCCGTAGCGCTCAAGAGAGTCCATGAGGTAACGGTAGCGGTAGGGTAAGAGCGCCGTGAGTATGCGCGAACCATCCAAGGGAGGTACCGGCAATAAATTAAAGAAGGCAAGAATGAGGTTGATGAGGACGATGGAAGAAAGGAAGGAGGCCGCCACGGGACTTAAGGAAAACCCGAAAGCAAAAGCTCCTCGCAAGGCAAGCGCCGTCAGAAGTGCGAGTACGATGTTAACCAACGGTCCAGCGCCCGCAACAAGCGCTGGACCCCAGCGCTTCGCGCGCAAATTGTAGGGATTATAGGGCACCGGTTTTGCCCACCCAATAATGAGTCCTCCGGGGAGGAGTGAGAGAGCGAGTGGTACAAAAATAGAACCAATGGGGTCAATGTGAGGAATGGGATTAAGAGTTAAGCGTCCCGCCATGCGCGCCGTTGGATCACCCAAGAAGTTTGCCACCACGCCGTGCGCAACCTCATGGATAATGACAGAGACAACGAGTATAGCGATAAGAAAAAGTGTTTCTATCATAAGAGTGTGTTGCAAAAATGCCTGTTTATGATACCATGCCTCTGTCACTACTATGAAATCATGCCCACTCTGCAATCGAGGGAGCCGCATCGTTGGAGGATACTCCAACCGCGTTCGCGCAACTAAATATAACCCGACAGGCAAACGCCGCGTTCAGGTTAATCTCCAGTGGGCAACGCTTCCCGAGGGGGGCCGTATCAAAATTTGCACCCGCTGTATGAAGGCAGGCAAGCACATCCCCACTCGGAGCGCCTCTACTTCTTAGGTAGTACCCCAAAGGCCATAATTGGTT
>ERZ1292629.927-Hain-H43-01um-R1-927-length-31256-cov-7_pt1 | contig 31256 bp, 31 predicted proteins | sample MGYA00564399_ERZ1292629 | MGnify/ENA primary metagenome ERZ1292629 (study PRJEB36523, sample SAMEA6512636) | groundwater metagenome | collected 2019-01-08 | study: AquaDiva: Metagenomics assemblies of 32 groundwater samples
ATGACACTCCGCAATCGTGTATCTGAGATTGCCAATTATCCTGTCGATGGCGCCAACGCAGAAACTATTTTTGCAAAAAAGTGATCCTCGAAGGTGGTGCTCATTACTTGCGAAGGGGATTGGGATCAAAATCTGCACAGCTTTGACAGGCGTCTGGTTGTGTTTGCAAAGCCGGCTTTTTGATAGTAGAGTATTGGCGTTCGCAGTAAGTTCTCCGTTTGTGCCTTTTCGGGCGTCGGGAGGGTCGCCTTACGCGAATTTAGTTCATAGAAAAGTTTTTTCGCGTATTATGGCACGCAAATTGTTCGTAGGCGGACTTCCGTACCGCACTACGGGGGACGAGCTCCGCGACGCATTCGCTAAGGCGGGTGAAGTCGCATCGGCCTCAATTGTGACCGATCGCGAGACTGGTCGCTCACGTGGCTTCGGCTTCGTCGAGATGGCAAATGATGCAGACGCCGACAATGCTATTTCAATGTGGAATGGCAAGGAGTTCGGTGGCCGCATGCTCACAGTCTCGGATGCACGTCCGAAAGCTGCATAAACATCTCGTTTCGCAGCAAACAAAAAATCCCCAATCTTGCAAAAGAGGGGGTTTTTTGTTTGCTGCACGTGGCGCTACATCGGCGTCTGTATCGGTTCTTCTTCCATGCGCATGCTTCGGTCGGCGTTCATAAAGCCCGCCCATAGAAAAACGATACCAAGGAGCGTGTGTAAGATGCTGTTAGCAACCGAATTGTCGATAAGTCCAAGCAACAGGTCTCCGTTTGCCACAAATCCGAGTATAGCCAAGATCGCATATACCGTGCCAAAGATTTTCAAACAGAAAGACGAGGAGTGCGGCCACCATGCCGCCGCACCCAAGAGAACAATGCCGATCGCGAGATGCATGAGGCTGTGTAGGGTATTAGCTGGAAAAATGCCGAGTACCGGGCTTTGGACAAATCCCCAGATACCAAGAACCGCCACCAGCGTGCCAAATACATACGCTATTATTCGTGCCATAGGCTGTGTAGATTATGAAATAAAGTACCAAGAACACCCACTAGCACAAGCGTAGCAAGGAGCATTTTCTGATACCATGAGGATGTCCCCATGAGTAAAAAAGCGCCACGTAAAGCCCTGCTTCAGGAAATTCGCACTTACTATAGGGGTCATGCCAGAGCAACGCTACCGTGGCGGCGGACGCGGGATCCGTATCGTATTTTGGTCTCTGAAGTGATGCTGCAGCAGACGCAGGTTGACCGCGTCATTCCTTTTTATGAGCGATTCATAAAAAAGTTTCCAAACGCGCGCGTGTTGGCGCGCACCCCGCTTAGAAACGTGCTCAAGGCATGGCAAGGGCTCGGCTACAATCGCCGCGCCAAACATCTGCGCGATGCGGCAAAAATAATTGCAAAGAAAAAATTTCCAAAATCCACGGCAGAGATTGAACAATTGCCCGGAGTAGGACACTACACGGCCAGGGCCGTCGCCGCGTTTGCCTATAACAAGCCGGAGGTGTTTATAGAGACGAATATCCGTACGGTGTTTCTGCACCATTTCTTTCAAAAAAAGAACAAAGTCTCTGATGCTGCGATTCTCCCGCTCGTTGCGCAGACGCTCAAAGAGTCGCGTATGCAGCCGCGCGAGTTTTATTGGGCACTCATGGATTATGGCTCGTATCTTAAATCGCAAGGCATACGGCTCAACAGTCAAAGCAAACATTACGCCAAACAAAGTAAGTTCGAGGGCTCTGCGCGCCAACTGCGCGGCGCAATCTTGCGTGAAATTATCGCCCATCATGCGACGCTTGCATTTTTATTGCATCGCATCCCGCGAAGCCGCGAAGAGATGATACGCGAACTCTCGCGCCTCACCGCCGAAGGCTTGATTAAACTCCACGGCAGATTTTTCGAGATCTCCAAATAAAAAATAAAAAACCATCACTTAATAAAACCTTGCATTGCTGAATACTACGATATATCGTAGTACTATGCCTCATGTATCAAGACATATGCCGACGGGGAAGGTGTGGAATAAGATTTATAACGATCTTTTGAATCAGATTACGTTACAAGGGAGTCCTAAAGACCGGTCAAAACTTCTGGCAGAACTTATTACTCCAACGGAGCGTATCATGCTTGCAAAGCGTCTAGCGATTATTTGTATGTTGGGAGAAGGATATTCTTTTGAAGATATCCAGGAGATTTTACGAGTGAGTCCTTCTACTGTCGGGAGAGTGTGGCAAGCAATCCAAAAAGGTAAATATGCAAAAATAATTCATATCGTACGCAAAAGGAAGTTGGCGGCCGCACTTAGTGATATATTAAGCGCTTTCATTCCGCGTCCTCGCTCCGCTCCGCGCTGGCAATTTATTGATGAAATTAAATTCCGAGGCGAATAAACACTACGATATATCGTAGTGTTTATATACGCCGTAAGGATATGAAATAAAAAGGAGCGGACAATAAGTCCGCCCCCCCAAGCCTCAAACACGAGGCCTAAATTCAGGCTCCGGAAATCCGACTCCAAGCTCTCGGGCTTTTTGCAAGATCTCCATGTGCTGCGCCTGGGTTGCCAGTACGACGGTTTTGAAGGATCGATAGATGACCCCGTGGACCTCCGCGGCAACCCCCGGTTCTGCCGCGAACCGATCTTGCGCCCAGGCCACCAGCTCGAGCTCTTTTTTACTCGGCTGGTATGCGGCGAGGATCTTTGTCTCCTCCTGTACGCTCCGTGCAAGCGGTGTTGGAGGAACAGGTTGACTTTCTTTGGCACCCTCGACGCGTACGACCGAGTTGCGGTCAGCATCTTTAGGTACCAAAACGGCCGTCGTTAGGTCAGGAAAGTAAGCATTAAAGCCCCTTTCCTTGCGTGTGTCGCCCATGGTGGTAACCTCCTAGGTCTGTCTGAATGCATTTAAACACAAAAACTATGAAACAGTCAAGAATTACACGCCCAAAACCACGGGGATGACGATGGGGCGTTTGTTGGTTTTCTCGAAGAGGAAGCGGGCGACCGCGTCGGTCACATTGTTTTTGACGAAGTCAAAATTGACCGGCTGTTGGCCATGCGCGCTTTCCTCGATAGTTTTTTTAACGATAAGGCGCGCTTGTTGCAGCAATTCTTGCGACTCGCGCAAGTACACGAATCCGCGCGAAATAATGTCAGGCGACTTGCGCAGCTTGCCGGTTTTTGGATTTACCGTGGCGATAATGACGAACATGCCTTCCTGCGCCAGCACCGTGCGGTCGCGGATAACTACTTCCTGTATGTCACCAATCGCGAAGCCGTCTACCAGCCGCAAGCCGGCGGGGGCGTTCTCCTTAAGCCGCACCAGGCGCGTGCCTTCTTCTCGAATTTCAATGACGGCGCCGTTGTCTGGCACGACCACATCGTCCTCCAAACGTCCGCAGGCCTTGGCGATGTCGGCATGCACGCGCAGCATGTAGTGGTAGCCGTGGAGCGGCATGAAAAAGCGCGGATTTATTTTTTGATGGATCCAAAACGTTTCGTCGCGGTTGGCGTGGCCCGAGGCGTGCACGTCCATCGTCTCGCGATGGATTATTTTTGCGCCCTGGCGGGAAAGGTTGTCTTTGAGTTTTTGCACCGCGCGTTCGTTGCCAGGTACGATAGACGAGGAGAGCACGATCGTGTCGCCCTTTTTAATCTTGACGTACTTATGCGTCTTCATGGCGATGCGCATAAGCGCGGCAAATTCGTCGCCTTGCGCGCCGGTGGCCAAAATGACCACCTTGCTGTCGGGAAGCTGTTCGAGCTGCTCCGACCCAATGAACGTTTTTTCCGACACCTTGAGGAGCCCGAGATGCTTCACGATTTCAATGTTGACCTTCATGCTGCGGCCCTCGACGAGCACTTTTTTGCCGACGCGCTCCGCGGTTTCGAGCATGCGCATGATGCGCTCAAGCTGCGATGAAAACGTGCCGATGATGAGGCGGCTTTTTGCGCTTTCAATAATGTCGTCGAGATTTTTCTGCACGACGCGCTCGGGGATAGAGAAGCCCGGCTTTTCACAGTTGGTCGAGTCGGCCGCCAGGAACAGAACTTTTTTATCCTTGAAATAGGAGAACTGCTCTTCCTCGCGCTCGGTCGGAATACCGTCGACATGGTCGAGCCTTAGATCGCCGGTAAAGGCGATGATGCCGTACGGCGTTTCGATGAGGATACCCATCGAGTCGGGGATGGTATGCGTGACCGAAAAGAAACGCACTTTTATATTGCCGACGCGCACGGAGTCGTCTTTTTCAACCTCGTGGATATCCAAGGGCTTGAGGTTTGGGAATTCCTCCTGGCGCTTTTTTATCATAACCGAGGTCAAGCGGCGCGTGTAAATCGGCGGGTAGCCGATGCGGTCGATAATGTACGGGATACCGCCGATGTGGTCGAGGTGGCCGTGGGTGATGAACATCGCGCGGATTTTATCGCGGCGATCCTCCAGATATTTGGTGTTCGGCAAAATGTAGTCGATACCCGGCGTGTCATCTTCGCGAAACTGAAAACCGCAGTCGATAACAATGATATCGTCGCCGAACTCGACTGCCGTCATGTTGCGGCCGATTTCTTCGACGCCGCCCAAGGGAACAATGCGGATGTTGCCTTGTTCGAGCTGAGGGATCGGTTTTTCATCACTGCCGTTTTGCGGCAATACTTCGCGTGGCGGATGCGGCTGGTGCGGGCGGGGGCCGCCGTGCCGCGGGCGGCGCGGCTTAAAGCCTCCGCGGTTATGCGGCGGACGGCGGTTCCCCGCAGGAAATTTTTGTGGTTGAGTCATATCTTAGAGGTAAATAATTAGTGCGTCGCGCCTTGGAAAATAGGCCACACGTAGTCGATCTGCCGGTGCCAGGTGGCGGCGGAGAGAAAACGATCGCTTGGGGTCTCGATAGAACCCAGCGTAACCCCTTTCATGTCTTTAGGCATACTATACACGAAATCAGGCGCATAAAGAAATATCGCGGGAATATCGTTTTTAAATTCGGTGGCAAATTGCGCGTACAAGCTCATGCGCTTTGCGTTGTCGGTGGTGGAGCGCATTTTTTCGAGCAGGCCATCGGCGGTCGAGTTGGCATAGAGCGCAATATTGAGACCCGGATCATTCCGCTGGCTCGAATGCCAGAAGGCGTATAAGTCGAGTTCGCGGCCGATGATTTCGCCGAAGAGAAGCGCATCGTATTTGCGCGGCCGGATGACATTTTGCGAAAGGTCGCCTTGATCGAAAATCTGCACATTGACGCGTGCGCCCATCTCGCCCCACACCGTGCGCACATATTCCGCCGCAGCTCTAAGCTCGGGCACGTTCGCAGTCGCAAGCGTAAATGCAAGCTCTTCGGTTGCCGCATTTTTCCCCGTGCCGGTCGTTTTGGTAAGCACGCTTTCCTTGAGCACCCACCCCGCTTTAATGAGCGCCTGCTGCGCAAGCAGCGCATTAGTGGTGGTCGAAGTGCGCGCCGTCCGCGAAGCGCGCACTGCCGTTGGAGGAACCGGCTCTTCAAGCGGAGTGCCGAAACCGTGCAGTACTTCGGCGACCATCTGGTCGCGGTCGATCGCCATGTCGAGCGCCCGGCGGACATCTTTATCGCGCAGCACGGCGGATTGGTTTTGGTTAAAAAAGACGCCGAAGACGCGGTTGAGCGGCGCTCGCGAAAGAGGAAAGTCCTGAATTTGCGCGAGCGCCGCCGACGAGATGCCGCCCACCGCGTCTATGTCGCCGTCTTCGAGCGCGTTCACGAGATCCTGCTCGCTTTGATAAAACTGCAAACGGATCGAGTTTAGGTACGGCCTGCCCAGCACATAGTTTGCGAATGGTCGCAATTCGTACGCCGAGGGAATGCCGGATGCCGTGCGGGAAATCGAGGCAAGTTTAAACGGCCCGGTGCCGATGGGCGAGGTATTAAGATCGCTAAACGGAAATTCCTCGGACGACACGCCTTCCCACAGCGTTTTCGGCAAGATCCCAAGCGTCGCGTTTTCGATAAACGGCGCGTAGGCGCTCCGGAGCGTAAAACGCACGGTTTTGGCATCGACTTTTTCGGCAACCACGCCGTCCCAGTTGGCGCGAAGCGGGCTCTTGAGCGCCGGATCTTGCGTCTTGGCTATCGTAAAGAGCACGTCGTCGGCCGTGACCTTCATCCCGTTATGGAACGTGGCATCGCGCAGCGTAAACGTATACACGGCGCCGTCGGGAGAAATGGTGTATTGCGCCGCCAGGTCTTCGGTGTAGCCACCCTGCGGAGTTGCCTTGAGGAGGCCCGAATATACGAGCGTGGAGATATCGCGGTCTGCGTCTGACATGGCAAGAACCGGATTGATAAAGCGCGGCGTACCGATAATGCCTTCGCCGAGTGTGCCGCCCGAGGCGGGGACCGCCACCAGTAGTGAATTATTGAGCATCGCGAGCAGCGCTACCGAGGAAAAAATGCACAACCCCGCAAAAAAGAAAAAGAGCGCGCGCCCGCTTGCAGAAAATGCCCGCACGGTGAGCTCTAGTTTTTCTAAAAACGGAATATACGCTGAGCGTGATGCCGTGCGCCAAAAATAACGCATAAAAACGGATATAAAGAATGGGTTACGGTTAATTTAGATCACCAATGCGACAAAGGCCGAGAGCGCGAACAAGACACCGAGAACGATCGTCGTATAAAAGAGATATTTCTCGGCACCGCGGCGCGTATGGTACGCCGCGGAGAAATTATCACCGCCAAAAGCCCCGCCGAGCGAGGCACCTGTTTGCTGCAGGAGGATGCATACAATGAGGAGCACTGAGAGCATCACCTGTATGTAGGGGAGAATCCCCGCTACGGTCATTGCAAAAACTATAGCACGGCAGCTCTACGGCTGCAATTGCATTAATCTTGACTCATGCCGCTACTCTTGTATACTGCCCTCAACTCATTGTTTGACGTATGAAAAAGAAAAACAAAAAAGCGGCTAAAAAGCCCGCCGTTACAAAGCTCGTTGCGCGCACTACCAACACGCTTGGGGTCATGCCGCTTGCCGACCGGGTGCTCGTTAAGCCGCTTCCTCCGGAAACCACGACTCCCTCGGGCATCATTATCCCCGATACCGCCAAAGAAAAACCCGAACAGGGGAAAGTGGTCGCCGTAGGCCCGGGCAAAAAAACGGATGAAGGGAGGGTGGTCCCGGTGTCGGTAAAAGTGGGCGACAAGGTCATGTTCAATAAATATGGTTTCGACGAAGTGAAAGTCGCGGGTGTGGAGTACTACCTCATCAGCGAGCAGAACATTTTGGCAGTAATTAACTGATACTATGGCAAAACAAATACTTTTCAACGAACGCGCGCGTCGGGCGCTCAAAATAGGCATCGATAAGGCGGCGAATGCGGTCAAGATCACCTTGGGTCCGCGCGGCCGTAATGTGGCCTTGGACAAAGGTTACGGCGGCCCCACGATCACCAACGACGGCGTTTCTATCGCGAAAGAAATTTCGCTTAAAGATAAATTTGAGAACATGGGCGCCGAAATCGTTAAAGAGGTCGCCAGCAAGACAAACGACATCGCCGGCGACGGCACGACAACCTCGGTCGTGTTGCTGCAAGCGCTGGTCAATGAAGGGATGAAGCACACGGAGGCGGGACTCTCTGCCATGGAGGTGCATGACGGCATTCTTGCAGCTTCAAAACAGGCGGTTGAAGCGCTCAAAAAACTTTCTAAGAAAATTTCAGCCCATGAAGAAATAAAACAAGTTGCTTCACTGTCAGCAGAAAGTACCGAACTGGGGGAGACAATTGCAGATACCATTAAAACAGTAGGGAAAGACGGCGTGGTAACGGTGGAAGAGTCGCAGTCGTTGGGGATCGAGAAAGAAATCGTCGAAGGTCTCGCCTTTGACCGGGGGTATGTTTCGGCATACATGATTACCGACGCTGCGCGCATGGAGGCAAGCTACAAAGATCCGTGGGTGCTTATTACCGACAAAAAAATCTCTTCGGTGCAGGAAGTATTGCCGCTTTTAGAAAAAGTGGCGCAAAGCGGTAAAAAAGATCTGGTGATTATTGCCGACGATATCGACGGCGAGGCGCTCACCACGTTTGTACTCAATAAACTGCGCGGCACCTTTAATGTGCTTGCGGTCAAAGCGCCGGGCTATGGCGACCGGAAAGAAGAGATGTTACGCGATATCGCGATAGTGACGGGAGGCGATGTTATTTCAGAAAAGACAGGCATGACGTTTGAACATGCGACCCTCGAAACGCTCGGAAAGGCCTCGAAAGTGGTCTCTACCAAAGATTCGACCGTGATCGTCGGCGGCAAAGGCGCTAAAAAAGATATCGAAAAAAGAATTAAAGAAATCCGCGAGCAGATCGCGCAAACGGATTCGAAGTTTGATAAAGAAAAGTTGGAGGAACGTTTGGCAAAGCTCGCGGGCGGCGTGGCGGTCATCCGCGTTGGTGCCGCAACCGAAACGGAGATGAAATATCTCAAACTCAAGATTGAAGATGCGGTTAATGCAACCAAGGCGGCGATCGAAGAGGGGATCGTGCCGGGCGGCGGCACCTCGCTCATTAAAGCGGCGCAGGAGGTTGAGGTGATCTATCAAAAAAACAAAGACAAAATGACTGCGGGCACGCGCGTTGGATATGAAGTCGTACTGAAGGCGCTCGAGATGCCGCTGCGTCAGATTGCAGAGAACGCGGGAGTGGATGCCGGCGTGGTGGTGGATAAGATCAAAAATGCCAAGGGCAATGCGGGCTACGACGCGCTCAAAGACGAGATTGTCGAAGATATGCTTGCGGCGGGGATCATCGACCCGGTCAAGGTAGAACGCACGGGGCTTGAGCGTGCCGCCTCCGCAGCCGCTATCTTGCTCACGACCGAAGTCGCGATAGCCGAGGAGCCAAAAGAAGAGAAAGAATCTCCTGTCGGCATGAGTGGCATGGGGGATATGGACTACTAACTTCCAGGACCGTCCTTGAAAAAGAAGAACCGCCTCGGGTAGAACCCCGAGGCGGTTTAGTCAGTGCTTTTTGAACTTAGGGTCGAAACATTCTTGAGGCAGGTCGGTGTCAGTCCAATCGTCGTCGGCTATCGTCGGGTCGACCTCTTCGAGGTCGTCGAACGGGACGGCCTCGTTGCCAACAAATTTGACGCGTTGCCCGACAAGGTTCGCTATCTTGGCGAACTCGCCAGCAATCTGGTCAACCTTCTTGCGGGCACCTTCAGGTGCTCTCTCGAGTGCCGGCAGAATAGCAGCGACGTCTTCAAGCGGAGTACGGCCCCGCCCGCCAAAATGCAGACTCCTAAGGTGGAAGAACACCGTCTCGAGCATATCTCGTTCGCTCATGTTCTGGCAGTCCATCAACCCATGAATGTCGATGGTGCTTGAGCCGACGCGCTGAACCGGAGTGCCGGCCGCCTCCATTGCCAATAGATGGTCAATAAAGACAAATAAATCCGTGCATTTCCAGCTCCGCGAACCGCTTCTTGAGTGCTTCAACGTCAAAGAACTTTTTCGTCACGACGCGCTCTCCTGTGATTTGAGGTACGTACGCATTTACTAAACACTATTTTAGTGAAACTTGCAATTTGGGTAAAAGTTGTATAATAGCGGCATGAACGCTATCTATATTGTGTTCGGGCTATTAGCAGTCATTGTAGTGTGGGTGATTTTCGCCTACAACGGTTTTGTGCGCATGGTGCAGCGCGCCAAAGAGGCGTGGGCCGACATCGACGTGCAATTGAAGCGCCGCTATGACCTCATCCCGAACTTGGTTGAGACGGTCAAAGGATACATGACCCACGAGCGCCAAACGCTCGAGAGCGTGACCGCCGCGCGCGTGGCTGCGATGGACGCGGGTGGCATTGCCGAGAAGGGCAAGGCGGAAAATATGCTCTCGGGTGCCTTGAAGTCGCTTTTTGCCGTGGCGGAGAGCTACCCCGACCTCAAAGCCAACACCAATTTTCTCGAACTCCAGCGTGAGCTCTCCGACACCGAAAATAAAATCCAGGCGGCGCGCCGTTTTTACAACACCAACGTGCGCGACCTCAACACCGCGATAGAAAGTTTCCCCGGCAACATTATTGCAGGATTTTTCAACTTCGAACCGCGCGAATTCTTCGAATTGAGCGAAAGTGAAACTGCCGCGCGGGAACCCGTGAAGGTGAGTTTCTAAATGGCGTCTAATCTCTATACACATCAAAGTCAAAACGTCGCAAAGACATGGGTACTCATGTTTGTGTTTTTGGTCGTGGTTATCGGCATTGGTTGGGCCGTGTCGTGGTACTTCAACAACCCCGGTATTTTATTTTTTGCGGTGATCCTCGCGATAGTCATGAACGTCACGAGCTACTGGTTTTCAGACAAACTGGTGGTGGCCATGGCGGGCGCGCGTGCCGCACCGGAGAGCGAATTTCCTGACCTGCATAATTTGATTGAGAACTTGGCTATCACTGCGGGGCTGCCGAAGCCAAAAATTTATATCATCAATGAGCCGGCACCGAATGCTTTTGCCACGGGGCGCAATGCCGAACATGCGGTCGTGGCGGTCACGACGGGGCTTCTCACTATGCTCGACAGGACCGAGCTTGAGGGGGTGATTGCCCACGAGCTCTCGCACATCGGCAACAAAGATATGCTGGTCTCGACTGTGGCAGTGGTGTTAGTGGGGTTTGTTACCTTAATTTCGGATTTCTTTTTGCGCGCGAGTATGTTCGGGGGAGGGCGCAATAATAACGACAACCGCAGTAACCCCATTCTTGCGATCATCGCAATCGCGCTCATCGTACTCGCACCCATTGTGGCAACGCTGTTGCAGCTTGCCATCTCGCGCAAGCGCGAGTTTTTGGCCGATGCATCAGGTGCGCTTTTGACCCGCTACCCCGAGGGTTTGGCAAACGCGCTACGCAAAATCGGCTCCTATGCAGCGCCCATGCGCCGCGCAAACAACGCGACCGCGCATCTTTTTATCTCCAACCCCTTTGGCCCCAAGGCGGCCATGGGCGGCATCGCCAAACTATTCATGACCCACCCGCCGATCGAGGAGCGCATCAAAGCGTTAGTGGGGGAGCGCTAGTAGAAACTCCTTCAGCTCGGCAAAGGGTCGTAAGTGCAGAGATGTTTTTGCATATTCCGTATCATCCAGTTGTCCTCGTGTCACCGTATAACCTTCGGGTATAAAAATCTTATCCCAGTCCCAGCCATTTTCGCCTGCGGGAGATTGTGCTATCTCACCATTGAGCCGGCCTTCAATAAATTTAATTTCTTTACCGTCATAATAGCCAAATGTCGTTCGGGCCGTAGCTTTTCTTGTTTTCCCATCGAGGAGGGAGCATATCTCCTGAAGAGACAAATCCTCCAGAAAAAATCGGATGAAAGGGCCAGGCAATCGGCCAAATGCGGCAAACTCCAAAGACCCATCTTCGACCAGCACCGGATTTTTGATGATCCCGTAGGCTTGTAGAGCCTTGTGCTCGACTATTTTTTTAGAATCGAGCGACTGGATCTCATCCAAGTCAATTTTTTGGTGTTTTAGGGGGAAACCCAAATATTTTGAAAAATAGTTTACTTTGTCTTGATTTCCGGTGACGAGCGTTACATCCATGAATAAAACCATAGCACGCAGCACTACAATTTGCTAAGGTAGTTTCATTGGAGGCGTCGCATAGCGGTCTAGTGCACCGCCTTGGAAAGGCGGCATACCGAAAGGTATCGTGAGTTCGAATCTCACCGCCTCCGCAAAATAATGAGCTCTTGCGAATATATTTTGCGTGAGTGCTGAGGCTCTGCGAAGTGCTCCGCCCTGTTAGGTTATCAGAACTATTTCGTAGTCTTTTTACCCATTTTCATACTCCTTTTTCAACGACATCCTACCAAACAGAGGGTCAAAAAGTCCTTGTTTTACAAGGACTTGACGTATTGACAAGAGCGTGTCGTGTGTGTACACTGTACAAGAAAGTACTTTTTAACTTCAACCCCTAACAGAGGGAGGTTCCCTTGGACATCCTGTTCTCTTGGGGAGCTCTCTCGGCGCTCCTCATTGCTATCAGTCTTTGGCAGTATATGTGGGGCATCTACACCAAGAGTGTTCCACGCCCGCTCATCTCCACGTGGGGGATGTGGGCAGTGCTTGGCCTCTTGCTTCTTATCGCGTATGAGCGGGCAGGAGCCAGACTGGATACGACACTCCTGGCAGCGTGGATGGGCTTCATCAACCCAGTCCTCATCGTACTGTTGGCTCTACGATACGGCGAACTCACGTGGACTCGTCTCGATACGTGGTGCTCGGCAATCTTCATAGCCACGGTCGTCGGCTGGTACACGCTCGACAATCCGCTTATCGGACTCACAGGCGGCATCATCGCCGACCTCATCAGCGCGATACCACAAATAAGAAAAAATTGGCAGGAGCCGCACGACGAGGTATGGGCACCGTGGACGGTGTTCTGCATCGGAAGCGGTGTTAACCTACTTGCGGTCGAGCAGTGGGGATGGACGTTCGAAGCAATGGGTCATTGGCTCTACCCCGTGTACTTCACGGTGGGCAGTGCCTCCATCGCAATCCCTGTCATCTTGCACCGTCTGGGAGTCTATCGAAACAAATCAATCGTGCAGGGGGTTTGAAATACACCGACTTGGGCGCACGGAATTTATGCGCCCTTCTACTGAGCCTACGACATCTGTCGCGGTCTCTGAGAGTCAGTTCTTCAAATATCGTCACGACAACACAGCGGCTCTGCCGCAGGAGGACAAGATGGACTTGACCCTGCTACTTGGCATCGCCGCGGGTGTTCTACAGCTCGTGGCGTTTGGCATCTACAACAAGCAAGTGTTTCAAGGCACTACAACTCCCAACACTGCTACGTGGACGCTCTGGGCTTTTCTTATAGCCCTAAACGCATCTACGTACGCCGCGATGACTGCCGATCTTGCAAAGTCGCTCTTGCCAATCGCAAGCGCATTAGCGGGTCTCGGCACTTTCGCTTACGCCCTGTTCGCAGGGAAGTTTAGGCGGTTGGACTTCTGGGACTGGGTCGTGCTGTCCATCGGCATAGCGGCGGGAGTCGTGTGGTGGTGGTATCAATCCGCCACTTACGCGAATCTTCTTGTCGTTGGGGCAGTCGTCGTCTCGTTCCTGCCACTCCTCCGTGGGGTTTGGAAAAATCCCGCGGTCGAGAAAGCACTGGCGTGGTATGTGTGGGCAACCGCCTACATCTTGCTCACGATGGTCGTAATCTTACGGTGGAAAGGTCAGTACGAAGATTTTGTCTATCCGGTCAGTATGTTCTTCCTGCACCTCGCGGTAGGACTGCTGACGCTCCGCAAAGCCGAGCTTGTTCGCGCCTAATACCGCCCGCCGCAGAGACCGCCCTTCGGGTCGTCTCTCGGTGGGCGGTTTTCTATTTCTTGCCCTAAGTACGAAGTTTATCTTTGCATAACAAGGGAGTGGTATACTAGTTCGCAGGCTCATTTGTTATCCATTGTTACTAATATTTATCTGGATATTGCTATGAATTATCTCGCTGTGCTGGTGGCGGCACTTGCCGCGTTTGGGGTAGGGGCCCTGTGGTACTCGTTTTTGTTTCAAAAGCCGTGGATGGAGTTGATGGGTTTTGACGCAGACTCGATGCGTTCGATGCCGCTCACCGGCACCCAGGCGATGGGCATCGGGTTTGTAACTACGCTCGTCATGGTCTATGTGCTCGCGATTTTTGTGTCGGTTGCGCCCAACGTGCAGGGAGCGCTCATGCTTGCATTCTGGCTCTGGCTCGGGTTCACGGCCACGGTGCAGATTGGCTCGTTTTTGTGGGAAGGGAAGCCCATTAAACTTTTTCTCATCAACGCCAGCCAAACGCTCGTCGCCATGCTGGTTGCGGCCCTTATTCTTGTGTTGTGGCGCTAGCGGACAAGATATTTTTGTGGGTATTTGCAGTGATATTGATCATATTCGGCGTGTCTATTTTGGCCATGCAACAACCAAGAACACAACTACCACTGCAGGTCACGGTGGGGGATGTCACGATCGAGGCCGAGGTAGCCGACACCGAGGACGAGCGAATGCGCGGACTCTCAAACCGCGACTCGCTGCCGCAAAATCGCGGCATGCTGTTTGTGTTCCCTGAGGAGGGGCAGTGGGGCTTTTGGATGAAAGATACGCGTATCCCGCTCGACATGATCTGGGCCGCTGCAGACGGTACTATCGTAACTATAGCTAAAAATGTGCGCCCCGAGTCGTACCCAGCCATATATAAACCGGTTGCTCCCGCCCGCTATGTGCTTGAGGTGAACGCGGGTTTTGCAGAGGCGCATGCTCTTGCCGAGGGGATGCAACTACAGCAAAACTAAATCTGACGGACAGGTAAAAGCCCCGCGGTAGCGGGGCTTTTACATTCTGCGCGCGCGTCTGTAAGCCGGGTTCTGTCGTGAGTGGCAATTTATCTGGGTCCCTTGTCGCCTTGGGACTCAAGCGGCACTTCCTTCCAGCCCTCAAATAAGAAGACTCTCAGGACACGGCCTTGCACTCGGGTAAGGATTTTGCCGTTTCACCCCCTCGATTTCTCTCGGGATTCGTCACTGTTCGCACCTCTTGTGCCCGCAGAGAGCACATGACAGGCGTTACCTGCTACCTTTTTAACCCTTAATCAGGGTAAGTGCCCGGACTTTCCTCTACCAATCTTGCCCACCGCAGGTGGTTGCAAGATTGAGTATCCTGAGTTTTATCGAAGGACCCCTCGACAAGCTCGGGATGCTCAATTTTGTACTCCGCCTATGGCGGACAAAATTGGCAGCTGCAACTAAACGCGCTTTCGGCATTTTAGCACAATCCACAGGTTACGTCATTGCATAAAAAAATGATGCGTTATACTTGGGGCAGGTTCTTATTAATAGTAGTGAAAGGGCATTGTGCCTTTTCGTAGATAATAGTTAATCGACCACTATGTACGCTCTACTTTCGTGGTCGCGTATCCTGTATCTTGCGGGTATAGTTCTCGCGCTCATACTGGTGATACCGACTGCGTGGTTCCCGTTTCAATTAGCAAAAGTCGCTGTCTTTGCGCTTTTGGTGTTAGGTGCGACGATTCTCTTCGTTGCCGGTCGCGGTGTGCCCGAGCTTTTGCGTTCGCATGGATTCTATGCGGCGCTGCTTGTGGCGTTGCTGCCGCTCTCGTATGTGCTCTCGCTCCTGTTTAGTATCGACAGCAGCGTGGCGCTTAGCGGCTATGGTATAGAGACCGATACTATCGCCTTTACCGTGCTCGCGTTCGTGGCGTTCTTGATGTCTTTTGTGCTCTTCCGCACGCAACGCACGATGCGTATGCTGCTCTCGACCTTGTTTGTGGTGCTTGGAGCGGCAGCGCTCTTTCAGGCAGTGTCCGTGATGTTCGGGTCGGCCGCCATTCCGCTCTCGACGTTCGCAGACCGCTCGGTCAATTTAATCGGCAAATGGAATGATCTTGGGCTCGTCGTCGGACTCCTCGCCCTTTTTCTGTTGGTACGTGTCGAATTGATGAGTGCCTCCCGCGTATGGCGCGTCGGTACGGTCATCGGCGGTGCCGTGCTCGTGCTCATTCTTGGCGTCATTAACTTTACGCTCGCGTGGGGGATGTTGCTCGCCTTCGCGCTTATGTTGGCGGTAGTTAAATTCGTTACGGTGCGTTTTGGATCAAATGAGGGAGATGAAGACACCGAGCCGCGCACGTGGCTGCGCCGGGCGCCGTGGTTTTCGCTTGCAGCTTCAGCCATCGCCATCACCTTTCTCTTCTACGGTCCAACGCTCAATACGCAGTTAACCGCGCTGTTCCCGGTCTCCTCGCTTGAGGTGCGGCCTTCTTACGAATCAACGCTTCAAGTCATCAATGCTGCGCGCGACGGTTCGCCGCTGCGCGTCCTGTTGGGCATGGGCCCCGGCACCTTCGGGCAGCAGTGGCTCACGTACAAGCCGGCTGAAGTCAATCAAAGCCCGTTTTGGAACCTTGATTTCAATGTCGGCTTCTCTACTATCACGACCGCGCTCGGCACGGTCGGTCTTGTTGGCTCTCTTGCCTGGCTTATCCCGCTTCTCCTTGTTATCGCGGGTGTGGTGCGCGCCATGCGCTCGGCGGTACTCAGCCGCGAGGACAGGGTCTTGGCTGCGGCAGCAACGCTCGGCAGCATGTTTTTGTTCGCATCGATGCTTCTGTATGTACCGAGCCAAAACATAATTCTTCTTGCGATGGCGCTTGCGGGCGCCGCGTTCGGATTTTTGTGGAGGCAGGGGCAGCCGGCAGTTGATGACACCGAGCCGCTCTCGCTGTTCGGAGGGTATGCAGTTTTGGTGACCATGGTGGTTTTGCTGGTGCTTGCGCTTGGGAGTGCCACCATTGTCGAGCGACGCTTCCTCGCACAGGCATTTGTGGGTAGTGGCATTGCAAAGCTCAATGCCGGTCAAACCGATGCGGCAATTGTGGCAGCCGGGCGTGCAAACGCCATAGAAAAGAATTTTGACGCGTACCGCCTCCTCCTTGATGCAGGCAGCGCCAAACTGCAGGCGATCGCGACGGATAAAACGCTTGCGGTTGCGGATGCGCAGCAAAAGTTCGCATCCTCCACGGCAGAAGCGATTTCTGCGGCGCAGGCGGCAATTCAAATGCACACAGCCGATTACCGGCCAAAGCTCTCGCTCGCTAATCTCTATACGTACCTCGCGTCGCTGCAAATCCAGGGAGCGGCCGAGATCGCGCGCGCGACCTATCTTGAAGCGCAAAAAAACAATCCGAAAAATCCCCAAATCCCACTCCTCCTTTCGCGTCTCTCCTTTGGCACCAATAATCCCCAGTTAGGGCAGCAGTATCTCTCCGAATCACTCACGCTCAAACCCAACTACACCGACGCCATCCTGTTCCTCGTGCAGCTCCATGTGGCCAACAATGACCTTCGGAATGCCATAGGAGCGGCGCAAGCGGCGGTGCAGTCGGCGCCCGGAGTAGGACCGCTGTGGTTCCAGCTGGGGCTCCTCTACTACTCCGGCGGCGATACGAAAAATGCGATCCCTGCATTTGAGCAGGCACTCGCCATCATTCCGGATTATGCGAATGCTAAATACTTCCTTGGTGTTTCCTACTATGCGCAAAAGCGCGCAGAGGATGGTATCACGCTCTTCGAAGATCTCGCGCGCACCAACCCCGACAACACCGAGGTTCCGCGCGTGCTCCAGAATATGCGCGCGGGCAAACCGGCGTTTGACGGTATCACTCCACCGGCTCCGGCGCCTGAAGATCGCGACACCGCACCAGTCTCGGAGTAAACTAAAAGGATGGTTCGAGCCTTCTTTGCGAAAGCGCGCGAAATACGTGGAATGCACGAGGCTGCCTATCTCTTGGCAGCCTTTGCATTACTCTCGCAAATTTTAGCATTGCTGCGCGACCGGCTTTTTGCGGCCGAGTTTGGCGCCTCGCAAACACTCGATCTCTACTACGCGGCGTTTCGCATCCCGGATTTGTTATTCGCAACGGTTGCGTCGCTGCTCTCGCTCTATGCGCTTCTTCCCGTCTTAACCGAATTGCTTGAAAAAAACGAGGGACACATGATCGCGTTTATGCGGCAGACGTTGCTCGTTTTTTTTGTTGCAATGGGAGCGATTGCCGCCGTTCTTTTTATTGGCACGCCATGGCTCGTGTCGATTGTTGCTCCCGGTATTGCCGAGGGCGTCGCGCGCGCGGATCTAATTTTGCTGATCCGCATTCTGCTGCTGCAGCCCATCCTGCTTGGCGCTTCAAATATTCTTTCTTCTTTCACACAACTGCGGCATCAGTTTTTTCTCTATTCCATTTCTCCGCTGCTCTATAACCTCGGCATTATTTTTGGTATTTTAGTTTTGTACCCTGCACTGGGGATCGCGGGGTTGGGGTGGGGAGTTGTGATCGGCGCATTTTTGCATATGAGCCTGCAAGCGCCGTTTTTCCTCGCCGAGCGCGCCGAATCGCTGCCGCCAAGCCAATTTACCCGGCAATTTTCCAAAGTACTAATGCTTTCTGTCCCGCGCACGCTTGCGCTCATGTCGGGGCAAATTGTTCTCCTCGCGCTCATCGCGTTCGCCTCGTTTCTTTCAGACGGATCAATTGCGGTATTCATGTTTGCGTGGAATCTCCAGGCGGTGCCGCTTACCATTATCGGCGTATCCTATTCGGTCGCGGCGTTTCCGACGCTCTCGCGGCTCCATGCGGCTGGAGAGCGGCAGGAATTTATCAACCATATCGAAGTCGCACTGCGCCACATCCTGTTTTGGGCCGTACCGGCTACCGTGCTTATGGTCGTGCTGCGCGCGCAGGTGGTGCGCGTGATTTTAGGATCCGGCATGTTCGATTGGGATGCCACGCGGTTGGTTGCCGCGGGGCTGGCCTTGTTTGTAATTTCACTGTGTGCACAATCTATAACGCTGCTCATTGCGCGCGCGTACTATGCAGCCGGTAAAACGGCGATGCCGCTCTATTTTTCCGGCTTTGGCATTGTTGTTTCGCTGATCAGTGCCGTACTGCTCACGGCTCTTTTTCATGAGCTCGTATTTGCGCGGCTTTTCCTAGAATCGATTCTGCGCGTCTCAGACATTGCCGGCACGACCGTATTGATGCTCGCACTCGCATATTGCCTGGGAGCACTGGTACAGGCCGGAGTCGGCCTTTATTGCGTTGCGCGCGATTTTTCGATCTCGCTTGCGGGTGTGCGGCGGCTCAGTTTCCAAAGTTTTGCGGCCGCGGTTATCGGGGGAGCCTTCTGTTATGAAACGCTCGCATTCTTCGGCGGCATCGTCGATATAAATACCGCAGGCGGCATTCTCCTGCAGGGATTTTTCGGCGGGGTGGTCGGCATCGTGGTGACCGTGGCGGTGCTTGCGCTGCTTAACAACGAGGAACTTGCCGAAACGCTCGCAGCGCTGAAGCGGCGCTTCAAAGATTCAGAACCGCTGACACTCGAACCGACCGACGTCTCATAAGACCGTTTAAAATAAAGTGCAAAGTATGGTACGTTAGTGCGGTGCAACACATTCGCAACTTCAGCATTATTGCCCACATCGATCACGGGAAGTCCACATTGGCTGACCGTTTTTTGGAAGTAACCAAAACCATTGAGGCGCGCAAGATGCGCGAGCAGGTTTTAGATTCGATGGAGCTCGAGCGCGAGCGCGGCATCACGATAAAAATGCAGCCCGTGCGGATGCAGTGGAAGGGCCACATCCTCAATTTGATAGATACGCCCGGCCACATCGACTTTTCCTACGAAGTTTCCCGCGCGCTCACTGCGGTTGAAGGCGCGATATTGCTGGTCGACAGCACCCAAGGCGTGCAGGCTCAGACGCTCACCGTATTGCGTAGCGCACGGGAGTTGGGACTGGTCATTGTCCCCGTGATCTCCAAAATTGACTCGCCGCTCGCTCAAATCGATGACGTTAAAGGGCAAGTTGCAAAGCTGCTCGAAATAGATGAGGCGGAGATTTTGCTTTGTTCGGGCAAAACAGGGGAGGGGGTGGAGGAGGTATTGCAAACCGTGATCGAAAAAGTTCCTCCGCCGAGAGTTTCGCCAGTGTTGTCTCCGCGCGCGCTCATTTTTGATTTTCAGTATTCGGATCATCAGGGTGTTATTGTTTTTTTGCGCATGGTTGAAGGAAGCATCGCAAAAGGCGATGCGCTTGAGTTTGCCGCAAGCGGCCGCACGTTTAATGCGCTTGATGTCGGCGTGTTTGCGCCTCACCCGCTCTCGACGGGGGATCTTGCGGCGGGCACTATCGGCTACGTCGTGACCGGCATTAAGGAGCCCGGCTTTGCGCGCGTCGGCGACACCATCAAAGCGAAGGGGAGTAAAACCACTCCACTATCCGGCTATGCAGAACCAAAGCCGGTGGTGTGGGCGAGCGTGTATCCGGAAAGTCAGGATGACTTTACCGCACTGCGGCAAGCACTCACTCGTTTGCGGCTCTCCGACTCGTCTCTTTCGTTTGAAGAAGAGTCCTCGGGGATGTTGGGTAGAGGCTTCCGGTGCGGACTCCTCGGCATGCTGCATCTTGAGATTGTGACCGAGCGGTTGCGGAGAGAATTTAATTTGTCGCTCATCGTCACGACGCCGACCATCACCTATGAGGTCGAGATGAAACGCGGCGAGCGGCTCACGGTGTATTCGCCTTCGCTTTTTCCAAACTACGGCGATATTGCAAAAGTATGGGAGCCGTTTGTCGAAGCTGAAATAATCGTCCCTGCAGAATATGTGGGAGCGTGCACCAGTTTGCTGTATGACCATGAAGCAACGATTTCATCTACGGATTTATTTTCAGAAGGGCGCATGATGCTCAAAGTAGTGATGCCGCTGCGCGAACTGATGCGGGGCTTTTTCGACAAAATAAAAAGCGCCTCATCCGGCTATGCCAGCGTGTCATATGAGCGTAAAGAATTGCGCGTTGCGGATGTCGCGCGGCTTGATCTGGTGGTTGCCGACGAAGTAGTCCCCGCGTTCACCCGCATCGTGGCAAGCCATCGCGCGTATGAAGAAGCGCAAACGGCGGTCGAAAAGCTGTATGGCATCCTACCGAAACAAATGTTTACAACCAAAATCCAAGGCCAAGCGCTTGGGAGAATACTCTCGTCCCGCACGCTCCCTGCGATGCGTAAAGATGTGACCGGCTACCTCTATGGCGGGGATAGGACGCGCAAAATGAAGCTTTGGGAAAAGCAAAAGCGAGGCAAGGCGCGCATGAAAGAACGTGGAAGGGTAAACATCCCTGAGGAAGTGTTTTTAAAGATGATCAAAAGCGAATAGATGGTGTTTTGATGTCTCGTCTTGGCGATATAGCCTTTGTTTGCAAGCTTTTTTGACTTCACCTACATTTGCTCTCACTTTTGCAAGACCGCGGTTGTTTTTAAAAAAGATACGGATAAGTAGAGAGCTTTGTATATAGTTATCCCCAACCAACCCTTCCGGAATGTTTGTCGGTTCAAAAAGGGGAGTATGATGTGCAGCATCAGGGACAGATCGCTTCAGGCGATGTGTCCCTTTTCTGTTGATGAAATCGCCAGACGAAATTACGCATCATATACGAGACGGATATATCTCCTCCGTAGAGGCGAGCGAACGCTTTGGCATCACCAACGACTACGTTACCTTTTTATGCAGGCGCTCCAAGGTAGAAGGACATCTGCTTGGCAGACTTTGGTTTGTAAACGCAAGCTCGCTTGGAGCGTTTTTACGGGAAATGCAAGCAACCAAAAATAGCCGAAAAAAGGCTCTTTCTCTGCAATTGCGCAGTGAGTATAAGTCACGCAAAGATGTACGTGTTCCTAAAACAGCAGCGCCGACATCACATCTTCCTCGTGTATTACAGCCGGCGCTTATCGGCGCGTGGTTTTTGTTTTCATGCGTTCTGACCGCCTACGGCGCGTATGCGGGCGGTTTGGCGCAGGCGATTGTGGCGGTTTCTCCCGCCGCAAAAGTACAGACTATGGCATTGCTGCCGGGCGACTCTCGCGTTAAAACGGCGGCACTTCCGGATTTAGATGTTAAGTCGCTTCTCGCAGCACTGAGTGTTCCGGAAGCCGCCGTCACGGTTGCGCCGCGCACTATCACCGCGGCCGTAGTAACACCGACGCAGGTCCCGGAGCAAGCGGGCCCAACTTTGTCGTGGGTTGACACACTCGTGCAGTTGCCCGATGCAATGATTTCCGTGTGCGAAAATGCTCTGCTTGCCTTTCTCAATCTCCAAGTACGCATACCTTCGCTTGCATCACTGTCCACGCCGCACATGATGCAGACCGACCTTGTTTCTTCAGTTACGCAACTTGCCGGAGCGCTCGCATTTGCAGATAGCGTAGATTTTCCTGAACCAAAACACTTTCCTCCAAGTCCTGCTCTCCATCCCCTGGCTGCTCTAGGAGAGTGGTGGCAGAATGCAAATGAAAAAGTTACTCAAGCGATGGAGGCGCGTTCGCACGTGGCCGCCGTTTCGGCCGCGCCTCCTCAGCAAAAGTCTTTTTTTCAAACTATATTTCCTTATTTTAATTTCAGTACCTTGCTGCCGACGTTCTTGAAGCAAGCATCTTCATCGACGCCGGTCATCTCATTTAAGCAAGCAGAGGTGCCCGCCGGCACTGTATCTGTAGCTAACGCAGTCACGCAAGCCGCCCTGAATACCCGCCTTACCCAACTTGCCGCTACGTTGCGGCAAGAATTTACTCTATATAAATTTGCCGAACCTTCTGCACAGCGTATTGTGATGGGAGGAGGTCATGCGAGTAGCTTAGATACGGTTAGTGATATTACATTGACCGGAGCAGTGTCGCTTACCGGTTCATTGGTAAATTCCTCTGGCGCAACCTCGACCTTTGCCAATGGTATTGAGCTTGCGGATGGTTGTTTTAGCGTAGACGGCACGTGTCTTAGTGGAGGAGGTTCCTCCGCTTCCTCCACGCTCCTCAGTGACGCCAACACCTTCTCCGGCAACTTGCTCTTCTCCAACGCCACCACCACCTCATTCGCAATCACCAACGTCACTTCCTCTTTGCTCAAAACCACGAGCAGTGGTTCCATCATCGCCGCCGTTGCCGGCACCGACTATGCGAACTTTGCCTTCCCCTGGACTCCCACCACCTCCTTCGGCACCAACACCAACAGCACCTCCACGCTGCTTTTGCTCACCAACGGTCTCTCCGCTTCCTCCACCATCCGCTTCGGCAACGCAAATGGTTCCATTCTTTCCTTCGACTCCGCAACCGGCCGCTTGGGCCTCGGTACCTCCACCCCGTTTGCCCAGTTCGCCATCTTTGCCACCTCCACGACCGGTCTTGGCAGTCCCACTACTCTCTTTGCTATAGCATCGACCACGCGCGGTACCTCTACAACCACGCTCTTTATTATTGACAATAAAGGAGTGGTTGGTATCGGCAGCTCAACACCGGGCTCGCTTCTTTCAGTCAATGGCTCCACTTATTTTGGAACCTCCACTTTCTCAACAGTAACGATACACGCGGGTATTATCAACTTCCCGATTGCTGCTACTACCACTGTTCTTAACAGTCCAAATTCTTGGTCAATATCCACCTCAACTACCGCGGGCAATAGACCGATTATCTCCATATCCGGCAGTGGTGCGACTTCAACCGTCAGTTTCTTCGGGGCGACAACCACGGGGCTTACTGCGGGCGGTAGTGTGGGTATTCCTGCAACACTTCGAAATTACATCATTGTCGGTAACTCCGTGATGCAGGCGGGTATGGCTATCGTGAAAGGAGGTTTTTGTGTCGATGCTGACGGATGGTGTACGGCAAGCACTACCGGCACAATTTCTTCTGTAGCAACCCAAGTGGGAAATAGCGACGTCGCCGAAATATACATATCAAGTGAGTTGCTTGAGCCCGGAGATATTGTAAGCACTGACTCCGGCAACATGGTCATACGCTCAACGCAAGAGACTGCACATAAAATCATCGGCATAGTTTCAACGGCTCCTGGCGTTACGCTCGGCCTCTCGCCCGACGAAAGCCCGGGAGAAGCGGGTAAATATCCAATAGCCCTTTCCGGCCGCGTGCCCGTCAAAGTTTCGACCGAAAATGGTCCCATCGCTGTGGGAGACGGACTCGCTCTCTCGCCGACCATTCCTGGTGTTGCGGTTAAAGCAGTGCGTCCCGGAGAGATTGTCGGCAAAGCGTTGCAAGACTACTCGGCACCGTCGGTGGATCGTATTATCGTGTTCGTTCAAAATGGATACTATTTCCCGCCGGCCGGTACGCTGACCGGAGACGAGACAGACTCGGGAGGACTGGTGGCTACCGTGACGAGAGCGCTTGCCTCCTTTGGTCTGAGCATCGAGCAAGGCATCGCACACATCACGAAGCTGGTGGCAGATACGTTTACGGTAGGTTCCGCGGAGCAGCCGGCGGGCATCACCCTGTATGACAAATCGAGCGGCGAACCATATTGTCTTGAGATTGATCGAGGACAGCCTCAGGCGACGCCGGGCAAGTGCGGGCTATCTACCCAAAGCGCTTCTACTGCCGCGCCAGATACTCCTGCCGATATACCACCGGCGGCAGAAGAGCCGCCGCACGTGGAGGAATCCTCTTCCGCGGAGCCTCCTCAACAAGAACTCGTTGTTGAAGCACCAGTTGTTGAAGAAGCAATGGCCGAGCCGGTTGTGGAGATCGTGCCAGACGCTCCAGAAGCCCCTGCGTCGGAGCAGGCAAGCGATACCGAGGCAGTACCTCCAACCGAGGAACACTAGAGTGTTATTGCAAAGGAAGAAATAATCATCGAAGCGATGACTACGATGCCAATCACCCATGCGAAAATCCGCATGTTGCGGTCGCGGTTTTTCCCAAACATTCCAAGCATTTGATACTATTCTAAACGATATGCAAGATTTTTCAAAACGTCACAGCCAGAGCTCCTTTTTGATACGGTTTGCGCTTAGATTTGTGGGGGTATTGGCGCTCGTGCTCGTGGCGCTGGTTGCTGTGCGCGCTTCCTATAACATGTACGGCAAGTTTGCTCAAGCGGCGGATGCGGGCAAGAATGCCGAGGCCCGACTGGCAATGCTTATAGAACAAAAATCGCAGGTAGGCGCCGCCGTGGAGTCGTTTGATTCGCCGCGCGGCGTCGAAGCTGAGGTACGGCAGCGCTACGGGGTGGCACGACCCGGGGAGGGGAGAATCGAGATAGTCCGCGATGCCGCATCATCGAGCGCGCTTCACAAAAACCAGTCAAGTAACATCTTCGTTCGTATGTTTGAGGCCCTCTGGCCGTTTTAGTGTGCGGATAGGGAGAATCGAACTCCCGCCCTATGCTTGGGAAGCACATGTTCTACCACTAAACCATATCCGCTAAAACGTGCTTTGGAATTTTATGGTATAATCGAGTCACTAGCAATAAGATACAGACGTATGGATACGCATGTGATGATATATTCGACCCCGACTTGTCATTTTTGTAAAATGGCGAAAGACTTCTTTACCGAGAAAAATGTGCCATACACCGACTACGACGTGGCGAGAGACGCCGCAAAAAGACAAGAAATGATTCAACTCACCGGCCAGCTGGGCGTGCCGGTCATCGTCATCAATAACGAGATTATGGTCGGCTTTGACCGCAGCCGCATTGCCCAAAAATTGGGCATCGAGGCATAATTTTTTGTGCCCCTGGCAGGAATTGCACCCACATTGACCCCTTAGGACGGGGCTGTTCTATCTATTGAACTACAGGGGCGAACGAACTTTAAAAATCTACCATTTCCTGCTATACTTTCCTATCGTGGACACCGATATAGAAGATCTTAAAGAGATGATAAAGCGCGTTGGAGCGCTCGCAGAAGACACCAATAACACCGTGCATAAAATGCACCGGGCCGCGATGTGGAGCAGGATTTTAAGTTGGGTGTGGTGGGGGACGATTATTATCCTCACCGGCTCTGTGTATTATTACTTCTTGACGCCCTACCTCGGTCAGTTGATGGAGTTGTACGGTGCGACGCAGTCAGGGGGAAGTTCGATCCAGGATTTTATAAACCAGTATCGTTTCTAATTTTTGTGCTTGGGGCCGGGATCGAACCGGCGACCCCCTCCTCTTCAGGGAGATGCTCTACCAACTGAGCTACCCAAGCGATAGAGGGATTTTATACTAGTTGGACTTAACTTTCAATTTTGCTTGGCGGCCTTTGTCGAGTTTAGGCAGGCGGATGGTGAGGAGCCCGTGTTTTTCGGTGGCCTCGGCTTCTTCTATCTCTACCTCTTGCGGCAGCACTATCGTGCGCGCAAACGAGCCCCAGTAGAGCTCAGAGAAGAAAAAGTCTCCCGCGGTGCCTTCGGTGTGGCGTTCGCGCTTGCCGCGGAGCGTCACCATGTCGCGCGTAATTGATACGTCCAAATCTTCGGGCCGCACACCGGCAATCATCGCCTTGATGATGATGTGCGTCGGGGTTTGGTATACGTCGACGGCAAGCTCTCCCTCGGCATCCTCGGGCTCCGGAGAAGCCACGCGCTTGTCGGAGGGGCGTATGGGGGTGAGCCCCGAGCCCGTTTCTAAATCATCAAAAGAGAAATCATTATCACCGCCGCTGCCGCCGGTAAGCCATTCAAATAGTGATCGTCTTTCTCGTGCCATTGGTGTGTAGTTAACAGTAGTCGCGGGCGGGCTGCTTAATGCGCTCGGTAAAAAGCAAAATGACGATCACTCCAAACCAGATCGTGAGAAAAAGCCAGAATGTCGCTCCGCCACCTTCTTGTAGTATAAAAAAATTAAAAAACGTGTGCAAGAGAGTTGCAAGGACAACTCCGATGAGTGCGGCCTTGCGGCGTATCGCCGCTGGTTTGTAAAACGATACTGCAAGTGCGACGCCTATTGTCGCCGATGAAAGCGTGTGCAGCAGCGTTGCGCCGATAAAACGCAGATCGCCGGTGACTATCGTTTTCAACACGTCACCCTGCTCAAGCGGTCCCATGAGAAACAGCGTATTTTCGAGCGCTGAAAAGCCCAATGCCACCGTCACCAGGTATATGACGGCATCCAAAGGCTCGTCAAACACATGCCAGTGCAGTGCGGCGAGGTATGCTGCGCCGAACTTGCACGCCTCTTCTATAAAGGCCCAGATGAGGAGTAGGGTCGCCCCCGAAGCAAATGGCACAACCGAGCGCTCAAGAAAGAGCACGGGCCATACGACCGCCATGCCGGCAAAAAACGAGAAGAAGATATACCGTTTGGGCTCGGGCTCGCAGCGATCCTCGAAGAGCCAAAAAAAGAGCCACAACAGAGCAGGGAGCACACCTCCCAAAAACGCAATAAAAAACACTGGAGAAAGAACCATTACTTAATTCTACACTGAAATTTTCGGCCACTCTTCAATCATCAACAGGCCGCTTTTGCCCGGCATTGAGCTCCAGATCTCTTCTGTCACAAAAGGCATGAAAGGGTGCAGGAGTTTTAGTGAGTTTTCAAGAATATAGTACAGCGTTTCGCCGTATTCAGGCTTACCTTTACTCTCCTCGATAATCTGCGCCGCGAAGCGATCCCAAAGGTAATGGTATAATTTTTCCGCAGCCATGTAGATCCGGTACTCTTCCATATCCTTCGTCACATCGCGAGCGAGTGCATCAAACTCGTCTTTAAGCTCCGGTTTTATTTCGCCCACTCTCTCTTGCGAGAGCACGAAACGCGTAATATTCCAGATTTTGTTTGCAAAATTTTTATAACCGCGGATGCGGTCTTCCGAAAGTTTACTATCATTTCCCGGTGCGGCGCCCATAATCAACGAAAGTCTGACCGCATCCGCGCCGTATTTCTCCGTCATAACAAGCGGGTCGATGATATTGCCGAGCGACTTTGACATTTTGCGGCCTTTTTCGTCGCGAACAAGCCCATGTAGGTACACATTTTTAAATGGAACCTCGCCTAACAGAAACTCGCTCATAAGTATCATACGCGCGACCCAGAAGAACAAAATGTCATACCCTGTCTCCAATACCGATGTAGGATGAAACGTCTTGAGGTCTGGGGTTTCCTCAGGCCAGCCAAGTGTAGAAAATGTCCAAAGCCCCGACGAAAACCACGTATCAAGCGTGTCAGGATCTTGCTCCCATGTGCCCTCCGTAGCCTTGGCGGAGGAGGGGCCGGCAGCATTTACCAGAGTCTCTAACACATTCCCTTTTTCATCTTTTCGATACCACACCGGGATCTGGTGTCCGAACCAAATTTGGCGCGAGATGCACCAGTCGCGCAGGTTGTCTATCCAGTGATAGTAGATTTTTTCAAACCGGTCGGGTGTGATCGTAATGCTGCCGCTCGCGACGGCCTCCCGCATCAGTTCTTTGAGCGATTTGTTGCCGCGCGCTGCGACAGGCTGGTTGACGTCGATAAACCATTGCAGTTTAGGCAACGGCTCAATAATGCCGCCGGTGCGCTCCGCGGTAGCGATATTTTGTTTGATCACATCCTCTTTTTCAAGCAACCCCTGCGCACGCAACCACGCCACCACCGCCTCGCGCGCCTCAAGCACTTTTTTATCTGCAAGTCCGCCCGCCGCCTTGGTCATCCGTGCATATTCGTTGATAACCTGCACCAGCGGAAGATCATTTTTTTGAGCTATCTCCCAGTCTTGATGACTATGCGCGGGAGTAACCCCCAACGCGCCGGTACCAAAGGTCGGGTCAACCGACTCGTCGGCAACTATTTTGATGGTGAGCGTGGTACCTCCGGCAAAAGGGGCGGTGAATGTCTGCCCGACAAAGCCCTGATATCGTGCATCGCCCGGGTGCACCGCAACCGCAGTGTCGCCGAGTTTGGTCTCGGGCCGCGTGGTAGCGATCGAAATAGGGAAGTCTTTGCTGTATTTGAATGTATAGAGTTTTGCCTCGCGCTCTTCGTAAACCGTTTCGTCATCGGAAATTACCGTCTGGCCCTTTGGATCCCAGTTGACGATGCGGTGTCCGCGGTAGATGAGCCCCGCATCAAACATGCGCTTAAACGCCTCAAACACGGCGCGGCGGCGTGGTTCGTCAAGCGTGTAGGCCTCGCGGCTCCAGTCGACCGATGCTCCCATGCGCCGTACTTGGTTGACAATGGTGTCGTGGCTTTCTTTGGCAAATTGCGTAACGCGTTTTAAAAATTCTTCGCGACCGAGATCGTGACGGTTTTTACCTTCGGCCTTTTGTATATCTTTTTCAACTTTCGACTGTGTCGCAATCGCGGCGTGGTCGGTGCCAGGGAGCCAGAGCGTTTTGAAGCCCCGCATCCGCTTGTAACGCACCAAAATATCTTCGACGGCGAGCATCGCGGCGTGGCCCAAGTGGAGCGTACCGGTGACGTTGGGCGGAGGGAGGACAATAGAAAAAGTTTCGGTCCGCTCGCCTTTACCCTCTGCAGTGTCGATGGGGGGCAGGTTGTCGGGGTTAAAGTAGCCCGAGTCCTGCCATTTTTTGTATATAGCGGCTTCTGTGGCGCTCGCGTCATAGGGCTTTAAAAACTTGTCGGGCATGCTTTCGATTCTAGCTTGCAATCGAGAGATTTCCAATGGCGCGCAGTGGCTCGTGAAGCGTAAATTTTTTGCCGGAAAGCAGGCGCGCAAGCGCTGCTTGCGCGATCATGACCGCATTGTCGCCGGTTATCGCAAGCTCGGGCAGGCGAAACTCGACATCAGGAAATTCGTCGAGAAGCAGCGTTTGCAAACGTTCGCGCAAGTAGCGGTTGGCGGCGACCCCGCCCCCGATGACACATGTTTGCGCGCCTGTCTCCTCGAGCGCGCGGCGTGTTTTGGAAACGAATACATCGCCGACCGCGTCCTCAAACTCCGCCGCAAAGGCGGCTTTCTCGCCCTCGTTCAAAGGTCTGACCTTTGTAACGTCGCGCAAGGCATACAGCACCGCAGTTTTTAGACCTGAAAAAGAAACATCACAAGTGCCGCTTTGGAGCATCGGGCGCGGAAGTTTGAATGTTTGGACATCCGATGTCCCGAGGACGTCGGATGTCCTAGCTTTGGTCGCGAGCTTTGAAATCTCGGGTCCGCCGGGGTAGGGCAGACCGAGCATCCGTGCCACTTTGTCGAACGCCTCGCCCACGGCATCGTCGAGTGTTTCGCCGATTATCTGGTATGCAAACCACTCACGCATCAGCACAAACTCGGTGTGTCCGCCGGAGATGAGAAGAGCCAGTACCGGCATTCTCACATTCTCAAGAATATAAGTATGATCGCTAGCCCCGCCTTCGCCAAGGCTTCGGCGGGCGAGGGACGAAATCAAGTGCCCTTCCATATGATTAACGGGAATGAGCGGCACACCGCGCTCGGTAGCCAGTGTTTCCGCAAAGGTAATGCCTTCCCACAGTGCGGGCTCGAGTCCCGGGCCTTGGGTCACGGCGATGGCATCATAGGTCTCGTTGGCAAATTGCCCGAACAATACTGGGAGATTTTTTGCGTGCTCGCGTTTGGCAAGGTTGGGGTACACGCCGCCATAGGGCGCGTGGAGCTTGGCTTGCGAAAGCAGCGCGCTCTTGAGTGTTTTAAATTCGAACCCAGACCCGTTTTTTGTTCCCTCGACTACGGCGATGCCCGTCTCGTCGCAGGAGGTCTCGATAGCGAGGATTTTCATCATACGCTTCTTTATGCTATATTTTTGCGTGTTAGTCTATGCGCGGTTATCACAGGCGTTCAATAGCCGCGCTCGTTCGGTCCAACCGGACGCAAGCGTTCGATGGATGCCTCACTTGCGCGGTTAGCTCAGTTGGTAGAGCATCCCCTTGACGTGGGGAGGGTCGTAGGTTCAAGTCCTACACCGCGCACCACGCTACATTTTGGGCTGAATAATCCCAAAAAGATTTCCTTCGGTATCGGCATAGTAGACGAGGTCTCCCACGCGGCCCCATCTATTCAGGTTTTTGAACTTTTTTGTAATATATCTCCTTTGGGTAATGCCAAAATACGAAGAGAGTTACCGGACAGAGCCACAGATTATTCTCTGCAAGTATCGAATAATTTATTTTGATTTTATTTCCCTTATATATTGATCCTTTGGCAAGCCCGAGCTTTTTTACTCGGTCTAACACATCAGTGTATTGAGGAATGGGCCGAGTAGATCCCTCTATCCAAATTTCATTCTCATTTTGGGCCAACTGTTCGAGCAATACATCAGCACCCTTAACCATTGCTAGATGTCTTTGTGAAAATGGATAGTTGGGGAGATCGATAAACCAGCCCTTATCGTTTTTATAAAATCTATAAATCATGATTTGTAGTGTACCGTGCGGAGGAGGTGAGATTCGAACTCACGGTGAGGTTTCCCCCACGCCACATTTCGAGTGTGGTGCCTTCGACCACTCAGCCACTCCTCCAGTACTGCAATAAAGTAGCATTTTTTGTCCGTTACTGCTACTTGTCTTAACTCTCCAGTTCTTATTCCAATGTTCTGCAGAACTTGAGAACCTCTTTACCGCGGCTGGTGAGGCCGTGCCGGACACTTGCGGCCTCGTAACGTTTCATTATCAAACCTCCCAGGGCTAATTTGCGGGTATGTTCTGAAGCAGTTCTAAAGTCGATAGAAAGACGCGCGGCCAATTCTACCAATGAAAGCTCCGGCTCTTTGGATATAATATCAATAATTTGTATACGACGGTGATTGGCGAGACCTTTAAATATCCGCTCCAAATCCTTGTATCTTCTTTTGTCCATATAGTCTTATACCATAGTTCTGCAGAACTATGGAAGAATCTATACAGATATCCAAAGAGTAAGTATAATAATTGAGTTCAGAGTATAGGCCCCATCGTCTAACGGTTAGGACGAGAGCTTTTCAAGCTCTAAACCGGGGTTC
>ERZ1292629.102-Hain-H43-01um-R1-102-length-83815-cov-12_pt1 | contig 31223 bp, 27 predicted proteins | sample MGYA00564399_ERZ1292629 | MGnify/ENA primary metagenome ERZ1292629 (study PRJEB36523, sample SAMEA6512636) | groundwater metagenome | collected 2019-01-08 | study: AquaDiva: Metagenomics assemblies of 32 groundwater samples
GCAGAAATATAATGCAGATGCTGCGTTTAGAAAACTAATGAGAGAGACTTATTGCGCCAATAAAAGCACATGGTTTGACTTCTGGCTCAACACGCCAGAGCTCAAAGAGTTTTTGCGAGAAGATTTGAAGAGTGCAGAAATGATAGTGATAGAAGGTGATAAAGCAAGTGCTGTTTCTCTAAGTGATGTTAGTGCAGCATTAGAGATTGCAGAGAATGTTGAAGAGTTCAAGGAGATGATAAAAGCATCACTTTTTTGATAACTTGTAGTGACCGATTATCTGTAAGCAATTTTTCAAGGCCAGGATGAAGTGTTTGGCTGCTTAGAAGTTCATCGAGCGGCGCCCAGACGAAGAAATCAGTTTCCCACTCGAATGCTGGCTTTGGTTTGACGTCAAATTGTTTTGGAACGATTCCAATAAAATTATGATATGCGAAGTTCTTCTTTTTGAAGATATAAACAGGAACTAACAATAGTCTATCAGTGTCAGTGTATCCAGTTTCTTCTTCAAACTCACGTACCGCGCCATTTGCAGGATTTTCACTTTGTTTGATTATTCCACCGACTGTTCCGTATGTGTGCGGTTCATCAACGTCAGCAGAGCGAAATTGAACAAGAATATGTTTTGTGTCTAAAGCAATCGGAAGTATTCCACTGCCTCGTTGGCCTTGAAAGTTTATCTGGGTGCCGTCAGTGTTTTCTAATAATAGTCTGACTAAAGATATAGACATTTCTTATTCAATATCAATTTGATACTGTCTGATTAGTCTGAAGTAGAAGCTTTCATTGTAGCGGCCAGGCCCGCCAGCAAAATAGCCGATGGGCTCGTGTCCCTCTCGTTCATTTATCACTTTGAACTTTAGTCTTTCGCCTGTCTTTTCTTTGTAGGCACGCTTGAGCTCTTTTTCAAGCTCATCAAGAAACTTGTATGCAATCTTTTGTGCAGCTTTGTAATATTCGTTATGTGTAAGCATCTTTTCGACAGTGATATACATTAGTTCAAATCTATTATCATAAAGTTGTTTTATTGTTATACCTGTAGCAGGATTTTTTGTATCGATGTTTTCTATGAATTGAGATAGTAACGAATAATCTATCATTCCGTCTGTCAATGGCATACCCGAAAGTTTTCCACCGGGCGTATGTTGCCAAAGCTCTGTATCTCTGTCTGTTGATGTTCTTGTTGCCATATGTGTATATATACCTCTAGTTTCAGAAAGTAGAAACAAAAATAGCACTGACTTTCATCAGCGCTACTTTGCCCATCAATGCCAATGCCGGCGCCAAATGCCGGCGGACGGTGATGGGTCCTACAAGTTTATATATCTACTTTATTTCAACTTTTCTTGCATCTTTTTCTGTTGATTTCTCTTTGGGTTGTAACGTGACAGTCAAAACACCGTCTTTATGCACAGCAGACACAGTATCTACATTCCATTTCTTATCAAGAAGATAAGCTTGTGTGAATCCAAGAAGCGATAGACCTTGCTTTCTATCTTCTTTTTTCTTCGCACTGATAGTCAATTTCTCTTCTGTCACGTTTACACTAACATCATCTTTAGAATAACCAGGAATAACAAGCTCAACAACACATTGTCCGCTATCTGTAACATATGTAATGTCAGACACTATTGATAGATTTGATTTTGTAGCAAACTTTGGAATGTCTGACCAATTCTTAAGCATTTTATCAAAATCACTTACTACTGTACCAACATCAAAATTGCGCCCGATCCCGGCCGGCCAGCCGGGTGGATGCATAATTGATTTGATAAACATTTTTATTTCTCCTTTTTGTTATTAGTATTCTCAATATAAACATCATCAACTTTATGTAAAGGGGCGTTGAAAAACTTCTTTCTCTTTTCTCTAAACGAGTTTATTTGAGCTTCATTTGGTCTTCCACCAGCCAACCATTTTTCTTCACGACCCTCAATAAATTGAATGTAACATCTTTCACAACACTTGTATCTCAAGAAGCATTTTGTGTCGTGCTTTCCATTCATAATAATTTCGCATAGTGGGCAATTCAGTGGGATTTTCTCGATGTTTTCAAATAGCTTTAGTTTATTTTCTATCCAGTATCCGCTCTCATCATTGAAGGCAACCCAAGTTCGTTCAACTCCATTTATGATTTCTGTATAGCCATTCTTCATATGTTTTTAGCTCAAGTAACTGAACTTATCTTGGTCTCGCTCTATCATCAAAACCCAATCAACCGCGTCTCTAATTTCTGTGATGTGTGTTATAATCATCACAGTGTTGAAGTATTGCTTTAGCAATTGAAGCATTTTTGTGATAGCTAACTTATTAGTTTCGTCAAACACACCAAAACTTTCGTCTATAATAAATATATTTGGTTTTGGAAGAGTTGATATACGTGTGAGTGCAGCTCTGATTGCTAACGATGTAAATACTTTTTCTGCACCAGAAGCAGACTCGATGAGGCGGGGCCCTCCGGCATCATTATAGTTCAAATAGACATCAAGCTTATCGTTGTCATTGTCAACCAGCTGTACACGAAACTTCACAACATTCCTGAGGAGCTTATTGATTTCAGAGTTTATTGCAGACAGTTTGCTCTTGATTATTTCTTGTTGTATCCCACTCTTTGACATAATTTTTTCATATAGTTCATATGCATAGCACTCATCTTGTGTTTTTTTGTATTCTTTACTATCTCTGATTAGTGATTTTATAGCTCCGCTTACTTCACCTTCTAATCTTGATATGTCTGTCAATTCTTTTTCTATAGACTTCAGTAATGTTTGTTGCTTTATAAGCTCTTGCCGCTTTTCAATAATGTTTTGTTTTATATTGTTTGTGTCTATATCTAAGATTTTTAGTAGCTCTAAAGATTTCTTTTTTTCTCGTGCAGCATCTATTTGCAACTTGTTATTACTTAGTTCAAGATTTTTATTTTCTATTTTTAGATTGCAACGCTCAATTTTTGATTGTAAGTCTACTGTCTCTTTTCTGTCAATCTCAAGTATAGACTTATCAAGTGACAGCGTACCGACTTTCAATTCTGCAATTTGATTTTCTAAAGTGCTTAGTTCTTTAGATAGCTCTGCTATTGTAGTTTCATGTGTCTGAATCTTATTCTTTGCTGTGTATGAATCTTTGATAAACTTGCACTGTGGAAACTTGTCACCGCACGGAATATCACTTAGAAGTTTTATTGATTTCTCAAGCTGTTTGTATGTTATCTCATTTTTTTCTTTTGTGTTGCTTGTTTCTTTTAGTCTATTTTCAAGCTTCTTTGCATTTTCTATCTTTTCGTTCACTACTGCAATCCTATCTTCCACATTTGATTGTTGAAGTATGTCAAGTTGTTTCATTGCTGATTCTATATGTAGTGTCAAATCTGTAATTTCATTTGAAAGGCTCACATTGATATCATCTAATCTATTGATTTCGTTCACCGTGTCACGATAGTCATCAATATATTTTATATTTTCATAATTCTTATTCAACTTACTCAATTCTTTTTCAATTTTTTTGATAGATTTGAGTGTGTCCTCCTTCTCAGCAACTTTATTTTTATAATTTTTCTTTAGCTCTTTTTCTTTAGTTTTATTCTTTTCTATTTGTTTATCAAAATCTTTTGACCCGAAAACTTTGAGCGTAGACTTAAGATTATATGATTCTTCTTTTGCTAACCTATATTTTTGCTCAAAGATGTTCAAATCAAGAAACTTCGCTATAATCTCTTTTCTTCTTGTTGATTTCTGCTCAATAAAATGATTTGTATCATTCTGTGCAGATACACAAGTTGTTAAGAAGTCTTCTGATGTGCCAAAGATTTTTCTGATGTTTTTATCTGTGTCAGACCGCTCTAATCCGTTTAGTGATATACTATTTCCGTTCTCTGTTTTTGAGAAGAGCACATCAGTTTTTGCGTGTTCTAATAAATTATTAGAACGCTTTCCTGCAACAAGCTTGGTTGTTGTCCTGTCTATCACATATCTTGCTTTGTTTATCTCTAAGTCAAGCTTTACATTGCACTTTTCTTTTCTTGTATTTATAACATCTAGGTTCTTTACTAAATCTTTTGAATTATCATTATACAGCCCGTATAAAATTGCATCGATGATTGAACTTTTTCCTATTGTGTTTTGACCGAAGATGCCAATAATTCCCTTGAGCTTTTCAAAATTGATATTGTTGTTTTCTTTATACGAGAAAACATTTGAAAAATTGAGATTTATAATCTTCCAGTTTACATTCCTTATAAGTTCTTCATCACTTTTTATGATATCATTGTGTTTAGCATTTATTTGTAATACTTTTTTGATAACATTATTATCTACACCTTGTTTTTCAAGGTACTTTTCTATAAGCTGTTCTTGGATATTTACATTTCGTAAATCTTCAAGCCTTAGAAGCTGTGTGTCTATTAGGATACTATCGTTTGAGCTTTGAATATCATTTATCGTCATTATTTCTTTTGCTTCAAGCTCTATTTTGAATATGTTTACTAACTTGTCTACTGCTCTCGAATCAAACTCTTTTATAAAGCGTAACCTAATCCTTGATTTCTTTGGAAGGAATTTATAATCTTCTATGTTGAGACTATCAATATCATTGATATCAAGCGTAAAAAACGGGTGTATCGGTGTGACAGGAATGAGTTCTACATCGAAGTTATTTTTAGATTTTATATCCCAGAGAAGGAAGCCACGCTCAAGTTCAGGTTCTGAGTAGTTTTGCTGTGTTAGTGAACCGACATATCGTATTCTTCCTGCTTTATCAAGTATCTGATGTGGTGTATGTATGTCACCAAGCAATGTAAAATCATATTTCTGAAATTCTTTGATGTCTATCTCAGCTTCTAATTCATAATCTAAATCAGTTCGCGCCCCAGAAACACAACCGTGATATAATGCTATGTTTATTCGTTTGCTATCTATCTGCCAGTTATTCCAGTTTTGTTTATCACATATTGAATAGACAAAAAACGAATAGTCCTTGTCGAAATCAGCCCGCTGTGAGTTTTTATACAAATGTATTCTGTCATTATTTAACATATTGACTATTGGGCTTAGAACATCAAGCCTGTCTGCATTGAGTAAATTACAATCGTGATTACCTAAAATAATATGTAAATCAGCTATGTTAGCAAGATTTTTCACAAATCTTGCTGTAAAATCATAAAACTCAGGTGATTCTTGTGTCTTTGTGTGTGCTATATCACCACATAGAACAATATGGTCTGGCTCTATATCTTTTAGTTTTGCATAAAGCTCTTCAAAAATAATTGAATACTCATCGTGCCGAGAGGCACTTCTCACATGCACATCTGAGATTTGTGCGAATTTCATTTATTGCATTCTTTTCTAAGCCGCTTAATTTTGTTGCCTACCGAACTTGTTGAACGTGTCAGTGCATATGCTATCTCGTCAAGCAATCTATCTTTATCATATAATTCTAGTACTAAAGTTTCTTCTTCTAATGTCCACGGTTTGTGCAATGGATTACAATTTTTTTTGTTATACATAATTTTATCATCGAATATTCCCAGCAATCTTAATCTTTCTAAGCGTTTTCTCACAGACGTTGCAGTTCTATTCATTTGTTTCGCTATGTCACTGACTAAAAGATTTTTTCTTCTAAAATTGCACAGCATATCATCTTCTTCACTTGTCCACGATTTTCTACGCTGATGTTCTTTGTCATTATCGAGCTTTACTATTTTGTACATTTTGAACCATTTCTTCACAGTGTTTTGTGTCACACTGTGTTTTAGTGCTAAATCATCCCATGTGCAGCTTATATTTTCGTCTTCTAATTGTTCTTTCGATACGTCTGGGTTTATTTGAAGTTTTTTTCTAAATTCGTCCGTTTCCCATAACTTCCTCATAACTTCACCGCTGTGAGAATAGTTTCGTGTTCTTATTCTTACAGCTCTTAATCTTTTAGTTTCAAGTGTAGGTTTACGAGTAATAAAGCCGTTACCGCCATCTGTCATATTATATCCATGACCACCGCATAACACATTTGTGTTATACACACGTATAAAAAAGATTTCTAATGTATCAAGTTCATAGTCATCACATTCACATAATTCTTCTATAACAAAGTTTTCTCTTCCATATTTTCGTATAGCTTTGCTTAGTAAATAATTGCACCCTTTAGCTGCACCGTAGCAGTGACTCTGAAAGCGCTTCTGCAATGTTGCGGTAGTTTGCCCTATATAAAAAGTATTATTTAGTACATTTCTTATTCTGTATATGAAACAACTCATCTTATAAGCTTCATCTAATGCTTTCTATCTTATTTTCTAATAATGTCATTTTATCAAGATTGTTATGTTGTATCTGTTTTGTATACAATTTTTTCCACTCTGTGTCATCCATATCTGCTACATCTTTATAATTTAGTGTATTCAAGACTTTTACGTCTATACCATAATCTAACAAAAGACTTGCTATGTGGATAGTTTTCAACTTCCCGGTTGTATCATTATCTAAGCACAAAAACACGGGTGTCTTGTTCAGAACAATTTGTTTGAATAGCTCTGATTTTTTACTTAGTGATGAACCAAGCAGACAAGTTGCGTTTACATTTGCTCTGATGACATCAAATGGCCCTTCAACAACAAGAAGTGGTAATTCAAAATCTATATTGATTTCATTGAAAATTATTGTAGTCCTGTCACAATTGCAATTCTTATATCTATAGACTTGCTTTGCATCTACTGTTCGGCTTGTAAAGAAGTTTAGATTACCTTCTCTGTCGAACGAAGGTATAATAATTCTATTATAGTATTCTTTATCTGTACTAATACCTAATGCATAACTTATGATATCATCATTCTTTATTTTTCGCACCCCCCTTAGATAGTGTAATGCATTTTGTATTTTGTTGTTCAAAAAGTTATTTTTTTGATTATCGATGAAACTTACCGAGAGCGGTGTGAAATCTTGTGGAAGCATAACATTCGTTTGTTGTTCGCTCTTTGTATCATTATTGAAATCTAACCACTTTGAGTTTTTTATATGTTGCGCATAAGTCTTGATGTGGTCATATTTTTTTTGAAGCTTTAGTACCTTTAGTATATTTTGAGACTTTGCATCACACACCCAGCAGTGATACTTTCCAAAGTTTCCGTCTTTGTCTTCATCGAGATTCACGGATAATTTCGGCTTGTGATGATTACAAAATATACACTTAAATAATATATCATTATATTTTGATGGTGATGACTGTGCACGACCGAGCACACTCTCAAGAAACTTAATTTTATCTAAAATCATAGATTATCGAGATAAGTTGCTCGTGCTAACACCCAGGCATCTGCTCTGTCAGCCATATACGGTTTATATTTTCCTGTTTTAGTATAATCAATTTTTAGTTTATCACCGAGAGCAGATTTTGCAAAATCGATTATGATTGTTTTCAAGCCAATCGTCTTCTTTAGTTTCTTATCTATATGTATCCCAACAACTTTGCGTGCGTGAGTGAAGATTGTATGGCTGGGCGTCACTAAAAATACTTGTGAACAAATAAAACTTATAATACCGTTGAATCTCGCAAGTGTCGTAAGCGTATGAGCTGACGATTTGCCAGGCCGAAACCTTAGGAGGAACTCTTCTATAACAATCTTGTCTATTGTGTATTCATATTCTTTAGCTAATTTCTCAAGATATGTTTTTACAATCACAGCTTTTTTATATACATCAACTTTGTGTTTTGACAAATCTATGTGGTCTAATAAAACAATTTCGCCAACATCGTCTAAAATACACACACCAACTGTTGTCGTTGACACATCAAGGCTCAAAAGCATAATTTCTTAAAAATCTTCCTGTAATATGTACATAATACTGTCTTGGTCAGACTTCTCAATAGCTTGAGCAAGGTTTGCTTTTGCAACGATGTTGAAATCTTTGTTGTAGAGATTTATACTTGAAATAATCACTTTATTCGTTTTATGCTCAACAACTTTATTGTCACTTTTTCTATCAACATATTCATTATGTGAAGAAGAGTTTACCATACCTCTCTGTACTTTTACATAAACTCTTTGAACATGCACTGAATGTGACCCACTAAAACCAACTTCCCAATTATCACGACCAAAGTTGCTCAAAAGCGGCGACTTTATAAACACAATACCTTCTGGATAAAAAATATTTCCAACACTATTCCACGTTGCTTGTGGAGTTATGCAGTCTGCACGATAAATGTTTCCATAACCGTCATCCCTCAATGTCAATTTTACTACACTATCAGAGCTTGTTACAGATGTATCATATGCGACAAAAGACTGTGGTTTTATCTCTTTGTCATAAAATGCGTTAGATATATCAAACCAACAAACTTCATTCGAAGATACATCCTGAGTTCGTTGTGCAACTGCACGAATGTCACCAATTCCACCGTTCGGCTCTTCTGGTGTAACACCAACAAGTCTAAAGAATGGTGAGTCAACTGTCGCTGACTTCGTTTCATCTTTTTTCGTTCCGGACGTATTTGTGACACTTGGTATAAGTAAGCTGTGTGTTGACAATAGATTTCTTAGTGAAATGCTACTCAAGTCTGTATTCAAATCATTTCTAAATTTGATGTACTTATCTTTTTCTGCTTGAGAACCAGTATAAAGTTTAGTTGCTGATAGATTTTTGAAATTTGGACTAAATAGACCATTATCATTTGGCAAAATTGTCAGATTTCTTTTTCTATGGAAAGGTTCATCGAGTAATCGATGCACATCAATTCTGTTTGATGTTGTATTTCTAACACCAGTTAGATGTAAGAGTCGCGGAAATCTACCGGTTGCGAAATCTCTAACATAATTCTCTAAGTTTATCTCATAACCGTCGACCCTAAACGAAAGCTCTGTGTTGAATGGTTCAGAAGTTGAGTCTTTGAAAGCAGTATGTGGTGTAAATTTTATGTCTCTAACTGCAGTTTCTTTTGTGAAAAATGGCGGAACATAAAATAGTAAGCCAGAAGCACCAGTGTTGAACAAATACTCTCTCGGTAATGATTTGTAAGCAAACTCTCTAATTTCTTCAATACTACGCTTCTTATTGAAAACTCTAATCTCGTGTACTTCAGCATTCAATGGGTGCGTAAACTTACTAACACCTGGGTCTATAAAGTTGCCAACAAGATTTGCTATACCTTCATTCACACTTGATACGTTATTGAAGAAATATTTCAACCCACGATTTGAACCAGATGTTGCATAGAAGTTACCGACAACAATCGCTTCTGACTCTTTTATCTTGGACGTTCCGCCTATACTGTTTGTTAGATGGAACGTCGCTCGTTCACTTCCGTCGATATAGAAGCTTCCTGTTCCGTCATTCTTTTTTAGTTCCCAAGCTATGGCAACATGTTGCCATCTATTTCTTTCAAGGACATCGTTTGCTAAATAAACAAAATTGTTTGGGAATACACCCTCCTGAACGACACTGCGGCTCGGTGGGATTTCAGCTGAACTTGATAACTGTAACTTTATCCCATAATGTGAAACAGTGCCGTCGAATAACTTTTTACTACCAGTTACTAACGAGACAGCATAATTTGAGCTCATATGCAAAATAGTGCCGTCAGTAACAAAATTATATCGTGGATTTACCCAAAACTCAAATGTGAATGCATTATTTACTGTAAATGCTGATTTGTCTATAGTCCCACCGCCAGAGCCGGTGCAAGGGTATATAAGTGCTGAGTTTGGTGAAACACTCGAAGCTGTGAAAAAGTTTAGAGAATTGAAGTTTGTAAATGCAAAATGGTAGTTCGGCGAAACAGTTCTATAAAATGGCATCAATGTATTCACGATCATATTTTTACGCATCATTGAATTATATGAAGCAGTCATAGAAGACTCGGTTTGCCAAATGTTTTCTACTTTATTATCAACTTTAGAATTAGCTGCTGGACCGATAACAATAACGTTCGGCGAGTCTCGCTTTATATTTACTTTCGTATTGACTTTACGTTTTTTTGCATCACCATAAGCATCTATCCAGTTACTTGGTGATGCATTTGCATTTGCTCTAATGTCTGGGTGCGGAACTCTTGACGTATTTGGTTCTGGAAATGGAGCACCTGGGTCTGCAGCTGTATTCTGCTTTACAAAAAACTCAACATCTGAATGATTTGAGAATAGCTGTATTGAGCCAGTTACACCGGTTCCTGAACCAGAGACGAATGTCTTTTGTGGGTGTGTTTTTAGAGTAAAAAACTCTATATTATTTTTTGTAAGTTTATGAAAAGACATAACAGAAGATAACTATCAGCTAATCAAGAAGCAATTGCTTTTTTGAAGATGCTCGCTCTTTGAAGATTTCTTTTTTGTTTTTATCATCTTTTTGCTGATTTCCACCAAATCCACATTGCGGGCAAGCATAATTGAGTATTTGCTCTTCTTTACCTTTTTCACAAGAATAGTATTTCAATCGCGGTTTATATTCACAGTTGCATTTGCCACACTTTATTTGATAGTTTGTTGCCATTTCTCTAAATCGTGCTCCTGCAATCTATATATCCAAGTCGTTCTTCTAAGTCACACCATATGTTAGCAACATATTTGACGAACTTAATGAGCAAAAAGTTACTATCGTTACTATCTGACAGCGTACATCTTTGTGTGTCTATCAAAAACTTGAACTTTATAGGGGCTACTGTTCGCGCATATTCCTCTGACACTAAATTGTTAGGTGCTGCACAAAAGCCTCGCACTCTACTATCGTCAAGCCAATAAACTATACCAGAATTAAGTTTGTACAATATATCATATGTTAGAGTATCTGATACGTAGAATAATCCGTATCTAAACGATGACGGCATTGGTTGTTGTGAACTTGCTGGCCAACCGATTACATATATGGCTGTATTTTTTACTAATTCAACAACGTAATTATTATCATCATATCTTGATAAGATTTTTATTGCTAATTCACCGAATGCAGTTTTTGTAGTATATTGTTTACCTATTTCAAACTGTTGCTGCATTTTTTGCTAACATTTCTTCGAGTTTTAGAAATATATTCACACGATGTTTTTTGCACGGTGTGTAATAAAGTTTGAATAATTCTTTTGTAGCATACCACTTTATACCTTCATCAACAATCGTATCACTATAAGCGAACACTATTTGTGCATCTTTATAATAATCCTTGTTTAGTCTTGCAATCATTTCGTCCGTATTTAAGCCGCTTTCTCTACATATGCTGTAACTTGTATTACTACTTCTGCTTCCAATCTTTACTTGACAATGTGGCTCTCGCCAAGTGCACTCGACAAGAATGTCATCGTCATCTGCATCAAGAACTTTTACGTGCAAATCTGGTAATTTGCGATTAAGTGTAGTTGTTGCAAACCGAACTTCATAACACTGATGATTGTTAGACATTATTTTGTATTGCCAAGAGTTTTTGCTCTAGCTTTATCCAGATATTTATAGCTGTAGTATCATTGTATAATAAGTCATCTTCGCGGAGTATATTGATAGCCACCCAATATTTGAACCCTATCGGAACTTTTTGTTTCTCGTCTATATACTGCATATGCGTTTTTAGTACATTATTTTGTATAAGACTTATATTTTCTGTGTACAAGTTTTGATTTGAGTTTCGTTTCGGATAACAGCTTATAACACCATAGTACTCGTTACCAACAACAGCATAATTTACTGTTGATGATGTTATGTCGATAAGCTCTGGATTATCAATACACTCAACAAGGACTGCACTATAAGCTTTGTCTATCATAACAATTCTGTATTTATAGCTTTTATCATGTTTACTATATCCCCTATATACATCACCAATGTTTATAGACATTTATACTCTCTTAATTTTTCTTCGAGCTCTATCCAAATATTTGAGCTGGGTCTTCTAACAAACATATACGAACCAAAAAAATATGCAGCATCAATCCAGTATCTAAACCCTAGTGGGATTGTGCACTTACTACGTGCAGTTGCTGTTGTGGGCAATGTAGTGGCAATGTGCCGATTTAGATTTGTTATAGCTACATTTGTGTTGAGTGCACTTTGAAAACATATACCAGTAGCTGCTTGTGTTTTTTTATTATGGAATCCAACAACACATGCATAATTTTCATCGCGTTGAATGCATTCAACAAGGACGTGTGTGTGTCTAAGATTAAAGCTTCGCATCTTGAGTATTTCTACTATAGGCCCGTTATTGTATTTATACACATCACCGCATTGCAAGCTTGTCTCTCCAAGAGTACTATGTGACATTGCTACAGTTCAACTTTTCTTCGAGTTTTATCCACATATTAGCATCGCTACAATCAGTGCATCTTATCACATTGTCATGATATACATCAATAGAACGTGTCGTTCTGTCTTTATTATAGTCTCTACAATCTAAATAGAATAATGCGTATGGGTCTGTATTATTTGAATTATCATTGAGTTTTGTCAAATCAATATGATTATTTTTCTTTGACGCAAAGTGTGTGAAGTGACGAAGTATCTCAACGTTCTCAACACTACAAGTTATTGGTGCTCTTAATCTGATGGTGGCACGGGCTGTTGAGCTATATTGATTCACTTTATCAATAATAAATTTTTCGACTTTGAAATGCAGTTTATTTATTAGAACGTTGCTGCTTTCATAGAAATCAAACTTGTAGCATTGACCAAGTTCTAATTTCGTTATATCATAATGAAATTTCATATTATTTCATTTCAAATTATATGATGAGCGGATAGCTTGTTTCAGATATGATTATTGCGAGAGCTTCGTGCTAATGAACTGATTTATATCAAAGCTCTCATTAAGAAACTCTTTATCTGTTATTCTAACAAGTTTCAGTTTATTCGCTGCAAACCACTCGTCTTGTGCTCTATCTTTTAGATACCACTTGTATCTTTGCGGCTCGTTAGTTTTTATTTCTTCTAAAGGCTTATCAAGTGCATGCCAATAGATGCCATCGAACTGAATATAAGTGTCTATAGATTTGATATAAAAATCTATCGAACGATTATTGATACGTACAGCTCTTTCTACATCTTGTTCAGAATATATTATTAGTAATTCGTCATAGAAATCGTCTTCTAGCCACGATTTTGTGTATGTGCCATTTTTCTTCATAGTTTCGTGCCGTGTTTTTTGCATATGCTTATAATCAAACTTGGCTCTTATTTCTGGTGAGCCGAGCGGTGATGTTGCATTGAACTTTCTCAAAAATGTTTGTTCTCTCTTTTCAACTATTTCTCTAGAATGCGATGGATTAGTCACACCATCACCATAACGTTCTTTCATTGTTTTTATAATCTTAGCTTGTATCTCTGGAACTTCAAGAACATTCTCATACCCGTATTTCTCTAAGCACGTTTGCTTATTTTTCTCCATATTATTATAATTTTTGTTACCATATCTAGCTAATTTTGTTTCCTTCGTCTTTGCAGCATTTACATAATTCTCGTTGTCATATTTTTCTTTTCTAGTTTGCTTTGATTTTTGCTGGTTATTATAAGTTTCGTTTCCATATCTTTCTTTCTTGGTTTTCTTTGTAGCTTCTATTGATGTTTGCAAACTATACACGTTTGTTACACCGTAATTTTTGTAGAGAGTGTCTTTCTTTCGTTGCTTTGATATATCTTGATTATTCGAATAAGTGTTTGCGCATTTATGTGAGCAAAAATGTAATTTTTGATTTATAACATTTTTTGAATAGACACGATTTTTTATCGAATCACAGTAATCACACTGAATGACAACAGTTCGTTTGAGTCTTTTTCGTTTATACGTATCGATATATCTTTCTTCTATAATTTCTTTTATCATATTTGTAAATTATAAATTAGTCATAACAAGATTTACAAAACAGTTTGAGATTGAGATGATTTACTACCCAAGAAAGCTGTTGTGTGACAGACGATTTCACACCCCGGAACTGTTGATTTGATGATTGTGTGTAAGTGCCTAATATATAACTAAAAATCGAGGCGACACCTGAGAGAAATATTTTTTTCTTTATTTTTCTCTATCGGTCTCGATAGTTTGGCAACAGCCAATAAATTATTGTTAGCATCATATAGCCCAACTGAAGTAAAAAACGTGAAGCTAGCTTGGACATCTTCTTGTCCCTTTTCGATAACCTGGACTTCATTATCAGAGTTTATGTAAGTAGGATTACTGGAATAATTGAACTCTGCGGGTTTTGCGTCGACAAAATATAAGGTACTATTGATGTTCGTTATATTCTGGAATGATAACCGTGTGCTCGTATCATTCCCAAATCTCGTCGACATAAAGTAACTATTGACATCATCAATGCTTGCTGACACGATAAACTGATTTAGAGTTCCCGTGAACCTCGTTCGCCCGTTTGCTCCCAAGTGTGTCCCGTCAACAGCATCAAATGCCCCAGAGAATGTTTGCTTGAAATCAAAGACTTTCTCCATATCAAGCACGATAATCCCGTGGTCAACGAACATCAAGCCAACTCTATCACCGCTTGTCCCGCTTCTCACTTCAGAGACACCGCCGCCGAAAGCTGTGAGTTTATTTGTATCACCACCGCTGTCTGTAAATGTTCCGAGCACAGAACCAGTGTCTGCTAACTGTCTCGGGTTTCCTGCGCCGGCTGCTCCAGCACTTGATGCTTTTCCATTCTCACCAAAATTGCTAACAGCTCCGCTCTGATGGATGAGCATCGTCAGAGTCCCACGTTTTATCTGGTCTCTGTGGAACAAGCGCTTAATGTTTACGAATAGAGCTGCGTCTATCTCATCAGTCGCTGTTGTGCTATTCAGCGGAGCTTTAAATGTGCTGTCTGCATTCCCGAGTAGCATCTGTGCATATTGACGATAGATATATCCCTTTTCTCTCATCATCAAGCTCATTGAAGGATATAAGCGCTTGCCATTTGCATCGGTGCCCACTTCTGAACCTGTGGCTTGGGAACCAGTGAAGTTCAAACCCACAGTCACATCAAAGAGCGGGTTCGCAGTCTGTAATGTGTAATCTTGGTCATAGATTGTGTGGAATAGAGATGATGTGACACCGGGCTGACCGGCACGAATACCGCCGGTGACGAAATGCTCGTAGGCACGACGGGAAACGCTAGAGCTCAGATCTTCTCCGACACATTCGATGAGAGTATTTAGATAGCTAACCGATGTTTGTATATCGGAGACCGAAAGTTCTTTATATGTTGCCACTCAGTTGCCCTTCTTGCTGATTTACAGTTACGCGGTATGAAATCATCTGTCTTTATTCTCTCACTCTCTATTCTTTCGATAATTATAATACATCTTTTTTTCTATTATTTATTTCTGCCAATCGTCTGTTGACTATAAAATTACTCGAAACACAAGTGTAATAATCTTTAGTAGTATTGATTTTACTATCTGTTTGTTTCTGAAGTGTTTTTATGATGTTCATAATTTAGATGATTCAGTTCCGTATATTTTTGAAATAATTATACTTAGATTATTATTTTTTGAAGCTTTACTAAACTCGACGTCTGTTATTCTAACAAGTTTTAAGTTATTCTGTACAAACCATTCGTCTTGAGCTCGATCACGAGTGTATGCTTTACATCTCTGTACATCTTGTTTTTTTGTTGATTCTCTAATAATTTCTATCTGTTTATCTAATGCGTGCCAATAGATGCCATCAAATTGAACGTAAGTATCTATAGACTTGATATAAAAATCTATCTCCCACCTATGTTTATTGTCAAATTTGATAATTTTTATTCGTTCTATATCATTTGTATTGAACGAGAGACTCAAGAAATCATAGAACGCATTTTCTGGTTTAGATTTTCTTTTATACCACCCATTCTTTTTCATTGATTTATAAACTTTTCTCCGCCACTCTTGAAAATCATATCGTTTCTTGTATTCTTCACTTTGCATCGGATGATCTGCACCATACTTTTTGTTATTCGTTTCTTTAGTTTTACTTTCTCTTTCTGCAAGTTCTTCTGGTGTTTTATTTTTCCAATTTTCTTTTTGTTTATTACGTGCTTGTTCACTTTGCGCTGCATATTCAACACCATATCTTTCAATATTTGTTCGTTTGATTTTGTCTTTTATTTCTTTGACAAGTAATGATTCTTCTTCGCCATATCTATCAAGCATTGTTTTCTTGACTTTGTTTCTAACAATCCCGTTCTTTTTATTACATTCATCTTTGCACTTACGAGAACAAAAGTTAAGACTTGTAACAGCTAATGCTTTCTTTTTGTTCGGATGACGAACTTCATATATTTTTGAACAATCACTATTATCACATTTGAAGATATAAACATCACGTATTTTATCGTGATTATATCTATTAGTTTTCGGTTTGAACTCTTTACATATCTCTATAAACATATTTAAACTATTTCGCTATTGAAACTTCAAACTCACTCGTAATGCCAGTATTCACTCCCTGGGCTCTAACATAAGTCAGAATAGTTGATTTATCAGATACTTTTCCGAATGTCTGAAACAATGTATTCGTGATAGTCTTGAGTGCTATCGTGAATGTGACTTTAGACCCGTTGCTTACATCTCCTGCATCTCGTTGAATAAAATAGCGAGCTGTTTGAAAACTATCTATATCAACGGGTGTATTCCCGGAGATTGACAGAAATCTATTGTTGACGAGTACGACAAAGCTTTCATCAACAAAATCACGTTCAAATGTCTGACCCTGGATTTTCTGCTTGAGTACAAGAGTTGCACTTGAGTTGCCAGCAATAGTCGTGCTTAGAGACACAACATTATTTGTCGCACCTGAATCAAGAGACAGATTTGGGAGTCGGAAGAGATTCTGGTTTGGTAGAGACATCAAGCGGTATTTCTGAGCATAGTTTTCGTTTGTGATTGCTTCAAGTACAGGTGTATTCTTTTCAACCTTCTCTTTTCCTATAATCCTGCCGAAAGCTTTCACAACAGAATAATCAATTTCGTCATCTCCGAAACTATATTTGGTGATTGCGAACGAACCATCATTGCGTGCTAAAAACGCACGTCCCTTATCCGTTAATACCATATCCATTATTATGTTTGTTGTACTTGAATCTAAATAGCCCATGTGTTATTTCCCTCTTATATCTTCAACAATCTCTTTATCGATGTTCACTGCAACAGCCTTACATGGTGTGAAATCATCTCCAAAAAGTCTTTCAAGAATAATGTTATTATTTTTTTTGAACTCTAAATCTGTAATTCTAATTAGTGTTTTATTCTCGTTTTTGAACCATTCATTTTGTTTTTCATCTATTAAGTATCTGACAAAAATACTCCTTTTGTGTTTCGATGCTCGAGATTCTTCTATAACTTGTTCGATGGGTCTATCAAGCCCATGCCAATAAACACCATCAAACTGTATGTAGGTGTCTAATGATTTTATATAAAAGTCAATGAGCCATGCTTTTACTTGTGCTTGTCGCTCTATATCTTCTTTATCAAAAAGTGTACACAGTAATTCATAGAATCTATCTTCAATTTTTGATGATAATCCTACTTGTTTTTTCTTAGTTTTTGCAATCATAATAGCCCAAGCTTCAAAGTCAAATTTTGCTCTAATCTCTTTTATCCTCATTGGGTGGTCTGCACCATACATTTTTTGCAATGTTTCACGACCCTTTTTTGCAGCTTTTTTGTTAGCAAACCCGCGGCCACCATACTTTTCAACCATTGAAACAGTTATCTTTTCTTGTATTTCTTTTGAAGCAAACGGATTTTCTGCACCGTAACGTTCAAGACAAGTTTTTGTGCGTTTCTCAACACCATCAACATCTTTTGAGAAAAACCCACACTCATTGCCATATCGTTCTAAGTTCGTCTGTTTTACTTTCTTTTTTACTTGTGGCAATTGAGAAATATTTGTAACACCATGCGTTTCTAATAAAGCTTGTTGTCTATCAATATAAAACTTATTTCCTTTTTCCATAGCTTTACCAGCACATTCTTTGTTGCAGAAATGATGCTTTCTTTCTGCTTCTCTAATTTTATATTTTTTTATAAATTGTGTTGAACAATAGTCACATTGCAATACTAACTCTCTTCCGTGCGTTTTCTGTTTTTTCCTAACTTCTACTAACATTTTATCATATCTTTCTTCTTACTACAAACATTCTCTACTCTATACTCTAATTATTCGTCTTATAAATCTTTCAATCAAATCTTGCTGCGGTATATAAACGGCTTCGTTGAAAGCTTGAAATGAGCTATACTTACTCATTATCTTCTTCAGCTCATCTTCTGACATCTTGATTGGTTTACGAGCACCCGGCAAACCAGAGCCAAACTTCACTGGCAGATAATAGTAACCACTATCTTGCCACAGTAAACCTTGAACACCAGTTGCGTGTGAAGCAGAGTATATTCCAAACACATTGTTGCTCATTGTATCTGTCTTAAAGTCGCCGACAATGAATACAAGCCCATATTTACGTTTTGCTTCATCTTTGTATTTGTCTAGGAACTCATCGATTAGCGAAGCTTGTTCGTCAACGGCACTTTCATCATCATCATAATTTTCATCGACCACCATCCCGGTTGTCATAGCCCACTGCGCTAAATTGTCTTCAAATGCTTCAATATCTGTATTGCTCTTATATAAGTCAAGCGTATCATCTAATTCATATGACGAGACAACAAATTGATTATGTTGCACAGTTGGCTGGCTTGTTATGAACTTATAGATGAATAGATTATGAAAATTGACAGGTATTAAGACATCATTAGAGACAAAAGAAGTGCTATAGGTGCCTACAAAAAAGAGTCTGTAAATTGCATCAAATAGCTCGTTTTGCACATCAGATGCATTTACAATTCCGGGCAACCCGTATTGTCTCACGCTATCTACTCCGACAGCTTTTGGTCTTGGAACAATTCGTGTTGCTACCATTTCGTTACTTTACGCTCCGTCTATCATTCACTTTTATATTTATCTTCTGGGATTTGGCTAAGTCTGTATTTATTAGTGTCATTACATAACTTTCATCATTTTCGTCATTTTCTTTATCATTATCATTGTTGCTAAACAGAACAACTGGGTCTATTTTGCCATCAAGCCCACTGTCATTCTGTATATCGACGTTATAACAGTCAGGGTCAAAGACGAGGCTTATTTGTTTTGAATGTTCTGAGAATATAGCTTTTTCGAAGAGCGATTGATTTACGTAGAAGTTTGGGTATGGAATTGGAGCACCTGCAAAACTTGCTTGCCTAACAACAAGCTTGTTTGTTCGTCTGTCATATTTTGCTTCAAGCTGTGCGCTATAATTTGAATAGAGTTCGTGTGCATCACCAGCTATAACAGCATAAATTGCTTTTTCACTCAAATCAAACTTCTTGTCTATAAACATAGAGCGACTGTATTCGTCATTTATAATTTCAACAGAACTATCAAACGAAAACTTTGGTTCTTGAAGTGGCAAGCTTTGTGGAGCAAAATTGATATATGCTATTGCTTTGAACGGTTCATTGATTGTTTTTCGTTTGAACACAATGTATCTAATAACGTCTTGTGTGCTTCCCAAATCTCTTGCCCAAGTAAGCGAAACTCCCTTTTCGAGTGGGAGATAACGAACAAAGAAGTCCTCGGGCGGCTGTGGTGGAATGCTTTCAACTGTTTTCACAGAAATTATATCATAATCACCCTTTATCAACATTCTTGCAAACTTATATTTTCCCGGGTCAGCTGTGAATGGAATAATATACTCAAATAACGTAGAGATTTTATAATAATAAGTCACGCCATAAAGCACTTTATTATCAACAAAGTTTGTGAATGCTTCGTCGTCTATAATAATTGGGTCATAAGTTTTCTTGTTGCCAAAGTCATCAATAAAGTATTTATCAATCACATACCCGATAATTCGTATCGTAGATTTATAACCTTCATTACTAAATAGTGCATCAAGCTGTTCTTTAGCAGCTTGTCTTTTTCTATTTGATGCTTCATCTTCGCCAGGGACATTCAAGCATATATTAGACAATTCGACTGAATCGACAGCTGTGATTGAACGTTCGAGTACACCCAATTCAAACTTTTGGACGCTGCTCTCTACAATTGCATCACGCTCAACTTCTTCAAAAACAAAACTAAAATTAGCAAACTCGTCAGAGAATAAACTAAGTTCATTATTTTCTATATTTTTTGCTATTGTATAAAGATACTTGTTATTTACAGTTGCTTTAAGCGGAATCTGCTTGAACATATTTACGTGTGCAACTTTCCTGTCTTCTGAGTATTTGTCATCTAAAATCTTATAGTCTTCTGTTCCGATGTCAGACCCGAAGTTTTGTACAATAGACTCAAGAATACCGAGCGTGCTTGCTATACCACGTTTTTTATTGTCAATTTCTTGGCTAAATATTTCTTGGTTTATAAAGTTCTGCGATTCATCTGAGCTTATTCTGGCATTCAGGGCGGCCATCTTTTCAAAGGCATTAGCGTTTGCTGCAATCTTCTCACCGGGTGTTAGAGCGACGACAGCTGCAGCATTCTGTATTGCTTCCTTCTCTTTTAGAACTTCAAATGACGAAGAGATTATAGTGTAGAGTTTGTTATCTGTTGCAGAGTCACGAACAATAAGATTGAAGAAGCTTCCGTTTGAAAACTGTGTAAGGCTGCTTATCCGCCTATTTCTATTGAGTTCTTCAAGCTCTTTTTGTGTAAATCTTCGAAGAAGCAGTCTTAGATTGTCATTCTCAAACTTTTTGGGTGTCCACGACAATTGATTATAATGTGGAACTTTTTTCAATTCTCTGTCTTCGATTACTCTTTCGCCAATTTGTCTAAATCTAAATTGATTTATTCCAGAATCATTTGTTGTTTCATCTGGTGTAAATCTGATGTATTTGAAATCTGCCCTGAAATCTGTTGGCGGTTTTATGTCAATAGATGTCAAGATTTGTGAATTGAGTGATTCAACAAGTGAGACATCATCCTGGAACTCTTTTTCTTTGTCAAACACAAGTTTTGTAAAGATTGTTGCAAGTGTATCAGTCATTACACGTTTGCCTCGTCTAAGTCCATCGTGACTTTGACATAATACTCATTCATATCATCTTGTAAGCTTGGTACGTCAATTACAAGTATCTTTTCAAATAACTTCGGAGCAAGTAATCTCTTGAAAAATCCAGTTCCGCCATCTATACTTTCTGACAGTCTAAACACAGATGCAATTTTCATTGCTGCGTCTTCTAATTCTATCTTCAAGTCTTGTTCGTCTTTCGTTAGACTTCTATTTATAGCTGCTCGTTTGACACTCTCTTTGATGTTGTTAGAATAAACAGTCAGTGGGTTATCTTCTCTCGTTAGTTTTATGAATGAATCAAGCGAGCGTGTTAGTGCTCGCTGATTAGCAGACAATACATTTAGTTTTTTATTCACATAACTATCAACAAGTGCATTGAACTTCTTTAGAAATACATTGTCAACTTCTACATTTTCGACACTCAAAACATTTCTATGCTCATAGAACATATTCTCGTCAAGATTCAAGCCGTACATTATGTGAACATATTTCTTTAGCATATGTGAAGTAATTTCGTTTGACTGTCTTCTAATTTCTGTGGGAGAAGGCTGTTCACCAGAGAGTGTTGACCCATAAGTGAAACTACTATCTGCAACAGAAAAGATTGTATCATCACGACTATACAATTTTATGTTCAGTGAGTCAATAGCAAGATTTTTATTCAGTATGAAGTGTGATGTGTCAACAAAATAGTCTAAATCAAACTTTGCTCGTTTTAGTAACGCAAATGTATTGCTAAACCCAAGTTGTCTTACAAATACGTCAATGTTTACTTTTGAAAATCTTAGGTCAACAGTCGGTAGGTACACACCCTGTTGTTCGTAAAACAATTTATTCATATAGTTTCTAAAACCGACCGGTATACCAACAACAAGAAGCTCATCAGAAGCTGGGCTTACTTCGTGTCTAATCTCTGCTGGGATTGTTGAGTCTGCTTGAATGTCTTGTATCTGCTCACCAATTATAAGTGCTCTATTATCAAGCAAAGCTTTTTTCATATATTCTCTTTCAAACTCTGTAACAAAGTATTCAAGATTTCCAGACGTTCCTGTACCGACATTTATTTGCTGTCGCTGTCTTTCGATAAATATATTTTTATATTTTTGCATAGTTGCAGACAGCGTAGCTACTTGGTCTATAAGTTTCGTATCGCTTGTCATTAAGTTTAGTTTTACATTCTGATTTCCACGTGCAACGACAAGCGAATACTTGTCAATAAGCGCTGTAGCTTCTCTAAAAGTATCAAACTCAAAGCTATTCAGTAAGACATTGTTTTTGAAATCAGTAACGAAATCAGACATATTCCAGTAAGCATTTGAATTGAAGTGTGTGTCTAGCGGGCTAAATATACGCTGAAAATCTGGATGCTCAGCTACACTACGAGCGTGAGTAAACAGGCGAGCAGTGTTTAGATTAGTCATATCAAACGCAAACGTAATTTTATGTTGCGTAGAAGTAGCTGTTATTGGTGACAGTTTTGATGCTATCCTTCTTATAATGTCAAAAAAAGTAGATAACAGCGAATAAGTTTCTATATTTGAAAAATATGTTGTGTGTGTTGCTATAGCGTTTTGAACGTCACCAACTCTAATGAACTCTCTAGCTAATTGCTTGACTTCATCACTAAAACCATAGAAAAATACTGACAAGGTTTTTAAGAATCCGGTGTTTTGTGCGTTTGTTAGAAAAGTAATAAAGGAAAATAGCCACTGTTCAAAAAGTTGCGTCGTCAATAATCTATCGCCAATCTTAACTTCTACTTCGTGTATGAACGGTGGTATTGGAACTGCACCAATTCCAGAAAAAAACGATTCTGCAAACGTATGAATATATTCTTGTGGCATACCTACACCAAAATAATCAGAAATAGATTTGCATATACCCTCTATGGCTATTTTTGCATTCAGCTCAGAAAATACACTTTCAACAGGTAACTTGAATACTGCTAAGTCTCTTTCTTGCTGAGATACTAATGCTAGGAGCGCAATCGTTGCAGACGTTTCAATTGCTGGCTGGTCAGTATTTACAAGCAACATGCAAATATACTTTGCGAGATTTGTCAGTGTAGCGTTGTTTGCTGATGCTGTTAGTGCTAATATGCATAATACACTCGCCATGTGTGCACTTGATAAATCACCTACAAGACTATTCTGCAATTCGTTTAGCAATGCTGTTTCTAATGACACATTTTTATCTTCGCTTATAAACCCTCTTGCGATGAGATTGTTTATTATAGCTTGTGTTCCTGCACCAAGAAATCCGCTGAAGAGAATGTTTGCGACAGCTATCACTTTATTCTTTAGCGAACTATACTCTATAGATGCAGAATTGAAAGCTTTGAAGGCTGTTGAATCTAAATCTCTTGTAAAAAATCTTGTAATATAACTATTGACAGCATCTCGATACTGGTTATATGCTACTACATCGTCAAGTCTTATGACTTTTTCTAAAAACTCTTCGTAGTTTAGAATCTCGTCTTCTGGTGCAAGATACTCAAGTGTCTTCACAAAGCCTCTTGTACCATCTTTGAAATCTATTCCAATGTGCAGCAATGGATTGTCTTGTATTCTTGTTTGACCAAAGCTGGTGAGTCTTATAAACTCATGCGTTCTTGCTGCTTCTTGCTCGGCTGCTGGTACTTGACTTATAGCTTCTTTTATTATTTTGCTTAGATTCAATTCTTGTGCTAATAATGTCATTTCTGCACGAATTATATTTGGGTTTATAAGATTTAGATTGTGATGAAAGACTGTATCAAAAACACTATCTATTCCACTATTGTTTGGTAGATTGAAATGATAAACTGATAATCTTGGTTTTTGTACTATAGACAATCGATTTCTCGAGTCAAACTCAAAGCCAAATCCGATTAGCGTATTTTCAATCCTTACTTCTGTAATTCTTGAATATGTTTCGTTTGTATCCCATAGTGCTGATGTCCCAAGCAAACTTCGTCTAACTTCTGCAATCAATCTTGCAAACAGCTGTGTATTACCATAATCTTGCGGCCAAGCGACATCGAGATTAGGGACGAGGCTTGTAACCAGCCTGTGTAGCAAGCTACCTTCTTGTAGTGATGCTAAGTTTTTCAACGCAGAGATTTTCATTCTTGTTCTATGAACATCGTTTGTTCTTCTATCGATTTGATTGAAGAATAATGATAGATTATTGATGTTTTTTACTAAGTCTCTTTCAAAATTGGACAGCGAGTTCTTTAGTTCAACAGACTCGGGTGTATCAAGATTTATTATTGTGTTTAGTATATCTTGAACTTGGGTCTCTTTATATTTCATAAAGATAAACGAATAGTCAATATACCTCAGTATATTAGTCGCAGCGTTATTATTATACAATGGCAAAAAATCAATAGAACAAACAAGTTCAGGCTTTGAGATAGTAATACCGGTACTTAGTATTCTTCCGCTTTCAACGTGATTGCTAAGTGATTCTTCAAGCAATGATTGTTTTACAGTTTTTAGCGGTTTGCTTTCTATTTTTGCGTTGCTATATTCACTTATATTTGGTGATAGATTAGAAAAACCCTGAATGTTGTTGAATACACTCAGAGATTTTTTTATTTTTGGCTGTATTGCTATTATGTTTTCGATGTCGTAATCAAACACTATGTTCTATTCCTTCGATTGCTTCTTTGTGTATCTTGATTGTTCTGTCCGGGCGTTATAGTCACAAACTTTGGTTCACCGAGCCTATTATTACTTATCGGTGTGACATAATATGTTATTGCACTATCTAATAATGTGGGATTATTTATTCTATCAAGAAAATCTGTTTGTTCTGTTGTTCCAAGACTTTCACGTGCTCTAACACCGCTGCTTCTTTCAATTTGAAAAAAATCTAAAGTTCCTGCAGCACTTTTCTTCCATGTTAGCCTAACACGTATTCTACCCATCACAACTGCTCTCAAGTCTTCAACGATAGCTATAGTTTCTGGTTCTCTATTGACTTGAACATTTTCTGATTTTGGTGAAGCAGTTTCTTCAATTTTAGTATCTATATCATCATTTTGTTTAGCCGCAGTTACACTCTTAATTGTTCCATCGTCTTGTGAATCAGTTGTCTCACCAATTTTTAATTTTGATATATCATCTGCAGCTTCTTTTAGATTGTCAAGATTTGCTGTACTGGTTTCAACTTTGTATGAGTAAGACGCATTCTTATCTTTTTGCTTCCCGTCCATTTCCTTTTCGTCAAACTTATCTTTCGCAGTAACTAAAGTTCCGTCTTTTTCGCCAGTTTTTAGATTAGTTCGTGTAATTTTATAAATCGGTACAGTACCGACACCAGCTTTTACCAAATCAGTTTTCATAGTGTCTTCGTAAAACTTTTCTAATTTTTTCGATTCTATCCCGTCTTTCATAAGTTTTGCAATTTTAGATTTCTTGTCTGTTTGTTTGAACGTTGTTTGCAATGTGAACTTTACGTTATTTTCGTTGTCTTTCTTGACATTTTCAATCTTCGTACTAACACCCATGCTTGCTTTCTTAAGTTTAGTTTTTATAACAGCGCTATTGGTTGGAATACTTAAGTTATGATGCTTATCAAACATATCTGCTGTATATTCATATACTATATTAGCTGATATATCACTATCCTTGAAGACAACATCTTCTAAAACTCTTTCTGCAGACTTGATAGCATCTATAACAGTGAATACACGTTCTCGTATCGTTAGATTTTTGCGCTTGAGTTCTATAGTTGTTATTGAAAAATCAACGTTTGAAATTGAAATAGATATATTCTTTTCGTCTAATTGGTTTGCAGTTATGACACTTTGTCCAATAATTTTTTTTGAACCGTATGGCTTCACTCTTATCATTGCAGTTCTATCTGGCGTTATAACATCTACAAACCGTGTGCCCTCTTCATCAAATCTATTTATCGGAGTTATTCTATATTCATAATTTCTTGAATCCAGCGGAACAGAACTATCAATATACGAAATTTGTTTACGCAAATCATTTATCAGCTCTGGATTTAGTTTGACTGTAATTATCGTAGTAAAACTTTCTTGCTCTTCATTCGGCAATACAATTTTTCTTCGTTTTATTCTATATCCAGCTATCCACTTTATAGCATTTCTATTATTGCCACCCTCGATTCCTTCTTCGACGTGCATTTCAAGTTTCATTACACTTGGGTGTCCGACAATTTTTTCTATTTTTGCTATAGGTCTTGCTAAATCTTTTCTAATGGCACGTATATAATCATAATCAACATTTTCAAGCAACATTTGATACGGTGACGTGAATACATTGTCAGAATCTGAGCAAACAATACATTTTATCTGAAAGTTTTCACCAGTTATTTGCTGGTCTGCAATTTTGAATCTTATTTTCGCTGTAACAAGATTTTCTGGCTCTATAGAAAAAATGAACTGTGATTCTGAACCCTCTTGAACATTATCTATCTGTTGCTCGACCCGTTGGTTTTCTGGATTCTGCGGTGGATGCTGTGTGTCTATAGTACCCATCATCGTGCTCTCGAGTGCTTCGTGTCTATTTTCTCTAAAAAGCTCAGAGAACGGTAATTTTTTTCGTGACAGCTCATTTGCAGTAGCTGACATGTCAGTTCTTCTGATGACACTATTGTTGTCAATACGCTCCCTAACCGCGACACCATCAGTATTTGCAGCTTTAGTCTCTATTCTTTTTAGTACAACTTTGTTCTTTAGTGAGAATTGCTTTGATGCAAATGGTTGGGGGCTAAACGTATTTGCAAGAACAAGTGAGGCTTGTTCTGCATCAATTGTAAAGCTGGCAATTTCTGAATCGCTTATAAGTTTTTTCGGGTCAAACGATGTCATAAATACCCAGTTGAATAAATTATATCTTTCAATTTCAAGTACACTCTTTATCTGGTCATATGATTGTTTTACATTATTCAAAAAGTTTATATATGCTGATTTTGAAGAGAAATCGCTCTCGCGTCTTGATAGTGCGTCTGTAAACTCTGTAAGTTTATCATTATTGATTCGTTTGTTTAGAAATACGTTGATGTGTGCAACATTGTGCTGAAGAACAGCTACTTTGTCGAACTCAACAAGCAGCTCTATTGTCATAAAATATAAGTCTTTATTATTGTTGTCTTGACTATTCTGAACTGTTAGGTCAACAATATCAACACCTTTTATTTTTGCTATATTGATTTGTTCTTGTCCGAGTATATTTACTGTCATTTATAAATTACCATCGTGAAAATCTTTATAAAGCTTTCAACGCCCCGGACATCTTTGAATGTTTTTCCAATGAAATAAACATTACTGCTATCATCGTTATCTTCGCTTTGATGTGCAATAATCTTCAATTTCTTAAGATTTACTGACGATTTTTCAAAGAATTGGATAATGATTGTGTTATCTTCTGATGTTTCTGAGAATTGGATTAGTGCAGTCTGCTTTTTATTATTTTTGATTTCATCAATTATGTCTTTTGAGTTTCGAAGATACTGCTTTGCTGTTATGTCATCAAACTCAAAAACTGGAGCACCGCTGACATTGATTGGCGGCAAAAACTTGAAGTTTGGCTTTGTTTTGAAATCATCATCTTGGAATATATTTGCGACAGCATTCAAGTTTCTGTTATGCTTATCAAACTCTTTGATTGGAAATCTATTACTTACATCAAACGCGATGAGCTGTGGGTTTACTAAAAACTCATCTCTATCTGAGAATTGTTGCTTGTTTGTAATTAGAAAATGATTTTGAATGGGCTTCGCTATATTATCAATAAATGTATTGAAGTCAGCAACTGTTATGGAAGTAGAAGTATCTATATGCGGAACGTCTTCTGGTCTTCCCTGGCTCATATTCACAGACAAGACAAGCCCACTGTTATCTAAATCTGTGATAACTAAATCAGAAGGCAGTGAAGATACTTCAAATCCGAGCAATTGAGCTGTTTGGTCAAAATCTAAATCTTTTTCATAGATGGCACCGATATCGCTAAACCCGGCATACAATATGTTGAACTCACCCTTTGTAAGTTCACTACGCCCAATATCAGTAACAATGTAATCTAAGATTCGGCTCTTTTTATCTAAAAGTCCTGACATACAGAACTATGTATTTGTTTTCTGAATTATTTTTATCATTACCATACAGGGTCTGGTGTTGATGTGGTAGTATCATCATTTGAGCTAGACAGCTTGTATGGTGCACCTTCTGGTCTTAGTATTTGTGTTCCTGCGTAGCGTACACTTATGGGTCCGGCGTCTTGATATGGTGCACTTGCTGTCACAAACTGACTCCAATTCAAATCTTTTGTCGAACTTGACATGAAAATAACTGCTGTGTCGACAACGATTCCTGCATCCGAATCTTCTTTTCTGCGAACACCAATAAATCTTGCATACTGTCGCTGCTCTAACATATCTCTAAACTGCCCAAATCTATTGTATCTAAAGATTGCATTCGAATGCATTGATTGTGTAGATATCAACCCAAATGCGAACCCAGTTTCAGAACCAGTGATAAACTTTCCTGCACCGTCTGCTCGTTTATCACGTATACCGCCGATTCTGTGTGTTCTTCTAAGCTGTTCATAATCACCGATTAGATTTAGAGAGCCTTCAATTGCTTTATTGGATAGTGAGTTCATTGCAAATAATTTATTTTTCGGTGTTAATTTTTCTGTAGGGAAAAATCTATCATTCTTTTTGAGTCCAAACTCACCAGATGCTGTCAGAACAAATAGACCCGAATCGTTGTAAACTTCAGCGCTATCAAAAATCTTATATGCATGCAACGTAAAGTCTATGTTTCCTCGATGCCAGTCTGACGGATGAGCGAAGCGACTCAGCATAGAACCGGTATAAGCCGATGAGAAGAATGTCTCGAATTCATCATGGATTATTTCGTGTATATCTTCGTGGATAGCGTCTGAGGTTAGATTTTGATTGAGTGAATCTGGAATTGCTTCACCAGCACGCGGAATGTAGCCCTCCATAACGACACGAACATCACGGATAGCAAAAATTGAAGCCCAGCCAATTCTGAGCGGGTGTGTAAAACTTGTCCCTATAGCATTCGTATTGACACTTGAAGCAAAAAATAATGGTGCACCAGGAAGCACAAAATGAATTGTATCATTTTTGTTTATAAAGTTTTTTTGTGATGATAGTACTGCATAATCTGCATTGAGTTTTGCATCATCATCTAAGCTACGCGTAATAGAAAAATTAACAACTGGGTCTTTGACTATTCTAATACTTTCTGTAAGATAATATGCTCTTGTATCTTTTGAACCAGACAAGTATTTTGCTGCGATTTCTGCATTCGTTCCTGTATATGTTTGTGGATTATAAATTACATCTAAGCCGGAGCCGATATAATAATCAAGCTTTGGATAATATGCTTGCTCTGCAATACCAGTACCGCTGCCTGTGAGCCCAATAGAAGCACTAAATATAATTTGTGTAATTACAGCTTTATCTGCGTTGATTGCTAAACCGACCGGATATCTCCATCTATCATGTGTTGTTGCTGCATTAGCAAAATTATCTGTTCTTCCACGTTGTTGTTCTGGGCTTTGAAAAGATTTGACAATCGCAAATACAGCGTGTGGTATCTGCGACGTTTGAGATACAAATACGTTTGCAGATTCTGTCAAGTATAGTTCTGATATATTTGTTCCCAAACCAGCAAGTGTTGATGTTCCGCCGAGCGGTCTAAATGTCCAATTTGCAACTTGATTCCGTGTTGCTTGAGTTTGCGGAATGCTAGATTGATTTATAAAAGCAGCTGAGTTTGCAGCTAAGATTTCTGCTTGTAATGCTACTTTTTTGATAACAAATGGAAAATTGAATTTATATCCACGTTCCTGCATAAACATCTTATTCGAATTGAATGATTCAACACCGCTTGCACGTATATTATCACTAAGTAAAGCTACACCGCTCTCAGTTGCAGATTTTTTGTTATATGCAGCATGTAAAAATTGTGGCAGCGGATTAGCGCTTGGTGTTCCTCCTGCTACACCAAAACCACCAACTTCAAACCAGCCTGAACCAGTCATCGAACGCGGTGCTCGTATATCAATCAACGTTTGCGTAGTTTCATTTGAACCTTGAAAATCATAAACAAGTGCTTTGCATTGCGATTCTTCGCCACTAACTAAATTAGCTAAATCTTGTGATGGGGGTGTTACATCTATTGAACGATAATCTGTACTCACGAGTATATACTTTCCACTTCGTTCTTTCAAATCAAACGTAAGCAATACGTTCGCCATTTCACCTGTCTTGCTATCTCGTGAACCAGTTAGTAATATAATGTCTGAGAATGCTCGACTATTTTTATTATTATTCTCATGAATTGACGGTGGTTTTTCTGTTGATTGAAATGCTTGTCCAGTTCGCATTCCTTGTCGTATATAAGTTGAAAATGAACCGCTTGGTGCATCATCTATAAACGTAATGTTTCTTACACCCTTATAGTTTGTATCAAGTCTTGAAATCGGTGGGTAATTCAACACAATATCAGACGTAACATATCTTCCTTTCACACCAGTCACATATACTGAGTGTTGATTGGGTACAGCTGCGCCTTCTTTGTTTGCATTTATACCATTTTCAAATGAGTATCTTGTCCCGCTCAAATTGACGTGCGCCGAGTCTGATTCTAAAAATATACCACGTGCTTGGTATGGTGCTCTATCTCTATATGCTAACGAGTCTTTGTCTCTGTATATTGGTCTGATGCCTGGTGACAATTGTGACCCTGTAATTATAATCTGAGAAAAATCATACCCAGCTGCTGCACTTATCTTATCAAGATTTGGGTCATCATCAACTCTAATTGAAACAATACTGCCTGTGCTTTTATACCCAAAGATGCTTGACGTGACAGAAATAGAAACTACACTACCGCTCTCTATGAATGTCTGTTGATTTTTTATATCAACTCTATCGTTCTTTAGGACTTCTTGCTCAACAAGCTCTGAGTCTGGCATATCAGCTTTGGGTGTGTGTACAATAAATGGTGACTCTATAGATGTAAAAGCAACTTCATCACGAATTGTTAGCGGCTCAAGAAATCCTTCGTGCCAAAATCCGTAAGGTTCTGATGCATCCTGTTCAGCATCAAGAAATGCAGCTTTTGGAAACTTATCTTGCGGGAATATAGATGAACCGTCTTCAAGTTTATATGGTTGCAAAACAACTGTCTGTCTATCTATTTCGAGTGCACCAAGCCCACGATGTTCTACACCCTGTCTATA
>ERZ1292629.928-Hain-H43-01um-R1-928-length-31193-cov-8_pt1 | contig 31193 bp, 29 predicted proteins | sample MGYA00564399_ERZ1292629 | MGnify/ENA primary metagenome ERZ1292629 (study PRJEB36523, sample SAMEA6512636) | groundwater metagenome | collected 2019-01-08 | study: AquaDiva: Metagenomics assemblies of 32 groundwater samples
TATTAAGTTCCTCAACTCTCCGAAACATATAATAGATTACCTAGATTTGAATGTCAACAAGTAGCTTCTCAAGCCCCGCAGTCCAAAGGGGATTAAGTTTCGATAGAAAAGGAAAACTCATTGTGTAGAAGTTTTAAAATTCCGTAAAAACTATCACGGTTCCGGTAGAATTACTTAGTAGGAGTGTGTTACCGGTTTGGTAAATTTGCGCGCCAAAATTGAGCATTGAAGTAAAAGCACTTTCAATTTCCATAAGATTTGAAGGCATTGAGCAATACATCATAGTACTTAATAAATTGCTTGCTTTAATTAAGCTACCATCTAAGACAAAATTACCGCTCATACTGTTACAAAACTTTGCGTTTAAAGAACCGTTTTCAAAAGAGAGTAAATATTTTGAATCTAATGGAACGGGATTACCCTTATATGAAGTCATTTTAAATATTGAGCCATTAAGGTCGGATGCTGTTGGAATGCTAGGTATTGATTTTTCAACAGGAGATTGTACCGGAGCTGACTTGGTGGTATTTACATTACTTTGTACTGCAGTTGTTTTTTGGGTACTATCGCTATCTTTGGTTTGTTTCGTTACCGTATTTGCAGGGGTACTTGTGGATTCCGTAATTATCTCATTTTTAGTTCCGTCTTTGTAAAAGAATATAAGCCCCAAAATGATAACAACAATGATGGCCACAACGATATACATTTGCTCCGTTTTCATACTAGATATGATAACATAAAATAATGCAAAATCGAACACCTTTTTTTATTGTTGGAGTGATTATTATTTTAGGAATGGGTTTATTGGTTTATAAAACCAGTCGAAACACCAAGTCTCCAACCCTCTCGTCTTCGGATATTACTTTTTCACAAATAGCGCAACATAATTTACGCTCGAGTTGTTGGGTGGCTATCAATGGTAGCGTCTATGATCTAACCAGCTGGATTCCCAATCATCCCGGAGGCGAAGAGGTCATACTTAATCTCTGTGGCAGGGACGGGTCAATTGATTATAATGGTCAACATGGCGACGCATCCAAATCGGCTTCAGTGCTTTTGGGTTTTAAAATTGGAATCATAGCAAAATAAACGAATGAATATTAATTTTTCAAGACAGGAGTGGGGCATTCTCATTCTTCGTTTGGGGATAGCGATTGTTTTCTTATGGTTTGGTTTTTCTCAGCTTTTCGATAGTCTCAAGTGGGTGGCAATTGTGCCGGAGTGGGCCATTAATCTTCTTCATCTTCCGCCTGCCATGATAGTGTTGGGAAACGGGCTTTTTGAAGTGATTTTAGGAAGTTTGCTTGCCATGGGGATCTTTGTGCGGGTTGTTGCTTTCGTGTTGGCGCTTCACCTCATTCCTATAGCAATTGATTTTGGATTTGTGGCTACAGGGATTCGAGACTTTGGACTTATCGTTGCGTCTTTTGCCTTAGCTCTTATTTATAATAAGAATTAGTCCGTCATTATTTTTTGTATTAAATTATGAAAAAACAAGTGGTAATTATAAGTGGAGGAGACACTTTTGAAACTTACGAAGAGTACATGGATTTCTTGCGCGATTTTGAAATTGATATTGAAAGATACAAATCCGACAAAAGTGATTGGAAACCGTGGTTGAGAAAGGCGCTCGGAGAGGATTATGAGGTGATTTTGCCTATCATGCCAAATAGAAGTAATGCTCAATTTAATGAATGGAAAATTTGGTTTGAAAAACTTATTCCATTTCTGCGCGATGGGGTTGTGCTTATAGGACACTCTTTGGGTGGAATCTTTCTCTCGAAATATTTGTCAGAAAATCAGTTTCCAAAGAAGATAAAAGCCGTTTTTCTTGTCAGCGCAGTTTACGATAAAGACGAAGAGGGCTATGGTGCGGCTAGTTTCTCGTTACCGGACCAATTAAACTTACAAACAGATAAAATTTATCTATATCATAGCAAAGATGACCAAGTGGTGTCGTTCTCCGCATTGGAACAATATAAAAAGGCCCTGCCAAAGGCCCAAACAAGGATCTTTAAGGACAAAGGACACTTTAATCAATCAGAATTTCCCGAACTTGCGCAAGATATAAAAGTGTTATAGTATTGAATTGATTAGTCTATTAAATATGCAAATATGCAATTAAAAAAAATAATAATACTCGCGAGTCTTGTGTTGTTTTTCGGCGGGTTAGTGTCGGTTGCTAATGCGGATCATTCGTGGGATACCTATCATTGGGCGCGAATCAATAACCCCTTCATATTAAAAGTTGGCGACAACGTTTCTTCCTCGTGGGATCCGTATTTAAATGAAGCTATTAGTGATTGGAATGCGTCCTCAATACTTGATTTAGCTAAAGTCACCGGCAGTACTAGGCCGCGTACTTGCAAGGCCAAAGCCGGACAAATTGAAGCTTGTTCTGAGCGTTATGGTAATACCGATTGGTTAGGCCTCGCTCAAATCTGGGTTTCCGGTTCGCACATTACCAAAGCTGTAACTAAGGTAAATGATACTTACTTCAACACGGCCACGTATAACAAACCGTCTTGGCGCAGATTAGTGATGTGCCAGGAACTGGCTCATGACTTCGGTCTTGATCATCAAGATGAAATCTTTAACAATGCCAATTTCGGCAGTTGTATGGATTACACCAGTGATCCGGATGGTACAATAGCCGATCCAGATCAACTCACCAATGAACACCCGAACGCACACGACTTAGAACAGACTGAGGTCATTTATGCGCACCTTGATGGTATTAATACCATCGCTTCTTTCGTAGCTAATGTTAGAGCCAGTATCAACAGCCAGTCAAAAAATAGATTAGAAAATCTGGATCAGGAGATAAATTTGGATAACCCGTCGGAATGGGGAAAAGCAATTAGGCGGGACGCGCGAGGCCGTGACTCTCTGTATGTTCGTGATCTGGGAAGGGGAGAACAGGTCTTTACCTTCGTAACCTGGGTTCAATAAGGGATCAAGACAGCATATATGATGTGGAGAAATATTGCCTTAGTTATTATTGTTTTAGCGATAGGCGCTTTCATCTATATGAAAAAAGACACAGGAGAAATGAAAAATGTGGAAATGCTTTCCAAGGAGGGTATGGAAGTTATAGGTGAGGAAGTAAAATATTTTGGCGATGCGCGCGGTTTCTACGCTTATCCGAAGACGGAAGGCGCATATCCGGGAGTTGTCATGATTCATGAATGGTGGGGCCTTAACGACAATATTAAAGATATGGCAAAAGAGTTAGCAAAAGATGGCTATAGGGTCTTGGCGGTAGATCTATTTGGCACAGTGGCCACTACTCCCGATAGCGCGCGGGCGCAGACTGTCGGACTTGATCAAAGTAAGGCGTTGGAAAATCTTAAAGCAGCAGTCAATTTTCTGCATGAAGCAGGCGCTCCTAAAGTAGCTTCTCTCGGGTGGTGTTTTGGAGGAAGGCAATCTGTAGAGTTGGCGATTTCTGGCGCCAAGCTTGATGCTACCGTTGTGTATTACGGCAGTGGTCTGGCGACTACAACGGATAAACTCAAACCAGTCCAATGGCCGGTGCTGGGTATCTTTGGAGACCAAGACCAATCCATACCGGTCGAAACAGTACGCGCATTTGAGTCATCCTTAAATACGCTGGGTGTTGAAAACGAAATACATATTTACTCGGGAGTCGGTCACGCCTTTGCCAACCCGTCCGGAATGAATTACGCACCAAACGAAACCAAAGATGCGTGGGCAAAGACTCTCACTTTTCTTAAGGCAAATTTGCAAGAGTAGAAACGTAATCTATCCACATGATGTTGAAGCATGCCGCATGTTATAATGTGGAAACTATAGATTTTTAATAATTTAATTAAAATAATATGAAGAAGATTACTTGGTTAGTTTTGCGTTTGATGATGGGTTTGATTTTCCTCTGGGCTTTTGTCGATAAGTTGCTTGGATTGGGATTTGCCACCAAGCCGGAGAATTCGTGGCTCAATGGCGGTTCGCCGACTTCCGGGTTTCTTTTGAACGCCACTCACGGGCCACTGGAAGCTCTCTTTAAGTGACTTGCCGGTATTGTGGCCGTGGATTGGCTCTTTATGCTCGGTTTGCTCTTTGTCGGGCTTACAATTACGTTTAATAGATATATAAAGTGGGGGGCACTTGCTGGAAGTGCGATGCTTCTACTCATGTATCTTGCTGTTCTTCCACCCGCCAACAATCCTCTTCTTGATGATCATCTTGTTTATATCTTGGTGTTGATTCTCTTGGCGCACAAAGGCGCGCACAGGTCGTAGGCAATGACTCCCGTCTCACTAAACTGGCAAAGCGAAAAAGACGATTTCGAAATAGAAGGCGGACACAAACTCTCCGGTGTCATAACCACTAACGCTTCTAAGAACGGCGCTACCCATCTCTTTGCCGCCGCGCTCGTCAATCGCGGCAGAACCACTCTGCGCAATATCCCTCGGATTGAGGAAGTAAATCGATTTATAGAAGTTTTCAAAAGCTTGGGTGTTAAAGTAAATTGGGCAGGTCGAAACACTCTTACCATTGAACCTCCAAAAACTTTTTCAATTTCACATATAAATAGTCGTTCCACCGGCAAAATTCGCTCCGCTCTGATGCTTATCGGTCCGCTTTCCGCTCGATTAAAATCTTTCAGATTACCCCATATCGGCGGTTGTCAGATGGGGGAGAGAACTATTGCCGCGCATCGCTACGCGCTTGAAGATCTCGGGCTCAAAATTACGACAAAAGATAATTACTACGAAATTACGGCCGGCTCGAAGGTCAAACATGAGACCGTGATGTATGAGGCGTCGGATACGGGCACCACCAATGTTATTTTGCGTGCGGCGGTTCTTTCAGAGCAAACCGTCATAGATTTCGCCCAACAAAATTATATGGTGCTTGAAGTTTGTTATTTTCTCCAAAAACTTGGCATAAAAATAAGCGGCATCGGCACCAAAACACTCGTCATCGAAGGCAATCCAAATATTAATAGAGACATTGAATATTCAAATAGCGAAGACCCGATAGAATCCATGCTTTTTATCACTGCGGCTATCATGACGCGCTCAAAATTGATAATAAAAAAAGCGCCGATAGATTTTTTGAAAGTGGAACTCTTAAAACTAGAGAAAATGGGATTGCGTTACAATGCTTCAAAAATCTATTTATCCGCTAACGGTCACACCAAACTTGTTGATTTGATGATAAAACCCTCCAAGCTCGAAGCGCTTCATGACAAAATTCACGCCCAACCGTATCCGGGTATCAACACCGATAATTTGCCCTTTTTTGTTCCGATTGCCACGCAAGCCGCCGGTACAACTCTCATACATGATTGGATGTGGGAGGACAGGGCAATCTTCTTTACCGAACTTAATCGTTTGGGAGCAACTGTGCGTTTGGCTGATCCGCATCGGGTTTTCGTTGACGGACCTTCTAATCTTAAGGGCGCGCAAATTGTTTGTCCTCCGGCGCTTCGTCCGGCCGTGATGCTTATGGTTGCCATGCTCGGTGCGAAAGGTAAGTCAATTTTGAGAAATGTCTATGCTATCAATCGTGGTTATGAAAACATTGTGGGGCGGTTAAATAAAATTGGCGCCAAAATTAAAATACTCAAATCGTAAGAGCTCCTTTTAATATAGTGGCAGATTAAAATCGCCGGTGTATTATTGGGGCAGACTAGCACAAATAGGATTCAAAGAGACTGGAAGGAGGCGCGTATGGTCTGTCCGCATTGCGGCCATAGGGTGTGCGAAAACATTGATATGTATACCGGCTACAACACAGGCTGTGTGAACCTCGGTATGTATGACTGGATCAGATGTTGCAAGTGTAACCTCTGCTTCCAGAAAGAAGGGGGTGGGAGATGGCGACATTTCAGAGAAACTGTGAGAAATGCGGTGTTCACTTTGCGGATGGTTTCTCGGCGAGTGAGCATATTTGTCCGGTAGAGAGTCTTTCTTCTGACACGAAATTACTCGCCTTTCTCGGGCGATTCAGAGAGGAGCGGGAGAATGGGAATGACAGAAAAGAAAAAAAGTAAAACCCCATCGCGTGGATTAAGCCCACGCGACGTAGACATCGGAGCAGAAGTTGGAAATGCTTAGAAGGGGGGTGTTCTTATTTACCACGCGGAGGGCGTCATCGCCCTCCGCTATTTTATTTTTAATGAAAATGCGTATAATTTAAGTAGATTTTTAGTTCACAATAAGTATAGGGAGGAAAATCAATGCCGCAGACAAAAACTTTTAAATGTAAAGTTTTCTTCAAGGGGGAAGATGGCAAGTTTTACGAAGGCGATATGGTAACGAAAGACAAATCAACTGGCCACTGGTCCAATAGGCCCAAGAGGCGAACACGAATTGCTAACGTAAAACTTACCTTGCGTCGCGATGTGGTGGTAAGTTTAAAGTCGCCATCAAAATTAACTTATCGTCGCCGCGCGGGCAGTTGGTATTAGTGCAACATTCAGGCATTTGTAGTGCGAGCGGAGGGCGTCATCGCCCTCCGCTGTTTTTATTTATCCAATTTAATCAATCTTATCCACATCTTGAATTGAATAAAGAGATATAATAAAAAACAGATTGTTCAATTTTAACGATTCAGCAAAAAAGGAAGGAGGATGGTGTTATGGATGAGTGTTGTGTCAAGTGTGGGAGAGTCATAATCTCGGGAGAGGACTATTATCTTGAACACCACGAACCCGTGTGTTCAGAATGTCACAAGCCTGATTGTTACTGCACCAGTTGTCGGATTATTTGCGAGGTTCCGACAATATACATGGATAAGTTGTATCATAAATGGTGTCTAGAGGACTTAAAAGAGAAGGAGAATCAACTTCTAGAAGGGAAACAGCTTGCATTGTTTTCCGAGGATGAAATATCCCTTTCTCTAAACTTCGAGGAGGTGTGAATGAGGGCGACAACTTTTTTGTTTACCTGCAAAATTAACCACTTACACAATCCTCATAAGATTAGACGGAAGTGCCTAAAGATCAGGTGCGCCAACCTAATCATTGAGTCGATGAGAACGGAGGTACCTCATGTCGTGCCGTCGTTGTCTACACGCGATGCTCCGAATTGGCATGGAGAGGGGAAGGATAGTGTGGTACTGTGAGGGGTGCGATGCCATCGAAAAAGACCACAATCTTCTTCGTGGTTTGGGATTAATTTTCCGAATCAAGACGCCCAATGCCTTTCTCTACCGCTAACAACAATTAGAATGAATCATGACTGAGCCGGGAACCGACGCTGTCGATTCCCGGCTACGGCCCGTCAGAGACCATTTGGCCTCTGTTTTTTATTTTATATACATCTGGTGGTAAATATGGAAATACAGTTGTATTATCGAGGCAGACTGGCAAACGTGAACGGGAGGGTAATTTTATGAAAATACTGGTATTGGCCGTGTTTGTGGCTAGTTTATTGGTTGCGCCCCGAGACTGTTTGGGGCAACAACAGTTGATTCCATCCGAGCTGGTAGAGGAAATGGCAGCCGAGCAGCCGAAACATTTAACGGCCATTCAATTGGCGCCATTATTGGCATCTGTGATTTTGCACTTTCCTCGCGCCAATCTTTTCGTGGTAACGAAAATCAGAATGGTTGCGCCGGAAGTTTGGACGTTTCGAGACGGCGATATTGAACTCATTTCTCGCAAGGTAGGCGAGAAATTAATTGTTCTGTATCGGCGGAAAGAGAGAGCATAGTACTCGTATTCTACGGGTACAAATGGAGGCGCTAGCGCCTCCATTTCTTTTGCATATTTATACTAAAACACAGAGGTTTAACCTCTGTGGTGGTGATTAGCGCCTCCATTTGTTTTATATTAGAACACAGAGGTTTAACCTATGTGTTGGGTTGGTGATTAGCGCCTCCATTTGTTTTATATATTTACAGACTCCAATAAAGGACAATTTTGTATTATTAAAATCAATTCATTTACAATAGAGACAAAAATTTCTTAAACTAAAAGTCCTTGACACATAAAGGTCATAAGCGTATTCTGCTGACAGAAATTCAACTATTAAATAAAGCTAAAAACTCCCAGAATGGACGTTAGATTACTTACTCTTAAAAGGGTCAGTTTCCCAATCTAGCGTCCCTTCTGGGAGTTTTTTCTTGCCAGAGTCCGAACACAGAACACGGGAATTACCTGAAATATCAAACCAGATTTCTTTCCATAAAATTATAGCATATTTAAATCATCAATACAATATCTATTCTGTGGACAATATATTTGACATCTTTTAGGGCAAGTATAAAATGTTAGCGTATTCTGAATGAACATCTTTTGAGGGGAAACCAAAAGATGTGTTGGATCCGAAAATGCAAAAGGTTTCCCACATAAAAGAAAAGTTTGATTTAAGAAGCCACACGGTTTTGCGTGTGGCTTTTGCGTGTGCATGACAATTATTGATATTAATCATTATTAATTTAAAAACGATATGACCAAAACATTTTCAGTTTTCTCAAAAGTAACAGTAGTGATGCTTCTTATGCTCATAAGTTTGTTTATAAGTGCAATCTCCGCGAAGGCACAGGTCGTAAATGGTTCGTTCGAAGCCCCGATAGTCAACGCGCCGGCACTATGGGACATCTATGTAACTGCGTCAGTACCGGGTTGGACGATTGAGTGGATGCCAGGTTCTGGAAGCGGCGACCCAAAACTCGAATTGCATAGAGGGGTGAACGGCTGGCTCCCGCAAGAAGGACAGCAATATGCTGAACTTGATACCGACTGGGATGGTCCGGGTGGAGGAATAAACGGCGAAGCGGCATCTGTCCGTATTTCTCAAAGTGTTCCGACAAAAGCGGAGTGTACCTATGCCTTTAGTTACTACTTCTCGCCGCGCCCGGGAACTGTGGCCGTAGATAATCATATGAAGGCATTTTGGAATGGAAGTGAGGTAGGCGACCATACCGCGGCAGGAGCAGGACAGACAAATTGGACACAATATTCGCATGTGGTTGTCGCTACCGGTGCCTCAACACTCATCACGTTTGAAGATCATGGTACGGCAAACTCGCTTGGCACCTTCCTTGATAACGTGGTTGTGACAGAGACATCATGTCCTCCTCCACCCCCTCCTCCATGCGCATGCACGAATCCGATTACTGAAACTTTTGTGAGCGATACTTCCAACACCGTAGTAGGGGGAGGTAATGCCGTGGCCCTTACCTTCATCCACCCGGCCTGGACGGCATCAATCCCGGGCGCAACTTGGATCTGGGAAGAAGATCCGGTTAATCCTATTCTTGAAACGAAAAGCTTCGAAAAGAGCTTTACGGTTAGCGGCACAGTATTGTCGGCACAGTTAGATATTGCTTCCGATAACAGCTACAAAGTCTTCATTGATAACGTAGAAGTAGCCGCAGATCCGGCTGAAAATAATTTCCAGCTAGCAACGCAGGACATACACAATCTGACGTCAGTCCTAACCCCGGGAACGCACACTCTCCGTATTGAAGTGAGAAATCATCCCGGCTCAAACGATCCACAGAGTAATCCGGCGGGACTCTTATACAAATTTGAAGTCAGGACTTGTCCGCCTAAATGCTGTGGTGGAGAGGTGACAGTGACTAACAACAATGTCGCCGTGGTGAGAAATAGTGTTAATACCAACGCTTTTAGTGGTGGAAACAATGCCAATGGCGGAAACGGAAGCGCAGCCGGCAACGGCGGGGACGTTACAAATTCTGATAACAATAACATCGGCGGAAAAGGCGGAAGAGGTGGAAATGGCGAAGCTGGAGGCGTAATTATTACCGGCAACGCAAATGCCTATTCAGGCGTATCGAACAAAGTGAATACCAATATTGTTCGCATTCGAAGATAGTTCTTTTAGAGACTATTTGGAATCCAAGAAACAGAGGATACAAGTGTACCCCTTGTCTCTTGGATTTCAACGAATCCAGGAAGCCCCGCCTTTTGCGGGACAAGCCACCGCCTTGGCGGGGCAAGGTTGATAAAACAGAATTTTTCTTCCGTTAGCCCTTAAGGGACAGAAGAATAGTTCTGATTAAATTATTAGATTAATTAAGCAAAAGAAAGAAATGAAGAAAATTATAGCAATGTTTGCTATCGTAGCCGTCTTAGGTTTTACCTCTCCGGCTTCCGCAAACACTTGGTGGTGGAGCAATAATAGCGATATTACTGTCACTAATACCAATGATGCATACGTTAAGAACGATGTAGATGTTTCTGCTTCAACCGGCGGCAACGATGCCAATGGTGGAACCGGAAGCGCAGCCGGCAACGGCGGAGATGTTAACAATTCTGACGATTACAACACTGCCGGCAACGGCGGTAATGGTGGCGATGGCGGTGACGGTGGCGTTATCTTTACTGGTGACGCTGTAGCATTGTCAGCCATACACAACGATGTCAACTACAACAAGACAAAAGTGACGGTTGGTTGTGATTGTGAAGATGATAGCAACGTTGATGATATTCTTGTCACCAACAATAATGACGCTAGAGTCAAGAACTATGTTGATGTCAAAGCCAAGACTGGATACAACGATGCAAACGGTGGAGACACCGGATGTGGTTGTGAAGGTGGTGGCGATGGCGGGGACGTTAATTACTCTGAAGATCACAACACTGCCGGTGACGGTGGTAATGCGGGTGACGGCGGGTGGGGTGGATATATTGACACCGGAAACGCTGTTTCTGGTTCCAATATTGTGAATCTCGTCAACCACAACATCACTCGTATTCGAAGATAGTTTCTTTCGAAGTGTCTCTACTTGCTAGTAGAGACCTTCGGGCTGGGTTTCAATGCAAACATAATATTGAAATCCGGTTCGAGGGATACGAACAAGCTAATCAAACAAACATTAATAGTTGTTCTCGGGCTTGGTTTGGCCACGCCGATTTATGCTGTGGGTTCGACAAGCTCACCACAAGTGGAAATTATTAACAACGTCTCATCCTCCGCTTCAACCGGTGGTAATTCGGCCCGTTCGACAAGCTCAGGGCAAGCCGGTGCTGGGGAAGTGATTCAGGGTGAGGGTAAGGCGCAGGTGAAAATTTATACCGAAGTGGACGGGGAAGTCGTTACCGATATTGACGAACCCGCCCGAACGACTGACGGCGTTCAGTCGGGCGGGGAAGTTACCGGACCGAAAGCAAGGGTAGACCTGCCCGCCGGACAGGGACAGGCGGGGAAAAGCGTCGAGGTAAACGTAGGTTCGTCTGAGACGGAGAAAAGCAATCCCGTAATAGCTTTCTTAAATAAAATTTTTAATTATGTTTTATCAATACTTAATATCTAACCACCGCCACGGCGGGGCAAGCCACCGCCACGGCGGAGCAAACAATATGGAAATAATAAAGTGCTTTGCCGCAATGTTTGTAATCTTGGCCTTAGTTCTTGGACCACTTTATCCCCTGCAAGTAGTGGCAGAGGATGTCCCACCGGAAGAAACACCTGTGGAAGCAAGCGCTGTGGTAGAGACGGGGGACGCCCTAGCCGAGACCGAAACAGTTAGTGATGTCAATGTAAATGTAGTAAACACCCAGCCTTCGCCAGCCTCCTCCGCTGAAGCTACGGACGGCCAAGGAGCTTCGGCGGGCGAGGCTGAAACTGTACCAGTGGAAGAATCACAACCTTCGCTTGAAGAAAACACCGAGAACTCGCCTAGCCTTGATGTCTCACTTGATAATACAGCGGTAGTAGAAAATGAGTCAGAAACAGCGGCCGAAACCGGAGACAATACCACTTCAAGCGAGGAAGGTGATGCTTTAATCACTACAGGCGACGCTTACGCTTCTGCCAATGTAGTTTCGGTGGTTAACTTCAATCTGGTTGAATCAAACGGTTTTCTCTTCCTTCTCAATAACTTTCTCCAGTCTCTTGGACACATTGACTTAAGGTTATTTGCTCCTTCTTCAATTTCAAACCCAGCGCCCTCAAACCCGTGTGGAGTGCCGGATTGTGACGCCACCGCGACGTCCTTATCCGTACAAGCGGAAAATGAGGCCAATATCTCAAATGTGATTATTGTGCGATCTTCTACGGGCTCCAACTTGGCGACAGGAAATGGCGCCTCAATAAATACCGGTAATGCTTACGCTGGCGCCAATGTGGTCAACATCGCCAATACCAATATCATTAATTCAAATTACTTGCTTTTCGCTTTCAATAGTTTCGGCGGCTGGGACGGCGATCTCATCTTCCCTAATTCGAATTTCTTCTCCAATTTTTTCCTGCCGTTTTCTATGAATGGCGTTGATGTCTCCAGTACTAATCTAGCTAATGTTACGAGTGAAGTGGAAACTTCAGCAAACACCGGAATAAACGAGACAGAAGGCGGTTCCATTGAGACCGGCGATGCTGTCGCCCTAAGTAACGTTACAAATATCGTTAACACCAATCTCGTAAATGCCCCCACGTTTTATGTAATCTTCAGAATATTTGGCGCTTGGAACGGTTCGGTGTTCAACACTCCCGAAGGTATCAGTTGGAACGAAACTTCTTCGGGTCTTGAACTTTTCTCTTCTGATGAAATCGGCGATAGTCTTTCGACAGGTTCAGGATCTTCGAGCGGGGGAGGTATAAACGTAGAAACCAATAATATTGCTAATATCGGCAATAATGTCAAAGTGTTTGCTCTCACCGGAGAAAATAGAGTAACAGGTACGGGTGAGAATGCGTCTATCAATACCGGCAATGCCTATGCCGGAGCAAACGTTTTGAATATTGCCAATACAAACATTGTCAGTTCCAACTGGATTATAGCGCTCATAAACATCTTCGGAGATTGGAACGGCAATTTCTCTTTCGGCCAGCCGGATATCTGGGTAGCGACGGAAGTGGAAGCAGCCGATACTCTGACTCCTGGCTCGGAGCCGATCTTCCATACCACGGTGGCCAACCGAGGTGATGCCAGAGCTAGTAACATAAAATTCAATGGGAAATTTGACTCACCATTCATCAATTTCAAGGATAAGAATTCGGGCGAAGAATATTCTTGGGATGTCGGCGCCCTCAACCCCGGCGAATTGAGAGAGTTCTCATATACGGCGCAAGTTGCTGGCGGCCTGCCTTTCGGTCAAACTCTCATTGATCACACCTTTGAAGTTTCGGCTCTGGAAACAGACGCTAATACTGAAGACAATTCTGACAAGGTATCTCTCTTGGCATATCGCTCGGCGCCATACAGTGGAAGAGTTTCTCACGCACAGTTTACGAGATCAAGCACTTATCCGGATCTTCATATAACCAAAACATATTCTGCTACAACTACGGCTATTACCGCTTCAAGTACGGTGGATTATACGATTGTTGTAGAAAATGATGGTGGCTCGGCATTCGAGGGAGTGTTATACGATGTTCTCAAGGACGAAGATGGAAAAATTATTGCTGATAATGATTGGGAACTTGGCGAAATATTTCCAAACGAGGAAATCACCATTACATACACAGCGTTCTTTAATGCCAGCACTACGCCGGGCATATACACAAACTCTGCGTGGGTTGAAGCTTGGGGAGGAAATTATTCTCAAGACGTTGCTTTAGCCACTGACGCAAGCTCGAAAATTGCCTCTTCCAGTATCACTGTGGTAGGAGATGGAGAAAACGAGAGTGAAGTTTTGGGCATAAGTTGCGGTCTCTATATGGACAAATTTATCCGAACAGGTGCTGCCAATGACGTTGAACAAGTCAAGAAACTACAAAAATTCTTAAACAAAGAGATGGATACTAATCTCCCGATTTCTGGTTTCTATGGGCCTCTTACTTTTAACGTCACGAAAGCATTCCAAGAGAAATATACTAACGACATTCTCGCACTCTGGGATGGTCTTGAAGAGCCAACAGGCATTGTTTACGAAACAACTATCCGATGGATAAATAAAATTGAATGTCCACCACTTGCGTTAAGTACACCGTCTCTTATTGATTGGTCTCGCAATCCAAATACGCCATCTCTGCTGGCTATAAGCCAAAACAGGACTCGACAAAACAAGGATGTTGTGACCTATGATATTCCAAGTAAGTCACTGAATCGCGAAAATAAAAAGAATCTTCTAGCTTCATCTATGGAAGGATTTCTGGATTTTATAAAAAGCATGTTTAAACAAGAACCCATATTACAGTTCCAGACAGTGGAAGCGGAAGAATAAAATTATCCACAGTTCGGACACAGTTTATCAACAAACTATTGAACAGAAAAAGCTTTACTAACTTGTAAGGTAAATAATACACTTAGCGGTAGCACGCGCCTGCAGTGGGAATGTGAGGTGGGTGAAATTATTAGAAAATTAGAAATTAATAATGAAAAAAATTCTATTAAGTTTGGGAATGATAGTTTTCGTTGGAGGACTGGTCGTAGGAGCCACTGGTGCGTTCTTCTCTGACACAGAGACTTCAACCGGCAACACCTTTGCCGCCGGAGAACTAGATTTAACAATTGATAACACAAGCTACGGCTTCGATTGGAATAATCCACATCTAGACAGGACTCCGACTGGGGTCTGGGGACCGAATACTGCCAATTCATGGCAGCTTTCTAATCTCACCAACCAGCTTTTCTTCAGCTTTGATGACTTGAAGCCGGGAGATTATGGTGAGGATACCATATCGCTCCATGTGCAAAACGATGCATGGGCATGTATGGCATTTGATCTAACTGGAACCCCTGAAAATGGACAGAATGAGCCGGAATTAGATGTACCTGATCTTACGGTTGGAGCAGACGAGGGCGAGCTCCAGAACTACCTCTCGTTCCTCTTCTGGCATGACGATGGTGACAACGTCTTCGAAGAAGGCGAGGTTGTTATCGAGGACTTGAGCGGTCTCCCAGGTTCCGCATTTACAGGCGAATGGCTTACACTCGCGGACTCGGAGACAGGAAACCCGATCAAAGCACATATCGAAGATGATGCTGATTACATTGGTAAAGGATGGTGCTTTGGTGAGATGGAACGAACTCCAGAAAGACCAGCTCAAAATTCTACTGGGCCAACTCCAGGAAATACAGGCTTCGAGTGTGATGGCGCTGGCGACCACAACATTGCACAGACCGACGGTATTGTCGTGGACGTAGAGTTCTATGCAGAGCAATCAAGAAATAATCCTAACTTTCTGTGTTCAAGTCTTCCACCGGTTGGTGGCGGTCAGACGCGTGCAGAAGTAGGCGCAGACTTGGCAACATACATAGCGCCGACAGGTGCAGCGTGTGATGCAACTGTTGATGACTCGTTTGGAGCGCCAGTCGCACCACAATTCTTGACGATTCAAGGCGCAATCAACGACGCTACTACAGTAAACGGTGAGACAATTTGTGTCGCCGCAGGAACATACGGTGAAGACGTCAACATTACGAAAGAAGTTGAGCTTGCGGGTGCAGGTGCGGCTTCAACATTCGTAGTTGGCCAAACACCAGGTGAAGCTGGCGCAATGGTCATCGCTGCAAACAATGTGACGGTACGCGGCTTCGATGTCATTGATGCTGTCGGCGGTATTGCCGCAATACGCATTAATGGTCCGCATTCCGGAATTCTTGTTAACAGCAACCGCATGAGAGCCAACGGAGCAAATGCGTTCTTGACCAATGGTGGTGTATCAGGTGTGGATGTCACTAATAATATCCTTGACGCTAACGGTACAGCTGCGCAGCTCGCATACGTGAATGGAACTGCAAGTGTTGCAGTCGCATCATCCGACGTCGATTTCTTTGAGAACACATTTGTCGGAACCATGGGTATTGTCGGCGGTGTTGTTCTTGGAAACGAGGCGACAGGTGCGGATATTACTGAAAACGATTTCGCATCGACACTTACAAGCACCTATGCAGTTCTTGAGTCGTGGGAAGATGACGCCAACGTCAACTTCAACAACTTCAATGGTTTAGGTGGTATTAAAATGCGCGATAGCGATACTGGAGCAGGTCCGCTCGACGCAGAGAATAACTGGTGGGGTGCAGCTGTTCCTGTTGGTCATACCGTGGGCAACGTAGATGACGTTCCAAAGGAAGTAGCAGCGTTCCCTCTAAACTAGTCCTCTCTAGCCGTTCAGGGACCATGGTTCGACTGTGCTCACCACAAGTCGCCGCAGGGTCCTTGCGGGCTGGATGGGAACCGGCCCCGGTAGTAGAGCGAAGCTCACTACGGGGTAAACAATTAAAAACTTAATATTTTAACCCATGCGACGCATAATACTTAGTCTGATTACCGTCATCGGTGCGGGGGCGATCATTATCTCTGGAGCGACGGGCGCCTTTTTCTCCGACACCGAAACTTCAACCGGCAATACGTTTGCCGCTGGCGCTATTGATTTGAAAATAGATAATGATAGTTATTACAACGGCAACCGTTGTGTAGATGTAAATACTGATGAGAATATTGAAGATTGGCAATGGCAAGGTACTGCTGTATTTCCAGAAGCAGGTTCGCCTTGCAATACCAGTTTTCCTCTTTCTGATCTTGGAAATGGTCTTGTATTTTTTGACTTTAACGATTTGAAACCGGACGATGAGGGTGAGGATACAATCTCAATTCATGTTCAAAATGATGCATGGGCATGTATGGATCTTACCCTCACATCCAATGATGATGTTTCTTCTAATGAGCCAGAACTTGAAGTAGATGTCCAAGATACCCCTGACATGTGGGACGGCGAATTAGCCCAGAACCTGCAATTCTTCTGGTGGGCAGATGACGGCGACAATGTATTTGAAATAGGTGAACAAGATTTATCTGGCGGCGTAAAAACGCTCTACCAATTAGCGCCTCAGCAAAACTCATTCTCTATTGTTCTTGCTGATTCTCAAAATAATGCTTGGGCTACGGAACCTGATAACGGCATACCCCTTCCAGCAAATGACACTGTTTATATCGCAAAGGCATGGTGCATGGGCACTCTGACCTTAGGAGCACTTGGGCAAGATAGCGTTGGTACCGATGGACCACAAATACCTGGTCGTGTTGGGGGCGGCTTTAGTTGCGACGGAACTCTGTTAGACAACAAAACTCAAACTGACATGGTGCAGATGACTCTCATGTTTAGGGCTGAACAAGCTCGTCACAATCCAGACTTTCTTTGCAATCCACCAGAAGACGGAACGGCAAAACTCACGGTCAATAAAGCACTTCTAGTTTCTACGGGTAGTATTGAAATTAACGATTTCACGCTCCACATAGTTGGGCCGAATGGTGATCAAGTTGTTACCGACGAGGTTCCAGTAGCAGGGCTTCCTTCAGGTTCATACACAGTGTATGAACAAGTCACAGGTAATGTTGCTGGAAAGACATTTATCACAACATTCAGCGGCGTTTGTTCAAATGTCGGAAATAGTATGACATCACAACCATTCAATTTGAATGCGAGTGATAACGTTACTTGCACCATTCTAAACGATGAAGTTGGTGACAACGCTCCTCCCACATTCAATTAAACATATCTAAATGTGTTAATCATAATTCTTAATGTCCACAACAATCACAAAAATTGTTGGGCGAGGGGTCCTGCTTGTAGGGCTCTTTGGGCTTGTAGGAATGGCGGTTTATGCCCGCGGTATTCAGCCGGGAGTAACCTTCGCCACATATGGTATTGACCTCAAGATAGACAGCGAAGCCACTTACAATGGTGTGCCAGTACCCTCTGGCACTTGGGCGCTCAAGGATCTTGTGCCGGGCGTTGATAAGTTCTGGAACTTTGATGACATCAAACCCGGTGACTACGGCGAGAATACGATAAGCATGCATGTGAAGAAGGCCGACGCGTGGCTCTGTCTTGATTTCAACAATCTTTCGCAGAGCGAGAATAGCGTCAACGAACCGGAAAGTCATGAGGACGCAAATGGCGAAGCCGGAGGGGAGTTGGCGGACGTCATGGAGTTTTTCGCTTGGAAAGACGACGGCGACAACATATTTGAGAAAGGGGAGACACCGCTCTTCGGTACCTCGACCCAGTCGGCGATAAATGTTTTGAACGAAACAACTTATCCGATAGGTGATTCAAGTTGGGGAGGATCATGCGGGGTAAATCAGTCTCGCTACGTGGGCATCTACTGGTGCGCGGGAGACTTGCAGGTGGATTTGAACACGGCGCAAATTGTCTGTGATGGTTCCGGACTCGGTAACGAAACTCAGACGGACTCTATGACTGTTGATGTCTCCATCCGCGCCCTGCCTTCGAAAGAGAATCCGAAATTCATCTGTTCCGGCGGGGGTGATGATATTGAGGGTTGTAGTCCGGGCTACTGGAAACAGCCTCAACACTTCAGCGAGTGGACCGCTCCGTATACCACCACAACCCAATTTTCCAGCGTGTTTGAGAATGCTTTCCCCGGTAAAACTTTGCTCCAAGTATTAGATCTTGGCGGTGGGGGACTCAATGCGCTTGGCAGGCAGACTGTCGCCGCCCTACTCAACGCCGCTAACCCTGATGTGGATTTTACCTACACTGAAGCGGAAGTGATAAATATGTTCAATGCGGTGTACCTCGGCGGAGATTATGAGACACTCAAAAACACATTTGAAGCAGAGAATACCATCTTCTGTCCGCTTTCTAATGACAAGAGCGATCAAGACTATAGCCAAGAAAACAGCAAAGAAAACGAAAGGGGAATCAGAGAGCCAAGAGAGAGAGATAAATAACAGAAGATGAATCCCGTACGAAATCAAAAAGAATATGTGTCATCTAATAACTTACCAAGAGTGAAGATTTCGTACGGGATGAAAAAATTTCTAAGCAAAACTTTTTACGGTCTCTTTATCCTCCTTCTCGTGGTGGTGGCGTCTTTGACGCTTATGCCGCTTCTGCCGATTAAGGGTAATCTTACAATGAAGATTGTGAAGTCCGGCTCTATGGAACCAGCCATACGGACCGGCGGTATTGTGATTATTAAGCCAGCGGAGTTCTACCAAGTGGGAGATGTCATCACTTTCGGCGAGCCTGCCCGACCGGACGGTCGTTCGGGCGGGGATTCTCCCGATTCTTATCCAACCACGCACCGCATTGTCTCTCTTCAACAAGTTCAGGACAAGCAATCTTACACAGTGAAGGGCGATGCCAACGAAGAAGCGGACCCATCACCCGTGTCCAGAAGCGATGTTATAGGTAAAGTCATCTTCACGGTGCCGTTTGTCGGATATATCATTGATTTTGCCAAAAAGCCCTTAGGATTTTTCTTAATTATCGGAGTGCCGGCCGCGCTTGTGATACTCAATGAACTTATTGATATCATAAACGAGATTAGAAGGGGTCTAAAGCGTCGAAGGGGCCAGAAGGAGGAAAATAAAAAAGAATTAATACTGAAACGTCTTTATCCTATAGATGACATTCTGCGACCGGTTTATGTTTATATAACCAGTCGCAGGGAAGGTAAAGATAGGACTCCGTTTGTGGTAATCGCCGTAATTATTTTAACCCTAAGTTTCACCCTTACGAAAAACAGCAGCACCATCTCGTATTTCGCCGATCTTGAAAATTCTATCGGGAACACCATGTCTGCTATATCAATGCAGATTACAGCTCCTACAACCCCCGCAGATTCTATTGTCAGCGAATCCCAGCAGAGTCCGCTTATCACATCTGTCATTGTGCCGGAACCGGCGGGTTCGCCCTTTGATTACGTAGTAACCGTAGAAGAAACTGGTGGCCCGAATCAACTTTGTCAAGAACTCATTTTGTCATCTCTTGGACCGGCGCCATTCACTACTCTTGGCACACCATTACTTTCTTACAATACTACCGCTACTTCTTACGCAGGCAATTGGGATTTCACAGTCAGTCTTGCTCCAAATGCTGTAGATATTAACGATCAAGATATTTGCACTATTAATCTAGTGTTCTCTGCCAAGACTTTTATTTTTGATGAAGGAGTATATGGTGGCTACTTTGATGTTTACAGAGCGCCTCTTTCATTTAAATATGTTGCAGAACATATTTTTCTCCCTGAACCATTACTTCTGGAAGCCAGTCTGTTTATAGAAGAGACTCCGCCTGAAGAAGAGACTCCGCCTGAAATAGAAAATCAAGATAATCCGCCACCTGATAACCAATCAACAACCGACGACCCACAACCTACAATTAATACGGAATCGGAAGAGACACCGCCCACAGAAGAAACTCCGCTGGTTGAAGAGATCCCGCCGGTAGAAGAAACACCACCAGTTGAGGAAGCTCCAACCGAACCTTAATGATCAAGGTTCAACCTTGATAACATTAGGAATTGTAAGAGAGCCATTCAGTAACATTGGTTTCGAAGTCTTTTATTGTTTCAAAATATTCTGGCAGAGAGCTTTTATTAATGATTTTATTTTCTACTCGGGTAAGTCCAATATAATCAAGATAACTTGAATAAGAATATTTGCCTAAATATTTTTCTGATTGTTTTTTGTTTTTGATACCATTTTCTTTCCATTTTTGGTCAATAAGTTTAATTGGATTAAGATGAACATATGAGATAAGATATTTTAGATACTCATCATTATCTATGTGTTTGGCCTTAAATTTTCCCTGAAAAAGATTTCCTGATCGTTCATAGCGTTTATTAAAATACATAGTATACCCAGTTAAAAGTTTTTGCATAAAACGACTTATTCCATTATTTTCCCTTTCTCTGATAATAAGATGGAAATGATTTGGCATTAAACAATATGCACAGATATCAACGAGAGGTGTTCCTTTATCGAGGGATAGTAAAAACATCAAGGTTTAAAAACATCAAGGTTGAACCTTGATGGTTGCTTATGTGGACAGTAGATAACCCATTGCCAAGATATAAAAGCGTGAGGAATCTTTCGCGGTCAGCTTTTGTGGTGAATATATTTCTTTTTTCTGTTCCACGATTGTAAATATGGTAAAATTCACCTATTGATAATGTGATATTTCTAGACATAATTTTATTATATCAAGGTTTATATCAAGGTTGAACCTTGATGACATTAGGAATTGTAAGAATATGGCAGTATAATCGTCTACAGTACTGAAGTTATTAATTATAAAATTATTGAAATTATGAAACAGAAATTACTTATACCTGCGGCTAGCCTGTTTATGCTCGGGTCTATGCTCCTCCCTTCTATTAGCATGGCGCAATCAGCTACAAGCACAACACAGATTAATGCAATATCGGTTCTCCTCCAGCAAATACAGGCTTTACAAAACCAAATTGATGCTCTACTGGTAAGTCAGAGGGCTTTGCAAGTTCAAACAGCCACAGAGTTTAACGCCTTCCTCATCACTCTAAGTCTCGGGTCTCGAGGAGAGGCTGTCACAGCCTTGCAGGCGCTTCTTGCCGCCAACCCGGATATTTATCCGGAAGGTCTTATTACAGGTTACTTTGGAAAGGCAACAGAGCGCGCGCTTAAACGTTTACAAAAAGAACATGGTCTTGAACAAGTTGGTATGGTCGGTCCAAGGACTCGAGCACTATTAAACAGACTCTTGGGAGATAATCAAATTGCTTTCGAAGATGATGACGAGGACGATGATAATGATGGTGATGATAATGATAGTAATAGAGGTCATGGTAATAGAGAAGATAGACGACCATGCGCCATTGTTCCTCCCGGACATCTTATAGCTCCTGGATGGCTCAAGAAACATGACGGGGTAAGACCAATAGTTCCAGAGTGTCAAAGACTGCCTAGAGGAATAGAAGATAAGTTAGATGATGACGACGACGACGATGATGATAGTAATAAATTTGACACTACAGCGCCGATCATTAGAAATCTTTTGGCTACCAGTACGGCGAGTACCACAGCTTCAATCTCGTGGTCCACTAATGAGAACGCAACCTCTACGCTCTGGTACAGCACTACAACACCTCTAAGCATTTCCTCGGCTACTAGATTGGATAACAATACTCGGAAGTCCTCACATTCTTACAATCTAACCGGTTTAACGGCTTCTACTACTTACTACTACTTGCTGAAAGTTTCCGATAAGGCAAACAACAGCACTGCGACTTCGGAACATTCATTCGTGACATCAGTAAATTAGTTCCTAGTTCCCGCCGCGTATCTGTTTGAAATGAGTGGTATGATAAAAGAGAGGTTTTATTAGTTTTATTATTTCTTATGATTTATGAATAGTAAATTATTACTCGGAGTAGCTTTATTGGTGGTAGCGGGGGGAATTTTGGTATTCAACCTCGACCCCAGTGCATATGCTAGATTGTTGGCTGTGGTGGGCAAAGCCTTTGATCAGTATGGTTATAACGAACAGGCGCGAATCTTCAATGGCCCCGCGGACGGAGTCGATAGAATTCTTGACGATAAGGTGTGGGGAGATCCAACCTATGCGAAGGATAAACTTGTTATGAAATGGAACAAAACTTGGGATACCTGTAACGATGCTGGTAACAATAGTGAAGAAGCGTGCGCTGGCGCCTGGCTTAACAACGAGTGGAATGGTGTTGCTCCAGGCGGATCACAAGAAGTCTGGCATTACAAAATTATTTGGGTTGGTTCAACAGGAGAGCAGAGTGAGCACTGGCGAGACGGAGGTTACTTGATCTGGGGCAGCTATGAGGTCTTGATGGATCAGGGGGTTTATCGGGATAATGGACCCGTACACTTGTTTGGTACGAGATCTACGCCCAACGGCTACGGTACTGGAAATTAAAAAACCATCTCTTCAACACTCGGTGTCTATCAGGGTGGAAGTATTAAATCTTGTTGCCGGATTGTGCGCGTGATAGAATAAGCAACAATGATTGTTTTTGACCGTGTTTCTAAAATTTATCCCGACAGTTCAGTGGCGCTTGAAGATGTGACACTCTCAATAGAGCCGAAAGAATTTGTCTCTCTCGTCGGTCCATCCGGCGCCGGCAAAACCACTCTCCTTAAGCTTTTTCTCGGAGAAGAGCAACCGACCGAAGGCGCGGTTTATTACGAATCTACCAATATTCATAAACTCAACAGGAAGGAAACCGACGTATTTCGCCGGAAGGTAGGGATGGTTTTTCAAGATTTTCGTCTGCTTCCGAACAAGACGGTATATGAGAATATCGCCTTTACTATGGAGGCGGCCGGACGGACAGATGAGGAGATAGAATCCGATGTGCCGCATGTGCTTGAACTGGTTGATTTGACGCCGAAAGTTTGGAATTTCCCGAGGGAACTTTCGGGCGGGGAGAAGCAACGTGTGGCTATTGCTCGGGCCCTAGTGAATGAACCTGACGTGATTATCGCCGATGAGCCGACGGGCAATCTCGACCCCGCCAATACTTACGACATAGTCCAGATATTGAAGAGGATTAATGATCTGGGCACCACTGTCTTATTGGCTACACACAATAAGGGTATAATTGACTTGTTAAAGCGTCGAGTGATAGCTATGGAACGCGGCAAGGTTGTTCGCGATGATAGATCCGGAAAATACTTCGTGTAATTTAATAATTTATTTCAATGACGAGACAGCAAATGTTTTGGATGAAGTTGAAGAGAGTCCTGCGCACCGGCTTTTTCAATTTTTGGAGAGATACGACAGTGACCCTGGCTTCCGTTTTAATAATGATGGTGACTCTTTTGGTCATCGGTCTTATTTCTTTCTCTGGCGTGATTCTAGACGCCACCCTCACGGAATTAAAAAATAAAATTGACATTAATGTCACTTTTATCACCTCGGCCAAAGAAGAAGATATTTTGAATATTAAACACACAACCGAATCCCTGCCGGAAGTTCTTCTGGTTACGTATGTTTCTCGCGAAGAGGCCCTCACCCTATTTAAAGAAAGACACGCAAATGATCAAGCCATTCTATCCGCGCTAGACGAATTAGGCGAAAATCCTTTGGGCGGAGTTTTAAACATTAGAGCCAGAGATCCGTCACAATACGGTTCTGTGGCCGAATTTCTAGAGAGTGACAACGCGCTTTCTTCCGCCGGTTTTCCTATTATTGATCGTGTTAATTATTTTCAAAACAAAATAGCTATTGATAGATTGACGAAGGTTATCGCCTCTGCCGACTGGTTGGGTTTTGTCGCCATGTTCTTTCTCGCCGTTGTCTCTGTGCTAATTGCTTTTAATACCATTCGCCTGACCATTTATCTTGCTCGAGATGAGATAAGCGTTATGCGTTTAGTGGGCGCTTCGGCCACTTACATTCGAGGACCGTTTATGGTGGTCGGTATTATTTATGGAATAGTAGCGGGTATTCTGACCCTACTTCTGCTTTTGCCCATTACTTACTGGCTTGGCGGTACTACCGAAGATTTCTTCGTCGGTTTTAATCTCTTTTCTTACTATCTTCGCCATTTCTTGGAAATCGCTTTCGTTATCATGGCTTCTGGGGTGCTGATTGGCGCGCTTTCTAGCGCCCTGGCCATTAGAAAGTATCTTAAAGTATAGTTCGACAAGCTCACTATAAATAATCTATAATAAACGCTATGAATAATAAAATAATTGCGGTAATCATAGTGTTAATTTTAGTAGGTGGTGGCGTTCTCTTGTTCAAGAATAGGGGAATAGCGCCAACAGAAAAGGAATTTTACGATAATATGATTCTCCCGGGAAATGATATAAAAGATACCGGAGTAGTAGAAGAAGTGCCTGAGAACCCTCCGGCTAATGTTAAAGAGTTTAGTATTAGCGCCGCCCCTTTCTCTTTCACACCCGCAACTATGGTAGTGAATAAAGGCGATACGGTTAAGATTACGGTCAAGAATACAAAAGGCACTCATAATTTGAAGATTGACGAGTTTAACGCCGCCACTCGTATCTTAAATGCCGGAGAAACGCAGACCATTACCTTTGTGGCAGATAAAGTCGGCACTTTTGAGTACTATTGTTCGGTCGGCAATCATCGCGCCCAAGGCATGGTTGGAACCTTGACCGTTCGTTGACGCTCCGGGTTGTCAAAGATGGAAGTTAAAGAAATTACTTTTAAATCTGCGCCAGAATATAAACATCTGGGAAGTTCTCCCGTGTCGTTTTTTTGCGCGGAATACGCTTTCTCGGATGAGGATTCATCCATGTATGCCGGCGGATTGGGTGTGCTTGCGGGGGATTTCGTACTAGAAGCGGCAGACGAAAGTTTGCCTTTTGTCGCCATTGGACTTTGGTATAGCGGGTCAAAAAATTTCCAACAAAACAGAAACTTTTCAATTGTTGAGAAAGACGGCAAACCGGTCGTCATAGATATTCCATATGGAAAGGAAAGTATAAAAGCCCGTGTGTGGGCGCGTCGTTTCGGCGAGAGTGTCTATCTTTTGCTTTTGGATACCAATATTCCGGAAAATTCTCCGGAAAATAAAATTATCACCAGTCACCTGTATGATTCAAATTTCCAAACTCTCGCTAAACAGGAAATACTCTTGGGTATCGGGGGAGTAAGGATGCTCTCCGCGCTCGGGATAATGCCGAGCGTCCATCATCTCAATGAGGGTCATACCGCTTTTGCCGCTTTTGAACTTCTTGTTCGACATATGGTTGACAATAAAATCAAAGATGCGAGAACAGTTCTAGATGACATTAAAGAGAAAATCGTTGCGACGAAACACACTATTTTTGCTCTGGCTGGTTTGAATATGAGCAGAGCGGAATTTGAGTCCCTTCTTGGGCCATATTGTAGCGAAAACGGCATTTCCTTAGACGATATATACAAACTTGGGGAACATAAAAATGATAAAAAAATTTTTTCTACAACCCAGTTTTTATTGAATTGCGCTCAAAGACAAAACGGTGTAAGTATTTTGCACACAGTATTTGAGAAATTGGCTCATCCTGACAGTGTGCTTTTTCCCATTACAAATGGCGTTTTTCCCAGACGTTGGCAGGCAAAAGAGTGGCATATGAACCCTAAAGACAAAACCTCGTCCGCCGATGAAACCGTCTGGCAAATAAAAAGTGATTTGCGAAAGCGACTGGTAAATTTTGTGGCGGACCAAACCGGAGCGATGCTTGATCCGGATGCCTGTACTGTAGTATGGTCGCGACGTTTTGCTCGGTATAAACGGCCTGAATTGCTTTTTTCCAACTTGGAACGCTTGAAACAAATTTGCGCAAACGACCAGAAGGTTCAATTTATTATTTCCGGTCAGGCGCATGAATCTGACGCAGAAGGACAAAAAACGGTGGAAAAAATCAAAACTATCGTTAAGGATCCCGTCTTTAAAAATAAAATTGTTTATCTCACAAATTATTCCATTCCCGTGGCTAAAGAATTGGTGTTGGGAGCCGATGTTTGGCTCAATACTCCGGAAAGAGGCTTTGAGGCGTGCGGTACAAGTGGCATGAAAGCCGGTTTAAATGGCGCTCTTCAGGTCAGCACTTCTGATGGTTGGGTAGATGAAGTCAATTGGTCCAATATCGGTTTTATTTTACCGGGAGATGATACGGCAAAGGCGATTTATGATGTTTTTGAAAAAGAAATTATTCCGCTTTTCTACACAAAAGGAGTGGAAAAGTTGCCTCTGGAATGGATTAGGCGCATGCGTGATACGCAAAATATTATTAACTCCGGCTTTACCACCAGGCGAATGCTTCATGATTATTTAACAAAAGCTTACTTGGTGCTCTAATCGAAGCATGATATTCTAAAGAGTATAATGAGAATTTTTCAGACCAAGAAAAGTCTCAAAATACTCTTTGTTGCTACCGAGGTGGCGCCTTTTGTCAAGGTTGGCGGTCTCGGTTCGGTTATTTATTCCTTGCCGCGCGCCTTACGCGAACTTGGACACGATGCGCGAGTCATAATTCCCAAATATCTTTCGGTTGATGAAGGCGCTTATAAGTTAAAAATTGATTATAAGGGCTTGGATGTTCCAACGGAAAATGACAATGAACCCGCTCACATTACTTGCAATATTAAACGCTACGATCCGAAGAGGGAGGATATAGATCCCGTCACCACTTACTTTTTAGAAAATCAGGAATATTTTGAACAAAGAGCCAATATATACGGCTATGCCGATGACGCGGTTCGGTGGACGCTTCTTTGTCGTGGAACTTTGGAGTTTATCCGACGACACAGCTACTGGGTGCCGGATGTGATTGTCTCGTCCGATTGGCAGACCGGACTTGTATCAAATTTTCTTAAGACTATTTACAAAAATGATCCCGTACTTTCAAAAATAGCCACCGTTTTTACCATTCACAACCTTTACTTTCAGGCCATGTTTGATCATCGGTTTGTCTCGGAGATGGATTTTGATGACGGCCACTCGCCAATACCGGCATTTAATTCTTCCCGACTTGAACACATCAACTGCATGCGAAGGGGAATAATGTATTCCGATGTCATTAATACCGTTTCGCCCAATTATGCCAAGGAAATTATGACAACGGAATACGGCGAACTTCTCGATGATCTTTTGCGCGAACGCCGCGCCGTTCTATCCGGGATACTTAATGGCATTGATTATGATTTGTGGAATCCGGAAACCGATTCTAATATAGAAGCGATTTATAATTCCAAACATCTGGATCTGCGTTATAAAAATAGAGTGGCTCTGCAGGAACGGTTTCGATTGCCTATTAATAAGGATGCTTTTATCGCATGTGTAGTCGGGCGTCTTACCAAACAAAAGGGACTTGACTTATTTCCTCATGTTTTGGAAACACTTTTAAACGAACTTCCGATACAGCTTATTGTGGTGGGAGAGGGAAGTACAGACTTTATGGGTTTTTTCCACGACCTTGAAAGTAAATACCCTGATAAAGTGGCCACTCATCTTAAATTTGATTCTGTCTTACCACACATCGTTTTTGCCGGCGCCGATGTGGTGCTTCTGCCGTCGCAATTTGAACCTTGCGGATTGGTCCAAATGGAGGCGATGAGAATGGGCACGATACCGATTGTTAGAAAAACCGGCGGACTGGCGGATAGCGTGGAAGATTATAATCCAAACAAAGAAAGCGGCACGGGATTTACTTTTGAAAGATTTGATTCATCTGCCTTGATGATTACTCTAGTGCGCGCCTTTGAAAATTTTCGCGACAAGAAAGATTGGCGCGGACTTCAGAAACGGGCCATGGCGGAGGATTTTTCATGGATTAGTTCGGCCAAGAAGTATGCCGCCTTACTTCGACGCGCTATTGATCTGCATAACCGATATTAATTTTTTTAAAAACTTTACTTCCCATGAAATGGGCCAACTTTCTCCATCTCTATCAACCGGCCGACCAGCAACCTGATATTCTTCAGTCTATCGTGGTTCAGAGTTACAGACCAATCTTGACGTATCTGGTTCATAGTTCTAATGCGCGAGTAACTTTAAATGTAAACGGCGCCCTCTTGGAACTCTTTGATAAACACAAACATCACGACCTTCTTGATATGCTGAAGAAGGTGGGCGAGGAGGGCAAAATAGAGTTCACCGGAAGCGCGAAGTATCACGCTTTCCTGCCTCTGCTTGAAGAAGAAGATATTCGTCGACAGATAATAACCAACGATGAAACATGCCTTTTTTATCTTGGAGAAAAAGCTTATAAACCTCGGGGGTTTTTCCCTCCGGAGATGGCATGGGATAACCGTTTATCCGGTATCATTGAGTCGCTCAATTTCGAATGGATTATTATTGACGAAATAGCCGCCAAGAGCGAGCCCGGGGGAGTGGATTATACAAAAATTTATAAGATTAAAGATTCGGAACTCTTTGTCTTTTTCCGAGAACGACGCTTAAGCAATCTGATTATGAGCGCCGTGGTGCGTTCGAAAGAAACTTTGCGCGAAGCGATGAAAGATGCTCTCGGAAATTCGCGCTATATTGTCACGGCTATGGATGGCGAAACCTTCGGGCATCATCGACCTGGGTTGGAGAAAATGCTTTTTGATATTCTTGATACGTCGGGTTTTAATCTTGTTAGACTTTCAGAACTTCTTGATGAAAAACGCGAAGTGATGGAACTGGTGCCCGTGGCTTCGACCTGGGCCTCAAGCAAAAACGATATTGATCTCGGTATTCAGTTTCTCTCTTGGAATGATCCGGAGAACAAAATTCATAAATGGCAATGGGAGCTTTTTAATCTTGTTCGCAAGGAAGTCGGCGCCATGGACCGAAGCAACACGATTTATCCCGAAGTGAAAAAGAAAATGGATATTGCGACCGCCAGCGATCATTATTGGTGGGCATCGGCGAAACCGTGGTGGAGCATAGAAATGATTGAGGATGGCGCTTACAGTTTACTCGAAACCATTCGCATGGTGCCGGACGTGTCCAAAGATATTCTTGATAAAACGCGCGTTTTATATGAAAACATTATCTCAACCGCTTTTAATTGGCAGCGCACCGGACGTATCAGAACTATGATGCAGGACCAGAATTCCATTCTTCGTATTCCATTTCAGGATCGCACTATTGGTCGCGGTGGAGCGGAGGAAGGTGTGTATCACGCTTTCATGGATATGATGAAGAAACTTGAACTTGAGGCGGCTAAACATGGTGAATATGAAAAAGCGATACTCTGGCGCGACGCCATGTACAAGCTGGAAAACAAACTTGATATTTACGATACTATCAATGCCATAGATCTGTTGCGAGTAGAAATTCCTAATGAAGAAGTGGAAAAAACGATAAAACAATATAAACAAAAATATGTCGAGTTACGCGGCGGTCAACCGGAACAAAGAGGCTCATGAGATTGTAAACAGCGTCTTAAATTTGCAATAGTTTCAAAAGTATGTAATACTATTTTCGGAAAAAGAGGGGTTCCGCATATAGGCGTGCGTAGACAAAGGAGGTTCAGGTGAAGAAATTCATTTTGGCGATATTGTTTTTGGCGGCGCTGGTTTCGGCTCCAGTAATGGCCGTTGCAGCAACGTCAACCTGTCAGACAATCCAGAGCGGGGCTTTACTAAACTCCGCTAACGAGGTCATCGAGACGGGTTTTGATAGTTGGGGCTACAACTACCAAGCCCACTTATTTAATGGCAAGTACTGCGATGCTTATCGCAACGCGACCTGGTGCCAGCCTTACGTTAATGATGATCTGGCCATGAAGTGGAACGATGCATGGCTATCCAACCAGGACTGCGATGGTGACGGGAAACTTGACCGACATTTCGGTTTTGCCAACTACATCGGTTCCGGCGCATGGCTGACAAACCACCAAAAAGGGGTTTACCTTGACAATAACGGGAAGAAGCAGCGTTGGGAGTACTTTGTTAAAATCGTTGCCGCTCCCGCAGATGCGTACCAATCTGGTGGAATTGTTTACGCCGCCGACGGATCAGAAATTGGTCCTATCATCTGGGGAGAGTTTGCAGTAATCCAGGAAGTGTACAACGATACTGGCACCGGTGACCACGGAGTGCTCTACGTGAGTCCGTACAGCGCCGGGTTCGGGAAATACGGACCAAACTAAAAAGCCACGGAAAACAGCGTGCGACAACATCAGGCGAGTTCCTCTACGGAGAGGGCTCGCCTGTTTTTCTTTTAATAATTAAAGATAGTGATATTAAAAGCGGGCGGAGCTAAGAGCTCCGCCCAGAAGGAACAAGTTAGGGTGTGGAAACCATTCAATAAAGACGTCGGCCACCATGATTTGGGCGGCGCGGAACTGCCGGTTTGGCGCCCATCTCTCGAATTCTACTCATGTCTCGTTGCGCCTTTCGGCGAAGGACATGATTTTTGTGTGTTTCTGCCACCTTACTATTGTGGCCTTTATTTCTATTCTTCATATTTCCCTTCCTCCTCCTTAAATTTAGAACTGGACCGGATTTGATTTTATATACTATTTAAAAAAAGTCAATTTAGGTTAGGCGACTTAGCTGTTTTTCGAACCTCTCCAATATTTCTGATTCATCGATATCAGTTCTGTCATATTTCTTGGATTGCTTCTTCATTTTTGGAATAAGAAAATTTGCTGTTTGCCATTCAACATTACTTTTACCCTCAATATCTTCATTGCTTCTTTTACTCAAGTCCTGACTGATAAGTTTGCATACGAAATAAACGGTTGTCTTTTCAATCTCAATATCCTTGTCTTTGAAATGACTTTTGATAGAGCCGAGGTAATCAATAATTTCTGCCTCGGCACCAAATTCCTCCATAAGGCCTCTTTTTACGCTGCTATCTAAATTTTCTCCCGGATCAATGGTTTTCCGCATCAATATATACAAATCGTTTATTCCCAAATCAGGCCAATATCCTTTTAGTTGGTCATCTACAAAATGATGGCAACATATTTCGTTTTTATCATTGATTAAAATTACCCCAACAGAAAAATGCTGCGGATGCTTAAAATTGCCTTGGAAATAATTCTGCATGTATCCATTATATCAAATTCTGAACTTTTGCTGCGGGATTTGGTC
>ERZ1292629.930-Hain-H43-01um-R1-930-length-31161-cov-6_pt1 | contig 31161 bp, 28 predicted proteins | sample MGYA00564399_ERZ1292629 | MGnify/ENA primary metagenome ERZ1292629 (study PRJEB36523, sample SAMEA6512636) | groundwater metagenome | collected 2019-01-08 | study: AquaDiva: Metagenomics assemblies of 32 groundwater samples
CCAATTAATATTGGCAACGGCTGGTTGGTTTTGGGAAAGGAGTGAAGAGGCGCGGTGAGAGGCACTTTTAGCGACGGCGGGTAGAATATCGGAGAGTACGGGACGGATGTTTTTTTTGGGAACGTACATTAGAAAAAATTAAATATTAAAATGCAAAATTTAGGAAGTTTGTTTCGCTGGCCCGCGAAGCAAGCTTTTTAAAAAATCGTCAATGGGGAAGGGTGGAGATTAGATTAAGTATTTGGGAGGCGGTACAGGGCCAGGAAAATCTTTTAGCGTTGGCGATCCCTTTTTCCCGAAGGTGACGGCTGACGTTCTTATCCGATAGGATGGAGACGACGGCGTCGGCTAATTTATTAATTTCCCAAGGATCAACCAAAAGCGCGGAGTTGCCCAGAACTTCCGGCAGAGAGGTGCGATCGGAAGCCACTACCGGCACACCGCAGGCTTGCGCCTCCAGAGGCGGAAAACCAAATCCTTCAAAGAAGCTCGGATAAACGAAGACGCTAGCTCCATTATACAATAAGACGCGCTCTTCGGGAACAATATTTTTGAAAATAATGATGTCGTCGCGGTGCGGAGAAGCGTGAAGAGCGCGAGTGACGGCGTCATCGCGCCATGATTTGCCGCCGATCAAAACCAAACGGAGATCACGGGCGGCGGAATCTTTTTTAATTAGAGAGAAGGCGCGAATGAGGCCGTCAACATTTTTGCGCGGCTCAAATGAACCGACAAAAAGAAGGTAAGGAAAAGAAAGGCCGCGGCGGCGGAGGCAAGATGAAACTTCGGGGCTGTCGGCGGGCAGGAGTTTAAACTCCGGAGAAAGGCCGGGGAAGATGATGGGAACACGTTCGGCGGGAATGTTAAGCAGAGAGATGATGTCGCTTTTGGTAAAGGCGGAGTCGGCAATTACGTGGGCGGCGCGGCGGGCTTGGAGAGAAGCGGAGCGAAAGTGCCAGAGGCGCTGGCGCAGGGAAAAAAACTCGGGATAGTGGAAAAAGGAGAGGTCGTGGATGGTTAAGATAAGCGGGACACGGCCGGAGGCAAGATAGGAAAAGTGCGGACTTAAAACAACGTCGGCATGGTAGCGCTCGGCGAGAGCAGGCCGGTTAAAAAAGCGGAAAGAGGCGTCGATGATTTTGTTGGGGAAGTGCCAGTTGATGACTTCCACGCGCGGATGGCAGGTCCAAGCGGGCGGCAGAGGCACCTGGCGCAAGCCGGAAGTAAAAAGCAGGAAGCGGTGGGGGGCTCCGACGCTTCCTCCAACGTTTGAGGTCGGAGTTCCGGGAGCGGAAATAAGGGCGGAAACAAGATGGCGGGTATATTCTTCCACGCCGGAGTACTCCCCTGTTCCCAAAAGGCGGACGTCAATAAGCACAGTCATGCGAGTAAAATTAAAAATTTAAAAATCAAAATGTAAAATTGAGGAGGGTTTGCTGCGCAAACTTTTTATTATTAAAATACACCAAAAGACGGCTTAAAAATAGCCTCTAGTATTAGGGACTTTAATATGAAGGAAGATAAACGATTTTTATCGTTGTGGGAGATTCCGCGAAACAGAACAAATAACAGCGCGCTAAACGTTTTGGCGGGCGGATTGAAGTTCCCAGAAATTGCGGTAAATGCCGCTTGAATTTTTCATCAATTCGGCGTGGCGGCCCATCTCGGAGATGCGGCCGTTTTCCAAGACAATGATTTTGTCGGCGTTCTTAATGGTGGAGAGGCGGTGGGCGATAATAAAAGTGGTGCGGCCCTTAACTAAACGGGTAAGAGCTTCCTGGACCAGCCGCTCTGATTCGGAATCAAGGGCCGAGGTGGCCTCATCAAGAATAAGGATTTTGGGATCGCGCAGCATGGCGCGGGCGATGGCAACGCGCTGTTTCTGGCCGGTGGATAATTTTATGCCGCGCTCTCCTACTATCTGGCTGTATTTCTTGGGGAAAGTTTTAATAAACTCTTCGGCGTTGGCGGCGCGGGCGGCGGCAGTTATTTGTTCTTTGGAGGCGGAGGGGCGGGCGTAGCGGATATTATTGAAGATGGTGTCGTTAAACAAGGAAACTTCTTGAGGGACAACGGCCATTTGGTCGCGTAAGGAAAGCAGATTTATTTTGGCAAGTGGAATGCCATCAAGTAAAATTGACCCGCTTTGAGGTTCAAAATAACGGCCAATGAGATCAGCAAGGGTGGTTTTGCCGACACCGCTTTTACCAACTAAAGCAACCGATTTACCTGGTTCAGCAGTAAAAGAAATGCCATTCAAAACAGGTTTTTTGTTTTTATCATAAGCAAAGGTAACGTGATTAAATTCAACACGTCCGATTATGTTAATAGGATGGCCGCCTTCGAGCGGCTCGGGTTTTTTCTTAAGCAGTTCCAAGGCCAAGCCGATATCAACAAAGGCGTTGCGAATTTGCTGGTAGTGGCGGGCGAGCCGCGACAAGGGAGCGGTGAGAAGGTTGGTATAACCGATAAACATAATAAGGCGGCCGGCGGTAAACTCGCCCCGGCCCAAGAGCCAAACTCCCAAGCCGAAAACGGCGACAAAAGCGAGATCAAAAATAATTGCTTGGAAAGCGGATAAGGCCTGCCAACGCCCGTAAAGTTTAATTTCGCGGCGGCCAGATTTGTCAAAATGGCGATTGACGCGCTGGGTTTCATGCGATTCGTTGCCGGTCAATTTTATATTATGAATGTTGTTTAGGGCATCAAAGAAGAAGCCATAAGTTTTTTGCCAGGAACGGCGGGATAGTTTTTGAAATTTAAGCAGGCGGCTGATCCAGATAAAAGTGGCAGTGGCATAAATAATGGAGGCGACGATGAGGACCAGTGCCAAGCGCCACTCCACAAGAAAGACGATGGTAAAAGCGATAGCAAATGAAGCGAGGTTGGGAATAATGTCAAACAACACGTCTTCAATAACAACAAATAAGCCGCGGTCACCGGCGTCTATAATACGGCGGGAGATGGAACCCACTTTATGTTCCTTATGGAAACTCATCGGCAACTTTAGGACGCTGCCTAAAGAAGAAACGATGAATTCGTTGGAAACATTGATGGCGGTTTTGTAAGAGATGACTTGACCGGTGCGGCGCAGAAGCGTGTTAAAAAGAGACAGACCCAGCCAGAGGGCGAGGAGGGCGCCGGCTTGTTTCATTTGTTCTCCACCGCCAACAATCGCTAAATCGGTAATCCGGCCGTAGATGTACGGAATAACCGCCGAAACACCGGCGGCTATAGAAAACAGGATGAGGCCAGTTATGATATCGCGGCGGCGAGAGGAAAGGATATTTAATATGCCTAACAGAACCTCGCGAGAGTTTTTTGTATTTTTGGCTTTTTTAATGAGAGCCACTTTTTATATGAAAACGTTTAAGGGACGTTGAAAGTTACTTAACGCCAAAAAAATATTGTTTTTATTTTTGGGAGGAGAGGGGGTGAGAGAGCGGAATTATTGGAACATGGCGGATTCGTCGGCGCGGCGGTAGGAGTAGAGTTCGTTTTCGTGGAACCAGAGTTCTATTTCATACTTGGCTTCCTCGGTGTTGCCGGAGGCGTGGACGATGTTGCGCACAGAACGTTTTTGTTCGTTGGCGAGCGCGGGCGAGTCAACGGAATAGTCGCCGCGAATGGTGCCGGGAGCGGCGAAAGTCGGCAGGGTATTGCCGGCTAAGCGGCGGACATTATCAATGGCGTGGTTGCCTTCCAAGACAACGGCGATAACAGGGCCGGAAGAAATGAAATCAATGTTCCATTTATTAATCATGAGGCCGATGGTTTTGGGGTCCATGGTGCCTAATTCCTCGCCGGCGTCGCGGCCGTATTTGGTATAGGTTTCTAAAGTTTTGTTACCCATAGCGATGAGAAATTCTTCGCGGTCGGAGGGGTAGTGTTTTTTAACTAACTCGTCGTCTACATAAACCATTTTGAGACCGATGATTTTGAGGCCCGCTTTTTCAAAGCGGTTAAGAATTTCGCCGGAGAGACCGCGGGCGACAGCGTCCGGCTTGAGAAGGACGAGGGTACGTTCGAGAGAATTATTTTTTGACATATAAGGATTTTAGTTTAGCAGAAGACAAAAGAAAATAAAAGAAGAAGATAGTAGGTTATTTTAATCTATTCCTAAATTCTTAAGAATTTAGGAATAGATTAGATAATATGCTAAAATAACAAGATGAGTAGTGAAAAAATAAATTTTAATAAATTAGAGAGGGTAACAAAGGGATATTCTAATCACCGACGGATTGAGATGATGTTTTTATTAAAGAACAAGCCGGAGTTGTCTCTTATTGATGTAGTGAGGGAATTAAATATCAATTTCAAAACCGCGTCGGAACATATGAGACGGTTAACGATCGCCGGTTTAATTATAAAAAGGCATGACGGGAATAGTGTGCGTCACAAACTAACAACACAAGGGGAAACTATTCTTAAATTCTTAAGAACATTAGAATAGTTGAGAGGTAGTTTGGGAGTAAAAAAATGGAGCGTTATGAAAACGCTCCCAGGTTTGTGTAAACCAGCCAGACACCTGGCTGTTTTTTGGGCGTGACAACATTCTCATATTCTTAAGAATGTGAGAATGTTGTAGAGGTTAGTTGTTGGCGGCGCGGACGGCGATGACGTCGGGGTTGTTCACCATCTGGTCGCCAATCCAGTTGACGGCCTGAATAATACAGGCACGGGTGGCTTTGGCGATGGGGGTTTTATACTCGCCAGATAGGCCGACTAAGGTGTTGCCAAACATTCCGCCGATGGCGCCGGAGAGGTTAGAGGCCTTTCCTTCAACGGAAATAGAGGCAATCATTTCTCCGGTGCGGGAATCGAGAATTCTGACATCAATGGTAACGTGGTCACTACCAGAGGAGGCGGTGGCGGCCAATTGTTGAGCAACAATGAACCAGCCACTGGCAGAACCGCCACCAAACAATGCTCCTAAACCGAGACCGGTATGCGTACTTTCTTGAGAAACCTGAAACTCGGTGACAGACCCCTCAATAAAGTAATCAGGCCTAATCAACTTTCTTTGTTTACCGGTCAACTCATCCTCTTGGATAATTTTCATGACAGTTTCCCGTTCAAAAACACGGAATATTTTTGTCTGCATTAATGCTGTCACCATCTGTTTGGACATGCCGTTTCCGATGGGGTCGGATTCATAAATATACTGGCCGCCTTGATAGCGGCTAGTAGAGACGCCGCCAGTGTCGTTGGTAAATCCCATTACGGCCACTTTGATTTTGGGGCCGGTGTAGACAGGGGCGGCTGGCTGGGCTTGAACACCGGGTGAACCGGATGATTTGTCCAAGCCGGTGGTGGGGAGGGGCTGTTCGGCTTGGGCGACTCCCCCGCCGGTTATTTGGGTGGAGGTACCGCCACCGCCAAATTGCTCCAAAGTTTCACACCCGGAAAAAATCAAAGACAAGAATAAAACGGCGAACAGCAACATTAACACGGTTCTCATTATCTTTCTCCCTTCGCGAGTTTATTTAGCCGTTCGGAAACGGCGTTTTGCCAAAATGATGCTGGTTTTAGAGTACTACTTTTATTGGATGCGTGTCAATAAAATTAAAAAAAAGATCCTCATATAGGATCCATTTAATTTAGATTATTAAATTAGCGCTTTTAAGTTTTCACTTATAAATTTTATATCTTGCCCAAGTGGAAATTCTATCGGCCATGGCAATGAGAGCGGATTTTTCGAAATGTTCAATTATGTCATGGGTATGTTTAGAATCATCAATTTGTTTATCACCGCTTAAGGAATATATACCGCTTTCAATTTTAACAACAAAAAAAGCGGAGACTTCATTAATAAAGTTAGAGCTGACGTCAGCGGATGGAGATAGATGCACCTCGGCTTGGCAAGTGGTGGTTTGATTGTTCTTCGGGCCTGATCTATCTCTCTCGGTTTGAATGTTGATAATGCGGATATTCAACACGATAGCACCCGATTGTTTTGGAGCGGATTCAACTAGGCCAACGTTGTGAAATTCTGACACTAAAATATTTTCCATAACGGGTAGCGTGGTAAACATAGTTTCGTCCATCATAGGGGGCCATTTGCTAATAATGAACGAGGCGTTAAGTGGAGACGGTTGAGTTTGATGATAATTGGGATTCCAGGCAAATATAGACAAACTAAAGAAAATAATGAAAATCAACGAGGTTAGGATTTTAACTCTCATGATCAATCTCCTATCATATGGAATTGTAAATGATCTGGTTGTTTATAAAGATAATGTCTATCGGCATAGATGTCAATGATTTGTTAGGTGATTACTATAATATTTCCACGGCCGTCAAATTATTGTAGTTGGAGATGGTTAGAGTATAAAATAACAATGCTATGACGTTACATCAGAACGTTAGAATGAAGTCGGATAGATTCTGATAGTAAAATCAAAATCTATTCTGGTGTTCTTGAAAATTTGAGAATAGATAGTGGGGCGGTATAAAGAGGCGAGGGCGAAAACATTCCAATATTCTCAAGAACATTGGAATGTTTTAAGGGGAAGAAAAGCGTTATTTAATGCGGGATTTTGATTTTTTGGGCAAGATGTGATATAATAAGGGTAGCTGCTTGAAAAAGCAAAAAAATTGCCTACAGAGGCATAAAAAGAGGTGAAAGAAATGAAAACACAAGGAAGATGGATTCCTGCTTTCGCGGGACCCCGACGTTTTAGTCGGGGTAAAATGACAGGAGTGGTGATGGCGTTACTTATGGCGGCGGGGTGGGGCGTGGATGTCTATGCCCAGACCCAGCCGAGGATAGAAGACGTGCGAGTGGAACGGCTGGCGGGGAGTATGCCAGTTGACCAAGGGATGAATATGATCATCATTGGAGATGGGTGGATGGCCGAGGATTGGAATTCTTACCGGGCGCTGGTTGCGCCGCAGGTGGAGTTCTTTCTGTCACACATTCCACTGGCGAGTTTCTGGAATGTGTTCGCAGTAATGCCGCCTTCCAGAGAGAGAGGGGTGGATATCCCCTCTCAAGGAGTAGTCGTGGATACGGCGCTTAATTCGTATTTACAACAATTCTCTGACGGGGATTTTATCTATCCCAACCTTTCAATTTTACCTTATGCAGAGACAGAGGGAGTTTTAGGGCAAAGATATGATAGTAGCCGTGATTTTTTGGTACTCGCGACTAACTCTAATGAATCTGTACGAGGTGGTGTAAGTTATGGGATTGATTCAATATTAATATCCCTTAACTCTACCAGTTTAGGTGTAACTCCGTGGTTAATCACCCACGAAATGGGCCACTTGGTGTGTGATCTGGCGGATGAGTATTTTGCTCTCGGGACAGTACGCGGTGACCAAGAGCAGAAACTTGCCGAGAACCAGGGGCGGATTCGGGAAATTAACCTGTTCGGGGATTCCCGATATGCTTGGCCGGCGGGAGCGCAGAGCGGACCGGATATTCCGAGGAATGAATTGCCGTGGAGTTTGCTGGTTGATGCTAATACTCCTCTTCCCACATCACTTGTGCCGCGTGTATATTCTTCAGGAGAAGTTGAATATTACTGGGATAGTTTATATGAAGATGAGATTGGTGTTTTTTCTAGTTATAACGTTCTTTTTGCTCCTACTTCCGGTCAGTGTATTATGAATGCCGGGCCGAGTGTGGGACAGGACTGGGGATTTTGCCCAGTGTGTACCTTGGCGTGGTATGAGAGGACGCTGGGGGTAGTGAAGTTTGCAGGGCTTTCATCAGGCCCTTCGACAGGCTCAGGGAATAATAATAATGGAGGATTTCCAATACCTATCTCTGTTTCGTCTTTAGGGATGGTGGTGGATTTGGGGCTCCGGAATGACACTCTTGGGTGGGAAACGAGATGGGCGGTTGATGGAGAAGAGATTCCTGCTTTCGCAGGAATGACAAGGGTGTCGGCATTCGAGATTTATGCTCATTCATTGGCGGCGGCGCCGGTGGTGTCGGTGTCGGTTACCGAGACGGGAAGCCGAGCGGCGTTAACAGGGAAGTACAACGTTTACCAAATGGAGAGGGGGTATAATACCTTCTCTCCGGAGTTGAACACTTCCCTGCGGAGACCTTTGGAGAACTTTTATACTCAAAGGGTGGAGATGACGCTGCTTGATCCGGCTCGCCGTCCAAATGTGACGGTGCAATGGGTGGGAAACATTACCACTCGTCCAGACGACACGACATACAGTTGGGGTCGGGACGGAGATGTTTTCTATCCTTTCGGTATTATGACGGTTGGCGGAGCAATCGGGGCCAATGTGGTATCCATGTTGGTTACTCTTCCTTTGAATATAGAGAATAAGGAAGAGTACTGGCGAGTGGTGCCAACCGAGAACTCGGGGGTCATTGGAAACGAGGTGTTCGTTCAGGGATTGCCCGGGTTTGAAGGCAGGGACTTCGGCTACCAGGTGTCGGTTCTGGTCGGTCGGCTCTCGGATATCAATACTTTCCATTTAGAGGTGAATATTCCTCCTTATGGGAAGTTTGAGATCTGGCCGCATATTAATGAGTATGGGCCGGTGGGGACGTTTACGCCAACGCCAACAGCCACTGCTACCAGAACGCCAGCGCCGACGGCGACGAGGACGCCAATACCGACCTCAACATCGATTCCTCCTGTGCCCACGCCGACACCGACCGCAACGCCGACTTCCATTCCCCTACCGCTTCTTGATTACGTCTGGATTATGAGAAGCGGAGACAAGATAACAGTTGTATTGAAGTATGGGGGTCCAGAGGCGGAGAATTTCCTGGTTCATTTGTATCGGGAAGCGGGAAAATCAACTTCACCGCTGACTGGTGATTCTATCGGGACGTTTGTTTCCGGACAGACGATTCCTGGAAGTAGGCGCCTTGCCTACTTCACCTTGATGGAGAAGGGTGGCTATCGTGTCTACGCAGCCGCTGTTCGTGGTTCGGCTGTTCCGGTTTTCCAGAGGTCAAATATTATTTTCTTTGACCCGGAAGATACGGAGGATACGAAGTCCAATTAGCACCTTTGATTGTTGATATGCCCCGATTGAAAGATCGGGGTTTTTGTTTGAGTTGACAATAAAAATGATATGGGCAGTAAATTTGAAAACTAAATAAAAAGGAGATGGTTATGATAGTGGCACTTGTGTATCCAGAAGTTTATGATTTAGCGAGGTTTAAAGAAAAACGTAAAGAGTTCCCTCCTTTTGGAATTTTGTATTTAGCTGCTTTTCTTGAACAAAATGGAATTAAGGTTGATATAATTAAGATTAGATCGTCTAATTCTCGATATGATTTTAGAAATTATGATTTAGTAGGTTTTAGTATTCCCTCCTCGGCGACTTACAATACTTTAAAGAATGTCCGTCTAAATAGTATTTATAAGAATCGTGTAATTATAGCGGTTGGGGGTATTCATTCTTATTTTTACCCTAAAAAAACATTGAAGGACTTTAAAGCTGACGCTGTGGCTGTTGGAAACGAGGGTGAAGAAACATTATTAGAGATTACACAAAAATTAGTAGAAAGAAAGTTTTCGGATATTAAAGGAGTTTGTACATGGAAAGGGAGTGAGATTATTATAACCCCAACTAGAAGTTTTAAGTATAATCTTGATTGGCTTCCTTTTCCTGCTAGACATCTTTTGCCAGAATCTGATTTTATTATGAGCGATCGTTTAGCTGGTACAAAAACGCGAATGACTCATATTATGATGAGTCGGGGATGTCCTTTTTCTTGCCATTTTTGCGCAGTTAGCCAAAAAAGGATTCAATATCGTTCTGGTATTAATGTGAAAGCGGAACTAGAACAATTAAAGAGTCGCTATAATATTGACGGTTTTGCAATTGTTGACGATAATTTTGTTGTTAATAAGAATAAGGTAATAGATATTTGCGAGAATATTAAAGATCTTAGTTTAAAATGGTCAGCTCTTTCTAGGGTAGATACGGTTGATTATGAACTTCTTGAGGTTATGCATGATGCTGGTTGTATAGAAATAAAATTTGGGGTGGAGTCCGGAAGTGATCGTATGCTTTCGTTGATGGGCAAGAATGTTTCTTGTAATCAGATTAAGCAAGCTGTTACATTAGCCCATTCTGCGGGAATAAATGTTAAAGCATTTTTAGTACATGGTTTTCCGGGAGAGAATTTTGAAACTACCAAAGAAACTATCTCCCTCTTAAAAGAAATCTCGTCTATAATCAGCCGCGTTACTTTGTTTCGTTTTGTGCCCTTACCAGGATCTTTTGTATTTCGTAACGCAGGTATGTTTAATCTGCATCTTGTGGATGATTGGAATAAATATCATATTTATCATAATAACTTTCATTGGTGGGGAAATAAGGATGATTTTTTAGAAGTAGAGCGGTCATATCAATATCTTAAAAGTTTTATAGATAATCTATGGCCTAAATAAAAAACTCCCTCTGAACAAGGGAGTTTTTCTTATGTTTTTAGGGGTTTAAATAATTTAATCCATCCTAATTCTTGCCAGAGCTTTAATTCTTCGTTGTAGGAAAGGTCCGCCTCGGGTAGAGGATTAAGATGATATACTTGAATTTTTTTGTTAAAAGGTTTTGTGAGACCTAAAGCAAAAGCCATTTCAGCAAATACGCCAGGACCAATATATCCGTCAATTCCTTTTTTATTCAAGTTTAAAACAAAAATGGCATCGGCTTTAGTTATGGCATTATAGTGATCCGCAAACTCTTTTTTATAATTATTAACTATATCTTCTTTAATTAGCTCGGGGTATTTAATGATTTTGAACCCTTGATTTTCCAGTTTTTCTTTCCATTCCAGTATTTCTTTTTCAAACTTTGCGCTGGCACAAATAACAGTTTTTATTTTAATCATGAATTGTATTAGATAATTTGTATTATTATACTTTTTTATTAAATTGGTGTCTATATATCAAAAAAGTAGAGATTCCGCTACCAGGGATCGTGGTTCATATTAAATAGAGGGTAAATAGAAGAGATGGATTATCGGATCAAGTCCGATAATGACAGCAAAAAGCGGCTGGGGAGCCGCTTTTTTAAGAGAGAGATTCTTCACTGCGTTCAGAATGACAGAAGAGGAATGGATTCCCGCTTTCGCGGGACCCCGACGCTGCGGTCGGGGTGAAATGACAGAGGGGAGAGATTCTTCACTGCGTTCAGAATGACACGATTATGGTAGCCCCTCCACAAGGTCGGGGGTTTTCTCTCACTTGAAAAGCGCAAGTGAATTTCTGATGCGTTTTTTTAAGTGAACATAACTCGCGGAAAATCGTTTTAACATGTTCTCGCGATGCTTGGCATCGCTTACGGCAAGGTAGGCTTCGTAGTAGACAAGGTTGAGAGGAGCCCTGTTTTTAGTGGAAGGTACTTTGCCCTGATTGTGTTCACGGAAACGACGACGCAGATCTTCTGAATAGCCAATATACAAGTTCTTATCCTTTTGGCTACGCAGAACATACACATAAAACATTGTTTTTGAGGTGAGATTATCCCCTCACATTGGGAGCATAAAGATGTGAGGGATTATTAAGGCGCCGTCTCTTGAACCTCCGGGGTAAATACATTTATCTGGCGGGGGCGGGTGGTGGCGGAGCCGGAGCGGAGGAAGTACAGACCGGAGACGGCGGGAGAGAAGCGGCCATTGATAATGGTAAGTGAACCGGAGGGGCCGATAACTTCGGGAGTGCCGTAACAGGAACCGAGGTCGGAGGTGGGAAGAGAGGCGCCGAGGATGATGTTTTTGGCGGCAGTGAGGCCGTCGGTACAGGAGATGGCAGGGGGAAGAGGCGGTTCTTCACCGATAAAGCGTCCGCCGGGAGGGATAACATCTTGGCAAGCTCCTTCTGGTTGCCATTGTCCGCCCGAGCAAACTTGGCACAAGTCAAATGCTCCCGCAGAAGTTACAAAATCTTCGGTTGTTACTCGATAATCACCGTCGGCGCAGGAGCCGGGGGGAGGAACTACTACGACGCAAAGAGGTGAACTACTATCGGGGCATAGAGTGGGAGGAGGAGGCCAACCGATAACGTCAACGGAGGCATCAGCAGAAGCGCTGCCACCGGAACTACTGGAACAAGTTAAGGTGAAAGTGGTGTCGGAGGTGATGCCGCTGACGGGAACCAAATAGTCGGTGAGGAGGCCGCTGGCTTGATAGGGAAAAGGATCGGAAGAAACGGAACAGGAAGAAGCGTTTAAGGCAGACCAGGAGAGGTTGGTACCGCCGCCGGAATTAATCTGGCTGGGGGAAGCCATAAAGAAATTGATGGTGGGTACGGTGGGAGGAGTGGCGCAGGGAAAAGTGGTGGTGCCGTCGGGGCAGGTTTGAGGAGGAGGAAGACAAGGGAGTGGGCCGCCAAAATTGGAAGCGGCGGGGTCGGTACAGATTGGCGGTGGCGGAGGTGTTCCTTCAATAGTGACAACAGCAGTTCCGGAAACGGAAGCGGAGCTGTTGGAGCAGGTAAGAATATAACGGGTGGATTGGGAAACATTCACTTGTTCGGCGCTGCCGGAGACGGATTTGCCGCCGCTCCAGCCGCCGGAAGCGGTACAGGAGGAGGCGTTAGAAACCGTCCAAGAAAGGGTGGAGATGCCGGGGGAGGAGAGAACGGAGGGGGTGGCAGATAAAGAAACAGTAGGGGAAGGATTGGAAGTAGAAGTTACGTTAACGGAGCAGTTAGCGGCGGCGAGACGTTCACCGGAAGAATCAAAAGCGGACAAGTTAAAGCGGTGGGCGCCGATGGGCAGGGTGGCAGGGCTCCAGATATAAGTCGGGGTAGAGGCGGTGAAATTGACGTTGTCGCTCGCGGTTACGCTGCGCCAGTTATAGTCACGGATAAGGCCGGTGGAACCAGAAGCGGAGGCGGTGAAGGTAACGGAGTCCCCTGCCCGGACACTGCCGACGGAAGGCGAGCAGGAAAGGGAGACGGAGGGGCGGATAAGGCGGAAGTTGAAGATAGAGTCGGCAGAGAGGTCGGCGGAAGCGATGTTTGAAGCGAAGGGAACAGTATCGGGATTGACGGCGAGTTTGGCGGCGCAGGAGACGGCGTTGCCGTCAGAGCAGTCAACATCCAGCGCTTGCCATTGGTAGGCGGCGGGATAGGGAGGGCCGGCGGGGCGGGAGTTTACCGCTTTGGTAAAATAGCCGGAGTAACTGGAAGGAGACGAAATGGACAAGTTGAAATTGGCGCCTTGGGTAAGATTATGGATGCTATAGAGAACAGTGAAAGAGCCGTTGCTATCGGTGGTTACGCCTACGTCGCGGTTGCTGATTAGGATGTGGGCGCCGGCAATGGGAGTTTGGCTGTCATTGTTGCCCTGCTGGGCGTAAACACGGCCGGAGATGGGACCGCCGGGGAAAAGACAAGGAAGAGAGCCGTTAAGGTTGACGGCGGTTTGGTTTTGGCTGGGGGGGGGGGCCGGGTTGATGGTGAGGGTGGCGGATTTAGGTGGAGCACCACTACAAATTAATTCAAGCTCAAAATTTGTACTGGTGGTTACGGTAGGTGTATTAAGAGAAACAGATTTATCAGGGGCACTTCCTTCTGGATTACTTGATACAGAGTTGGTGTTCCAGCCAGTAAGAGGAGGATTACTAGAGGTAATACAAGCAGAGGGGAGGTTGGAGCCGCGCCAGGAGACGGAAACAGGGTCGCCGGAGGTGACGGTGGCGGAGGGCTGGTTGTTGATGAGGAGGTCGGTTAGGAATGAAAGTGTGGGAGGAGGGTTGATGGTGAGGGTGGCATGTTTTTCACTACTGCCGCAAGTTAATTTAATATCAAAGATTGTTTGAGTGGTTACAGTAGGAACGTTAAGAGAAACAGATTTATCAGGAGCACTACCTTCTAAATTACTTGAAACAGAATTGCCGTTCCAGCCGGTTAAAGTAACGTCGTCGCCGGAGGTTTTAGTATTGTCGGTGGTGCAAGAAGTAGGAAGATTACTGCCGCGCCAGGAGACGGAAACAGGGTCGCCGTAGGTGACGGTGGCGGAGCGTTGGTTGTTGATGAGGAGGTCGGTTAGGGAAGGTGGTCTTATAGGAGGTGTTATACTAAACACAAAAGTGAAGGTGTCGGAGGGGAGGTCAAGGGAGGTGAAGTTGTTCCAGCTGTTGTCAATATCACTCTGACCCATATTATTGTTTCTTAACCCATTTTGGCAGTCAGCCCGTGCGGTTTCGTTACAGTCAATGTTACTGACCTGCCAATCGGTGCGAGGGGCATTGTTGACAACATTAGTAGCATTGCCGGAAACATAAGTGTAACCAGAGGGAGCGGTGGCGGTTACCGAATATGGAAAGATGGATTTATCAAGGGGAAAAATGGCGGTTGGCGTCTGATTGTTGATGGTAATGGAATAATTAACAAAGCTGGCGGTGGCAGTTGCTCCGCTGATGGGGTTACCAGCAGTGTCTATTACACGCACAGAAACAGGAGTGCTGGGTGGATTTCCGACAACGACGGTAGCAGAGGCGGAGGCAGTGGTGTTGTTCGCGCCAGTACAATTTAAGGTGAAGGTGGTGGTAGTAGTTATATTTACCGATTCGGAGCCGCGGGAGGTTGATTTAGAACCGCTCCAGCCGCCGGAGGCGGTGCAGGAGTTAGCGTTAGAAACTATCCAGGTAAGAGCGGAGGTGCCGCCGGGGTAAGATAGAAATGAGGGGGAGGCGGAGAGGGAAACGGTTGGCGGGGGAACGGTTGGAAAAGGGGGCATAACAGCGGTGGCGGTGGAGCGGTTTCCGACGGCGTCAAAAATTTCAAAAGTATAGGTATCCCCTACTCTGGCAACGGAATCTTCACTTTTCAAATTCCATGTTACTCCGTTAGTGTACGGAAAGAATCTGTTTGAATTTACATAATTAGTGAAAAAGGCGACTCCAGAAGGACTGGTGTTGTTCTTGAGAATTCTAGTGGCTGGACCATGAAAACCGCCACCACCGGGAGAGTCAATAAGAACGTTCAGCCAGATTTCACCATAACCGGAACCGTCTGACCGCAAATTACCAGTTACCCATCTGGCACTGGCGCTGGCTGATACCGGTGTTCTATCTATTGTAAAAGCCCAGTATGCGCTGGAGGTGCCGTTACTGCCGACGCGGGCGCGCCAATTGTGTATACCTTCAGAAAGAGACCGGGGATCAAAAGAGGTGATGTCATACCAAGTACCATTACCGTCAATTTGGACTTGGATTGTGCCGCTGGCGCCGGAGGGAGCGCGAGCGATAAGGCGCGGTTCAAAAAAGTCGTAAGAGGTGCCGTTCCATTTGGCGGCGCGGGTGGGACCGATGTAAGAGTCGTGAGGAGGAGAGACGAGAGTGGGGGCGGGAGTGGTGGCGGGCGTCAGTTCAAAAATAAAAGAATTGTCGCGGTCAAGGTCTTCGGCAGTGGAGGCGGAAGAGCAAGGAGGATTAGGAGTGCCAGAGGAACAGTTGCGGTCTAAAATCTGGTTGTTGTAGGCGTCGCGGCTGCCACTGGGGCGTGAGTTGATGGCACGGACGGCGGAATAGCCCGCGGGAAGAGAAGGAATGGAAACAAGGAAAGAGCCGTCGCGAGGAATTTGGTGGCTGGAAGAAGAGATAGACCAGTTGCCGACAAAGTCGGTGGTGGCCGTTTTGTTGTTTATAGAAACGGTCAGGCCGGGGACAGCGCGGCGGGAGCCATCGGGATAGAGGGCGTAGACAAGGCCGTAAATGGAGGAGGGGGGAGGGGGTGAGACGGCAACGATAACTGCGTCAGAGTCGTTGGGGTTAATTGTTTCCGTGCCGCAAGTTATGCCAAAACGATAAACCGTGCCTTGAGTAACGAGGGGTGCGGTTAAGGAGACACGGCCGTTTTCGGGGCCGCTACTGATAGAGTTGCCGTTCCAGCCGATAAAAGGAATATTGGAGCCGGAGGAAACGGCGGAGGCGGCGGTACAAGAGGAAGGTAAGTTGGCGCCGGTCCAGGAAACAGCAAGTGATTCGCCGCTCGCAACATTAGTCGGAATAGCGGAGAAAGAAGAAATAGAAGGAACACCCAAAACATTTACCCCCTGGCAGATGGTTGAACCGTAATTACCGGCGGCGTCCCTAACTTCCAAAAGGACGCGTTTTTGTCCGGAGTAACGAAAGATGTAGCGGACTTCGGTGCGGCGAGCGGCGGCATTGGTGTTGGCCGTGACGGTTCGGTCTATGGTTTCGTTGGCATCGCCGCCAGCGAGACGGAAGGTGACGGGTAAAACATGCGTGTCAAATTGTCCGGCTACCTCTTCACCGAGAACAAACATGGTTTCGCTGCCAACCGCAACGGTGGCGAAGGGATTGAGACAGGTGATGTTGAGCTGGGCGGCGGAGGCGGAGGGGGAAGAAGTTAAAAGACCGCCGGTTAAGGCAAAGGCACCGAGTAGGGAGAGGAAAATTATTTTTTTCATGAGGGGATAAGAGTTTATTTACTTGTTTTTATTATACCACTCCCCTACCGAGAAGATGTTGTGGATAAATAAAAAAGGGGCAGTTGTAAAACTGCTCCGTAAACACATTTATAACATACTGATTAAACGCTTTGCTTCTCCTTCGGCATTGGCTATGTACGATTTAAGGCTTTGCTGTCGCTCCAGCTTCCCGTCGGAAAGAATATAGGCGTCGGTAGCGTTGAATTTTTCAAGGAAGTGGCGATCGTGTGATACGAGTATAATCGTGCCTTCGTAATGCGCGACTGCTTCCTCAAGAGCATCAAGCGCTTCAAGATCAAGATGGTTTGTCGGTTCGTCCAAGAGAAGTACATTTGCCGAAAGCGCAGTGAATAGAGCGAAAAGAAGCCTGGCTCTCCCGCCTGGCGAAAGCGCGGCAATCTCTTTGTTAATTTCCTCGGCTTTGAAGCCAAACTTAACGGAAAGCGCGTAGGCGTCCTGGACCGTAATACCGGCTCGTTTGGTGAGAAAATCTTTAATGCTTTCTTGGCGCGGCAGATTATCATGTTCCTGTGTGAGATTACCGACAACAAGAGCGTTTCCGACAGTAATCTCGCCCTCAAACGGCTGAAGTTCACCGCTGACGGTTTTGAGAAGCGTGGATTTACCGGAGCCATTGAGTCCGAGAATTACAATGCGAGAGCTGTAAGGAATAGCAACAGAGACAGGACCGACTTTGAATTCGTTATCGGGGTAACCGACCATGACGTCCGCGAGAATTATGTTCCGTGAACCTTCGGGTTTCGCGGGCTTAAGATGAATGCGGAATATATCACGCTCAATCGGCTTATCCACAATTTCCATCTGCTCAACGCGTTTCTCAATAGCTTTGGCTTGTTTGCCAGATTTACCAGCCCGATCACGCTTGAAACCACGATGAAATTTGTCGTTGTCAGTGCCTACATAGCGCGAACCTTTGATAGCTTTGGATTTTTTCTCTCTAGCTTGTTCCGTGAGCCGTTTGATTTCTTCTTGCTGTGCTTCGTGTTCCGCCCACTGCCGTAATCGCTCCTTTTCTTTTCTTACCAGATAATCGGAATATCTGCCGCTCGTGATATTGAGCGCTCGGGTGTGCCAGTCGATTTCAAAAATTTTTCGTACCACCCGGTCAAGAAATAGACGATCGTGTGAAACAATAATGCAGGCGGTGTCGCTACGCATAAGAAAATCCTCCAGCCAGATAAGCGCCGGCAAGTCAAGATTATTAGTCGGCTCATCAAGAAGCAGAACGTCAGGATCGGACAACAGCACGCCCGCCATAAATATTTTGCTTTTCTGGCCGGAAGAGAGTGAATTAATAGACCGAGCACTTGAAATATCACGCAAGCCGAAACCGGTAAGCGTTATGTCTACGCGATGATCAAAGGTATAGCCGTTTCTGTACTCGTATTCGGCAAGCACTTCCGGTGAATGCTCAAGGCGTTTTTCGAGCGCGCCGATGCCGGATACACGACGCAGATAAGCATAAATAGTCTCATCGGAAACAAGGCTCGTGTCTTGTGGCATATAGCCGATAACTAATCCTTTTTGAACCGTGACAGTTCCGCCGTCCGGTTCGACAATCCCTGCGAGAATTTTCAGGAGAGTTGTTTTGCCGGTGCCATTGTAACCGATTAAGCCAATTTTCTGGCCTTTCTCTAAAGAGAAAGAAACGTCCTCAAGAACGGTGATGGTACCGTACGTCTTATGAATATGTTCAGCTTTGAGTTTCATGATTGATTCCTCCTTATTTTATCCCGGATTTCTTATCCAGGAAACGTTGTTAAAGTACCGTTTCCTGATATCCGAGATATCAGGAGTTATTTATTTGTAACAAATTTTAACATACCTGTCAATCATCGCGCATTATTTTAATAAAAAGAAAAACCCCGCGTTATGAAGAACGAGGGGAATTGAATTACGGACTTTCGCCGTTTGCTAGTTTGTAATACTCGGCGAGTCTATTTGTTGCGCAATCGCAATTTGTAATATCCCTAATAAAGCAGGTGAGTTTCCTGAGTAGCGATACAGTTGTTTCCATATTGCGTCGAAATATAGCAAGCACTTTTTCCATAGATTCCGGCTGCATTGAGATTACACTGGGAACGCCGACGTCATAATCAGTCACGGAAGCAATAGCACCATAACAGAGACCCAGTTCGCGCGCGAAGTAGCATTCAGGATATTGTGTCATATTCACAACATCTCCACCCCAAAGCGTGAACATTTTACTCTCGGCGATTGTTGAAAATCTTGGACCTTGTATGACGATCACAGTACCGGTAGATTGATAATGCGCTTTTATATTTTTAAGTTCGCGAGTAACGATTTCTCGTATGTGCTCGCAATATGGTTGTGCTATTGGTAAGTGGATCAGTTCTCGGTCAACTTCGTAAGTATCATCACGACCCCAGGTGAAATTAATGAATTGATCGGGAATCACAAATGTGCCGGGTTCAATTTCTTTTCGAAGACTGCCTACTACGCACGTCCCGATTACATGACGTACGCCGAGTGATTTCAGTGCCGCGAGATTGGCCTTGTACGGAATCTTGTGCGGCGGGATCGTATGCTCCTTGCCGTGTCTCGGCAGAAAGGCGATATGCCCGCCGCAAAGTTCGCCAACACTGATCGGTCCAGACGGTTTCCCATAAGGAGTTTCCATCTCAATGTTCTCAAAAACCGTTAGCCCTGGAAGCGCGCAGAGACCCGATCCGCCTATAACTCCAATGAGTAATTTCTCCTTGGCGGAGGGCGTCTGCTTGTTCACTTGGTAGGAGAATCCAGATGAGCTCATACATTACCTCCTTTGTAAAAATGGCGTTATTTACATCTCGCGCGGTAGCATTGCCATAAAGTTCTAAAGAACTCCACGCACAACCGCCGCCATCAAGCACATCGTTCAAATCGTCTGTTAAGATTGAGTCGTTTAGAAGCAGCAGACGGTTTCTCCACTTTTTTACCACTTCTGTTTGTCCGATCCTGAATGTGTCTGGTAATTTTCTGATGTGTCCTTGGTCAATACGAAGAAATGGGCAATTGCTTACTTGGCCATCAGCTTGAATAACAAGTTGATTGCCATAGCAGGTGCAGTCAACCGAGAACGGCAGGCCATTACGTAGAGCAGTGAGTTTTTTCTCAAGCTGATACTCGTAAAGGTGCCCGTCCTTAGTCATATTTTTAAGCCCTTGTATAACGCCCTGTGCTGCTACCCGGCAGTAGTTTTCTATACTATCGCCCCCAAGTTCCTGAATAAGAGCTTTACCCTTTAGAAGATTGAAACCGAATTGAATAATGCCAAGTTTTTGTAAGAAGTCAGGGTATTCCTCCAGCTGATGCACATTTGTCGGAGTAATAGTCACAGAAGCGACAACACGCACACCATTATTAACAAGCTGTTTAATGGCGAATTCAATGCTAGTGAAAGTAGAATTACCACCACTTGAAATGCGAATACGGTCGTTATGTTCTCGTGGACCATCTACGCCTATTGCAACTGTTACTTTGTAATAGGCAAATAATTTTGATAATTGCTTGTCTATCAGAGAACCGTTGGTGCAAAGCATAAGTTCAAGCTTTTGAGGAAGCTGACCTGTACTTTGTTTGTCGGCCACATATGGTAACAACTTTTCCAACACTTTTCTATTTAACAGAGGTTCTCCTCCATAGAAAATTAAGAAATACGGATCGTTGTCATGTGGATATTCCTCGGTGTGCTTTTGCCAAAGTGTGATGCTAGCAATAGCGTCTTCAAACGACAATAATATCTCGCCATAATGTTTAGCAAGAGCAGGAATTGGACAGTAACCGCAAGTAAAGTTACAACCCTGGGCCATCATGAGATATAAAATAGTCGGGCGATTGAGTTGTTGTAAGGCTTGTCTTCTCACCACTTTGAGTATTTGATGATCAATACCCGAGTTGCTAATTAGTAACTTGCGAATTAAAAGTTCTGGTACAATATCATGTTTTGGTTGTGCTCCCGCGGTTATACTGGAAATAATATTACGCCAATCCTTCTTTGGAAGATAGATGGGTTCTGGCCGCAACTGATGAATAAGAGCGACTAGTCCATCTTTCTCAAAAACGCGTAGGAAACGAGACGGAAATAGTCGCTTCGCATCAGTGTTTTCCATTGTCTTATCCTTTCTAACATTACCGGTTCTAAAAAGAAGGCCCCTGCATTTCTAATGGAGAGCAGGGGCTTGACATGCCAGTTTCATTAAAGTGTTCGGTTACACTTCCAATTTTACTTTAGTGAGCGCTTCTCGCCATTGCTTCTTGGTGAGTGTGATTTTTCCGCCATTGTCATCGGTGATGATGATCGTGTCGGAGTCGTGATAAATCTCCACGGTTGGACAGCAACCCTGGACGCCGCAAAGCTGAACGCGAGTAACGTTTGTTTTTGAATTATTAATCATAATTCTCACCTCCTTTCCATATTGAGTTGTAAAAGATTTAACTGGTGTTAAGTATAGTTATTATAAGGCGAGATTGTCAAGCGGAGGCGGAGGGGGAAGAAACGAAAAGACCGCCAGCTAAGGCGAAGGCACCAAGGAGGGAGAGGAAAATTATCTTTTTAGTAAACACTAAAATTAATGACGAATTACAAAATGATTAATGACTAATAAATTATAACTCTTCGACAAACTCAGAGAATAAAAATTATGAGGATTCTAATTTGACGAGGCGGTGTTCGTGGTTGGCCAGCTGGTCGTCGTGGCGTTTATATTGGGCGAAGCCAAGTTTACTTTCCTTTTCCAAATTGGATAATTGGCTATAGATATTTTCCAGATCGCCTGACATTTTATGCTTAAAGTCCTTAATTTCGTGTTTAACTCCGGAGATTTCCGAATCTATTTTATATAATATCTTTTCCTCCACATTATCTATTTTATTTAAAAACTTTTTCTCAAGGTTTACAAAATCGCTCTTAATGGCAAGGGCTAACCTATCCAAAGTCATTTTGGGATTCTTGGCTGGCATTGTTTTTATTATACCACTCCTCTGCTTTGGAATGGGTGTGGAAAAGTGGGAAGAAAGGGAAAAAGGATTATTATTTTGGCAATTTTAAGAAGAGGGGGCGGTACATATCGTCTTGAATGCTAATGCGCAGCTCCTGACGGCGAATTTTGTCGCAAAATTTGACGGGCGCTTTGGTGATAATCGCCAAGGGCTGTTGTTCGTTGCCTTCACCCATAACAAGTACCGCGGCCGCGGCCAGGCCATCAGCAACATCGGTGCGAGAAAATTTAAATTTTCTACCGAAGATATCAGAAGCGCCACGATAGTCCTTGATGCCGCGGAAGCCGGCATAGCCGAGAGCGACTCCAGTAACACCGGCGCGAAGCGGCATAGTGCGGCTGTCGGTAATCAAAACACCGAGATGTTTAACGCCATATTTCTGCTTCAGCTTCCGGCGCAGAAAGCGAGCGGTTTGAAAACTATCTTTAGGCAAGAGGATGAGCCGGCCGTTGGCGTTGGACTCGTCAATGCCGGCGGAAGCCATGACCAGACCGTCTTTAACGGTGAGCCAAACGTATTTAGTCGGCATGGCAAAATCGCTTTCGGCGCGAATGAGTTTTTCTTTGGCTTTGGCGCTCTTGGCGACAGCCGTTCTTTTTTCCGACAAGGAAACAATTTTTGAGGTAACAACAACCACCGACCGCTCGGGAAGTTTTTTAAGATAGCGGATGAGGAAAGAAAAAAGATTTTCGCCTTCCTGAAAGATACGGGTTTTAATCGTTTTAATAATCACAAATGCTTATTTGTTAATTTTATAATGAAGCAGAAGGGTTCCGGCGCGATTAAGGCGTTTCGCGGAAAGCAAACGAAGCTGTGTTGTCCGAGTGCCGCCGATGAACATTTCTTTTCCGCGACCGAAGATGAGAGGTTCAATGGTAATATAAATTTCATGAAGAAGGTTATTTTCCAACATGACGCGATACACCGCTCCTCCGCCAAGAACGGCAACGGTTTTATACAGCCGAAAAAGTTCCGCGAGATTGGCATGAGCAGGATTAACAAAGGAAACCGTTCCCCGGCGACGTATTTTTCCCACGCGACTGGAAAGAACGAAGGTATGACGGCGGCGCAAGCGCGAAGCGGCGGCTTGATAGGTATAGCGACCAACAACAACGGCGTCAAATTGAGCAAGTGAATTTTGAAAAAGATATTGGTCTTCTTTACTGGTCCAGTCCGGTAATGTTTTTTTAGTGAGAGAGATTCGCCCGTCGGCGCTGGCGGCAACAAAAGCAACGAAGCGGGTTTTAGGCGAGAAGGCGCGTTTTGGCTTTAGGCGATTAGACATAGTGTAGCCCTTAGATTTTACTTTGTTTCACTTAGGGAATAAATAAGGTAGCCCTTCGACTCGCGGACTCGCTCAGGGGATAAAAATAATGACTTGCTCCCGCCATAGGCGGGCAGGCAGAGGATAAAAATATCACGCTTATATAGTAGGGTATAAAAAACGCCGAGACAAATTATGCCTCGGCGCGGTGAGATTATTTCTCCATACTTTTGAGAACTTGGAGATACAAGTCTTCCACGATTTTTTCCTGCGCCCGTCCGGTTTGAGCGTAATGATCCAGTCCCGGCGCGGCGTTAACTTCCAGAATCCAGAACGCGTCCGGCTTTTCGGCAATGTCGCCGGCAATTATGAGGTCAACACCGCAGAGACGCAGGCCCATATCTTTAGTAACCTTAATGGCAAGCCGTTTAAATGCCGGATGCGCCGTAGCTGTAACATCAACCGCTTCTCCTCCAGTGGATAGGTTGGCGTTGTCCAAGAGGTAAATGTGTTCGCTCTTAGCCGGAACAGATTGTAAATCCAGCCCTTGACGCTTGAGTTTGGTTGCAATTCTCCAATCATCCAGTTTGATTTTGGTATCGCGGCTGGAGGCAGTGAAACGGCGCTGTTTTTTCAGCAAGAGATGCTCGATGGTTAAAACACCGTCTCCAACCACATTAAGCGGTATTCGCTCATAGGCGGAAATTATCTTATTATCAAGGACGACCAAGCGGTAGTCTTTGCCCGCTACCGGCCGTTGAACGAGGGCTATCCGATCTCGCTTAAAAACCGCGCGTATCGCCCGGTAAAACTCATGCTTGGTATGGACTAAGGCAACAGCGGCGCCTTGGCTGCCGCTGTTTGGTTTGACAATAACCGGAAATCCAAGTTTCTCCGCGTAACGGTACGCGTCATCAATGTTACGGCGAGGCGAACCAATCGCTTTTGCCCACTCGTTTGAATAGAATGTTTTACTCCCGGGCACGATCGGATATCCCATCTTTTTCATAAAAAAGTTGGCGTAATCCTTATCTTTGGCGATTTCCGAGGCGCCAAGAGGATTTAGGTCTAAACTGGAATACCGGAAATATCGTTTTCGTCCGCTTTTATAGACGATCTGGCCGACAATTTTCCATTCGGGTTCTGTAATGACGGCGGCGCCGATACGGGGGGCAATTTTTCGCAAAATTTTTCCGAGTAAGGGCGCGATAGTTTTCTTTAACATGATTGTCTCCTTTTTGATTGTCAAAAGATAATTTTTAACTAATTATATAATACATTAATTTTTGCTTTGGCGCAAGTAGGTGTGTAGGAGGGGGTTGAATAATAAAAAGTGAAAGGTGTATACTGAGAGTGGAAGATTTTCCTTGGAGAGTTGGTTTCTCCTTTGGGGAAGATCGCTAGCGGCGGCTTTACCTCCATGTGGGGCCGCCGCGTTTTTTTTATTTATAAGAGATGAGGACGTTAGTTATTTTGGGGAATTGGAGGAGGGTGGATTCAATTTGGGAGCGGAGGGCGGAGAGGCGGCAGGAGGAGAGTCCGGAAAAATCGCCGGAGAGGGAAACGGAGGCGACGCTGTCTTTAATATCAAAAGAATTGAGGCGCGTTCCGTCGGGAAAGTTGGATTGGTAGCCGGCGGCGCGCTCGGCGGCGGTCAGTTTGTTTTGAATAAGATACTCCAAGGCGACGCGGGGGCGGGAGTCGCTTTTGGGCAGATAGCGTGCCAAGGGGAAAACGGCGGCACAATCCCCTACCGATAAGGCGCGGCTGAAATAAATGTCGGCGGGAACGGAGTCGTAGGCGCTGATTAAAACCAGAGCTGGGGGGCCCTGAATCGCTTCTCTATTAAATGACCAAGCAGTAAGGCCGCCGGCCAAAACCATGAGGACGAAAATAGAAAGAAGGAGGAAGTGGTTGGTTAGTTTGCCCATAAGAAAGATGAAATTTATAGGAGTTTTTTAAACTCTTCGTCGGTTAAACCGGCGTCTCTGATGATGCTTTTAAGGGTATAAGGGTTAAGACGGGTAGCGCGAGGTATGATAATTTTTCTGGCGCCGTCAGTCATACCGAGATGTTTTCTACCGAATGTTTTGGCGATCCAAAAACCGGCTTTTTGAAAGGCCGAGACGGCTCGCTTCGCGGAAATATCGGTAAAAAGCATCAGCCTTAAGTTAAGGCGAGGCAACTTCAACTTCTTTCACTTCTGTTCCTTTAAGTTCTTCTCTTGATATGGCGATGTACGCCAAAATCGCGTCTTGAATGTTTTTCAACGCTTCTTTTTTTGTTTTTCCCTGACTATGACAGCCCGGGAGCGCGGGCACGCTAATGTCATACCCATATCTGCTTTTATGAATGATAGTTATGTATTTCATTGTTTTATAATACTTTCTTCTGGATTCCAAATCAAGTTTGGAATGATAAAAAGGGGAGAGGGAAGTTACGAGCGGAGGCGGCGGAGGATGTCGTCTTCCACTTCGGGGCGGGGGCGGCCGAAGCGGGAGGAGACATATTCGGAGAGGGCGGCGGCGCGTTCGGGATTGCTCTGGTCGGAGGGGAAAGTGATGATGTTGAAAGGAGTGGAGGGCTCACCGTTGATAAGTAATTTCACGTAGGCGCGGTAGTTTTCCAAGTTGATGAGGTCGTCCTCGGAGAAGACGGGCGCGAACTGTTTGAGAAGGGTTTCGGCGTCAGAGGCGCCGATGCGGAAAGAGATGATGGAGCCGACGTTACCAAAGACGGCGTTACGAATCTGGTCGGTCAGTTGGGCAATGAACTGGTGCGCCATCACCAGATTGAGGCGGTATTTGCGCGCCTCGGAGAGAATGGTGGCGATGGAGTCGGTGGTGAAGTTTTGAAACTCGTCAATATAGAGGTTGAAGTCAACGCGCTTCTCCTGCGGCAGATCGGCGCGGGAGAGGGCGGCTAAAAGCAGGCGGGAGGTGATGACCATACCAAGTAATCCGGCGTTGATGTCGCCGATGCGTCCCTTGGCAAGATTGACGAGTAAAATTTTATGATTGTCCATAACATCACGAAAACGGAAACTGCTTTTGAGCTGGCCGATGATGGGGCGGAGATAGTCGTTGGCGATGAAGTTGTTAAACTTGGAGGTGATGTAAGGAGTCATATTGGCGAGCGACGCTTCGCCGCCGGCTTTGGTCGCTTCCTTTTCCCAGAAATCAATAACGGAAGGGTTGTGGATGCGGGAAAGTTTTTGGGCGCGCCAGTCGGCGTCGGTGAAGACGCGCGGAACTTCCACAAGAGAGGCGGGTTCATTGACAGCGTCTTCCATCAGGAGAAGGAGGGCGTTACGCATGTACTGTTCAAACATGGGACCCATAGTCTCCGGCGGGAAGAGGCGGTTGAAGATGCTCTGCATTTCGTTGACGACGAAAGTTTTTTCTTCGGGGCGGGAGGGGTCAACGTCCAACATATTAAGTCCGAGCGGGCGATGAAGGTTGCCGGGGTTCATGATAATCACATCGTCTCGCCGCTCGTCGGGAATGAGGCCGGCGATGGTTTCCACCAGGTCGCCGTGGGGGTCAATGATGGCCGCGCCTAAGCCGCGACGGATGTCGCTCAAAACCATATTGGTCATTAGGGTGGATTTGCCGGTGCCGGTCTGGCCGATGAGATAGGTGTGGCGGCGGCGGTCGTCGTCGGAAATCATGACGGGGTGGCGCTCACCGCGAAAACTGGTTTCGCCGATAAGGACGCCGGCGGCGGGCAGACGTTCGGGCGGGGCGGCTTCACGGGCTTTGAGCCAAGCGACACGCGGAATGCCGGCGGTGGTGGTGGGAAAGTGAAAGATGCTGGCGAGTTCTTCGGAGTTTAAAAGAATGGATTCTTTTTTATTAAAAAGGCGGAAGGAGGCGTTGTAGGTGAAGGAGTTGAGGTTGCGGGGGCGGGAGACGTCCAGACGGTTGCGGTTGGGGGACTCCAGCTGGGAGAAGCCGGCCACGACACCGTCTAAGATGGAGCCGGCTTGGAGCTGGCTGGGAGCGGAAGCGACGACGCGGACGTTGACTTCAAAAAGGGGTCTGCTTAATTTGGACTCCAGAGCGTGGATGAGTTCGGTGTCGGCGGGGGGTGGGGGGGAAGGATTTTTTTCGTCGGAAGCTGGGGTTGGGTTGGGAGTGACGGCTTTCAGAAAGTCGCCGGCGGTGATGACAGGGCGGCGGATGAGGTCGGCGGTTTTACCGCCTTTGCGGGCGGCGTCAATTTTGGAGTAGACGGATTTAGAGGCCTGTTTGCCGGCGGGGCGGGCGATGATTTGAATAAGGGCGCCTTCGCCGATTTCATTGATTTTGGAAAGGCCGGAGAGAACGGGCGCGAATGTGTCGTCGCCAACTTCCTGAAAAGTGCGGATAGGAAGGGCGTCGGAGTAGCGGAGGCGAAGGGAAGCGGCGGCCACGGCGCCCTTGGGATTAAAAATATTATACTCACTGACTTCTTTTATTTCCGCTTCCGGCCAGAGGGCGTGAATTTGGCGGATGGCGGGAGAGGCCAGTTCGCGGGCGATGGCGACAAAGAAGTGGATCTCCTCACCGATGTGAGGAACGGCGGCTTCCAGGGTAAAGGCGTGCTTGAAGGAGCCAAGAAGGGCGTAGAGCTGGGTGCTTTCGTTGATTTCGTCTTTGAAGGAGGCGGCGGGTTGATGCGCGGCGGGGCGGCGGCGGGGCAGGCGGATGGAAAGAAGGGTTTGGCGGAGGGAGTCAAGGAGGAGGCGGCGGCGGAGAATGGGAAGATAAGCGGCTAGGCCGAGCGCGGCGGCGGCGGCAATGATAATGAGAGAAATAATAACGATGGTTATCATGAATTATGACTGTGGATAATATATTGACTTTAGGAGAGTGGGCAATTATAATGCAGTTAATCACTACGAGAAAGACCCTTATAGGGCTAGTCCCTATCGGGGGCTTTTTCTTTTTGGTTTGAGTTAATTAGTTTTAGTTTTTGATCCTTGATATATGATAGTTTTACTCCGGTTCGCTTTAGGAGAATAGAACATTTTTCTTCGTTGCTAGGAGATAAAACAACTGATATTTTATCTCTCTCTTTAAGAAAATTAACTAACCCGGAATAATCTCCATCACTTGAAATTATAACTGCTTTATTAAATTTGTTTTCATAAGCGTCTACCGTTGCTTGCAGTACCAGATCAGCGTCACAGTTTTCTTTTGGTTTCCCATCACCGCCATATACCACTTTCTTAAAAATTAAAGTAAATCCGGATTCTTGTAGATACTTATAAAGTTCTTTGTTTTTAGGTATAAGTCCAATAAAAAGATAAGCTTTTTCTACTCCATATTTTTCTGAAAGCCATACTCTAAACTTTTTATAATCTAAACTCCACCCTAAGCTTTTTATTCCCTTATGTAAATTTGCTCCATCAATGTAGGCAAAATTATTTTCTCTTAAGGACATGGGGGCGCGATTAGGGGGTTAGGAGGTTTGGTCTTTGATGATGCCTTTTTTGACGAGTTCGGGATAGAGTTTATCAACGATGGCGTCGTGGAGGGCGTCTAACATAAAAGGGCCGGCGGCGGAGGCGGCGGAGATGGCTTTAGCAATGCCATCGTGTTCGGCAAGCGAGATGAAGCGTTCCACGGCGGTTTTGACGTCGACGGGGGCGTTGACCAGATAGTCGGGAAGATTTTTTTCTGCCGACGAGGCGGGTGGGGTGGTTTCGCCAGTGGACGGACTGGAAGTATTGGGTGCGGTTGGATAAGCGGAGCGGACAGCTTCGCGGACGGTTTCGCGCGGTGTTTCGGCGGCGTTTAGGTTCTGCCTTTCTATTTCTTGAGCGACGCGATTAATGTCTTCTTCTTTAAAATTGGTGTTTTCCATAAGGGTATTTTAACACCACCACAAAGGAATTACCAACCCTTATTTCTTTTTATATATTTTATCGCGCCGATCAATGTAAGAGACAGTAATTTTATAATCCGGCCAATCAACTTTATAAATAACGCGCCAGTCGCCTACTCTTAACTTATAAAAATCTCTAAATTCAGCCGTTAGAACTGAAGGGAAGATAGTATCAAAATTTTCTAAAAGCCAATTCAGTTTGCCGATAATTCTGCGCTGGATGGCTCGGTCAAGCTTAAATAAATCACTTTTTGCTTCCGAGGAAAATTCCAGCGACCAGCGCTTCATAAAGAATTAGCGATAATTTTTTTTGATCTCGGAAAAGGGAATTGTTTTTTGCTTTGAAACCGCCGCTTGACGCAGACGTTTCTTAGCTTTTTTGTTTAACTCTAAACCGAAGTCGGGGTCGTTCAATATTTCTTGAATCGCCCGAACAATAAAACTCTTAATTTGCGGAGTTAATTTTTTATAAACAGTAATTGTAGCCATATGTATATAATATCATTATTAATAAATAGAATCAATTTAGCCGGAGGGTAAGATAATAAGATAAAAAAACCGGCCTTTTTTGGTCGGAATCAATGTCGGAGTACACAAAATGACAGAGTTAAAAGACGGCGATGGAGGAGGCGAGGAAGACGCCGTTTTCGTGCTTAGCAATGTCGTCGTCGGAAGTAATAGCGACTCTATCCCCTACCTTAATGTCTTTGACGGAAAGCTTGAGGCGAGGAAAGGAGTTGTCGGCGGCGGGCTCGCCGTAGCGGAAGATGAAAGTATTGTCGCCGATGACGGCCATCAGTTCGCCTAAGCCGCCGGCAGATTTCGGCTGGGAAGTTTCAATAACCAAAACGGTATCATAGACCTCTTTGACGAGGCCGCTGACAGTGTAGATTTGACCGGCGATGACGTCGGGAACACCAAGCTCACTGCCACCGTTAAAAGGCCAGATATCGTTGACATAAAGATAATAACCGCCGCTTAAGACGATGAGGGCGACCAGAATGAGAATAAAATCCTTGCGTTCCATATGTTAGTTTAATTATACAACAGAACGGCGAGCGGACTCTGTGGATAAACTGGGGGAGCTGGGTGACTGGATTACTGGGTAACTAGGGAATTGGGTGACTGGGGAGGGAGTTAGCGGCAGGAGTTGGTTCCGGTTAGGGGAAGGTAATCAACTCTATTACTATTAAGAATTATATTATTGCCAATGCGTTTTCTTTCCTCCCATAACGCAAGACATGTGGCTCGTGCTTCCTCTTCAGTATCAATAAAACTAAGACTAGCTGATAATTCTTCTATTATGCATTTATTAATTATATCTTCCCTTTCATCTTGCCATCGAGTGCTCCAGGTAGGCACAGACCATAACCCGCTTAGTGGATTTTGTTGGATAATTACCGGCCGATCGGGAAAATTTGGGTCAAAGGTGTTAAGACTGGTATCAGAATTACAGGAATAAGCAAACATCTGGTGAGCCCCACTTTGTGTAATAATGCCAATCGTAGAGATATGGTTATTAATAAGGTCATCTAAGGTATCAAAATGCTGATCGTAAAGAGTTTGACGAACTCCAGTTGTTGATAAAACGGGAGGAATAAATGTGGAGTCTATATTGAGATTTCTTATTTCTGACCTAGTGATGGTGCTGCTTATTCCAATTTGATTAGTAATGGAATTTGGGTTAGAGGTAGATGTAGTATACTCACAAACGTCAGGAACATTATCCATAACCTGTTCCCAAGCAACTTGATTAGGGTTAGATAATAATGTTTCTTGTAATGGAAGCCGGTTAAGTTCAGCACCTACTTGAGCGTTGAACCATTGTTGAAAATTACCACAAGATACTTCAAAGCATTGGTTGGTAATGCGATTGGGAAGTTCGGATAATCTCTCCGTGCAGTCGCCACTGGTGTAGCGGGCGTTGCTAAAAAAATAGGCAACTAGGTTACTGATACCAGTACAGGCACCGCCTATATATTGCGTGTCTTGTGCAAATCTTATATATCCAATCGGGACTGGAGAACTAAACACTTCTATAGGAGATAAATAATAGCCACAAGCATCCCAAGCTTGAGGCCCAGAACAAGAAACTCCGTTTACTGATAAAGGATATTGTATTCCCCCTAAACATATTTCTTCTGTTGCTAATTTCCCTTGTTCATTAATCCGGTAGACGCTAGTTAAATTACAAGACTCACCACTGGCGTTTAATGTATCAGTAGTTGAGATTATCGCATTGAGATCCGTATTTTTAACCGTAGGAGCATCTGTTTGATGGTTAAATTGAGGATATATTTCTTTAGCATCTTCGCAGGCCTGGCCATAAAGTTGTTTTAGATTATTAACTTCATTTTGATCAAGTTCGCCAGCGGCATTACGACAGCGTTGAATGGAGAGATGAAAACTATTTAAGTCTGTTTCGGAAGTAGGGCGAGGAGTGGAGGAAGAGAGGCCGGAGGAATCAATAAAACCATCGGAGAAGAGGCGGAGGCGGGCGGCGGCTATTTGGCTTTCGGTTTCGGCAAGGGCGGCAGTGGCGGCGCGTTTAATAGCGGTTTTGCAGTCCCCTTTCGGCAGATAATAGTAGACGTCTTCGTAGGTGCCGCCGG
>ERZ1292629.931-Hain-H43-01um-R1-931-length-31128-cov-15_pt1 | contig 31128 bp, 37 predicted proteins | sample MGYA00564399_ERZ1292629 | MGnify/ENA primary metagenome ERZ1292629 (study PRJEB36523, sample SAMEA6512636) | groundwater metagenome | collected 2019-01-08 | study: AquaDiva: Metagenomics assemblies of 32 groundwater samples
AGCTATAAGAAGCAAACGCCAGCGTATGTAGCGCCAAAGAACGATATAAGTCAAAGAAATTGGAGTTTAACCTAATATGGATAGCCTGCCAACCGTGGAGCAAGCAAATCTTGAGCAGTACATGAGTGTGATTCGGGAGTTTGATCCTGAGCTTTATCTCATAAAAATAGCTCTTCACGAAACTGGACTCAATCCGTTAATCGTTCCAAGAATAATCCGGGCGCTAAGTAATATCGCGGTTGGTTCAGGATACGGAGAATTACAAATAAAAATGGTGTCAAGAGTGGTAACACAAATCAAAAGCGGTGAGAGCGATATAGTGAGTGAACAAGCGATAGTTGACAGGTAGAAAAAAAAGTGATAGTGTGCGCGTGAAGTAGGTCTAAGGCGAAAAGTCCGTGACCGATCATATTGCAAAGCTAAGCTTTGCCGTATGCTCGGTCTTTTTTGTGGTTATATGCCAGATCAACCCCTCGCAGGAACAGATCAAGAAATAAAGACATTTTGGGAAGTCAAGAAACACTACGATCTTGCAAAGCAAGACCTCGATGTTCGTATCCGTGATTTCGATAAAAAAGACATTCTCTTCCGTTCCCACATCGAAGAGTCTAAGTGGCCGTATAAGGCGATGGTATTTGATCCCCGTGTGTTCACTGCCCTCTACGAGAAAAGTGCGAGAATACTCGCTAATAAGCCTAGAGGCCGCATGATTCCGCGTGAGGGTGGTGATGTTTTGAAAGCTAAGATTAACAACGAAATTCTATCCTTCCAGTGGGATGACAATGAGAGGGTAGACGGAATGAGCATGATAACCAAATGGGCGCAGATGGACTTATCAGCAAGAAAGTATGGCGCAGCATTTGGGCTTGCAAAATGGCGTTGGGAGCGACAGGTAGTAAGAATGAGTAACGAAGAAAATCCTGAAGAATCAAAAGGAAAAGCAAAGATATTCTATGATGGCCCGAACTTTACGCCTCTAAATAATAGGGATTGTCTTCCAAACCCCTCGTATCCAACGATAAAGAATTGGTTTCAACATCGGGAGTATGTAACGGTTCAAGAACTTATGGATGTTAACGATTCAGCGAAGTCTAAGCCTGTTTATAAGAATCTTGACGCATTGCGGACATTCCTCAAACAAGAAGCCCAGAAAGGCGGAGATACACGCGCCACCAATTACACGCCTAAAAACTTGGCGATGAAGGGTCTATCCGACTTCCTGGGTCAAGATGAAGTTTACAAGGTGTTAGAAGTTGTAACAGAGTACCGACCCGACAGATGGATTACCTTCTCTCCGAAGCATGGCGTAGTAATTAGAGACATTCCAAATCCCTACGATCACGGTCAAATCCCCGTTGTGGCACTTCGCTATTACCCGATTGATGATGACATTTACGGCTTAAGTGAAATAGAGCCAATTGAGAAGCTACAACGGGCTATAAATGCGCTGGTATGTCAGTATCTTGATGCAATAAACATGAGTCTTTATGCTCCGTTAAAGATACGATCAGTCGGTGGTGCAGTGCAGATGCACACGCTTCAATTCGGGCCAGGCGCAAAATGGTTAATGACTGATCCATCCTCTGATGTAATTACCCACGATCAAAACATAGGTGGGGTGACGGAGTTTGGTTCAACCTACCGTTTTCTTGTGGGCGCCATGCAAGAAGCTTTAGGAGAAACAAGTCAAGGTGTGTCAGGGCTTGATCCTGGATCAGGGAAGAAAACTGCCACAGAGATTAAAGACACAGCATTATCTCGAAGCGCACGGGATAATTTCAACCAGATATTCCTCGGTGAAGCACTGAAGAAGCAAATGATGTTTTGGCACAAGATGAACCAGCAATTCTTCTTTAGCGATCCGAACGAAAAAGATAAAATTATTCAAATAGTCGGCAAAGACGCAATCAAATACTTCCAACAAGCAGGGCTTGATGGGATGGGATTAGATGATGAGTCAACAGAAATGCTTGCTCAAAATGAGCTTGTTCCTCCTGAAGAGAAAGTAAACATTATGGCAAGCGATCTTGAAACGCCTCTCTATCCCGTAGAAACCGGAATGGGCATGGTGCCGAAGATGGAAATGGATGACTCGGGACAAGTAGCAAAACTTCATGTAGAACCTAACGATCTTTCAGGAAACTATGATTATATTCCCGATGTAGCTTCAATGGAGGTTGCATATAACCAGGAGGAAATTAAGGCAAAAACTGAAGCGCTTTCTCTTTTAAGCGGTACTGATCCGGCTACGGGACAGCCAACAGGTATAAACGCCATGCTCGCTCAAGAAGGCATAAAAGTAAAAATTAAAGACCTTCTCATAGATCATCTTGAGGATATTGGGTTTAAGAACGCAGATCAGTATTTTGAGTCAGTTCAACAGATGGGAGGTGCATATGGACAACAAGTTATCCCCGGAGGAGCAGGTGGCCCTCAAGCAGTCGGAGCAGGTATGGCGAATGGTCAACAGCAAGGGATGGGAGCAGGTGTTCAAGCCGTTCCTAATGGCCAAGCTCCAGGAGTCGTTCCCGGACCCGGCCAAGTTTACGCATGAGGAGGAATTTATTTATGCAGCGAAAGTTACATCGGTTTTTAAGAAAGTTATTGCGGAGATTCTTTCGTGGGTGGAAGCGCAAGTAGAACAAGCCAAATACTTACGAAAGAAAGAATCGGGGGAAATTAAGAACCCCTTCGAGATTGGAAGTGAGTAATATGGCAAAATGTTTAGTTATTAAATCAAGTGAAGGATGGAAAGAAGGAGATCATGTAGAGGCTTTCGGAGATAGGCTCAAAGAGCTTGTTGATGTTGGCGTTGTGGTCGTGGAGGTTGCTGATGTAAAAGAGGTAGAAAAATTAGAAGTAGCTGAAGTCAAAGAAGAAGTTGTCGCGCCCGTTGAAAAAAAGCGAGGCCGACCATCTAAGGGGGTGAAATAATTATGGGCGTTAGAGTGAAGTCATTAACAAATCCATTAAGTGGTGGCGTACTAACCCAAACTGAGGTTGTGGATTCAACTATCGAACAAAGGGAAGCAACAGTAGACGGATACACGTTTCATTTTGGTCCAAACGAAACCAAGAACTTTCTTGATGAGGGAGTCGGAGCAGCGGTTGCTGCATTTGGGGATGATGGGATAGTGGAGGATATTGTTCCTTTCGATAATCCAAGGTTTTAAGGAGGATATTATGCCTAAAGTAGGAAGTGTATCGTTTTCATATACAAAATCCGGTGTGGCGGCAGCTAAAAAGCTGGCTAAATCTACCGGAATGATGATGAAAATGAAAAAGATGCCGAAGGTAAAGATTCCAAAGGTAAAAAGTTTTCTTCCTAAAAAGAAGAAACGATGATATGGAAGACAAGACGGAACTCGATCCGCTCCCAAAAAGCGAAGGTGAGTTTTGGAAGGAAGCGCAGACCGAACGGATAAAGCTGGGGCCAAGTGTAACGTGTGAGCGTCGAGAGCATGAGTTTGTTCGATATGGGCGAGACGCAAAGTGTAGAAAGTGTCCTACGGGATACATATTATCGGGGCAAGAAGAGGTGAAAGGCGGGCACATTTACTTAAAAGGACAGTTTTTGATTTGACGGGGACTACTCTTTGAAGAGTATCTAACGGGGAGTATTCCCCGCCAGCTCAAAAAAGCTGTACTCGTTATGCTCACGATACGGGCAAAAGGAAGGAGGTCGTATGGTAGACGACCAACAGGCAAAACCTCAATCAACCGAGGAGCCGGTGAAGGAAACACCGGAATCGCCAATGCCTAGCGAAGAACAAAAAACGCCGGAACCCACGGAGGTAAAACCAACCGAGGAGAAGGAAGGACTGCCGGAGGATGCAAAGGAGCGAACCCGTCAAGAGTTCGAGAAAATGCGTGAGAAATTACGCGAAGAACGAACTCGAAGGGAATACCTTGAAACGGTATTTAACTCCATGCAACCCAAAAAGGCGGAGCCTGAGATAAAGCCGATCTACGATCCAAACACTGGACTTCTTGACGAGAATGCTCTGACAGATATCCAGCGTAGGACGTTAGCGGCGGAGGATAGGGCAAAGCGCGCCGAAGAGGCAGTCCAATCTTACGAACGGAACCAGGAGAATAAGGAAACGTATGCAGCGTATCCTGAACTTAACCCTGAGGACGATAGGTACAACAAGACGCTTCACAATTTAACGCGAAGCATTGCGTTGGACTCTATGGTCAACCCCAACGACTATAGCGGGAAGCAGCTTTCTTTCAAGGAAGCGGCTCAAATCGCTAAAAAGACAATGGGGACTTCCGTAGATCAGATTAAAAAAGAAGCGGCGAAAGAAGCTATTGAACAGTTAACGCCGAAAGAACAGGCGTCGCTTGAAGCGACTGGCTCGACAACACGACGACAACAAGCATCAGGCTCTATTGAGGAGCTACGTAGGAGAACCCAAAAGGGTGATCTTACGGCAACGATTGAACGTCTAAAGCGAGCGGGGTCTTCAGGCTAACTTGCGCATCGTGCGCTCTTTGCCAAGGACAAATCCCGCGCGGTTAGGAGGTTAGATTTATTATGGCTTTTGGATTACAGACTTATCAAGATAACGCAATTCGTGAGGATTTACTCGACATTATTGCCGATGTATCTCCCGATGAAAATCCTTTGTCAACGATGCTCAAAACTGGTTCTGCCAGTCAGAGAACACATCAATGGCTTGAGGACTACATTGCACGACCTACTTCGAATACTGGTGCAGTCGAGGGTGCAGCAGCGACATACGCTGATCTTACGCAACCTTCCCGCCGGACAAACGTAACCCAGATCATTACTCAGACGTTCCGCGTCACGGGTACTGAGTCTGATGTTAACGTTGCTGGAATGGGAGATGCCTTCGAATACCAGAAAGCAAAGGCTTTGAAACAGTGGAAAAACAATCAAGAGTACGCTCTTGTTCGTTCCGCTCTTTCATCCGGTGCTTCTGGATCAGGGCAGACGATGATCGGTATTGAGGCGGTTGTGACTTCTCACTATACCGCGAGAAATTCAGGTACTTCCCTTTCGGAAACTGAGTTCAACTCAATGGTATATGACGTTGCCAATGACGTAGGACAGGATGATGTGTTTGACATGGTTTTGACGACGCTTCAGCTTCGACAGAAGATTTCTACCTTCACGGCAGGATCGACCAAGAACGTTGACGCATCTGATAAACGTCTTACACGTCCCGTTGCAGTATATGAGTCAGACTTCGGTGTTCATAAAATCTTTGGACACAAAGATGTCTACAGCTCAAATGCAACTCCTGGACCTAAAGTGATTGGTCTACGTGAAGACAAGTGGAGAATCGCATATCTCAGAAAACCAAAGTATGTTGAGCTAGCTCTCGATGGTGACCGCAAAAACGGTATGATCGTCGGTGAAATGACGCTTGAATACTTGGCAGAAAGAGCAAATGCTCTCCGCTCGGGTTACGCACAGACTGGCTAATAACAGTTAATTGAGGGAGGGGCGGGGGTTCTTTCTCCGCCCCGATCTTTATGAACTACATATACGATCAATTCGGTAGAAAGATATATACAAAAGACATTCAAGCCGTAGAACGGCTGATTGCCCTTAAAAAGAAAAGCGGGTCAAGTCCGTGGCCTGTGATAGAGGAGTGTATAAAGATTTGGGAGGATAAGAAGCCGAAAGAATGGAAGTCGTTTCTTATTGAAGTTGACAGAGTGCGAGGGAGTAGGGCAAATAAGTTTGCGGCAAGCGATCCCAAAAAAGACAGAGTACACAACGGAATTATCCGTTATATTTTAGATATCCCCGAATTTGTTATGTTCCTCATGCGAAAAGTTTATTCTGTAGATGAATTACCCATGACAAAGCAATTCCTGTATGAGTTTGCTAGTAGGTTTCCAAGATTACGCGTGGCAGAAAAACTATGAATAAGCTTGCGCTCGCAATGATTGTTAAAGGCGAAGGGAACGAACCGGAACGCCTAAGGCGGTGTCTTACCTCCGTTGCCCCCCATGTAGATGGGGTGTTTATAACGCTTACGGGTGATCTAGCTTCAATTAAAAATGTAGAAGTGGTGTGTAAGGAGTTTAAGGTGAACATATCGTATAACCGTTGTCTTTGGGAAGCGGACAAGAAGGCTGTTGAGTGGTGTAAGGAATTTTTTGGGTATGAGCCACACATGAAGGCTGGAGATAAGCTATTTCTTTTCGATGATGCAAGAAATTTTAACTTCGCTCAAGTCCCCGATGAATATGAATGGGTATTGTGGATGGATTGTGATGACACGTTAGTTGGTGGGGAAAACCTGTGGAAATTAAAAGAAATAGGAAGACAAGCCAACATAGACGCATTCTTCCTTAACTACATCTATCAGGCCGAGTTTGACGAAAAAGGCAACGTGAAACAAGTAATTATCGAACATTTGCGTGAGCGAATTGTGAGACCCAAACTTTACAAGTGGATAATGCCTATCCACGAAACGCTTATCGAGCAAAAGCCAACGAATAAGACAGATAATCGTGATTGCTATATTCTTCATCACGCAAGCATGGAGGATAGGATGGCTTCGCTCACGCGCAACCTCAAAAACCTTGAGCTTGCGATTTATAAGACTGAAGGGAAAGACCCACGCCAGATTTATTATTTAGCAAAAGCGTATTTTGATATAGGGATGCAGGGAAAGAAAGAATACTTTGATAAAGCAATGCCACTTATCAATGTTTATCTTTATGGAGAACATAAATCAGGATGGCCGGAGGAGCGTTCTCAAGCGGATCAATACCTATCAGAGATTTATAGGATAAAGAAAGAGTATAACAATTCAGTAAAAGCGGCGATGAACGCGCTTATCGAAGCCCCAGAAGACGCTAATATATTTCTCAATGCGGCATCAGCATACATGGAAAAAGGGGATTGGGAAAGAAGTTTATTTTGGGCAAAGCTATCCACCAAGATAGAAGAAAAACAGTCAACGCTCGTCAGAAACCCTCTCGATCAGAAGGTGAGATTGCTCCAGATTGTGTATAACTGTTCTCTTAATTTGGGCCATATAGATGAGGCATGGGCTTCCATGCAAAAGATCATGGAATTAGTACCCGAAGATAAAGGAATGCAAGGTGCGTGGCAGTTTATCAATCAGCTTCGTACACAACGTGATGTAACGAAGCAGGTTGTTCAGCTTGCGGATTACTTAAAAGCAACAGGAGAACAGAGGAAAATAAAAGCACTCCTTCATGCGGTGCCTGCGATAGCAGAAAATACTCCTTTTATAATCAATTTAGCGCAACAGAACAACCCACCGAAGATATGGGGAGATGATGAGGTAGCGATATTTTGTGGCCCTGGGTTTACTACGTGGTCGCCAAAGAAAATGGATAACCCCGGTGGGTCATTCGTAGGCGGGAGTGAGGAAGCAGTTATTTGTCTAAGTCGTGAATTAGCCAAATTAGGCTGGAAGATAACCGTTTATGCTGATCCGGCAGAAGATGAGGGCATCCATGATGGAGTAACGTGGCTTCCTTACTACAAGATAAATAGGTTTGACCACTTCAACATTATCGTAGCATGGCGACAGCCTGGATTTGTGGATAATAATTTTAAAGCAAAGCGCGTCTATACATGGCTTCATGACATACAAAATCCCCTCGATTGGACACCTGAACGCATACAAAAGACGACAAAAGCCATTTTTCTCTCAAAGTGGCATAGAGAGAACGTAAAAGCGCTACTGGAAGAAAAAGTAATGATTAGTTCAAACGGAATATGAGAAATCTAAAAAGAGTTATTTATACATCCTCGTATGATCGTGGGCTTGAGCATCTTTTAAAGATGTGGCCTGATGTGAAAAAGGCCGTTCCTAAGGCTGAATTACACATTTTTTACGGCTGGCAACTCTTTGATAAGTTCTACTCTGGAAACCCCTCAAGCATGGCATGGAAGGCGAAGATGGTGGAGATGATGACACAAGAGGGGATAACCGATCATGGGCGGATTCCCCAGAAGGATTTAGTCAAAGAATACGAAGTAAGCGGAATCTGGGCATACAGTACTCACTTCGGAGAGATAAATTGCATTTCCGCAATTAAAGCCCAAGCCTACGGATGTGAACCCGTAGTAGTTAATTACGCAGCCCTTCGGGAGACTGTCCAATATGGTCGTCGGATCGAGGGAGACATATACGATAAGGAAACGCAGGAGGAGTTCAAAAAACAACTAATCCTAGCCCTAGCCGAGCCTATACCAGAGGAAAAACGGCTCGAAATGCAAAAGTGGGCACTTGATACCTATGCGTGGGAAAAGATAGCTAAGCAATGGTCAGATGAGTTTAGAAAGGAGGTAACATGACCGATTGGAAATGTCCATTCTGCGGTTCAAGCGAAATACGGGTAATGAGAAAAAGTACAACGGGTCAACCGTATGTCGAATTAGGAAGAAGCGGAGAATACGAACCGATATACGACTGGTGTTGTTTGTCTCAAAAGAGAAACGCCGAGTATGCGCAATCACGTTATAAGCCAGGAGAAGAACCGAGTCCTGATGAAATATCGAAATTATGACCGCAAAAGAAGTATACGATTTAGGAATGAAGAAGCTTCAAGCATTTAATGTTGGGGCGCTTTTACCTGCTCTCCGAATGGCGAATGATGGGGCGAGGCAAGATGTGCTTAATACGAATGGTTGCGCCAATTATCAGTGGATTATAGGTGTTATTGAAGAATTAAAGCCAAAGTTAGTAGTAGAGCTTGGTGGAGCGATGGGAGTATGGGACTTGTGTGTACTTCACACACTCCCACAAGGGTCAGCGCTTTATTCAATAACGCTTGCGGAACACGGATTAGAGTTTAGTTACATTGCGGATAACTATTTGAACTTTTTTCCTATTATTGGAGACGACCTAGATATAAGTGTGTGGCCCTCTACTCTTGCGCTTGGAGATACGGACTTATGGTATTTCGATTCCCTTCATACTGAGGATCAGCTTCGAAAAGAGCTTGACCTTTATTCACCGTTTTTTAAGAAGGGGACAATTATTCTTTTTGACGATATACATCTCAACGAAGGAATGGATAAAGTTTGGAGAGACATACAAGATGGAAAATATGGAAAGATGGATTGTTTTGACGGTTCCGATCCTCTTCATTGGTCAGGTTACGGTATATGTATAACATAAATAAATTGGTTTTTCAGTATTTTACGCAAGACAAAGTTATTCTTCCTGATTGGTTTGAACGAAGGGTGGATAACGAGAGTAGTGCTATTCTCTATTCTCTTATTAGGGAAACAAAACCGAAAAGCGTACTGGAGATTGGAACGTGGAATGGAGGAACGACAACGCTTATTCTAAGTGCGCTTCAGAAAAATGGGGGAAAGTTTACGTTTGTTGCCTCTGAACTGTTAGATGATAAAAGACAAATAACAAAAGATAACGCGGAAAGAGTGTGTGGTTTATCGCCTGTTTTGATTGGTGATATTACAAGAAATCTAGATAAAGTACCCAAGACCCTTGACTTCCTTTTTGTAGATACGAGTCACGATCTTGATACAACGAAATGGATTATTGAGAACATTTGGCCGCGAGTAGTAAGAGGTGGGATTTTTGCTATGCACGATTGGCCAGTACGGGAAGTAAATGGTGAGATACGAAGCAAGGAAATGGACGGTATTGGTAATTGCTGGCCGGAAACAAACTACTTAATTGATTTGATTAAAGAGGGGAAGTTTCCTTTTGAGCCGATTTACTGGACATACAGAGGACAGGGATCGCCAGAGGCGGGTTTTTGGATAAAACCATGAGTATAGCACTTCCGTCATATTCACAGTCTCAGACAGACGGTGTTGAGATCGGGAGGTATACGTCTATTGCGGCAGGGGTTAGTTTTGCCAACATAGACAATCATCCATGTATTGAATATCCAAAGGCGGTATCAACATACCCGTTTAAGGAAATGCTGAAGGTGGATTATCCGGCGACGAGCAATAAGGGCCAAATTAAGATAGGTAACGATGTATGGATAGGAGTAAGCGCGTATATTCTTAACGGAGTAACAATTGGAGATGGGGCAATCGTGGCAGCGTATTCGATAGTAACGAAGAACGTGCCACCGTTTGCGTTAGTAGCTGGTAATCCGGCAAAAGTAAAGAAATACCGATTTACCAAAGAGATTCGGGAAAAGTTACTTAAAATTAAATGGTGGGAATGGGATGTAGAGACGGTAAAAGAACGGATTGGAGATTTTTTAGATGTATATACGTTTGTAAAAAAATATGAATAGAGCAGTATTTACCGAAGTCAGGAAGGATATTTATTTAGAGACGTGGCTTAAGTATTATAGCCGTTTCTTTGATGATATTTATCTGGTTAACACTAATCCCGTTGAACCCGATCCGTATATCGAGAAAGCGGCCACTAAGTATACGTTTGTCGTGATAAACGAGTATCCCAATCTAGAGTGGAATATGGAGATAAGCAGAAATCAGATAAAAGATTTTCAAAGAAAGTTATTAGCAAAATATGAATGGGTGTTGTTTGCTCACGTAGATGAGTTTGTTGTCCCCGACCCAAACAAGTATGGGGGACTAGATGACTATATAAATCGATGCAAGAAGGACTATGTGTTTTGTAACGGATACGACATTCTCCAGATGTATCAAGAGAAAGACGGAGAGCCCGATGAATCCCCGTTAGATTTAACAAAGCCCATACTGAAACAACGAAAGTATTGGCTTTCAACAAAAAGCTACTGTAAACCTCTTCTTTCGAGAGTGCCTCTTAATTGGGTGCGGGGTTTTCACAGAATAGATGAAGTAGAAGATGGGCAACTGGAAGAACTAAAAGATCAAGATTTATACCTGTGTCATCTCAAGTGTGCCGATTACAACATTTTCGGGGAAAGGCAAAAAACAGGGAAAGGAATAGGAACTGAAAAAGGATATGACTGGTTTTACAAAGAACACGACAAGAGAGAGTTAATACCAGAAAGGATGAAGGTGTTTTAATATGAAAATACTCATAACAGGTGGTAGCGGGTTTATCGGTAGTCATGTTATTGAAAATCTTTTAAGCAAGGGATGTGAAGTAACTGTTTTCGATCATCATGGTAAATTGTACGATCATGTAGAAACTTTCCTGGGCGATATTCGTGATGTTACGTCTGTAAACGAGGCCGTCTCACACCACGATGCGGTTATACACCTTGCTGGCATACTAGGCACTGCTGAAACGGTGAATAATCCCCTTCCTTCAATAGAAACGAATATTATCGGAAGTTTGAATGTATTACAGGCGTGTAGACAGTTTGGGAAAAAAGCAGTGGATATAACAGTGGGTAATCACTGGATGCTCAATAGTTATTCGATTACTAAATCTGCGGTTGAGAAGTTTACGCTCATGTTCAATAAGGAATACAACACAAGGATTACGATTGTGAGGGGTCTCAATGTCTATGGCCCACGGCAAAAGGTAAAGCCAGTAAGAAAAATAGCCCCTAGTCTTATCATGTCTGCTCTTCGAGACGAGGATTTGCTTATAAACGGGGACGGTGAACAAATTGCGGATATGATTTATGTAAAAGACATAGCAGAGATTCTTGTCAGGGCGCTTCTTATGGATCATGGAGTATACGACAGGATATTTGAAGCGGGAACGGGACGACGAGAGACTGTAAACACAATAGCAAAAGAGATAATCCGTCAGGTTGGTAAAGGGAGAATAAAGTATGTTCCCATGCGTCAAGGTGAGGAAATGCGGGCCGTTGTTTTGGGAGACCCTAAAACATTAAAACCATTGAATTTCGATACGTTTACGTCCTTGGAAGATGGGTTGAAGCCTACGATAGAGTGGTATAGAGAGAACGAACTATGATTGCTTTTGTATGGTACTGGAACCGAGCAAGTGAAATTATGCCCTTTTGGAGGGATGGGCTTCGTGCGGCAATTGAGGAAATAGGAAAAAATCGTCATGTTGGATGGTATTTGGATGAACAAGTACCACCAGAGGGACACTATGACGCAATTCTTTTCTGGGGAGACAGTGAGTGCCCGTTTTTCAATCAGCTTGACCGATATGCAAAAGAGAAAAAAGGACTCTTTCTTTCTACCATGCCGACGAATTTTGACAATCTTAGGAAGCTCGATGTGGTGTACTGCGAAAGCCAGCCAGTTTATGAAGCAGTGCGAGCGGGAGGAATACACGCAGTTAAGGCGTTTGGCACCGATACGTCATTTTTTACTCCTGCTCCCGATACGGTGGAAAGGGATATAGAGTATTTTTATCCTGCAACCTTTAGTCCGTGGAAACGCCAGTCGTCTATTGCACATTTAGGGTCAAAACTCCTATGTGTGGGCACAGTGCAACCTGATGGCGAGGGAGAATTGAAGGCGTGTAAAAATAATGGGGTGCATATAGAGATAGGTTATTTTCCTGTAGAGAAGATACGGGATTATTATAGAAGAGCGAAGAACGTGCCGATTCCAGCAATTCATGGTTCCGAGCGAACATGTCTTGAGGCAATGGCGATGAATATCTTACCAGATGTAAATCGTGAAAATGCAAAGACTTATTCGTATATTGAGGAATTTCAGAAGTCTGGACACCTCTTTCCGAGAGATTTTGTAGTGGCAAACTATAGTCATGTTATTTATGCAAAGAATATTTTGAAAGGATTAGTATGATCGACGTTATCATGCCTGTTTTTATTCAAAATGAAGAGACGCTTGAATTAACAACAAATGCTATCTACTCATTGGGCAAATGTAATCTCACTGTTATAGATAATGATTCCTCTATGGGGGGTGGGTACTTACGGGCCTTAGCAACAACGTATATCCGTAACAACCAAAACTTAGGGTACGCCAAAGCCGTAAATCAGGGACTCAAGTTATCCCAAGGGGAACTTGTGGCAATAGCGAATAACGATATACGGGTAAGCCCGAATTGGCAGGAAGTAACAGAAGCAATAATGAAAGATATACATATTGCTACGTTGCATTTTCGCATGACTACCTACGACGTACCGTTTGAGTATGGTAAGAATACGGTGACAACAGGCAAAGAGCGGTGGTGTACGGGGTCTTTTTTTGTGATGCGAAATTATTGGCTATTTGACGAGAATTTTTTGAATACTTATGACGATTGGGATTTGAGCATGAGAATACGGAAAGAAGGACACCAGACGTGCTATACAGACATGGCGTGTTACCAGCATCACCATAGCTTTACCCAGAAACAGATACCAGAACGTGAAGAAAACAATAACAAAAACAAGGAGTATTTCAAGGAGAAGTGGGGACGATATGCAGAGGACATATTCGCCGAGCAGTTTCCCGATCAAATGGCGGTTAATTATCCAGACGGATTTTGTCTATGAAGAATGAATTTTTATCAGTCGTAAAGTATATGGCCGAGCACGGGGAACTAATGAAGGCATATCTTTATCTCCGAAATGCTCCTGCATATTTTGATAATGACCCAGAACTTATTTCTTATATGGGTATTCTTGAGGCGCGATTAAGAGAACTGAAGCAAATGCAAGATAAAGGAACGGTATTTGGAAAATTCAATAGTGCTTTTCAAGACCCGAAAGATGTTAAAAGACTCGTGTGTTTTCAACTGTTTAAAAAAAGGGTGTTGGAATTAAAGCTAAAACGTCTTGTAGACGTAGGATGTTACACGGGATGGATAGGGAGAGAACTTTCAAAAGAGGGTGTTGCGGTGCATGGCATAGACGTGCAACCCGTAATTATTCAGCTTGCCGCGCTTTACGCTTCTGGAAGCTTGGCGACGTTTGAGTTTCTTCCCGTACAGCAGCTTGGAGCAGCATATACAAAGCAATTTGATGGAGCAATTCTTTTTGATGTGCTTGAACATACATTTGACCCTGAACTTGCTATTGATAGCGTCAATAGAGCAACGAAGGGATGGGTGTTTGTTAATCTTCCTCATCCGAAAGGCGAACAAGAGTCTGACCCCTACCCGATTGAGGAGCATGAACATCTTTATAGTTTTTCTGAAAGTGACGTAATGAGACTATTTCCAACTGCTACTAAGGAAATAGTACACAACGAAGGTGGAACAATTAACTGGTTTATTCAATATCAAACATGATTACTCAATGTAGAAGCTGCGGATCAGACAGATTAAATGACGTACTTTCTTTGGGAGAGCAATATCTTTCTGATTTTGTACCACCCGATTTTCCAAAGCCTCCGAAGCATCCTATTGATCTTGTTATTTGTAAAGATTGCGATCTCGTTCAGCTTCATCATAACGCGCCTACCAGCGAACTTTATTCCGAACGGTACGGGTACAGATCGGGTATTAACCAAACTATGCGGGATCATTTACAAGAGATAGTTGAACAATCAATTTTTCGTCAACCTCTTCAATATAACGATGTGGTTGTAGATATAGGAGCTAACGATGGGACGCTTCTTTCAAATTATAACGGAATGTATAGAGTGGCATTTGAGCCAATTCAGAAGTTTTGTGATGGAATGTATCGGGAAAAACGGGCAGAACTTATTATCAACGACTTTTTTAACGCGGAAAAGTTTATGCAGTATTGCGGCGACCAAGCCAAAATAATTACGGCAATTTCCATGTTTTATGACTTGGAGAATCCTAATAAATTTGTCGGAGATATAGTAAAAATCCTTCACCCTCAAGGACTGTTTGTGATTCAGCAGAATTATCTTGTTACAATGCTACAAAATTTAGCATACGACAATATCGTTCACGAACATTTAGAATATTACTCGCTTACGTCACTCGAAAAACTTCTGAATCGTCATGGCCTTGAGGTGATTGATGTTGAGGTTAATGACTTGAATGGGGGAAGCATCCGAACGTATATCCGGCACATGGATGCGCTAAAGAAGCTTCGTTTCATAGAGAGGAAAATGAAGTTGGACAGCCAATGGCCTTATCTAGTGTTTGCTATGCACGTAAAACACGTAAAGAAAGAATTAGTAGAGTTTATTAAAGGCGAAGTGAAAAAGGGGAAAACTATATATGTCCTAGGCGCATCTACGAGGGGAAACACATTGCTACAATACTGTGGATTGGACAATAAACTCATAACGGCAGCCGTGGAGCGAAACGAGGAGAAGTGGGGCAAGAAGATAGCGTCAGTTGATATACCGATAGTATCAGAGGAACAAGCAAGAAAAGATAAGCCGGACTATATGCTTGTTTTGCCTTGGTTTTTTGCCGATGAGATAAAAAAGAGAGAAGCGGAGTATGTGAAAAATGGAGGGGCTTTAGTATTTCCATTACCGAAGCTGGAGGTGTATCGTGGTTAAAATAAGCGTCATAACGCCAACAATTAGGGAAAAATCATTGGATATGGTTCATCGGTGTCTCCAAAGACAAGACTTTCAGGAATTTGAGTGGATTGTTGTATCGCCATATAATTATGATCAATGTGATATTTGGGTAGAGGAGCCATCGAAGAAAGAAGGAACCCACTACGGATTGAACGCCGCCTGGAACGCCGCAATAAAACAAGCATCGGGGGAACTCATGGTATCTGTGGTAGACCTCTTATGGTTTCCGCCGAATATACTTGATGACTTATGGGCGCATTATTGTCTCGACCCCTTTTCGTGTGTTGGTGGAATAGGCCATCAGTACGAGTATGAACATGAAGGGAAACCCGAAGGACTTGTTTGGAAAGACCCACGCATGAAAGATGAGCCTTTTCATCAGGTAACTCCTAACGAGTTTGAATTATGCGTTGCATCGCTCCCTCTTGAGGGGATAAAAGAAGTAGGAGGATTTGATGAGGAGTTTGACAAGTATGCAGCAATGAGTGAAAAAGAACTTTGTTTTAGAATGGAGATTCTTGGGTATACGTTTTGGCTGGATCAGACATTAGAGTATCGGGCGTTACAACACCCCAGGCTTACAACTAATTGGGATGAGCGATATTTTGCTGGAGTACCATATTTTCAGCAATGTATTAAAGATATCCACGAAGGGAAACGCTTTCGGCTTGACTACTTAGAAAAAAAAGAGTATATAAAAAGTAACGGAGTATCTGGAAAGGAACCCGCCACTTTATAGGTGTGCGGGTATTTTTTATGGACGCTACAGATACACAATCGCCGCAAAAGATAACGATAGAGGTTGTTACAAAAAATGCTCAAAATGAAGCGGAGGAACAACAAAAAAAGAGTGAGCCAAGATTAGACACAGGTATCGATTATAAGTATAACTTTGAATATCATAGGTTTTGTAATGATTTAGGTTTGGACTCACATAAGCGAGAGAACATGGCAAACGCTCAGAAGCTTGCGCTTATTTATGACTGGACAAAGGAGAATATAGAAAGTGACGATGGGGCAAGAATATCTCAATCGGTTCGGGATTTGATACGAACACTTGGCTTTCAGAACATACGAGGGGAACTTTTAGTAGATAGTCTTTTTAGATGGATACGGATGGATATGGAGGGGGAAAAATCGAGGATAAAGAATAAACAAAAAGAGCTATTAAATAAAGAGCTTGAAATAAAACAGGAGATTAAAAAGATTGAACCGAAAATAAGTGAGAAAGAGCTTGAAGAGAGAATAACAGAAGGAATGAAAGAGATGCAAAAACAAATAAAGCGTAAAGTAAAAAGTCGTGTCACTGCATCTATAAACAGAGGAATACGCGAGGCAATACTTAAAGCAGCAAACATATGAGTACAACACATTCAGGGAACATGATTCCAGAAATTACCTACGAAGAACATGACGGGCTTCTCAATGCTAAAAAGACATCACTGGTGTCTGCTGCGACCATCTATGCAGTCGTCAATACTGGTGCAGCCGGAATAACAAATTCTATTGTAACCGTAGCGGGAATGGCTGGTAACGTAACGCTCGACGCGGGATCACTTACAGGGATCAGGGGAAATATAACTCTTTCTGACCCTAAAGGATTTATAGGGCTTACTACAGTGACGGGAAACATTGGACTTCTTGGGAATGTAACATTGTCAGATAGTAAAGGATTTATTGGATTGACTACAGTAACGGGCAATGTAGGCATTCTTGGGAATGTAACACTTGATGCCGGGTCTCTAGTTGGGCTTCGAGGTAATGTTACTTTAGACGTAGGATCACTTGTGGGAGTTCGGGGGAATATAACGATAAACTCTGGAACAATTACAGCGGTCACAGATATTACCAACCCTATCGCGCTTAAGGGAAATGTAACCCTTGATTCTGGCTCCCTTGTTGGATTGCGGGGTAATGTAACAATAAATTCAGGAACCATCACGGCGGTTACTGACATAACTAATCCAGTTGCTCTTAAGGGAAATCTTACAATTGATAGTGGAAATATAAGCCTGAAGGGAAATGTAACTTTAGATGTAGGGTCTCTTTTGGGTATTCGAGGAAATCTTACGTTGTCAGACCCAAAAGCATTTATTGGACTCGTTACGAATGTTCCCGCCTACGGATCAAATGTAACGATATTTACTCAAGTCATTTCAGCAACAGGAAATACCACGGTTTTTGTAGCTCCAGCAAGCAATAGGTTTTTTATAAAGAATCTTCACGTATCTTCGCTTGGACGATCAGAATTAGAAATACGATCAGGAGCAACCACAATAATTCCCTTTACGTCTCTTTCAACAACATCTGGTTTCTTCGAGCACTACGGAGAATTGGGACTCCCAGGCCGCGCACAGGCAGATGGATTCGTAGTCAACCTCAACGGTGGGGCAACAATTTCGGTTATGGCAAGCGTCTACTTCCAAGCGTAATATGGCATTAAATGAAGTACAGGTATTAGTTGTTGCGGGTGGTGGAGGTGGTGGAAATGGAGCTGAAAGAAGCAGTGGCGGCGGCGGTGCGGGAGGGCATCAATATAATGCTGCTTATACTGTCCTTAATCAAGCATATACTGTAACCGTTGGTGGTGGTGGTGCAGGAGGAATTGGAAATCCCGCTGGTGCTCCAGGGGCCGGTGGAAATTCAGTTTTTGACACAATTACTTCAAACGGTGGAGGAAGCGGAAGAACTCAATCTTTTGGAGGAAGTACGGGAGGAGGGTCGGGCGGAGGGGGAGCACACGGACAAGCGGGGATTGCTGGAACGGCAGGACAGGGAAATACTGGAGGAACAGGGGATACAGGAGACCCATACAGTGGAGGCGGAGGAGGAGGAGCAAGTGCAGTAGGAGTAAATGCTACAGATGCAGGTGGAGGCGCAGGTGGAGCAGGAACTTCAAATAGCATTACGGGATCAGCGGTAACTCGTGCAGGTGGGGGTGGAGGAGGTTCGGAAAATGGAACTGGTGGGGCGGGTGGAGCAGGTGGAGGTGGTGCAGGTACAGCAACTGGTCATGGAGGAGCAGCTACAGCTAATACTGGTGGCGGAGGTGGCGGAGCAGGAGAAAACAATAATTTGAATAATGGTGGGGCAGGTGGATCGGGAGTAGTCATTATTAGTTATATCACTGCCGATTTTGGAGATTGTACCGGTGGAACAGAAACAACAAATGGAGCGAATACTGTTCACACATTTACTTCAAGTGGGACATTTACAGTTGTAGGAGCACAGATACCATCGGCAGGAGGTAACGACTGGCCAACACCTCAACGTGGTGGATTTTGGGGGCCGAGGTTCACTTGACAATTGTGGATTAGTTTGATACAACGTATTCAACAACGGCTAAAAGTCGAAGAGGCAATAGCTCGCATATAAACATGCGGGCTTTTTTTATGGCAATTTTTTATCGCAGACAGGGAGAGGTAGAAACATTAGCGGCTAAAACTAGCCTTACTTCTCCGTATCGTTCTGATCACCGTGTTACCGTTTATGGTGGACGAGGGGGAAAGTACGACGAACTTCAATACTTCCGTCAGCAAAATACGGATACAGCGGCGGTAAATGCGAAGTTATCGGATGCAATAACAAAGTTTGGCCCCGCCAACGGCGCAGCGGGAACGAGAGCAGATCAAATAGAGAGGGACTTTTATCAAAATGGTACTTTTCCGTAACGATGTCGTTTCGGTAGTTCGGGAGGAGGTGGATTTTTATGGCAAATCTTATCAATCTTAATGCAGAAACAAACGCAGATTTAATCGGTGATGATGCACAACCGGCCTTGAGACTTCAGGTTGTTGGTAGCACCGGCCCAGGACTTCGTTCCTATGGGTTGGTAAATACCTCAACCGCTTCTATTGATGTTTTGAATCTTACGGGTGCAATCGTTGAAACCAACAGCGCAACCGCAGGGGTCTTGGTGCGAAATGGAGCCGTAGGCAATATGTCTATCGGTATACTTCGTGTTCAAGGAAACTCGGTGGCCTCTGGCGCAGTGCTTGAGTTCACACAGAAAGGTTTTGCGTCTATTACCTCTGTGGTTCTTACCACAGTTGCTAATACGGACTACGCAATTCGTGTACAAGTAGGGCTTGAAACTCGCTGGATTCCTTTATTTAAGGATGCAGCAATTATCGGCACAGCAGCATTTACATAATGTCTGTTCATCTTGCCCTTCTCGGAGGGCAAGAGTGAGGAGATAGTATGGCAAAAGTAACAACGGATGAAATTCAAAGCAGAGTAGCGGCAATAGTGGATCAAAATGAATCCACATCGGCCATATCAAGTACCGACTATAGCCTTCGGCTCAAGTACATGAATATGGCGCTTTTGGAGTGGGCGGAAACGTATGACTGGCAATGTCTCTACAACGAGTTCAATTCACTTGTATCAACGTCAGCGGCTAATGCGTCTATAGCCCTTCCAACTGATTTTAGGAAACTCGCATCTTATCCAAAAATTACATGGACAGGCACAACGACTGATGAGTTTCCTGAAGTAAGACCGCAGGAGGACGGAAAGTACATTGATACAGACAAAAGGGTATGGGTACTCGGCAATCCGCAGGATGGGTACACGCTTCGGGTTTTAGGAGTAACTCTCATAAGCGGAGCGTCAGTAAAAACTCCTTATTATATGTCCGTTCAGTCTTTGGCTTCTCCGGCAAACATAGCGGAGATACCCAATCCTGATTTTCTCGTAAAGAGGGCGGTTGCCTACCTTTGGGAGTCGCGGGAAGACCCACGATTTATCGAGGCAAAAGCAGAGGCGGAAAAAATATTAAGAAACATGATTGAATATGAAAATGTTTTTAGCGAAGCGGCAGAACATTCACGGGTATTTACCGTTGATGAGAGTAAATATAACTATCGTTGGGGTAGAGATTAAGAGTTTGTCCTGTTAGTTAGGGACAATTTTAACTAAATATATGCCAATTTTTGGGGGAACGAAATCATCATACAAACCGCAAAGACCCGTAGAGTTTGTATGGGATACGTTTAAAGGGGGGCTAAATACTCTTTTAAGAGAAAATGAGGTGGCAAAAGATGAGGTAGTACAAGCGGAAAACATTGTTTTGAAGGGAAAAGGTATCCCGACAAAGCGATGGGGAACCGCACTCTACCACCAGGCAGGAAACGTAACAGGGCAGGCAAGAGGACTAAAGGGGTATTACACATCAAACGGGACAGTAGAGTTGCTTGGGTTAACAGATGATGGGTATTTAACCATCAAAAGTGGCGCAAGCTATAGCACATTAACAGGAGCAAGTTGGGCGTCAGGAAATAACGCCTATATGACTCAACTCAATGACAGCGTCTATATCGTCAACGGGCAAAGAGAGTTAGTACGATATTCGCTTCCGACGCTTGTGGGATTTCCAACAATAGGACTTCCCGCAGTAACAGGGGCAACAAATTTGTCGAATGCATCAGGTTCAACGGTGAAGGGGTATAGGGTATCGGCAGTATCAAGTGTGGGGGAAACAGTTGCATCGTCAACATTTGAACTACGAAGCCAACCCATAAGTCTAGGTGGAAATGCGGGAGGAACAATACGGCTTTTCATTACTCCTCCTTCTACGGCATCAGGGATATTACAAGGAATGAACGTCTATGGGAGGGACAGTGGTAATGAAAGGTTTGTCGGTTTCCTTCCAGGAAATGCGACGGTTTTCAATGATGATGGGAGCGCAATACCAAGTGAGTTTACTTATTCACCGACGGCAGATTCAACGGGAGGGCCGCTCGCAAAGTACATTATACGGTTTCAGGACAGGCTTGTATTTGCAGGGCTTTCAGGAGAACCGTCAAAAGTTCTTATTTCTGGGAGAGTTCCCAATCACGAAAAGTTTGACCTTTCGTTTGGAGGGAATTATATAGAAATTGAACCGGACGCGGGAGATGACATCATACAACTTGTAGGATTTTCAGATAGGATCGTAGTTTTTAAGGAGCGTTCTATCTGGCAGATTACACTTTCGTCAGAGCAGATAGGAAATTTCTTTATCACTACACCTAATCTGAAATTGATTACACAATCTCATGGATGTATCGCGCCAAGGTCGGTAGTTCCGGTGGAAAATGATGTATTTTTTCTTACAAGACAAGGAGTAAACACCTTGGGATATGAGTCGGGATTTGCGTTTGATACATTAAGAAGCAATGAGCTTTCCGTGAAAATACGGCCATTTTTTAAGAATTTGACAATTACACAAAAGCAAAATGCGGTAGCGGTGTACTTTGATAAGAAATATATCATTGCATTTCCGGGCTTAGATAAAACAATGGTATTTGATAGAGAAAGACTGGCATGGGTTGGACCGTGGACGCTGGATGCAAGTGTTTATGAAGTATTTTATGACTCGGATAACAATGAACATTTACTATACGGACATGATGATTTGGTGAACGTGGACGAGTATTCGGAGAATTTTACTGATGATAAAGGATCAGCCATCAGTACGATTCTTCGTACTCGTCAAGAAGATTTTGGAGATTGGTCTCTTTTCAAGACGATACGAAATATTTTTACACAATTTAAGAACATTACAGGAAGTGTAAGTGTCGATATTCGACTAGAACAAAGAAATGGGTCGGTAGTAAGTGCTAAAAGCGCAACGATTACGCCGAGTACCGGAAACAGTGGGTGGGGTGCAGATGTTTGGGGAACACAGCTTTGGGGATCAAGTAATAGCGCAGGAGGTGGTGCAGACGCACAACAAGTAATTAGGTGGTTTAACTTGAATAAGGCGGCGAGAACCATGCAAATGACATTCACAACAACGAGCTTAGGAGATAATTTTGAATTATTAGGAGTTCGGGGTGACGCCAAACCCATCGGGTCTGGCTTTAGACCGAGTAGCTGGAGGGCTTAATTATGGCAAATACTTTATGGGTGGCTCCCACAGCCAATTTTGTTTCTACAACATTAAATGGCGCTATCACAAGTAGCGCTGGAACGATAACGCTAACAAGTACGTCGGGGATGCAGGCTCCGGGGTACGTCGTGATAGATAGAACGGACTCCGCAGGTACGGCCACACCAAATGCGCGGGAGGTCGTTTCTTTTACAGGCATATCAGGAAACGATTTAACGGGATGCACTCGTCCGGCAGACGGTTCAACGGCACGATCTCACGGAGACGGGGCAGTTGTGGAAACTGTACCTACTGTCGGCATGTGGAACTCGCTAGTAACAATCGTCAACGCGGGACTGGATGGGAGTGGATATCTAAAGGCTATTCCATCTCCTGTGTCTATATCACGACTGGAAGCGCCATTTGCAAGGATTCCAAGCGCGCTGGTGTCCGTTGCAACAATTTTGGGACATCTTACAGTGTCAGGAGCCTCTATCTCTGGTATTCCGCTTTCGCCTGTCTTTATCGGTCCAGGGGACTACTCCGGGCCAACGATAGCGATAGGGGGACTCGTAAGCGCTCCGAGGGCAACAACGCTTTCGTGGGTAGCGGCGTTTACGAGATATGTCGTTTCAACCGCGTCAGTGGCTTTTGATATTAAGCTACGCGGTGCATCTATATTTGCAAATGCAACAACGGCTCCCGCGATAGCGGCAGGAGGAACGTACGTCTCAACAAGCTCTATTGCAACAAGAAATATAAATCCGGCGGACTTGATACAAGCAGATGTGCTCTCGGTAGGCGCAAATGGATTTGTGAGACAAATTACTATTCAGGCAGGATAAATTATGGATATAACATTTCTTTTTAAGAAGTATGAAAAACTTATTGTTTCCCTTATGGATCATCAAGTTTTTAGGGATTACTTAGGTCATAAGACTATAAAAATTCCTCGTGGTGTATTGCCTATTCCCAATGGATATGTTTGTAAAATAAAAAAGAATGTATTCGAACTGAACGTAACAACGAGCAATATATATGAGGAAAAAATGAGAAAGGCATTGGAATCATTGGATTTGGTTTCTAGTTTTCTTTATGACATTAAAGAATCACAAAAGGTATTACTAGGGCAACTAGGCCTTATTTCTAGTAAAGAATATCTCCCGTTTCTTTTACGATTCCCGCGATTTGCTTCTTATACAGGTTCTCCACAAACAGGAGGTGGAGGAGGTAATGTAACGACGTGTAAAAATAATTATGCCAGTACCGCAGATTCAGATTGGACCGTTAATCGTAACGCAACAACAGGAACCGTTGAGGTTGGTTCTACAAATACGGTGTATCTCTCCGCATCGGGGACGACAAACAAATGGAGTCTTTTAATAAGAAATTATCATTCGTATGATTTAGCTGTTATGGGTACGGGAGCAACAGTTTCTGCAGGGCCAACCATAGGACTATATGTAACGGGGAAAACAGAAACACTAGGCTCACAAAGTTATAATATTTATGGCTCTACTGTAGCAAATGCTAACGACGTGGTTGCAGCTGATTATGATAATTTTACTACCACTGCTCAGGCGACAGCGCTCACGGGAGCGGGTATAACAACCAGCGCAGTAAACAACTGGACATTAAATGCAGCGGGAGTTACCACTTTAGAAGCAGCAGCAGGGAGTGCGGTGAAATTTAGCGTGATGCTTGTTTCAGACAATACCAACGCAGAACCGACCTGGGGAAGCGCACAGGTTGCACGTATAGGGTTTCACATGGCAGCAGATGCAACGCCGCCACTGTTGACAGCAACCTATACACCCGTTCCATCAATAGTAAGCAATACGTCTTATTCGTTCTTTTTATAAGGGAGGTGAAAAAATCCTTACGGTGAAGAAGTAAAACAAATGGTGGTATTACCAAGACAAAAGTGATTACCACCAAATAGGTTAAAACCAAAAAAGTAGAATAATATAAAAATTATCAAGCCAAAGATATAGCCAAGTTTTTTAGCAAAAGTCATATCTAAAGTTTGAATTATATCACGAAGGAGGTGAATATGGCATCATTACCACATGCAGGATCATGGTTCGGATTACCGGACTTTGGAATAACAGAAAAATTGGGAGGAGTTTTTGGCAAGCCAGTAACGGCGCAGGGTGGAAGCAATTTATGGGGACAACAAACCGGAAACGCCCAAGTTCAGGGTGTTTCTAGTCCACAACAATCAGTAGTCGTAGCTGGGGGATTGGGTGGAGACCCGAATCTTCAGCCGCAGACAAACGCACCGCGACCATCGGGTGGCGGAGGTGGTGGCGCAGGAGATAGTGAGTATCAACAGCTACTCAAAATGCAGCAGTCGGGAGGATTGAACCCAGATCAACAGGGTAGGTTCAATCAGCTTTACGAGCAATACAAGCAACCAGAACCAACGCAGCCAACCATAGATTACGACGCGCTCATCGCTCCGGCGTTGCAGGCACTAGACGAGGCAATAACTCCAGCTCAATCAGAGTATGGGGCAAATGTTGCAAGCGTAGAGGCGGGCAAATTAAAAGGAAAGGGACAGCTTCAAGCATCGCTCGGCGAGGCGCAAACGGCGGCGACAAGTCAAAAAGGACAGTTGGGTCGCCAGACGGAAAGCGCTATTGATGAAGCTCGTAGGCAGTTCTCTGAAATCCAACAGGGGCTTCAGTCTCGTTACGGGAGATCAGTAGGCACGGGTGGCTTTGCCTCAACATATCTCGGAGGACAAACACTTCGGAATATAAGCGGGCAACGGCAGGCGCTTACAACAGCCATGCAGACTATTGATGACCGTCTATCCCAGATTAAGAGTGTCACGGATATAGCGGTAAGCGACTTAGAGCAGCAAGCCGAAGCGCAGAAGCTACAGGCGAAAACTGCGCTGGATAACGCATTGAGCCAAATAAGAACGGCTAAAGGGCAGCTTTTAAGTCAGAAAGCACAGCTTGCGCAACAGGCTATGCAGTTCTATCAACAGCAAGTCCAGCAGGTGAACGCTAGCAATTCGTCGTTCAAGCAACAGCTTTTGCGGGATCAGATGGCGGCGGAACAGCAACTTGCTTCAGCCAAGCAAAGGGCGGGGAGTGAAATTCAGAAGCTCCAATCAGTAACCGTAGGGAACGCTGACACCGGATATTTTGGATCGGCGTTTAATCCGACAACCGGACAATACGGGCAGTCAACGCAGTTGGCTCCGGCAGCAGGGGGTGTTTTGACACCAGGTCAGTACGGAACATCTGATGAGGATAGGCTGAAAAAGTTGAATCAATTTTAGTCTATGGCAAAAAAAAGCGCCTACGATGAGGCCCGTGACCTATTCGGGAGAGTAGGCGCGGGGGCACAGGGCTTGTATAATCAAGCCCATTCTTTCGTGCAACAAAACCCAGCACCTATTAATGTCATAACCAATCCCATCCAGCAGAAGATACAACAGTTTGGACAGAATTATCCTCGTGCAACAAGCTTTCTAACTCAAAGAGTAGAACCACAAGTACAACGGGTTTCCTCGTTTCTACAACAGCCGTATAAGCCAGTAACACTGCCACAGGCACAAGTGCAAGCACCACCGAGCGCGCCATACGCAGCAACTATACCTGCGCGTGTAGGGGCGGGAACATATAACTATCTCGTAAAACCCATGGCGGAGGGTCTTATAAACGCTCCGGCTAATTATATCGGCGGCATAACACGAACAGGCTTAGATTTGGGACGAATTGGCAGGGGAGAACAAGTGCCAGTAAAACAAACACTTGCTGATGTTGCCTCTGTAGCCAAAGGGATAATGGATGTGGCTATATTTCCAGGCGCTATGGGAGTAGCAAAACAAGCAATAGGAAGTGTCGGTGCTAGGACTTTTGGATCGGTAGTAAAAGAAGGCGCAAAGACCGGCGCGGGGTTTGGCGGATTATACGGAGGCGCACAGGCGCTTATAGATAATAAAGACGTACAGAATACATTTAATTATCTTACGAACGTATTTACGGGAACCGCAGGTGGTGTTGTTGGTGGGGCGGCGATAGGCGGTGGAGTAGCAGGAGGAAGCTATGTAGCAGGAAAAGTAATAGGTACGGTCTATTCATTCTTTAGGAGTAAAGGGTTGTCAGATCAATCTGCAATGGCAAAAACAGTGCGATATGTTCGGGATGAATTTGGACAATTTGCAAAAGAAGCGAAAGGAAAAATCAAAGAAACGCCTTCAGAGTTAAAAAGAAGACTTGATGCTATCGTACTAAACGATATGTACGGAAACAGAACGACGATTGGGGAATGGTATAAGAAGAATGGACAGGCAGGATTTGCAGATTTTGGGGCAAAGATAGGGGGAATTAAAAACATCAAGCCTACTCTTCCAACCGAAGCTGTTTCAGGGGTAAAAACGGCTGGAACAGAGGGGGGAGCTAGGGGGGTAGCTACCGCCACCACGCCGCAAATAATGCGACGACCAGGAATGCCCCCCCAAGGTAACCGATTGCCTGAAGGAAATATATTAAATATCGGTCAGAAATTGAACGTATCTGAGGAAACAAAAGGCGTGTTACCAAAAGGTAAAGCCCAGCAAATATCCACGGGCTTAAAACAACCAATATCAACTTCACTAGAAGGTCGTAGTCCATCGAGCAAGATTATAACACAAGTAGTAAATCCAACTGATCCCTACTTTAACGTCAATAGGCTTAACGTAAAACCCGAAGTGAGGCAAGCGGTAAAGACAGCAGTAGAACAGTCAAAACCACAGATTGAGAAGATGGTAGGTAAGACGTTATCAGGAAAAGAAGTCATAGAAACCGCCAATAGAACGGCTAATGTTCTTCATAAGGCAGTTACACGAGACGAGACTTTGAAATGGGAATCGGCCATGCTCAAGGCCCGGCAAACCCTTGCAGATCAAGCACAGTCGGGAACGGTTACACAGGAATTTATAGACGCTCTTTTAACGGTAAAAACACAGGGAACGGATATAGCGCGAAAACTTCAATCATTAAGCATTGGTGCTGATCCTCAACGGGTAACCGCCAAACAAATTATGTTGGAATCGGTGCTCAAACAAACGGACAAAGCAGATGAAGTTATAAAAGCCGCACAAGGAGTAGATTTCAACAACTTCCAACAGGCTACGGAGTTTTATCGAAGGTTTATCAAGCCCACGAAAGAAGAGTGGATGGATACCCTTCGCTATAATTCCATGCTCTCCAGTCCTAATACGCACATAAATAACATAGCTTCTAACTATCAAGGCACAGGTATTATTGCTCCGATAGAAAAAACTCTAACGGGAGTGTTCGACTGGATGCGTTCTCCTATAACAGGAAAAAGACAATACTTTGCAGGCGAGGGGGTTGAATATACAAAGGGGTACTATACTAATCTCGGTAAAGCCGCTAAAAGATTTGGTGAGGTATTTAGTGGAAACGCTATGGGAGATTATCCAGAGCTTCGGGATATCCCCCTTGCTACAAAAGGTGTAAAACAAGTGGCAGAAGATTTTTTGAAAGTTCCCCAACGAGCGCTTGAGGCAATGGATCAATTTTTTACCGTTCTCACGTCAGAGGGAACAAAACGATCATTAGAATATAAAGCATCTAAAGGAGCGAAAGTAGGAGACATTGCAAAAGAGGCGGCATCAGAAGCACAAGTGAGACTTTTCAGGGGAGATTTTGGACGAAAAGAGGAGGGGCCAGTTCTTAGAGCTTGGGAATATATCCCTCAGAAAATTATGGAGGCTAAAAATAGCGCAAATCCTGTAGTTCGTCTTACCGCAAAATTGAGCTTTCCGTTTGTCCGAATAGCAGTAAACCTCTTTAAGCAGGGCATAGAGTATTCTCCCTCTGGAGTTTCCACCATTCCTGGCGCTAAAGAAAAATTACCCCAGTTTACAAAAGCCTTTATGGGCGCAATGGTGGGAGTGGGGGCGACGATGCTTGCAACAAGTAACCGCATAACATGGGCAAAGCCATCAAGTCAAAAACAACGTGAGCTTTGGGATCAGGGAGGAATGCAGGAATACTCTGTTAAGGTTGGAGACAAATGGGTTTCCTACTCAAAACTTCATCCATTGCTCGCCTTTAACCTTGCTACTGTTGCCGGAGTAAAACAAGCACTTGAGAAACAGTCAATAGATGACAATACGGGAGAAACGATTCTTACATCTCTTGGTAATATCATGAGGTTTTACGCAGATCAATCGTATGTTAAAAACATTGGAGACTTTATACAGGCAGCAGAGGGTGGTGTGTCCTCATTTCCAAAAATTGCTTCAAATTATGCTCAACAATTCGTACCATATCGGGCGTTTATGGGGTGGCTTGCGCGAACGCTTGATCCTTTACAAAGGACTACCACTCAAGACGCGGGAGCCATACAGAAACAGATGGAGTATTTTTTCATGCAGATACCAGGACTACGGCAATCACTTCCCGCAAAGACCGGAACAACAGGAGAGCCTATTGAAAATAAAAATAGGTTTATAAATGCAATATCTCCAGCAAGAATAACGACGGGAAATGAAAAGTATCGACAAGCCTACGAAATACAAAAGAATCTTCCTAAGGCACAAGAGGCTAAAAAAGAAGCGATAAAGCTTTTCATTCAAGGACAAGACGATAAGGTAAAAGATATGCTTCGTCAATACAAAATGCGCATTGAGTCAGACGACATAAAGTCTTATCAGAAAAGCCAACTAAAAAAAGCGGCTGATCTTTTTATAGAAAACAAAGATGGTGAGGCAAAACAAATCCTTCAGGAAGCAAAAGTACAATTATCTGATGTAGAAGTGAAAAAAGCAGCCAAACGAAAGGCAGTAGAACTATATAAACTTGGCCTTGATGATGAAGTAAAGAAAATTTTACAACGATATGGAATTATTTTAACAACAAAGGACGTACAATGAACCCGTTACAACAAAAAAAAGACGGATGGTGCGGACCAGCGGCAGTTAGCTTTGCCCTTCTCAAACTCGGTAAATACATCCCGCAGGAAAAAATAGCTAAAGAAACAGAAACGAGCATTAAAAAGGGTGTTGATCCGTTCCCTTTAGTTTCTTTTATTAAATCTCAAGGCTTCAAAACGAATGTGTACAGCGATAAAGACCCAAACGCTACGCTTTCCACTTTGGGCGTATTGGCAAAACGTGGTAATTCAATTCTTGTGGACTATTTAGCCGGAAACAGTATGGATGATGGGCATTATGTAGTTCTACAAAGCGTTCAGGGAGAAAAGATAACCGTTTTTGACCCGCAATTAGGAGAAAACAAAGAACTTACAAAATCATACTTTCTCAGGCATTGGCGTGATAGAACGGATTCGGGAAGAATACTAAAAAATTGGGCATTAGTTATTAGTAATTCTTGACAGCTAGTGGTAAAATACAACCAACTCGCTAAAGGAAAAAATCCACGGCGGGGGAATAGTATTCCCTCGTCGTTTTTTTTATGGCATACGACATCGTCACTAACAAAGATTTGTATACCGAAATCATTAAAATCCACGAAAAGATAGATCAAGTCGTGGAGAAGCGTATCACTCCTCTTGAACGAACCGTGGATCGTTTGTGGGTCTATGCCTCTATTGGCGGAACGATTGCAGGACTGTTAGTGACTGGAACATGGGATTGGGTAAAGTCTAAAGTTTTTAGAATATGAAATCACCATTCCGTTCTAAATTTCAGATAACTCAGGGATTTAACGAGAGACCGGAATTCTACAAAAAATACGGCCTCAAAGCACATGAGGGAATTGACCTCATTCCCACAGGAAGCGTGTGGGACGTATTATGTTTGGCTGACGGGATAGTGGTGAATGAAAGCGATGATCCGCGATCCGGTGCCTATGGAATATGGATCACCGTATGGCACCCTACGCTACGCAAGGCTACACAATACTGTCATCTGAAAGAAAATTATGTAGAGGCTGGCGATAAAGTAATTGAAGGGCAAAAGCTTGGCATTATGGGTGCTACCGGTAACGTAACGGGCGCGCACCTTCACCTCAATCTTTTTGAAACTGATGAAAATGGCGTTCGATTAAATCGAGAAAACGGATATCTAGGAGGTGTTGATCCGCTTCTTTTTCTTGAACAGGACTCCCCAAGGCCAACACAAGATTTACAAGCAGAGTTAGACAAGGTTCGTCTTGAACGCGATAAGAATTGGGGACTATTTACTGGCCTTTGTACGATCATGAACGTCCCCCAGATATTTGACGTAGCGAAGGCAGAACTTGAAAAGCTCGTAAAACTGGAGGATGCGCTACGGGATAAAGAACAGGCAATATTTCTCAAAGAGCAGGAGCTACAAAAAATGAAGGATGAGGCGGCTAGCATCCAGAATGAATTAGAAGTTGCTAAAAGAGACAACAATGAAGCAAGAAAAGCTATTACTGATCTTGAACAGGTAGTAGCGGAGTATAAAAAGCGCGCTGAAGAACAAGAAGACATTATGCGACGTCTAGGGGATAGGATAGAGCAATTAAAGAAAATAAACCCTATTGAGGCATATAGCAGCGTTGATTTGATAGTAATTGGTATTAAGCGATTATTTGGTAAATAGTGCTGAAAGCCATAGAGCTTGACCGCGTGAACGAGCGCGAGACAGCACATTTGGAGGTGAGATTTATGAAAGAAGACTTACGGGAACTAGTAAAAATAGGTTGGGAATTTTGTCAGGGCAAAAAGACATACGTTGTCGCGATAGCTGCTGTCATTTATGGGTTATATGCCGGAGACAAGGACGCTGTGCTTTTAGGGCTGGGACTCTTGGGACTCCGAAATGGAATCTCAACAGAAATTGCAAAGGTGCTTATCAATCGAAAGAAATAACGGGAGACTGACTTATAAAAGCCGTCATCCCGTAAAAAGGGAGGGCGGCTTTTTTCTATATGACGATACGAAAAGAAACAATACAAACTGAAAGTGAATATGGGTTTTCTACCCAGTGTTTAACGTGTGATATGCCTATCTATCA
>ERZ1292629.162-Hain-H43-01um-R1-162-length-69570-cov-7_pt3 | contig 31042 bp, 30 predicted proteins | sample MGYA00564399_ERZ1292629 | MGnify/ENA primary metagenome ERZ1292629 (study PRJEB36523, sample SAMEA6512636) | groundwater metagenome | collected 2019-01-08 | study: AquaDiva: Metagenomics assemblies of 32 groundwater samples
ATCCCATGGTATATCCTTCGCACTACCCGTCCGGTTTCAATGGATACAAAAATGTGAATGCGCACCCGTACGACATCGTGCACTTTTCAATGGCAGAGGCGGTGAGACGCACCGTGGCCACGACGACGCCCATTGCCTCCTTCGCATATCACCGCATTGGGACCTCCACTCCGGCCGTGTACGCAAAACCGTCGTATCCGTCCTCAAAAATGCGCCCCTGGCTCCAGAGTTTCGATTATCCGATCATCTACACCGCCGCGATGGTGCAAGAGCAGATCAGAGCCAGTACCGATGCAGGTCTCAACTCGTATCTCTTTTGGGATCCGGCAAATAAATACCGGAGCTTGCGGGAAGTGCTCACGGTGGAGTAAAAGCGGTATACTGTACGCATGCACTCCGATCATCACAACGATGATCGCCGCATCACGTACTTTGCGGCTACGCACACGCGCGGAAAGCGCGAGATGTTCGGCATTCGTGGCATCGATCGCGGCAAGCACGTCTATGTCATCGGGAAGACCGGTATGGGTAAATCGACCATGCTTGAGAACATGGCGATACAGGATATTCAGAACGGCGAGGGAATTGCATTCATCGATCCCCACGGCGCAACCGCCGAAAAGCTGCTCGATTTCGTCCCGCACGACCGCATCAAGGACGTCGTCTATTTTGCGCCGTTCGATACCGATCATCCGATAGGGTTCAACGTGATGGAGGATGTGGGCTACGACAAGCGCCACCTCGTCGTTTCCGGTCTCATGGGTGCCCTGAAGCGCATTTGGGTGGACGCGTGGAGCGCGAGAATGGAGTACATCCTGCAGAACACACTTCTTGCCCTCCTCGAATACCCTGACTCCACGTTGCTCGATGTGAACCGCATGCTTACCAACAAAACCTTTCGTCAGGCAGTGGTAGATAAGATCACCGATCCAATAGTAAAAGGATTTTGGGTGGAGGAATTCGCACAATTTACCGATACCTACACACGCGAAGCGACCCCCGCGATCCAGAACAAAATAGGCCAGTTCACCGCGAACCCGCTCATCCGCAACATCGTCGGTCAGGGCAAGTCCTCGTTCGATCTGCGCAAGATCATGGATGAGAAAAAGATATTCATCGTCAACCTCTCAAAGGGGCGGATGGGGGAGACCAACGCATCACTGCTCGGCAGCATGCTCGTCGTGAAGATCTATCTCGCTGCGATGTCGCGCGCGGACGAGCCGGCCGCACGCATGGCCAAATTGCCGCGTTTTTATTTCTACGTTGACGAGTTCCAGTCAATGATGAACGAGGCGTTCGCCGACATTCTCTCCGAGTCGCGCAAATACAAGCTCGCTCTCACGCTTGCGAACCAGTATATCGAACAGATGGAAGAGGAAGTGCGCGACGCGGTCTTTGGCAACGTCGGCACATTGATCGTATTTCGTGTCGGGCCGTTCGATGCGGAGGTATTGGAGACGGTCTTTGATCCGACATTTACTCCGGAAGATTTGGTGGGTCTCGGCATCGGACAGATCTATCTCACGCTCATGATCGACGGCGTCGGCTCAAAGCCATTCTCGGCGGAAACCATCCCCCCCATTGATCCGCCCCCTATCTCATATCGCGATGATTGCATAAGTTCATCCCGTGGTCTGTACGGGAGATCACGGGTTGAAGTAGAGGCATCGGTCAATCAGAAACAGCTTGATTTTCAGCCGCCACCCAAAAAGCCAAAAGAATCAGAGCGAAGCGCATACGGTTCGCGACCGAGGAACGAACCGCCTCCTCCACCGCGTGCGGCTCGCGATGTTGTACCGCCAATGTACTCAAAAAATACGGCGCCGAGGGATTTTGCTCCGCGTCCTCACTACGCGCCCCCTCCGGTCCGCGAACACCACTCCGCTCACGCGGGTCCGCCTGCCCAGATAGAAGATCAACGTGGCGCATTGCGAGCCGCACTTGCGCAGGCCAAAGCGGTCCAGCAGGAAACCGCTCCTACGGCGGGTCCTGTTCGGTCGCCTGCGGATATTCTGCGCGAAAGGCTTACCCACAAGTCTCATTCACTTCACTATGACCGAGGGACCATGCCTGATGGTCGCGCTGTAAAACCTCCCGCTCCGCATTTTGGTGAGGTCAGGCAGGATCCACAACAGAACCCGACACCAACGCGCCCCCCTGCTTCGCGCGATGCTGTGACCGACGAGCGTCGCGAGATCTCTCCGGAAACATTGCGACGCATGCTCCATGATGAGGAAGATTCTCTCCAGCAGTAGCGTATTTCTCGTTGCGCCCGTGATCATGGCATTGGTGCCAGGCTTTGTGTTCGCGCAGGTCGTCGTGACCGAAGTTATGTATGACCTGCAAACGGGTGCCGATGGCGGTCGGGAATGGGTAGAGGTATACAACATCGGCACGAGCCCCATCGTGTTCTCGGATTGGAAATTATTCGAGAACGGAACGAATCACAAGATTACTGCCGTCAGAGGCGGCTCGGTGCTTACGCCCGGTGCGTACGCGGTTATCGCAGACAACGCAGAGAAATTCAAGAAAGACTGGCCGCAGTACAACGGCGCACTCTTCGATAGCACGTTTAGTTTGAGCAACGAGGGTGAGACATTCACGCTCCGCAACGCGAGTTCGACGGATGTCGACACGGCATCATATCAAAACACCATAGGTGCCGCGGGCAACGGGAATTCTCTCAACCGCTCGGCGAGCGGAACGGCCTTTGTGCCGCGCTTGCCGAGCCCCGGCGCGGCGATGTCCGCAACCACACGGGCTCCTTCTCCGAAGGAGCCCGTGGTCAAGACGCCAAAATCAGAGGACAACACACCTGCGAAAGCGGTCGTGACCTCGCCGAGAGGGGAAATGAATGGCGGGGAACCCGTGCCGGAACATACGGTATCTGCGATCGACGCAACCTCTTCTCAAATAGCGGCCGTAACCTCCGCATCGGGCAATTCATCGGTGTGGTGGCTCGGTGCGCTCTTCATCGCTGTGCTCGCGGGCGGTGGTATTTTTGCGGCACAGCGCCTCGGAAAACATGAGTGGGACATTACCGAGGTGAGATAACTTCCGCCTGCCTCTCTCGACGAGTCTGCATATTGGTGTAATGTTGTGCTCATGGATGAGAAGAAGACTGTTCTGGTAACGGGGGGAGCCGGTTTCATCGGTTCGCATCTTTGCGGCAGGCTTTTGAAAGATGGCCACACGGTCATCTCGCTCGACAACTACTTTACCGGCTCGAAAGCAAATCACATTATCGGCGTTGATTATCGCGAAGGGCATACCAAAGATATCGAACTCCATGTGCCGGAAACTCCTGACGTCGTCTACCACCTCGGAGAATATTCACGCGTCGAAAGAAGCATCTATGAACCCGTACTCGTGTGGGACCTCAATATCGCGGGGACGTTCGGCGTTCTTGAGCATTGGCGCAAACGTAAATATAAACTCGTTTACGCGGGCTCATCGACGAAATTTGGCGATGGGGGAGCGGGTCGCAGTCAGAGTCCGTATGCGTGGACGAAGGCAACGAATACCGAACTTGTGAAGAATTATTCGGAATGGTACAAACTTGCCTACGCGATAACCTATTTTTACAACGTCTACGGGCCGGGTGAGCGTGCGGGGCAATACGGGACCGTCATCGAGATATTCCGGAAACAGTATTCGATGGGGGATCCCTTGACCGTAGTATCCCCCGGCACCCAGAAACGGAATTTTACGCATGTCGACGATATCGTCGAAGGGCTCATGCTGGTCGGTGAAAAGGGGTATGGAGATGATCATGGTCTCGGCGTCTTAAAGGAATATTCGATCCTTGAAGTCGCCCAGATGTTCTCAAAAAAGATCGCCATGTTGCCGGAGAGGCCGGGCAACCGTTTGGGCTCCAGCATTGATACGTCAAAATCGGAAAAGCTCGGGTGGCATGCCGCGCAAGACCTCGAAACGTATGTGAAGAACATCGTGAAGAAAGGCGCATGAGAAAGATCCTCATCTTTTCGCTCTCGTACTATCCGAGGTTCATCGGTGGCGCAGAAATGGCGATAAGGGAGATCACAGACAGAATTCCCTCTTCTGAAACGGAGTTCCACATGGTCACGTTGCGTTTCGACTCGACTCTGCCGAAGACGGAGAGGATAGGGAACGTGCTCGTGCATCGTATCGGTTTTGCACGACCGAACCCGTCGGTCGAGGATCTGAGCCGGTATCCGCTACGGCTCAATAAGCACCTCTTCCAATTTCTTGCCGCGTGGAAGGCACTCTCGCTTCATCGGGCGCATCACTACGATGCGATATGGGCGATGATGGCGCATTCGAGCGGTATTCCCGCGGTGATATTCAAACTTTTGCGTCCGCATGTTCCATACGTGCTCACGCTCCAGGAGGGGGACAGGCTTGAGAAAATAGAGCGTATGATGGTACCGCTCTGGCCCCTTTTCACGCGTGTTTTCAAACGTGCCGATGTTATTCAGGTCATCTCGACGTTCCTTGGGAAGTGGGCACGCCGACGGGGCTTTACGGGCCGACTTGAAGTTATCCCGAACGGGGTGGATGTCGCGCATTTTTCGCGCGAGGAGATGCCTGCGGTGATAAACGAGGTGAAAGACGATCTCGGTAAGCGGATGGGCGATGTCTTTCTCACCACCACTTCCCGCCTCGTGCGCAAAAACGCGGTCGACGTCGTCATCAAGGCGCTCCCGCTTCTTCCCGAAAATGTGCGCTTCATCGTTATTGGTGTGGGACCGGAAGATCTCGCGCTCAAACGCCTCGCGCGCGAATGCGGAGTCGCCGAGCGCGTGAGGTTCATTGGCGAGGTCGGGAACGCGAATATCCCGAAATATCTGAAAGCGTGCGATATCTTTATTCGTCCGTCCCGCTCCGAGGGTTTTGGGACGTCTTTTGTGGAGGCCTTTGCAGTCGGCATTCCCGTCATCGCAACACAAGAAGGCGGCATAGCGGATTTCCTTTTTGATGAGAAGCGCAATCCCGATAAACCCATTACGGGTTGGGCGGTGGATATGGATTCTCCGGAACAAGTGGCGCAGGCGGTGAAGGACATTATGGCGCATCCGGAAAAAGTGCGGGCGGTCGTAGCGACCGCCCGCGCACTCGCCACCGAAAAATACGATTGGGAAATAATAGCGCGCGATATGCGGGAAAAAGTATTTTTCCCGCTCGTAAACAAATGACCTTCATGAAGCAGATCGCGGTCATCGGCGGGGGTATATTCGGTGCCACAGCTGCCGTTTTTGCCGCGCGTGCGGGGCACGAGGTGCATCTTTTCGAGAAAGAGAAGGACCTCCTGCAGGCCGCTTCGGGCATCAATCAGTACCGCCTGCATCGTGGTTATCACTACCCGCGAAGCCCCGAAACCGCCGCTTCCGCGCTTCATGCGGAGAGAACATTCCGCAAGGAGTATGGCGAAGCCGTCATCGATGGCGGTCGGCATTTATACGGTATTGCACGCGAAGGGAGCCTTGTGAACGCGAAACAGTTCCTCAAATTTTGCGACTCGCACAAGCTCGAATACAAAAAAGTGGATGTGCCCGAGCTTGCCGACCCTGCAATGATCGAGCTTGTCATCGAAGGCAAAGAGGCGCGATTTGAGCCGGACATCCTCCGCGAGCTTGCAAAAAAGAAACTCGAAGAAAACGGCGTCCACGTACACCTCAATACACCGGCCGATTCGCTGCTCGTGGAATCGTTCGACAAAATAATAATCGCTGCATACGCCAACACCAACGAAGTCGTCGGCCTTTTTACCGAAGCGAAACAGGAATACCAATTCGAAGTGTGCGAGAAGCCGGTGGTCTCGCTCCCCGCAAGTTTTGGCCTCACCGACCTCGTTATTCTCGACGGTCCCTTCATGTGTGTGGACCCGCTTGGCACAAGCGGCCTCTACGTGTTGGGCAACGTGGTATACGCGATACACGCGACCAACGTGGGCCAGAAGCCCGATGTGCCCGCGCAACTTCAGCCGCTCTTGAATAGGGGTATCGTGAAAAACCCACCAGTCACACGCTTCAAGAAATTCATCGAGGCCGGAGTGCCCTACATCCCGCTTCTGAAAGAAGCGCAGCATGTGGGCTCTCTCTTTACCATTCGCACGGTCCTGCCGCGCATGGAAAAGACCGACGCCCGCCCGACCTTGGTGACGCCCCTCGGCGATAAGTGCATCCAGATATTCTCCGGAAAAATAGGGAACTGTGTGGACGCGGCGAAAGAGGCTGTGGCGCTTCTTTAGCCGAGTTTTTCGTGTATCTCCAACACTTTCGCGCCGAAATCGCCGGCGGTGAGCGTCTTGCCTTTACCCTGCGCCATATTGAGAAATGCCTCGACCTCCACAGCGAGTGGCGTGTCGCGACTCTCGAATATTCCGTGCTCATCGCGCAGTTGCGCCCCTTCCCAGATGAATTCTTCGCCGTCCGCACGTACCGTCATGGTGTGGATGCGTTCTTTGGACATCCTATCGATGTGTGACGAGACTTCGCACGAGGGGTAGAGGATGGTCGTATCAAGTATGTCACACGCGCTTTCCCCCTTCTCGCGGCGGGTTACCGAAATACCGGTCGGCATGCCGACGAGGTCGAGCAAGAGTGCAAAGTGGTGCGTGAGAAGATTCATCTCTATTGTCTCGAAGAATGAGCCGTATTTTTTCCAGTAGAAATCAACGCGAGAAATTTTTTTCCCCGCGAGTTCTTCTTTCATTTTTTGATAGGCGGGGTGGTAGAGGTACACGTAGCCGGTCATAAGACCGAGTGTATTCTTTGCCGCGAGTGCTGCGAGCTCGTACGCGGTCTTCGGGTCTTCAGCGAGCGGCTTCTCGCAGAGCACATGCTTACCGGCTGAAAGAAGCATACGAACGATACCGGCGTGTGTTGCGATGGGGGTTGCGACTGCGACCGCTTGTATGTCGCCCTGCGCGCATATCTCATCCACGGTCAGTCTTTTTGCATGCGGCATCACCTCTGCCATCCACGCTTCGTCTTGTCCTGTCCCGCTTGAGGCGTAGGCCACCAGAGTGCTCTGGTGCGCGAGTTCTTTGGCGACGTTCTTTCCCCACCTGCCGACCCCGATAATCGCGGTTTTTAAGCGCTTTTGTTCCATTGCACTCTACGGTAGCATACAACCAATGAGGGTGCTTCTCACCACAGGTATCTTTTTCCCCGACGTGGGCGGGCCCGCGACGCATGTGCGCAAGATCGCCGAACACTTTGCCTCGCTCGGCTGGAAGGTAACGGTGGTCGCCTTCGGCGACCACAAGGCCGCAAAAGAGAACTACCGCGTGGTGCGCATTAGCAGAAAGTGGGGGAAGCTCATCGCATGGAAGCTCTACACACTTGTGGTCGCCTACGAAGCGCTACGACACGATGTTATCTACGCCTTCGACCTTACGACCGCCGGCATCCCAAGCGCATTTTTCGCCAAGCTATTCCGCAAGCCCTTTATTCTCCGTATCGGCGGCGATCCTATCTGGGAGCGCATCGTTGAAGATGGGAAACGGTTCCTCCCCATGCGGGCGTACTACGAGCAGGGGCTCTACAAGCAAGACAAACCCCTGCTGTACAAAATGATACGCAGCGTCGTGCGCTCGGCAGACACAGTAGTGACGTACTGCGACTTCCTGAAAGATATTTACACCAAGTACTACGACGTGGATGAGAAAAAAATCGTCCAGATCAAAAATCCGTTCCCGCAAAAATCTCCCGCCATGCTCGAACAGGGAACATTCACCTTCCTTTTTGCCGGTAGATTTGTTTCCTACAAAAATCTCCCGCGCATCCTCAAAGCATTTAGCAATATCGTGGCGAAGCACGACAACGCCCGGCTCGTGCTCATTGGTGATGGACCGGAAGAAGCGGCACTGAAGCAGCAGGCAGCTGCGCTTGCCGGAAAAGTGGAGATAATCCCGAAGCTTGACCAGCGGGCGCTCTTTGCCCGCATCAACGCCTCATCGGTCGCCCTTGCTCCTGCGCTCACTGAGTTCAATCCCAACTTCATCCTCGAATCGCTCGCACTCGGCAAACCCGCGCTCATCAGCCGCGACAACGGCCTCTCGGCCACGCTACCCGATTCCATGCAATTCGACCCGATGGACGACGCCTCGCTCCAAGCATCAATGGAACGCATGCTCGACGCAGGCAACTACCAAACCGCCCTCCGCTTCGTCGCTGAGCTTCCCATGGACCAAACCTGGGACAAAGTCGTCGCCCAGCACGCCGAAATCGTCAAAAAGTCCACGTAAACCTATGCGCCAAGTTCCAACATCGGCCCAGATCGCCAATCTCTGGTTTGAGAAAGCCCGTAAAACGGCTAGAGTGCGGGGATGGGGAAGTTGCGGGAATATGTGTGGGAGAATGGAGTCTGACCCCTCACAATACATATCGACTTATCCGTCCTCAGGCGTCTGGACAGATTTATGAGCCGTGCAATACTTTGGCTATGAAGGTGAGAAACGACGATTTCACGCGGTTTTTAACAGATGAGCACTATGGGAAGTGGCTCGCTGTTTCTCTTGACTACTCCGAAATACTGGGATTTTCTGAAGATTTAGAGCATCTAGCAGAGGAATTTAAGAAAAAGAAAGTTATCTACACAAGAGCAGAGAATCCACACGAGGCATATGCATTTTAGGGTCATCGAGTAGAATGGCTTAATGGGAAGTTGGAAAGAGAAAGAATACACGTACAGATGTCGGTTTCTTAAGGCATACTCTGAGATTTATTGTGATTTGCCTAAAATACCCATTCATTTGTTACGGGGAGGCAAGATTTTTCCCACTGAAGGGGTTTTAGACTCCGGCTGCAGTAGGACACATATTCGAGCCGACATAGCTAAGTTTCTCGGTATTGATTACCAAAAACTCCCCAAGACAGACACGCACGGGCTCACGGGGTCACAAGATGGTTGGAAGGCAAAAATTTTATTGGAGGTTATTGATCACGGAGAGCCGTTCGAGATCACGGCGATAATTGTTGAAAAACTTCCCGACCCCATAACAGTACTCCTCGGTAATAACGATTTTTTTGATAAATTCAATGTCCGCTTCGAGAGGGGAAGGCAATACTTCTACGTCAAAAGAGTCAAATAACAGTGGCGTAGAAAATATTTGCGGGTTGAAAAGCACCCCAGAACAGCTAGAGTGCGGGGGTGGGGAAGTTGCGGGAATGGGCGTGGGAGTTTTGGGTGTTTGGCCTCAAGCAGGCGCAGGCGGCTATTTTTGCGGGGTCGTTTTTGTTTCTGCTCATCATTTCAAGTCACATCCCGCTCTTCGGCCTCGCCCGCTACGACTTCCTCTTCCTCGCCGCCGTTTTGATTCAAATTGTTCTCTACTACACGAAATGGGAGACCAAGGACGAGGTAAAAGTCATTTTTCTTTTTCACATCATCGGCATGGTGTTGGAGCTCTACAAAACGAGCGCGATGGTCGGGTCGTGGAGCTATCCCGAAGACGGATTTTTGAAGATTGTCACGGTGCCCTTATATAGCGGATTCATGTATGCGGCGATAGGGAGCTACATTAGTCAGTCGTGGAAGGTGATGAAGTTGGAGATGGTGCACTACGACCACTACATTTGGAGCGTTGTGCTGTGCGCGCTCATTTATATCAATTTCTTCACCAACCACTTCATCTACGACTTCCGCCTCTTCCTCATTGCAGCAGTTTTCTTACTCTTCTGGCGGACGCGGGTGTATTTTACTGTTACGAATGTGCGACGCTGGATGCCGCTCAGCATCGCCTTCGTCCTCATCGCATTTTTCATCTGGATAGCGGAGAACATCGGCACGTATGTGGGCGCGTGGCAGTATCCGAATCAGGTACATGCGTGGAATGTGGTCTCGACGCAAAAGGTTACCTCATGGTTCCTCATGGTCATCATCAGCTTCATCTTGGTCGCGTACCTGAAGCATTTTAAGAAAGATATTTTGGAAAAAACATCTTAATTGCGAAGTCCTGCACCGTTGTGTAGTGTGGTAATCCGGCCAACCAACACAGGAGGATTAGCCGTGGACCTTATGGCCCAATTCCGGAGAGATACGGCGGCCGCCCGGACCGCATCGTACCGCTCCCAGTTTCCCATCGGCCCCAAAGCGCCGCGTGCGCTAAAGGACGAAGAGATCGCGATGGTGCACTTCACCTGCTTCCCGAGCAAGGGCGGCGCCATCGTCATCGACAAGCAGGGAAGCGGGACGGAAAAGCTGAAGGAACTGCTTCCGCCAGCGCTCCATGCGCACTATGACAAGCTGCGTGTCGACGCCCGCTTCGACCGTTTCGTGCTGTACGCCAAGAGCTTCGGCGAGGGTACGACGAACGACGGTCTCATCGTCGGCTTTGCCAACGACGACATGTATTACGTCGTCGCGACGTGGGACGCGGCGGGCCACGACATCTGGGAACCCGCGCCTGGTACCGGCCACCAACCTCTGGTCGTCTGGGACTGACGGCCCGACTCGACCTCCCCCGCCGCGCGGGGGAGGTCGGCCTTTTTGCGGAACGAATTAAAGTCGGGAATCTTTTTAGTTTGAAAACCAGCATAAAACCGCTAGAATGCGCGGATGAGAGTACTCGTCCTGTCTACCGATTGGAACGCATTCAACGAAACGAGCGCGGTCGCCAAGCGCCTGCGGATGCAGGCGCGCACGGTGGAGCGTATGGACGTCATCGTGCCCCACGGGCCCCTGCAGCTCGTCCAGATATCAGGGAATGCCTCGGTGCGGGGATTCGGCTTGGGGCGCGTCTTGGGCTCTCTGCGCACGATTGCAGCGGGTTGGAGGCTTCAGCGGCCGGATGTGGTCTCGGCGCAAGACCCGTTTTTGACCGGCCTCATCGGATGGATCATTTCGTGGATGCGCGGGAGCAAGTTGCATTTGCAGGTACACACCGACCTCTTTGACCCCTATTTCGGGTCACTTTCTTTCGGCAACCGCCTCAAAGTTTTGCTCGCACGATTTCTTTTGTCACGTGCCGATTCTATCCGTGTTGTTTCAAAAAGAATTGCGGATTCGCTCGCGGCGCGCGGAATTAAAGCGCCCGTGACGGTGCTGCCGGTTTTTGTAGACCTCGAAAACCTCAAGAAAGCCGAGCCGCTCGATAAGCGCGGACGGTATCCGCATTTCAAGAAGCTCGTGCTCGTCGTCGCGCGATTGGAAAAAGAAAAGAATGTCGCGGCATCGCTCCGCGCGTTCGCAGAAATTGCGAAAACGGATGCGGCAGCAGGCCTTGTCATCATCGGCAGCGGTTCGGAACGTGTACCGCTTGAAATGCTTGCCCGTGAGTTAGGGATTGGAAAAAAAGTGGTATTCGAAGGTGCGCAGGACCCATTCCCGTTCTACAAAGCTGCCGATCTCTTCCTCCTCACCTCGTCATACGAAGGTTTTGGCATGGTCTTAGTGGAAGCGCTTGCCGCGGGGTGTCCTGTCGTTTCTTATGATGTCGGCCTCGCACGCGAAGCGGGAGCCATTATCGCGAAGCCCGAAGACCTGCCGCGTGTCGCCACCGCCGTTCTCTCGGAGGGGAAGCGGGGCAAGCTGACGTTGGATTTCCCGAATGAGGCGGAGTATCGCGAGCTGTGGTTTGCGGATATATCACTCTCGGCCTCGGGCGTTGAAGCTCGCTCGGGAGAAAAGAAAAGCGAAGCACGGCCGATCGTAGGCTATGTGGGACAGGGTTTTATCGGCAAGAATTATGCGGATGAGCTCGAGGGGCGCGGATTTCCCGTCGTTCGGTATTCTCTGGAAAAGGAATATCGGAACAACAAAGACAAAATAAAAGACTGCGACATCGTATTCATCGCTGTGCCGACGCCCACGACGCCTGAAGGATTTAGTGATGCAATAGTACGCGAGGCCGTCGCCCTCGTGGGCGACGGCAAGGCGGCAGTCATCAAATCCACCATGCTCCCCGGCATGACGGAAAAGATACAGAAGCAATATCCGAAAAAAGTGGTGATGCATAGCCCTGAATTCTTGCGCGAGGCAACCGCCGCGTATGATGCTGCGCATCCGGACCGCAACATCGTCGGCATTTGCGCCGATTTTCCGGAAGTGCGCGCGCTCGCGCAGCGCGTCATTTCCATCCTCCCGCCCGCGCCGTTCGAGCTCGTGTGCTCGGCGGTGGAGGCGGAGTTCATTAAGTACGCGGGCAACAATTGGCTCTATATTAAAGTCGTGTACGTCAATATCCTCTACGATTTCGTACAGAAGCTCGGCGGCAATTATGAGCACGTGCGCGATGCTTTCGCGGCGGACCCCCGCATGGGGCGCTCGCACTTGGACCCCATACATGCGAGCGGGCACGGGGGTCCTCCGGGACGCGGCGCGGGAGGGCACTGTTTTATCAAGGATTTTGCAGCGTTTCGTGAGATGTACGAGAGGGTCTTCCCCGAAGACACACAGGGTATTGAGGCTCTGAAAGGAATGGAGGAGAAGAACGTTCGACTGCTGCGCGACGCGCACAAGGACCTTGATCTTTTGGAAGGTGTGTACGGAAAATAAACGGCATGAAGCTCCTTATAACGACACAGGTTGTCGACCCTCAAGACCCATTCCTTGGCTTTTTTCACGGCTGGATAGCGGAGCTTGCAAAACACTTCGAGCATATCGAGGTGATCTGCCTGCGCATGGGGCAGTATTCGCTTCCCGCGAATGTGAATGTGCATTCGCTCGGTAAGGAGGGGGGTGCGCGCTCGCGTATTGCCTATGCCCTGCGGTTTTTGAGCCTTGTGTGGAAGCTTCGCAGCTCGTACGACGCGGTATTCGTGCACATGAATCAGGAATACATCCTGCTCGCGGGGTGGTTGTGGAAGATATTGCGAAAGCGAATATATATGTGGCGCAATCACTATGCGGGGGGCTTCCTCACCGATGTCGCCGCAATGACCGCGTTGAAGGTATTTTGCACGTCGCGCTACTCCTTCACCGCAAAATACAAGAAGACGGTCGTGATGCCGGTCGGCGTGGATGCGGAATTATTTGCGCCGAGCGCTTTGGGGCGCGCTCCGCGCTCAGTACTCTTTTTCAGTCGCTTTGCGCCTGCGAAGAAGCCCGATGTGCTCCTCGAAGCGCTCGGCGTCCTTTCAAAAGAAGGTATACAATTTCGGGCGTCGTTCTACGGCACCGCACTTCCCGCTGATGCGGACTACCGCGACAGGGTGATAGCCCGCGCCAAAGAGCTGGGCCTTTCCGAGCACGTGAAGTTCCACCTCGGCGTCCCGCATACCGAAGCACCGGGGATTTTCGGCACGCATGAGATATTCGTCAATCTTTCATCGAGCGGTACCTACGACAAAACGATGTTCGAAGCTGCCGCGTGCGGGTGCGTTGTCGTCGCCTCCAGCAAGGATTTCGCGGCTATCGTGGGCGAGCGTTTTCTCGTGGCTGACAGCGATGCGAAAGACACGGCAGACAAGCTGCGCGAGCTCCTCTCGCTCACGCCGAAAGGTCGCGCTTCAATGGCCGCCGAGCTTCGGGGCATTGTCCTACAAGGCCACAGTCTGGAAACCCTCGGGGAACGGCTCGCGGAAGAGCTGGCCTCGTAGTCTGTTCGTCCCTATACTGTAAGCTACGCTCATGAAAACAGCACTCATCACCGGCTCGGCAGGGCTCATCGGCATTGCACAAGACTAGAATGCATAAAATTATTCGGTACATACTATCTGGCGCTTCGGCAACCGCGACGAACCTGCTTGTCACGTACATCCTCACGGACATGGCGGGCGTTTGGTATATTTTCTCTTCGGTCGTGGGGTTTTGTGCCGCTCTTTCCGTGAGTTTTGCCCTGCAAAAGTTTTGGACGTTCCGGTACATGCCCGTGAAGCGGGTGCACGTCGAGGCGATGCAGTTCGCTTTCGTTGCTTTTGTGGGGCTTATCTTCAATGCAGCGTTCGTCTTCACATTGGTAGAGTACACCCACCTGCACTATTTACTCGCCCAGCTTATAGCAGGTGTGTTCATCGCGCTCGCTAACTTTATTTTGTACCATCTCATTTTTCGGGACGTCGAGAATTTCTCGTTCAGGAACGTATGGCGCAACGAACTGAGAGAGCCGCTCGCACTCGCGGGATTGCTTTCATTGTTTGTCGCGATACGCCTTCCCGGCCTCCATCTTCCCTTCCACCAAGACGAAGGGAAGATAGCCGAGATAGTGCATTTTCACATGGTCGGCGGGCTTTCGGGTCACCCGCCGCTTACCGAGCTCATCTACCGGTGGAGCGGTTACTTTATCGAGGCGAGCGAGCTGCGCCTTGTCCCGCTCGCCTTCGGGGTCATTTCAGCGATTCTCCTTTACCTCGTGGTTCGGAAGCGCGCGGGCGTGCCGGCCGCGTATACAGCGGCCGCACTCTATGCCATCTCGGCATACGGGGTGCTTGCGTCATTGATGGTCGATACCGATGGCGCCATACTCCCGACACTTTTCCTCGCTGCCGTGTACGCGTACGACCGTTTTCGGGATGCGCCTTCTCGGCGCGCATCGATTCAATGGTTGTGTGCTGCTGCCCTCGCCATCGTGCTCGGATTCCTGGTAAAGCTTAGTTTTGTGCTCGTTGTGGGTGCACTGGTACTCGACTACCTTATCGAGATGCGGGAGAAGCTGACGCGCACGCTCCTTCTGCGTGCGGCGTTTGTGGCCCTCGCCGCAGCAGGTGTTGGCCTTCTCGCGGTCTTTTCTGCCCGCGTGTTTCTTCCCGCATTCGACGTGAGCCAAACCATCGCGCATGCGCTTTCATACGTGCGTTTCGAAGGGCGCGGATACCTACAGATACTCATACAAGGGATGAAAGCCCTCTTCTACCTCTCACCGCTTCTCCTCGCACCTCTCGTATTTCTCTCCAAAGATACGCTCGTTAAAAATCGTATCTTTGCGGTGTATGTGGGGCTCGGCGCTTTCTTTTACTTCGTGCTTTTCGACTTTTCGCAAGGAGCACTCGATAAATATTTGATGTACACGGTCGTGCCGCTCTCCGCCATTGCAGGGACTATTCTCGCGGGGGCGATGCGGGGAGTCTCGACGCGGAGTGTGCTTCTCGGCCTGACAGCAGGATTGCTTGGCGCGCTCGCGCTCGTACATCTCAATTTCCTCTCCCCGCAGGTCATGCCGCTTTACCCGAAAACCGCGTGGCTCTCGGCGATTGCCGCGGGCAATTGGAACATTCTCATACCGTTCACCGGCGGCTCCGGACCGCTCGGATTCTACGTGTCGTTCCTAGTGATCACGGTAGGATTCGCGTGCGCTGGCATCCTTGTCACGCTTGCGAGGATCATCCCGAGTACAAAGGGAGCAGCACTCACTGCCCTCATCGTTCTCGGAGCGACGTCCAGCGCGATATTCACCGAAGAGCTTATCTATGGCCGTATCAATGGGAGTGCGCCGGAGACACTGCGTGCGGGGCTTGAGTATGTCGCGCAGAACAGTGTGAAGAGTGTCATCACTCACGCAGATGCGGGGGGCTATGAGCTCAAGGTGATGGGGAAGTACGCCGGCCGCTTCTACGCTGTGCCTGGCTACGAGGAAGGCCACCGAGTATTGTTCTCGAAGCATACGGGCCAGTACTTGGTGGTAGATATGCCGCACCTGAACGAGAACGGCTTCTATAGCAAGTTCTTCTCCACCTGTGAGGTGGCATTCGCGACGTCTTCTGGAGTCATCACGGCACATGTATACTACTGTCCTCACAGCGACCCGTTCGCTATCAAATAATCTATGCATTTCAATCGGGACGTCCTGGAATATTTTGATACGCATGCGAGCACGCGCTCGAAATGGCGCCGCCGCAACTGGTACTACCATCGCTCGCTCGAATCGTTCATCGGGTTCCTTGTGCCGCGCGGCACAAGCATTCTCCACATCGGCGCCGATTCCGCCTCACTCCTGAACCGGCTCGCGCCGAGCCGGGGCTTGGGTATCCACGAGAGCGCGCGCATCGTCGAGGAATTACAGAAACAGGAAAAGCGGTCCGAGGTTTCGTTCGCGTGCACCGGTATTACAGGAGTGAAAGAGGTATTCGAGTACGCCATACTTTCGGATGTGCTCGGCTATGTGGACGACATCGAAATGGTGTTGCGGGAGACCGCCGGGCGCGTCTCATGGCGCGGTCGCATCGTGGTTACGCAGCACAATGCGCTCTGGGAGCCAGTTCTTCGCGCAGCTTCCGCGATCGGGCTCCGCATGCCATCTCGGATGCAGAATTGGCTATCGCGCAGCGATCTTGAGAATTTCGCGCATTTAGCCGGTCTTGAGGCGGTGCGGGGGGGCTCGAGAATGCTCATCCCGAAATATATTCCGGTTATAAGCACTGTCTTCAACAAATACCTCGCGAATATCTGGCCCTTCACGCGCCTCGGGCTGTATCACTACGCTGTGTTGCGCAAACAAGACTCACGCAGTTCCATCGCAAGCCCGTCACTTTCCATCGTGGTGCCCGCGCGTAATGAAGCGGGCATGATAGAGCGAATTGTGAAGGAGCTGCCGACGCTCGGCACTTTTACAGAACTCATCCTCATCGAAGGTCACTCCAAGGACAATACGTGGGATGAGATACAGCGCGTCGCAAAAAAGTATGGTGCGGAGAAAAAGATACTCACCGCCCAGCAGGAGGGAAAAGGAAAGGGTGATGCGGTCCGTAAAGGTTTTGATATGGCGACCGGAGACATTCTCACGATATACGATGCGGATATGACGGTCCCCGCATCCGATATGGAAAAATTTTATCGCGCACTCGTAGAAGGGAGAGGAGATTTCATCAACGGCTCGCGCCTCGTATACCCGCTTGAAAAAGAGTCCATGCGGTTCTTGAACTTGCTCGCGAACAAATTCTTCGGTCTTGCGTTCAGTTGGCTTTTGGATTCAAGGCTCAAAGATACGCTGTGCGGCACCAAGATGCTTTGGCGCGAAGATTACAAGGAGATACAGGCGGGCAGAGCGTTCTTCGGCAATTTCGATCCGTTCGGTGACTTCGACCTTCTCTTCGGGGCCTCAAAGCTCAATCGAAAGATCATCGACTTGCCGGTGCATTACGGCGAGCGCACCTATGGCACCACCAATATCCAGAGGTGGCGCCACGGATGGCTCCTTCTCAAGATGATGGTTTTTGCGATGCGTAAAATAAAATTCGTATGACGTTCTCGGAGGGACACTTTGATGCTATTGCCGCAGAGTACGATTACTGGAAGAAAAAGAACGCCTACTACCACGAGAACTTGAAAGCGCTGTACGAGGAGTATATCCCAAAGAGTGCGCGTGTCTTGGAGATCGGGTGCGGGACGGGCGATATTCTCGCCCGTCTTGAGCCGAAGGAGGGCAGAGGAGTGGACGTGAGCGGAGAGATGGTAGAGATCGCGCGGCGTAAATATGCGGGACGTACGAATCTTCAATTCGAGCGCGAGGACATTTTTGAAAGTACGGAATCGTTCGGGTACCCATACATTTTTCTTGCCGATGTGTTGGAGCATGTCGGCGATCTGAGAAAGTTCATCCGGCAACTTGCATCTCGCGCGGACGTGGGAAGTACCATCGTCATCTCCGTCGCGAATCCTCTGTGGGAGCCGATCCTCATGCTCGCCGAGAAGCTTCATATGAAAATGCCCGAGGGCCCGCACACACGCGATTCTATACGCGAGACCGAGCGCATATTCCGTGCATCTGGTTTCGTACTCGAAAAACGCGGCTATCGGCTCTTGATTCCCAAAAAGGTACCTGGGTCCGATTGGATCAATACCCATTTTTACCGCGTTCGTTTTCTCGCTCCGTTGGGTTTCGTGGTTTTTTGGGTACTTCAGCGATGAGCATATGCGTACGATACGGGGCTTGTTCAAATCTCCCCTCTCAGCTATTATCCACGGGCGATGAATAAGGAAAATCTCGGAGTCGGGTGCTTCGTCCCATCCCTCCGCGCGGAGAAATATATATTGCAGGTACTGCGGAGCGGGCGACTTTCGTACGGCCCGTTCATCCAGCGCTTCGAGCGCGAATTCGCCAAAGCACATGATGTCAAGTACGCGGTAATGGTGAACAGCGGCACGTCGGCGCTCCGCATCGCCTTCGCGTGCCTTAAAGAGGTCGAACGGTGGAAAGATGGTGACGAGGTCATCGTCCCCGCTATCACCTTCGTCGCGACGGTCAATACGGTCATAAGCAACGGGCTCAAGCCCGTTTTCGTGGATGTCGACCCGCGGACATACAACATTGACCCCGCAGAGATAGAGAAGAAGGTAACACGTCGAACGCGGGCCATCGTGCCGGTGCATCTTATGGGCCAGTCGTCCGAGATGGAGCCGATTATGAAGATTGCAAACAAGCATAATCTGAAAGTGGTCGAGGATTCGTGCGAGACTATGTTCACGAACTACAAGGGCAGATCGGTCGGAAGTTTCGGCGACATATCGTGTTTCTCGACCTATGTTGCTCACCTCATCGTAACGGGAGTCGGCGGCCTCGCTCTGACCAGTAACCCGAAATATGCCGAGGTGCTGCGGAGCCTTGCGAACCACGGGAGGGACAATATTTACATAAGCATCGACGACGCCAAGGGGAAGAAGGGGGAACTATTCAAACAGATAATCGCCCGACGGTTCAGATTCATCCGACCGGGGTACAGTTTTCGGGTAACGGAGTTCGAGGGTGCATTGGGTTGCGCCGAGATGGAGATCGCCCCGAAGATGATGAAGCATCGTCGGAAGAATGGAGCATACCTCTTGAACAAGCTGGCTCCATTCGCAAAATATCTGCAGCTTCCGTGGCACCCGCCGTATTCGGGGCACGCGTTCATGATGTTCCCACTTGTCGTGAAGCGGGGCTCCGGGGTCAATAAGCAGGAGCTCGTGAATTATCTCGAAAAACACGGGGTAGAAACGCGTAGCCTCATGCCGCTCATCAATCAGCCGTACCTGAAAAAGATGTATAAGATACGACAGAAACAGTATCCGGTGGCCGACTGGATAAACAAGAATGGATTCTATATCGGCTGCCATCAGAAAATGGGAAAGAAAGAACTCGACTATATCGCTCGAACGTTCACGCGTTTCTTCTCTTCAAAAGGCCGGAGCGGCAGGAGGGTGGTTTAGCGACTGGCCCGCCAAAATTGGATTCCCTGCACGGTAAGCTGTAACCCTTGCGACACGACAGTGGCGACAATCGCGCCCCAGACGCCGAACGGGGGGAGGAGGAGAAAGTACAGGCCGATTTTTGAGAGCGGTAAGATGGTTTGCGAGACATACAGCTCCTTTTTCCTCATGTGCGCTGTCAGCGCTTCACCGAACATCGATCCCGGAAGGAATATCAATGAGAGCGCCGCGATTTGGGAGAAGAGGACCGCGTTCAAATATTGCGGGAAGAGAAAGCGGAAGACAGTGGGCGCGAAGACGATGTATGTGCCTGCGAGGCAGGTCATGATGCCTATGAGCATCAAAATTTTACCTGGGAGCGATCGGCGAAGTTCGCCAAGCGGGCGTTGGGTGAGCTTCGGGACCGCGAGCTTTGCCGGTATGTCGTTGAGGAGCTTCAACTGGTTGATGGGGGTCAGGGCGAACGCGTAGACGGCGAGCTGCGCGGCCCCGAGGTAATGGAAGATGAGGACTTTGTCGATATGCTCGGCAATCTTGCCGAGCATGCCGAGTACGCTGAGATGTTGCGAATAGGATATGGTTTGGGGGTCGGTCATGTCATTCGGCTTGAATTTCCAGAGCGTTGCATAGTAGAGAAGCAGTGCAATAGCGACACTCGACAGAAAGTAGGCGAGAACGATGAGAACGGGGTTGTCGGTCACAAAGAGCGTTGCGATGAGGATAACCGCAGGGACCGCGTTACGGGCCATGTCAAATACGGCGTGCGTCTTGAAGTCTTTTTTCCCCGATGTGAACTGTGCGGAAAAAGAGAAGCCGGTAAGGAGCGGATGGCATGCGGCAACGATGACGAACGATATACCGAGGACGTAGTTATCGTTCAGAAAATAGTATGCCGCTACCGCGAGAGAAACGCCGATGACGCCGAAGCTCCACTTTAAGTACTCCCGCACGCCCCTCCTCAGGGCGCCTTCGTATCCACGGGCCACTGCCTGTGTGATGGCGACCCCGATGCCCGCAAGAGAGAACGCACTGATGATCGCCGCCCCCGAGATTACAAAGCGGTAGGTGCCGAACACTTCAGGCGAAACAAGGTTCGCTACTGCCGTCGCAAGAAGCAGGGACACGACCATCCCGACTCCTTTGGCAACGGTAAGCCAGAGACCGCCCTCAGTCACGTAGACCATGTCGGTTTTTGCGTATTTTTCGCTCCACTTGATGGCGCTGTGGAGGTTATCCTTAAACTCTGCGAACATGTGCGCTCATGCTACCGCCAGAGTGCGGAGTACGCCAGTCGAATGGGCGAACTGGTATACTGCCGACATGAAGTTTTTCGCCTTTATCACGGCGCGCAGCGACTCTAGCCGTCTGCCGCACAAAATGCTCTTGCCCATCCGCGGGCGGAAAGTCATCGAGCACGTCATAGACCGCGCGAAGCTGATACGGGGAATAGAGGGTATCGTCTTGTGTACGACGGATAGAAAGGAGGACGACGGGCTTGCGGGTATCGCGAAAACCGAAGGCATTTTGTGTTTTCGGGGGAGTTTGGAAGACAAGTTAGAACGTTGGAGGGGGGCGGCGGACATGTGCGGCGCGGATTACATTCTGACGATAGACGCCGACGACCTTTTCTTTGCGCCGGAGCTCTGCGAGCTCGCTATCGCGCAGGCCGAAGCTGAAAGATCTGATTTTATCCGCGGCGCGGATTCGCTCGCATGCGGGGCATTTACCTACTGTTTCTCCGCAGCCGCTTTGAGGAAGGTATGCGAGATTAAAGACAGCACCAATACCGAGATGATGTGGGTCTACTTTACCGACACGGGACTCTTTACAGTCGCTGAATTGAAGGTGAGGGACCCCGTGTATCATTTGGATGGAGTGCGGATGACGCTTGATTACCCCGAAGACCTCGCATTTTTCGAGCGCGTTTTTGCGGAGCTCGCGGCAGATACCAATACGACGCCGACACCCATCATCCTTAATCTCTTGCGGCAGAAGCCCGAGATAAACGAACTCAACTATTTCCGGCAGAAAGACTTTCTTGACAATCAGCGGAAAAAGACGACATTGAAGTTAAAGGCCGCGTAATAATCGACGATACGCGGCATGATTTCGCAAAATCAAATGAAAAAGACACCAAGCAACGCCTGGCGCTTCAAGGGCAATGAGCTGAAGTACGTCAAAGAGCTTCTCGACAAGGGTCTTGCGGGCGGCCCGAAGGGGAGCATGAACGCGCGCCTCGAGGACGCGTTCGCCAAGAGATTTGGCGTGAAATACGCCATAACCTCCAATTCCGGCACGTCCACCCTGCATCAGGCACTGATGGCGTTCGGTGTGAAGCCGGGGGATGAGGTGATAACACCGCCGCTCGGGCCTTTCATGTGCACCTCGACCATTCTGCACGCGGGGGCGACTCCCGTGTACGCGGATGTGGATCAAGAAACTTTCACGATAGACCCGAAGGATATCGAGAAAAAAATAACGCCACGCACGAAAGCGATATTTGCGGTGCACACCTACGGCGGTGTGTGCGACATGGAAGCCATCATGGGTATCGCAAAAAAGCACGGTATCTACGTCCTTGAAGATTGCGCCGAGTGTTTTCTAGGGAAAGACAGACAAGGGCGCTTGGCGGGTACCATCGGGCACGCGGGCAGTTTCAGTTTCCAGGCGACGAAGCATATGACGACGGGGGACGGCGGCATGCTCATTACGAACGACGAAGGGCTCGCGCTGCGCATGCGCAAATTCGGCAACCACGGGTTCAAGAATACCGCGGCCGACCGCCGTACGGTGAAAGCCATGAAAGACGTGGTGCAAGACCCCGCGTATCTGAGGCACGACGGATTCGGATACAACTATCGTTTCTCGGAAATTCTTGCTGCGGTCGGCTTGGGGCAGCTTGAACAGCTCGATACGTTCGTCGAAAAGCGCATTGCGATGGCTGATGAATATCTGAAGGTGCTCAAAGGTTGTTCGTGGCTGAAGCCGCAAAAGGTGACGGGAAGGGAGGTCAATTCCTACTTCACACTCGCGGTACTTTTCGAAGGCGAGAAGAAAGGCATCAGCTGGCATGATTTTCGGAAGAAATTCATGGAACTCGGCGGCGACAGCGTCTATGCCGCATGGGCGCTTGCGTATCGCGAGCCGACCAGCGCGCTCGTCTCCGGGAAGGGAAGGTTTTTCGACGACATTCCCGACCAGGGTATGCATGTGAAAGGATTCCTGAAAGACGTGAAATGCCCCGTAGCCGAACACCTGCAACCACGCATGCTGCAATTCACGACCAACCAGAACACCGCCGCAGAGAGGAAATCCCAAGCGACCGCGCTCAAAAAGACAATAGAATTTTTCGGGAAGAAGTGATCACCACGCGGTCTGACCCGCGTCCATCACAAGAGTCTGTGCCGTCATGAATGCCGAGGCGTCGCTCGCGAGAAAGATGATAGCGCCGTGATACTCATCCGGCCGTGCGGGGCGGCCGAGCATGTTGCGGCCCTTCAGTTTTTCCAGCAGTTCGGGAGTTATCTCTTTGAAATTGACCGCACCAAAGGCGACCGCGTTCACACGCACGTCGGGTGCGCCTGCGGATGAGAAGTAGGAGGCCCATGCGCGCGTGAGGCCTAAGAGTGCCGTCTTTACCGTAGGGTAGGCGGCTGATTTGAAACGGCCTTTCGGGTATTTCGAGTGGTTAGGTGCCGTGATGCCGGATGTCGAAGTGATGTTGATGATGGAGCCTTTCTTTTGTTTCAGCATCTGGGGTGCCACGGTTTGAATGGTGTATTGCGCGCCGGAGAGACCGACCGCTATTTCTTTTTCCCACTGCGCTTTGGGGAATGACGGGTAATCGTCCCAACCCGCCTCGCCTTCTTTGGGGAGGGGAGGGTCGATGACGGCGTTGTTGATGAGGATATCAATGCTGCCCGCTTCCTTCACCACTGCCCTGACCGCATCGGCTATCTGCTCCGGCTTCGTAATATCGACATCGATGTGCGTGCCGATCTTGGCGAGTTCCTCCGAGCGGGCGGTATCAAATGAGTACACTTTCGCCCCTGCGCCGGAGAGTGCTTTCGCATGCTCCACACCGAGCCTGCCGTCGCCGCCCGTGATTATGGCGACGCGACCTTCAAGCGAGAAAAGATCAGATGTTTGCATAGATGTTTTCCGTGAATTCTTTGTATTTCTTTATGCGCTCCAATTCGTCGCCATCCTCGCCGCGTGCTCCCTGGATAATGAGCGGGCGAGTGTAACCAACTTCCTTCAGGGCCGCAAAGGCGCTTCCGAAATCGGCACAGCCCTCCCCGAGCGGCACTGTCTTACTTTCGACAGCAGGGTCGGTATTCGGCAGCCTATCTTTCACATGCACGCCCACAATGCGGTCGCTCAAGAGTCGAATTTCATCGGCGACGGGAAAGGCGCAAGCGAACTGGTTGCCCAAGTCATAGTATACGCCGAACGCCTCAGGAGCCAGTGCGCGCGAGATGAATTCGAGAAGTGTTGCCGCCGGAAGTTCCGCCTCAATACCGAGCTGCACGCCGAAGCCTTTCGCTGCCGTTGCCGCCGGTGCAAGGAGCACATGTGCCCGCTCCCACGTGCTATCGGGCGCGGGTGAGAGCTTTTTCTCATGGAAAAAAGAAACAAGTACCGCTTTGGCGCCTATTTCCGCGGTTGCCTTCACTGCATCGAGCAAATCGGTCGCGTATTGTTCTTCGGGCTGGAAATAACCGTGGACGGAGGGGATGGCTATATCCGTAGAACTCGAAAGTTCTAGAAGTCGCGCGCGGCCTGCCGTTGTCATCAGCGGATGCTCACGCAAACCCTTGGGCCGTATGAGCAACTCTATTGCGGAGAGGCCAATGTTCTTCGCATCTTGGAACTCCTGTTCCCAGTTGTCGTCGGGGAAGAACTGTATCCCGCGCCCGCGCGGGGGCGTCAGCCTGCCCTGCAGGACGCCGATGAGTGGGATTTCACCCGTCATCGTGGCATTATAGCCCGTTCGTACTTCAGCTGCAGCGAAGTATTAATTGTCAACAGTATGTGAACAGGTTATAACCCGTTTTTCGTATTTTCGATTTTTCCCAGTTCGTTCACGGGAAGTAGAATGAATGGCTTATTTGTTAACACTCCTCGTTTTTAGTATGAGAAAAATAATCACGGCGGTTGTCTCATCGGCGGTGCTTTTTGTGCCAGCGGTCTCTCTCGCTGCTATCCAAACGCTCAATGGTCTTAATGGAACGTCGCAGACTTTCGCTACGAGTACCGCCACAAGTTCGCACTTAAGTATCCAGTCAAGCGGGACCGTTCACACATTCTCGTGGGACGGAACTTCTTGGACTATGGCCCAGGGAGGCACGGGCGCCACGACGACGATGGCCACGGGCTCTATTCCTTTTATCAACAATGGAATATTCTCCTCGACTGCCCAACTTGTTTGGGACGCCGTCTCCGCCCTCCTTAATATCGGAGGAACGACCACACCAGCCGCTAAATTAAGCGTAAAAGGCTCTGGAAGCCTCGATGTATTCAATGTCGCGTCTTCCACCGGAGCGTCGCTTCTCTTTGTGACTGCGGCCGGGAATGTAGGGATCGGGACCACGACGCCGTTTGAAAAACTGGAAATAGTGGGCAACGTAAAACTTTCAGGCTCTCTTCAAACGAACACACTTGTTTCTCTCGCAACCTCAACACTCACCGGTAGAACAGGCGTCGGGAGTTCAACCGCACCGCAGGCCGCCCTCGATATTTCCGGCTCGTTCTACAGTCGGCTCGTGCCCGTAGGCGGGACGAACGTAGACTGGAATGCGGGAAACGTGCAATCTCTAACACTTACGAGTAACCCGATGCTGACCTTTACTAACGGTCAGCAAGGAGGGGAGTACAAACTCATTCTCAACCAGGACGCAACTGGAGGTAGGACGGTCGCGTGGCCAGGGAGCATCAAGTGGCTTCTCGGAAGCGCCCCCAAGCTTGCGACGACCAGTAACAGTACGGATATCATAGGCTTCATATACGACGGGATCAATTATCTCGGTTTTCCTGTGGCAGTTCGTTCCTCCTCCACGCCCCCTTCTTCTCTTCTCGCAGGCCTTCTCTCGTATTGGAAATTCGACGAACCAAGTGGGGATGCTTCCGATTCGAGCGGTAATGGGAAGACACTCACCAACAACGCCTCCACCACCTTTGTAGGCGGGAAGATTAACAATGCCGTGGACCTGGAACGTGACAGCTCGCAATTCTTCTCACGCTCGAATGGTGGCTACTATGATAACACCGCAGGCACAGTAAGTTGTTGGGTCAACCCGGAAAGCGTGACCCACGCAAGCCAGTCCTTCCCTGTGGCGAGTACGCTCACCAATGTCGGAAGCGGTGGCTTCCATCTTGATATCAGCCGTATCTCATCGACCCTACGGAGCTTTTTCGGTGCAGGTAATCAGGCTGCGAATGGTACAACGACGCTCGCGACCAGCACGTGGTACATGGCAACCTTCACGTGGAATACTGCGGGAAAGACGCTCTACCTCAACGGGATGCCTGAGGCCTCCAATACGAACGCCGAAACTATGACCGCAGGCGAAACAACCCTGTACATCGGCAACGACAAATTCAACGAATATTTCGACGGTATGCTCGACGAATGTGGTATTTGGAATCGCGTGCTCTCGCCGTCAGAAATAACGACCCTCTACAACAGCGGGTCAGGGCTCCAGTATCCGTTCTGAGATAGGGCTAAGAGTAGGAGTTGTTCGCGGTTCGCCCGAAGCGTATGATTGCGAACGTATGGCGCTCAAACAACGCACGCTCGGGCGGACGGGGCTTAAAGTCTCGGAAATAGGACTTGGCACGACGACCATCGGCTACGTGTATGGCATCGGTCCGCGCGATCTGCCGCCCGAAGACGAGGTGCTGAAATTTTTGCACGAGGTAGTCGGGCGCGGCGTAACGTTCATCGATACCGGTTCCTTTTACGGCGTTGCCGAGGAGCGCATCGGAAAATCCGGCGTCGCAAAAATGCCGGGCGTTATCGTGACGACGAAGTGCGGGCACGTGCTCGACAAGGGCGAAGCCATCAGCGACACGGAACTCGCAAAAATAATGAAGGCGGACGTGGAAGCGAGTCTGCAAAAACTTGGGCTTGCCCACTTAGAACTCGTGCAAGTGCATGGCGGTACCGCGGAGCGGATAAAGGACGGGAGCATCATCGGCGCAATGCAGAAATTAAAAGACGAAGGTAAGGTACGGTTCGTCGGTATTTCGACGCGCGGGGAGGAAGCGCCGCTCGCGGCGATAGAATCGGGATTTTTTGACGTGCTGCAACTCGCGCACAGCATCCTTGACCAACGTATGGCGAAGCGCGTTTTTGCGGAAGCGAAAAAGCACGATATCGGCATCATCAACCGCTCGGCGCTCTTGAAGGGCGCCCTGACTCCCGCTGCCGAGCATCTTTCGCCGGTGCTCGCGCCGCTCAAAAAAAATTCCGATGCGGCGAAGAAAGTCGCCGAGCGCATCGGTACCGACTTACCGTCGCTCGCGCTTCGCTTCGCGCTCTCGCATGGGGAAACGAGTTCCGTTCTCGTCGGTACCAACAAGCTGAAGCATCTCGAAAGCGCCCTTGCGGCCTCGGAAGCGGGACCGCTTCCGCAAGACATACTGAACGAGCTCTACGCGCTCGCGATAGATGACCCGATGCAAGTGGACCCGAAAAATTGGCCGAGCAGTATGGTGGCCGATACAAAAAACGGTAAAAAGGTTCCGCATCCCGATCGATAATCCCGCGTTGATTCGGCCATATTCGCGTGATAGGCTGCGGGCATGAAAGCCGCGAAAAAGAGCAAGGTCGTGAAGATTGGCAATAGGGAAATAGGCTACAATCTCCCGCCCTTTGTTATCGCCGAGATCGGTATCAATCACAACGGCTCCGTCGAGCATGCGAAAAAGCTCATCGACGCCGCTTCCGAAGCGGGGTGCGATGCGGTGAAATTCCAGAAGCGTACGATAGATATCGTCTACAAACCGGAAGAGCTCGCAAAGCCGCGCCCCGTGGACCAGTCGCTCATTTCGACCGCGAGGCTTCGTCAGAAAAAATACGGCTATGAAATATTGGACAAGAAAGCATGGGCGCGGCTCAACAAGGACCCGGAAGATACAACCAACGGCGATTTGAAGCGCATCCTTGAGTTCGGTGAGTCGGAGTACCGCGAGATAGACTCATATTGCAAAGAGAAAGGAATTCTTTGGTTCGCTTCCCCGTGGGACGAGAAATCGGTGGATTTTCTTGAGAAGTTCAAGCCCGTCGCATACAAAGTCGCCTCGCCGTCGAACACGGACAAAGCGCTTTTGAGGTACATCAAGTCGAAGAAACGCCCCATCATTATTTCGGTAGGTATGTCGGATGACCGGATGATAGAAAAAATGGTCGATGTGCTCGGCGAAGAGGGACTCATCATCCTCCATTGCATCTCGACATATCCGGCAAAGGACGACGAGCTCCATCTTGCGAATATCCCGCGGCTCATCAAAAAGTACCCAAAAGCACTCATAGGCTACTCTGGACACGAAGTGGGCGCGTACCCGCCGCTCGTCGCGGCAGCTATCGGCGCGTGCGTCTTGGAGCGGCACATTACGCTCGACAGGGCCATGTGGGGCTCCGATCACGCGGCTTCTCTCGAGGTCCCGGGATGGCAGCGTCTGATGAGCGAGTTGCGTGTGTTGCCTAAATACCTCGGCAAAGAAGTGAAAGAAATACTGGAGTCGGAAAAGCCCATTGCGGCAAAACTGCGCCGTAAGGACACGCTGTTTTCCTGATACACTCACTTGAATGGCGGTACAAAAAATACTTTTTCCTTATCTTCTTTCCGACATCATCCGGCAGAATGCCGAGACTGCGGACACCGTCGTATTTTTCGGCACCGATTTCTACAATCTTCCTTACGGGTCAGACCACACGGTTTTTATCGAGCGGACGAATCAAATGCTTGAGTATATACGCAAGCATTTTCCGAACAGCCGCCTTCTTTACCAAGCGCATCCGAATGAGACCGACGAATACACACATCTCGATCTGAAAGACTTCTCGCTCGGAGAGAGAGTAATCGCGGAGGCGTTCCTCTATCAGAATGCGTCTGAAATATCGTTCGTGTTGAGCGCATGCTCGGGAGCATCGGCGTCCGCTTATGCAATGGGTTTCAATGCGGCCGTCTGTATCGACCTACTTCACGGCGCTCTCCCGGAGGAGGCAATCATCGGATACCGGAGCTATTTTGCAGGTATACCGGAGGGATTTTTTATACGTTCTTTCCAAGAACCCGTTCCGGTACGTGAACCGGTGTCAAAACAGCAAGAGGCATATTCGATCGCCCGCATCAAGGAGGCCGTCGGCACTACGGGAAAGCTGTGGGTACTTACGAGTAGCCCCGGGCTTGCCGTGCAGGCGGCTCTCGTCTTGAAATACGCACGCGAACATAATCCCGCTCTCAAGGCGGGAATGCTCAAAATAGGTGGCCGGAGATGGGAGGTGGCGCCCATCATGTCAAAACTCGAAGAAGGTTTTGAGGAAGTCATACATGTGCGCGACCGACGCATCTTGTATTCTGCCCGACCGCAACGCCTGTTGGAGGCTGCTCGTACCGCTTCCAGAATCAAGAAGCTACCGATTCGTGAAGGGGATGTCGTCGTCAGTTTTTGCAACACGCTCTTTGAGGAGAATTGCATCATTGCGTACCATAAAAGAAAGGCCCGCATCATAGGCCTCATCGAGAACCGTTGGTACCACTTTACGTTCTCCGATAGGGGGGAAAGTCTGTCCGCATCCGAGTTCCGCGCCTCATGGGGTGCGTTGGCATTTTCCTGGGTCTTAGAACCCTTGCTCGGGTTGTATCGGACGGTGACGAAAGAATACAAAGATGGCCGGGTCATCAACTTTTTCCGCTACCGCTCTTCGCTCGAGTCAGTGTACGATACCGTGTTCGTTCTTGTGCCGGATGCTCGGTTTAGTGATGCCAAAATCACTGACGAGGCGTATACTCGTCGTTGACAGCCTATGGTTTCTGTAAAATTCAAAACGTGGTTCGGCCTCCGAATACTTTTGGGCAAGGTCCGCCGCATACCCCGCCGCATACGGGCCATCCGCGCCGCTCGCGCGGAAGGACGAGGTTCATGGGAGCGCATCGCAAAATTCCTTCAGAACCGGGCCCGCCTCGTTGCGATACTTGATGCCCCAGTGCTTTTACAGGATACGGAAATTGTTCTTCTTGCGAAATACGCTGCCGGTGCGGGAGAGACGGTCGTAGAGATAGGGGCTGCGTACGGAGGATCCTCACTTCTTATGCTCGCGCACCTTGGGAAGGATGCGCATCTCTATTCGATCGATCCGTTCGTGCAGGATTCGATGGCGGCTTTCCAAGCGACGGAATCGGGATGTAAACGATGCGTCACGGGCGCGCCCCGCCGCCCCGCGGCGCAGTGGACGCTCATGACACAGTATAGTTTCGACGCAGTACGTACATGGAACCGGTTCATCGATGTGCTTTTTGTGGATGGAGACCACGTCTATGAGGCGGTGAAAAAAGACTTTGAGGACTGGCTTCCGCACATACGGGACGGCGGCTATATCCTTTTCCACGATTCTCGGCGTGTGGAGGGAACGCTAGATGGCGCATACGATAGGGGGTGGCCGGGCCCGACGCGCCTCGTGGATGAGCTCATGTTCGATCCGCGCGTCAAATTCGTCGAGTTCGCCGAATCTCTCTCCATATTCAGGAAGCCTCCCCTTGTGTGACGTGTATGGTGAAACCACTTGAACGCATTGATGTCGTCATAAGTATTTTTAATCAGGAGCGCATCATTGAGCGCATTCTTGCGGGAGTTTGCCGCAACACGGTGACGCCGTTCAACCTCATTCTCGTGTTCGATGGATGTGTCGACAAGACGAAGCCCAAAGCGCTTGCGTGGCTCGAGAAAAATCGTCCGAGTAATCTGCTCCAACTCATCACTCGCGATGCGCCGGATGTGTATGAGACGAAGGCGACGAATATGGGCCTCAAGCTCGGCACGGAAGACTACATCATTACGATCCAGGATGATATGGAGATTCGCGAGCCGGGATGGGAGGTGCGCCTTACCTATCCGATACGAAAGTACGACGATATGTTCTCGACCGGCGCGTATATCGCACATGACCTTGATTTCGACGCGTTCAACCCCGAACTGCAGCGGTACAAGCGTGCCCGGGGACGCAGGTATTTCAATGCGCGGCGGGACACGCTGTACATCAGGGATATCGCCATGCGCTCTCCTGTAGCGTTCCGTTCCGATATCCTACGGAAACTCGATTACCTTAACGAGGAATTCGCGCCTTGTACGCTCGACGAAGCGGATGTTCAGCTCCGTGCGTGGGAGCAGTATGGTCTCAAAAGCGGTCTGTATTGGATAGATTATCTTTCGAAGCCCTCGTGGAGCAAATCCAAATCGAAAGACTCGACGATGAACGAGAGCGGTTCGCGCGTGCGGAATGTCGCTCGTTTACGTGAGTACCACAAAGAGTACTTTGAGAAAGAGGAGTCTCACGCAGAGGAAAGAGTGATCCCCGCCGGAGAGGTCGACTACCCGGCAGAGTTCGACCGATCGGCTCTCGCCCGCCGCGTTATTGTCTTTCGTGCCGATTTTTTCTTCCGCTGGCTTGCCGAAGCCATTCGCCGCTTCCTTTTCCGACAGATGCAGCGCGTCAGAACTCTCTTTCGATTGGCAGGGCTTCTAAAGCCCTGATATGAAGCCTACCGTCCACTTTTCGTTTACCGTGCCGCTCGGCGCGACCCTCTTCAGGCGCGCGGTCGATAAGGCTCTCGTGTTTTCGCACCTTCCGCCTCTCTATAGGATGGGGTGGGACCCACTTATTCCGTGGCAGCGCCCCATTCGCTCCGTGCATGCGATATCCTACAACCTACTCCATACCTTCAGGGCTAAAGGTTATCCGGTGCGTTTTTACAGCTTGTACGAACACGGG
>ERZ1292629.590-Hain-H43-01um-R1-590-length-39997-cov-10_pt1 | contig 31030 bp, 43 predicted proteins | sample MGYA00564399_ERZ1292629 | MGnify/ENA primary metagenome ERZ1292629 (study PRJEB36523, sample SAMEA6512636) | groundwater metagenome | collected 2019-01-08 | study: AquaDiva: Metagenomics assemblies of 32 groundwater samples
TGGTTTGATTCTGTATTCAGTGATTGGTTTGCAAATGGTGGAATGGTAAGAAAGAAACGTAAGACTATTCCAGGATATGCAGATGGTGGAATATTCAATGCAGTTAAACCAGTAGCATCAAAACGTCGTAGAATTCTTCCACCTGAACAATCTGAACAATCTGATGTAATTGCTGGATTGTCTGAAGCAGTGACTTCTCCTGTATCTGGACCTGCATCTGGCGATACTGGATTGATGGGACCAAGTGATACTGCCATTGTAATGGCCGCAATGAATGCAATGACTGGAAATATAATTGGCGCACTTACTGGACTTGTATCATCTAGTCTTACTAATTCAATATCAGTTCAAGCAGGTGCTACTGATGCAATTGAAGGTGCAATTTCTAGTCAAGATACTCCGGAAGGAGTAGACCTTGGAACTGCTACTATTGGACTTGGATTAGCTTCTAGTCCTGAAGGAAGTCTTGGCGGTCTTGGTGATGCAGCAGGAAGTGGTATAGGTACTGCGTACAAAAAAGGTGGAGAAGTAAAAGGTCGTGGTACTGGAACTTCTGATTCGATTATTGCCAGACTTTCAGACGGTGAATATGTAATTCCAGCAGATGTAGTAGATGAATTAGGTGAAGATTTCTTTGACAAGCTATTGTCAAAATATCATATGCCAGTTGCTGCATCAGGGAGAGCATAATGGCTAGCCCATCGCTCGCTGAACTTCCAAGTGTTCCTAAAGCACTTGGAATAGCATCAGAAAAACAAATTGAAGAAGCAGCAAAAATTCAAAGATTGTATAATGATCTTGGAACTAGTTTTGCTGAGTCTGCAAGTAATGTAGGAAAAGGTACTATTGCAGGAACTCTCGAAACTCCTGAGACGATTCTATTCCGAGATACAGAACAACTTAAAGCAGACTTTCTTAAATCGAATGCTGCTGCCGCTGCTGGTATGAGTCCTGACACAGCAGTGAATGTCATGGACATTATGCTTCGTGATATTCGTGATACTGGATTACAAATGCGAGAAGTATCAGACAGACTTGCAGCAGATAAATCAGTAAGTCTTTTTGATGATCCACTTACTGCAATAATGAATGCATTTACAATTCCGTGGACTGAGCAAGAATTGAAAGGTCTGTCAGAAAAGCAAGTAAATCGCAAGAAAACTCTCGACGATCTTACGTCTGGTGTAACTAATACTGCTGCATCGGCTGAAGCAGTTAAAGCCAAATTAAACGCGGCAGGGATAGCAGATCGACAACGTGCCATTGCTGCTAATGCTGCTGCTGAAGCTAAAACATTCGAGCGGGCTGGAATTCAAGCTAATATTGGCGGCGTACAAGCTGCGATGACTGCGACGAAGAATACTCTTGACTTGTCTATTACATACAATAACTGGATTAATGGAGAAGAGACTAGAGCATTTCAGAGATTGCAGCGTGAAATCATTATCGAAGAAAAAACTGCAAGACTTAAAGCGACTAAAGATGTTGTGCTTGCAGAAAGTCAGATGCTGAAGTATGCAAATCTTGCATTGGAAAAAGATGGATTGCCACAGTTTACATCTGTCGGTCAATTGAAATCTAGAATTGTAACTGCGAAAGAGAAAGAACGAATTGACGATTTAATCAATCGTGGTATGCTTCTTGAAGATCCAAATTCTATGACTGCTAGATCATACAGTCATGGAACTAGTCCGAGACAGATTGTAGAATTTCAGAATAGAAATAAAATTGCTCCTAACAGTCCGGATCAATCTACTCTAATGCAGACAGTACGAGATGCATTACTTGCAGGAGATCAAGCAGGTAAATCTACGGAAGATAAGGATTTACAAGCAGGAAAAATTCTTAAGAAAAAGCTTACTGACTTAGAAACAGTCAAGAAAGACGATAATTCTAACCCATTCCGTGCTCCTACATTTGGCACAATGGCAATGGCTCCGTCAGTAAATACTAATCCAGTATTTCAAAAAATAATTGCACCACTGATTACTGAAGGAAATAAGAATCAATCTGCACATCCGGAAATTATTGGTGCGATGGTAGCTAAAGCAGTTTCGGATAGACTAGTATCTCCAAATCAGGCCGCCTCATTTCTTACTTATTTCTATACTCAGGCTGCATTAATCAACAATGAGAATACACAGGTCCAGAAACTCACTGGATATAGACAATCTGCATTTAAAGCAGATGTAGAAGCTGGAATTGATACTCCTGGCGCTCTCACTGGTCTTGGTATTACTACTGGTGGTATTTTTGCTACTCCATTTGCTCCATTTATAGGCGGTGCAGTAATTGTCGGCGGTATTGCAAAGACTGGTATAGATGTATTATCTACAAAGAAAACATACAATTTCATGGACAAAACTGAAACTCAGGCATACATTATTCGTAAAGTATTTGGCAATATGGTCAGTAAAGACCAAGTGATGAAGTCTGGTGAAGTTTCTGGAATTGTTAAACCTGCTGGAAACGTTGAGTAAGAATCATGCCACTCGCATCGTATGAAATAGCTGCGTCGAATCATACATTACTTAATTCCACGGATGAAACGTGGACTGATTCAATTTTAAATCTTCCAAAAACTGTAGCTCTTGGAGTCGGAGCTGGAGTTACAGAATTACTTAATATTCCTATCACCGTCGGATCGTGGCTTGGCGGTGATAATGAAAGAATTAAATATAAAGAAGTATTGCAATCTTATGATGAGGATTTGGGAAAGTATTACGATAATCACAAACTCGGCATAGACACTATTGGATTCATTGCTGGAAGTCTTGTTCCTGGAATGGCTGGAGTTAAGGTATTAAATGCAGGACAGACTATGCTGCGATCTGCGATCGGAGAACAAGTATTTGGCTCCAATATGGGAACTGCATTAGGTTTGCTTGCACCAAATAAGACTAAGTATCTTGCAGATGCAGTTTCTACAATTCGAGAAACTGGATCTGTATTTGCATTGACTGAAACTAATACATTACGCGCACTTGCTGCTGGTGCTGGTCAGGCCGCTCTTGAATCTGCTGCATTTGAAACTATGGTAGCAGCTACAATGTATAAGTCTCCGATAATGGATGAAATGAGTCTTTCTGATATTACTTGGAATATTGCGCTTGGTACCGCGCTTGGTGGTGGATTTGGTGCTGTATTCTCTGGAGTTGGAACTGCGTATAAAATATCTGGTGCTGGCAAAGCCGCTCAGAAAGAATTGATTCCATTCAGTATTACTTCAGTTCCAGCACCCGCAGCATCTGCATCCAATAAACTCTTGTATAGACTGAATCAACTAGATAATATTCCAGAATTGCCTGCAACTGGTGATCTTGTTGAACGTGCTACTAGAACTGCTGCGGCAACAAGAAGTAAATTGCTCCTAGACATTAGGGGAGATTTTGGTGAATTATCCGGCGGTGATCAAGCCATTGCAGAATCATTGTTTCAAGTATCAAAACTCAATGGAATGGAAAAGAATCTTGGTAATTACCTTGACTCTGTGATTGCTGGTAGAGTCAATGTTACTACAGCAGAAGAAAAAGTATTGAAAGATATTTCAAAGAAACTTAAAAAACAAGGTATTCTTTCAGACGACGAGAATGCCATATTCAGAGATCATCAAGTATCCTATGTAAAAATCCACGGTGAAGATGCTGGTGGTGTATTGCATGATCGCCCGTCAGTACTGTCTCTTACTGACAATTTGAAAGATGGAGACACTATTGACTTGACTAAGAATGGAATTAAGGTAGGAAATAAAACCTACCAAAATGACAATAATCCGCATATGCCATTTAATATGCTTCAATCGGATCATTATAGAATTGAAGCAAGATACTGGTGGGCTGAGAAATTACCTAAATGGGTTGATGATCGAGTCGAACCGCATCAAGTTCATGCTACTGATATTCCATTACTTGAGAAAGCATACAAGGATGGACTGGAAAGACTTTCAATCATTCCAGAAAAAGGTGCAATCAAGGATGCAACGAAACTGAATTCCAGACAAGAAATCTATGATTTCATGATGGAACAGAAACTTACAATTGCAAAGAGACTAGAACTTGCAATTCCTGAGAAAGTAGGAATTCAAGAATTCATTGATAAATTCAAAGGACTGTTTGGAATTAATTTTAACATTGTCGAAGAAGCTGGTTCAGACTACTATGGATTCTTCCAACGATTGAAAGGATTACAAGGTGCAGTTCCTAATCTAGGTGGGGATGTAATTGCATTAGATAAATTATCTGCTCTTACTCAACCAATGTCTCGTATGATGAGGACATTGAAACATGAAGAAGGACACAGAACATTTCAAGCATTAATTGATGCAAGTGGAATTACTACGGCGAATATTGAAACTCGTTGGCCGTTACTTTATACTGAGATGCGTAAGATTGGTAAGCAATTAAGACCTCAATATTACAAAGCAGCGGAGACTCATGTAACTGCTGAAAGAACTATTGCGGCGGCCACACCCGCGGCTGGTAGTCTTGATAATTTCACTAGAAAACGTAGTTTAGTCCATGAATACTTTGCAGACACATTCTATTATATGTCTCTGCATCCTGAGCGCCTTGACAAATTTCCTGCAATCAAGCAAGCGATTGGTCATCTTATTACTCCAATTCCACAAGAAGTAATTGATGCAGTTTCTAAACGAATTGTTCGCACATCGCCTCAAGAAGCTGCAAAGATTGTAAATGTGGAATCGAAATATCTCGATGGTTCAGCGCGCAGGCCGGGCGGCGAATTTGCACGAGATATGGCTCGTTCTGAATATACTGCTCAGATGACTAAAGCTCAGGTTCGTGAATCTGAGCAACTGATTGATCCATTAATTCTTCCATCCTATGCAAAGATTGTTTCCAAAAATTCTCATATTACGGTCGATGGAAATGAAATGCAAGGAATGGCGAAAGTAATGCAGCAAACTAAACTATATGATGAAGCATCTGCTAGACGAGCCACTCAGATTCTTGGTATTGAATTACCTCGCTTGCCTGACAAAGATTTCATTCTTGCATCTGGACAAACTGGGCCAGGATTGCTTGCATTTGCAGAAGGAAACTACGGTACTCTTGCATCAACATTACAATTTGTAGGTCAGCGTACTCACGCATTGATTAAAACTGCAAAAGAAGCTACATCTGAAATCTTTACTCCTACACTGCAAAAACTTGCAAACAATCAAGATGCAGCAATTGAATGGTCTGTATTGAATGAGAAGATGCGTAATCTTCCTCAGAAATATTTTCTTTCTGAAGATGGTTCTGCATTACAATTCAAAGGAAGTAAAGAGCAAATTGCTGATGCAGTAATGAGAAATATACCTCTCGAAATTCCGATTCAATCTGACATTGTGAAAACATTGGCGGGTGATCATATCGCTCGCAATGGAGTCAGAGTTATTAATCGCGGAATCATCCGTGCTGGTGAAGGATTGCCAGATAATCTTAATCCAAATGCATTCTATCCAATACCTCGCAGCCCTAAGGATACACCATACTTTGCACTCGTAGTCGATGATACTATTACTGGCACTGGTCATAGCAAGATGATCTATGCAGAATCGGCAGATGCATTAGAAAAGATGAAGCATGAGATTTCCCAGAAAATGCCGGAAGTCAGAGTGCTTACCAAAGCAGAATCAGAATCTCATTTCAAAGCTCACGGAGAATTCGAGTTTGAAAGATCATTGAATGAATCATGGATTAATAATGAAATGGCAAGACGAGGAATCAGTTCCAGTTATCTTCCAATGACTGATCCAGCACGAATCACTACATCATTTCTTGAATGGCATCTTGCTCGTGATGCGGCGGGTGTACGAGATGCGGTAAGTCATAACTTCTCTCGTCAGTTTGAATCACTTCGTAAATCAGCAGATGAAGCACTTACTGCTGCAACTTCTAAATTTGGATACTTCGGTGCTTATGAGAATATTGAATCAGCAATTGACAATCCTGCAATCAATCTGATCAAAATGGCATTAGATGTTCAGAAGAATACTGAATATCCAGTGTGGACTACAATGAATCGACTGCTTGATTCCAAGGTTTCACAGATGTGGGCTAAAGTGAAAACACTTTGGGATGATGCTACCACTCCAGAACATCTTGCATCTATTGATGCATCACTGAAAAAAGCTGGATACGAAGGAATTTCAAATATCAGTGAGGGAATGTATCAAGCAATGAATGGTAAAATTCCGCGCGGTACACTTACCAGTTTTGTAAACAAAGCAAACGGTCTGCTTGCCACATTTGCATTGCGTGCTGATCCATTGAATGCTTTGAATAACATGATTGGTCAGAACGTATTGCTTGGAACAGAACTTGTTTCAATCACTAATGCAATCAAAAATGGAAGTGCTGAAAGTGCTGGTGAATTGGCAGCACTAATGAAAATTAAAGTACCTGGATCGAATAGTCTAATTGATTCTCCAGCAAAACTTGTTGCGAATGCAATTAGTCGCTATCACGACAAAGGATTACGTCAATTCTACAAAGACAATGGATTCATTACTTCCATCACTAATCAATATGATCAGACGATGGATATGCTTGCTATTTCTGGTCTTGACACTGTAAATTCTCTTGACTCAAAAATTGCAAATGCAATGAAAATTGCACGCGGTGCAGGCGACAAAGCTGAAATGCTTACTGCTAACAAATTCGCCGAAGAATTCAATCGCTTCGTAGCAGCGGATGTAATGAAACAAATTACTGATGTTGGTGTGAAGCATAAAGTGATTGATCCGATTACTGCATTGACTTACATTAATACTTTTGTCAATCGCACGCAAGGAAACTTTCTTGCATCCCAACGACCGCTTCTGTTTCAAGGCCCAATTGGTCAAGCGATGGGATTGTTTCAAACATATCAATTCAACCTGATTCAACAACTGATGCGTCATGTTGGAGAAGGACAGATTAAAAATGCAGCAGTAATGATGGGATTGCAAGGCGTAATCTATGGAGCTAATGGCTTACCTGGATTCAATGCGATTAATACAAACATCATTGGCAATGCTGCTGGTAATATTGATCATACAGACTTATACCGTGCAACATATAATGCTGCTGGAAAAGAAGCTGGCGATTGGCTTATGTATGGATTAGGCAGCAATTGGATGAGTCTATTCAATGCAGATTTGAAAAATAATCTATATTCTCGTGGAGATATTAATCCAAGAAATATTTCAGTCGTACCAGTAAATCCTGCAAATGTTCCAATTGTTCAAGCTACCGGAAAACTTGTCTCTAATTTCTATGAATCAGTTTCCAAGGTAGCTCAAGGTGCAGATGTATGGTCTACATTTTTACGAGGCATTGAACAAAATGGTGTTTCTAGACCACTAGCAGGAATGGCTCAGGTAATTGGTGGAGTTACTTCTGATTCAGGAATGGTAACTCCAGTCAGTTCTAAAGGTAATGTACTTATGGCACATGACTGGAATAATCTTGCAAGTCTTACTCGTATTGCCGGCGGTAAACCTCTCGACGAAGCTCTCGTAAATGACTCGATGTTTCGATTCAATGCATATCGCGCACATGATGCAGCAAAGAAAGCCACGTTGGGTGAAGCAATTAAAATTTCAATTCTTGGCGGCGGTGTTCCTGACGATTTACAGATTCAATCATTCAGTGAATCATATATGAAATCAGGAGGTAAACAAGAAAATTTTGTACAATTCATGGCAACTCAATATAAAAACGCCTCTGCTAGTCAAGCTAATCAGTTACGCGATAAACTCTCAAAACCTGGAGTTCAAACAATTCAGGAAGTAATGGGTGGATTAAGACTTCAAGACCTTTCAATGACTTCTGAATTAGGAGCTAGACAATGAAACGAATTCTTGTATCAACACTTCTTGCATTTGCTAGTCTTTCTTGCATCGCTCAAGGCGGCCCGATTAGGGGAGAAATTAGCGCAGGAAACTATGTAAATATCAAATCAGATGCAGCAGGTAATCTATATGTATCTCCTGCTACTGGTGTTGCATCTACATATACATATACTCAAACTACGCCTACAGTAGTCAGTGCGACTACTGCCCTTCTTGCACTGAATACTTCTAGGAAATTTGTCTCGATTCAAAATAATGATTCATCTGGAATTCTATACATTAATTTCGGAGCTGCTGCAACTACTGCTCATTTTAAGCTTATTCCTGGAGCTACATTAATTCTTGATACTGTCGTAAGCACTCAAGCAATTAATGCAATTGGAAGTATTGCCTCCAATGCGAATATTTCTGTAATCGAAGGACAGTAAGATATGAAAAAACTGCTAGCTGGATTATTTGCCTCACTGCTGGTAGTTTCTTCCGCGATTAGCGGCGGTGTGTATACTAGTTCTAATAAAGTAATTGGTGGTGCTAAAGGTAATTTACTAAATACATCTTCTGCATCGTCAGCACTTTGTGCTGCCACTGGCGGGACGATCACTACCGATGGCGACTACAAGGTTCACACCTTTACATCAAGCGGCACGTTTACAGTTTCGGACGGAAGTTGCTCAGGAGTCTGGTATCTCGTCGTTGCTGGTGGTGGTGCTGGCGGTGGTCGCCTTGGGGCTGGGGGAGGCGGCGGGGGTGGGTTACGCACAAACGCAGCCTACGATTACGCCGTAACTGTTGGCTCTTACACAGTAACGATTGGCGCAGGTGGACCGACCGCTGGAAATGGTGCTGGAACGGTTGCTGCAACAAGTGGTAGTGATTCTGTATTCGATGCCATCACTTCTATCGGTGGCGGAGCGGCAGGCACTTACCCGGCATCAACGGAACCACCCGACAAGGACGGAAGCGTAGGTGGTTCTGGTGGTGGTGGCGCTACGCGCAGTAGTACTACACCTGGCGTTGGTGGCGCAGGAACAGCAGGGCAAGGTTCTGCGGGTGGGGATGGTTCTAACGGCGCAAATGAAGGCGGCGGCGGCGGTGGCGGCGCGGGAGAGGTTGGCGCAGCCGGATCAATTGCAGGAGGAGGGAAAGGTGGTAATGGATTAGCGAGCACGATCTCAGGTGCATCGGTCTATTACGCTGGTGGCGGTGGGGGGGCGTATGGAACCGGGACCACAGATGAAGGGCTCGGAGGATTGGGCGGTGGCGGGGATGCGATTAACGAGGCAACGGGAGAAGCAGGCGCACCGAATACTGGCGGTGGAGGCGGTGCAGGAGGGTGGAGCGGAACCGGATTTTCCGGCGGTATCGGCGGCGACGGCGTCGTCATCGTAAGGTACAAATTCCAATGAAGATCACCACAAGATTTCTCTTCGAGTTCAAGGTGGGTACGAACACCTATAATTTTACCATTGATGCTGAAACTTCAGAAGAAGCTAAGAAAATTCTTGCAGAAGATTTAAGAAAAATAATTGAACAATTATGCGCATCTTCATCTTAACATTTATTAGTGCGTTGTTATTATCTTCATGTACAATTATCTCAATTGACAATGATGAATGTGGATATAAATGGATTCAATCTAATGATCCAATTCCTGAATCATCTTGGTCTTACATTGAAGTATCAGATATAGAATTATATTGCAATAATGATGATCAAGCACTTTCATGTGCTAGACAGTGGAGAGGGCCAAGTCCATACTGCGAAATCTATACATCTTCTACAATTCTAGCAACTGAATTTTGCCACTCTCCAGAATACTTAAAACGACACGAAGGATTGCATTGTAAAGGATACATTCATCCTGGAAGTGAATTAAGTTGGTAATCTAAACCATAATCGACTGACAAACAAAAGCCCAGTTCCTGTAAAGGTTCTGGGCTTTTTAGTTTTCAATTTCTACTTCTTCATCTTTTCTAATTCTGCTTTAATCGCTCTTACATGACGATCAAATGGACAAGCTTCAAGACTCCACAATATTCCTTTGTATAATTGCCCTACTGTCTGGGTCTTGACTGATAATACCCTATTCAGTCTTGACTGAAATATCACTATCGACAGACTGAAACAAATTCCTGCGATTAGCAATACAACCAACTGCCAGCGCCGTAACAAACCCTGTAATTGGCATATGATACGGAAACCAGAAAAATGAGACAGCCACAATGGATACAAATATAAAGTATTCCGAGTCATGAATGTATTTCCTAAGTAATTGAAAGACAATGAATACAGGAATCAATGTAAATATTCCAATTTCATATACTGACTGAAGCAATTCATTATGGACATATTCATACAATGGATACTGCGATACCCAACTACCAATTCCGTGTCCGAATAATTTCAGACTAGATAATACAATACTCCACATTTCTATTCTATGATTAAAACTGTCGATGGATTGAGTGTAATTCAGCGCGGTCATGCTACTTATACCAACAACGATTAGCAGAATCAATAACTTATAATTCCGTACATAGACTAATGTGATCACTACAATACTTGCCAGCCACACCGTGCGAGATTGGCATACTAGAATTGGCACAATCATCAATGCAGCGATCTTATAATGCTTACAGACTAATGCAGCTACAAACGCAATCAATGCAGTCTCTGCCAAAATTTCTTTATTTACGAACAACCCTGCTGCGGTGGTCATACCCACGACTGGACTCCAGCCAATGTATTGAAGAAATAGTATACCTATATTTACAACCACTCCACAATACAACCCTTTCCAAACTTCATCTAGATTATCTAATTCAGCGCCGAGAACTACAGCAGAAGAAAGAATCAGTAAATGAGTTAAATCATAGATTCCAGTGTATACATCTGGAGTCCAGAATAAACTAATACTGACACACAATAGAAATAAAAAACCTAAGCCTCTTAGTGGGCTTTTAATCCTCCCTGATTTTGATTTTAATAGCAGCATGACTGGAATACCTATAGCAAGAATTGCCCAGCGTGGACTTAACGCTGAATCAATTACTCCAGGCCAGAATGCTATACTTGCTATAAATGTAAGCCAAAACATATCAGTCTATTTCTCACTAGAAATTAAATTAATTGCACTTTTCTCTTTTAATTTTTTCAACATCATTTCAAATAATACTTCCAAATCTTTTTCTCTAAACCATCCATCTGTAGCAAAACCACAATATAAAGCTACCATTCCTACTCTCTCCTCTAATACTGCTCCTGTCATTCTTGCTAAATCTTGGCTTAGTTTTGGGTGATTCTTGTATATTTCTTCTTGCAATGCTATCGCAACTTCAGGAAATAATACAATCTCACGAGGCATCTGGTTCTTCCGATTCAATATCTTTCTGTTCTCTGCAATGAATACACTCTAGATAACTATGAGATTCAAAATAAATACCATCTCCATTATCTACAGTTACAGTTTCCCATTCATGATCACAAGAAGATTCAGGACGTTTTATCATCTGGAATCCTACCTTTAATCCAATTCAAAATTCGTACTGCATGAACTGCTTGTGCCTTTGCATCTTCCAATGCATTGTGTGCAATCCTTGGTTTCACATATGTAATCATTGGATACAATGCTTTCAATGTTCTGAAGCAACGATTATTATAGAATTGCCAAGGCTGTTCTATATTCAATGCAAGAAAATGATTATTCAACAATACATTGTCAAAGTCTGCACCATTGCCCCAAATCAATGGAGAGCCATACTTTCGCAAATAGGCCGCGAAGTCTGTAATCGCATCTCTTACACCTTCACTTCCATTAAATGCTTCATTTCTTGTATCTGCATCCTGACTATCCCACCATTTCATAGTGCTGTCATCCATCGTAAATCCAAGCACTATTGAATCATCTAAGTCAATTCGTCGATAGAATGGATCTTGCATTACTCCATCTAAATCAAATGGAATTGCACCAATAGAAAGAATTCCACTTGTCGGTCGCACTCCTACTGTTTCCAAATCTACCATAATATTCATTGGGGATTTCATGATTTTTTATCTTCCTCAGTATGTCCGTATCCACCTACAAGTGGCCCGTGAAATTCCATAATTAAATCACTTCCTATTTTCAATCTCACACTTTTATGGTAAAATCCTCCAGTAGATTTATGACTCGTCTCATTGAATGCTTTCATTTGCAATTCTAATGATTTAAATGATTCATAGTCAAGATGAATGTATTGAACGATCATGTTATATGCTTCCTTTCTTCTTCAGTTAGTAAACTAAAATCTACATACTTCGCCAGTTTTTCCTCTACTACTTTTCTTTTCGCAAGAAATCCAGTCTTAGTGGACAATATTCTATCTGCTGTAATTAAATTACTCAACATATCTTTCATCGTACCCATATCATCCAAATCATTATGCAACTGCATCCATAATTCTTTTACTGTAATTGGTTCAAATCGATTTTCTAATATCTGAACCAACTTATGGCTTACATCACTATGTCTTGCTTTTCCAAATTCTCCTAACGCTTTACTCATTGAATGTTCTGTATGAGTGAGAATTGTATTTCCATACAATACATCACTTTCTTCAATTGTATTTCTCAATGCACTTGCAGACAATATTAAACATATTTTTATTAAATGAGTAAATCTTCTGTTCATGTATGCTTCAAATCGTACATCATTCATTCCAGTACCAGATTGATATATTGAATCTAATAATTTCTCTGCATCAGGACTTGTTCTTGCTTGTCCCTTTGCAACTGATTTAATGGCATGAAGTAAATCAATCATCTCTCTAACTTTTTCCGCGGGTGGAGACACTGGAAATGTAATCTTCTTTCCAGGACTCTCACCATGCACAAGGACTAATCTACTAAATATTCCTTGTCCAATTGACTCTGCTGGGAATGCAAGACTAAATCCAGTTGGTGTATTGCCTGCAATAATTGAAACAAATGGATCATCAATTTTCACACTTTTACTATTCTTTACCTTATTCTCAAATGGTCCTTCGTGATCCCACAATACACCAAGCATACTCAGGAATTCAATATTTCCATTTCCAATGAATGTATTGAATTCATCTGCTGCAATCAATACCTCAGGTATGTGATTCTCTTTTTCTCCAAATAGATTCTGCTCCATTATTTCATCAGCAGACTGTCTATTGAATCTACCAGTAGGTACAAAATCCACCGCACCAGACAGGTCCATAAGAAACTTTTCTTTTGTAGTCCTATCTGCTGCTATTGAATGATATCCTGCTTTTGCAATTAATTTACTTGCAATTCGTATCGCCGTTGTTTTTCTTGTGCCTGCATTTCCCATAAGCATACAATATATATTTGGTTTAATACTTGAATGTCCAAACTTGAAACTGTAATCTCGACCAATCCAAGCACCAAGTACACTAATACAAGCCCAACGATGAAATGTCATCGGTGCTTCAGTATCTCCAACGTATTGGAAATATGCACTGATGAAATCATTCCTCATTGTAGTTCACGCAAAAAAGCTATTCCGACACTTAATCCTTGTTCTATACCAATATAATCAGCCTTCAATCCCTCCCCACCTACTAATTCCAGTTCCATTTGCATCGGATTTGAGATTGGCGGGAACAGTGAATGTTCTAGTAATTCCATCGTAACCTTTGATTGTAACAGGCACGCACATAATTTCCCTAACTCGTTCAGCAATATGTTCATATCCGGTGCGCGTCTGAAATAGAATGCTATCGTGGATTTGCGCAAAGAGCGAGAAGTTTCTAGAGTAAGCTGGATTGATTGCAAGTTCATAGAATACTTTCATATAAGCGCGATTTAATGTCATAGCATTCAATGATTGCGGCACATGAGCCACATAAGCATTCAATGCTTGTTTAGATTTGCTTGGATCACCAAAGCAATATCTTACTAATCCTTTATTGTTTGCTTGATATTCTATGTGATGGATTGCTTTAGATGAAAGCATCTTAGTTGTAAGAATCTCTGATACAACTCCAGGATAGAATGTCTTACGCAAACCTGGATATTTCTTATGGAATTGTTCAAGTAAGAATCCAGCTACTTGTCTTAATCCCCACAATCTCGGCAGCTTTAATATTCTTTTCGCTTCCCAAATCTTATCTTCTCCCATTGTGTCAATCATTACTTGCTCGCCCATCAAGTAATTTGCTCCATGATTCACACGCTTTGCTAAATCACGCAATATCTTATTTAAGACTTTTCTTGTTTTGTCATCGAATATAGTATCGTAAGGTACGCCAAAAAACGCTTCTGCATTGACGCTGTGAAAATCCCTACTGCCTGTAGTTGCGTCAATGAGATTTTGATCTCCTGAGATAAAAGCGGTATCCCTTGATTCAGCTTGTTCAAGATCGCATTCCCAGATAGTGAATCCATTATCTGCAACAAGCGTTCGCTTAACAATAGTTCCTCGTGGAATATTATGTATTTGGAGGCCGCACCAGAAATGGTGCTCTTTACTTGCAAGCCTTCCGGTGTCAGTTCCATGTGGATTGAGAGAATAAAGGATTCGTCCGGCTTTGTTTCCACTGGTGGATTTGTCTCTGAGGTGTCCATAGAATTCTTTTCCTTCAGTGAGATAAGTAGATATTAGTTTTCTAGACTTCCGTACTTCAGTGATTGCTTTAATTATTCTATTATTCAACGGATGACGCAATGCTGCTTTTGCAAGATGCATTTTGTCTGAAGAAGTAAAGTCTCCACAACCAAGAATCTTAAGAAGTGCAAGCATTTGCGGTGGGGAATTGACATTGAAGCCCGGTGTGGCCACCATTTTCGCCACTGATTCAGACTGTCTTACTACAATCTCTTGCTGCACATCTCTTGCTTTTTTTTGTTCTTTCAAGTCAATTGCAATACCATTCATCTCACTCAAATGACAAGGGTATTGCAATGGAAATGTATTTGCATAATTATCTTTTGCCCATTGTGGCGCTTCTGCCATCCAAGCAAGGAATACATTAGCAGTAGCCCATGAATCTCTTGCATTGTATAAATAATATTGCATCAAGTCATTTGTATCTGCAAGGTCTTTCCAATACATTGAATCTCGTACAAAAAAGGAATTCAAACTACTTAAATCTTTTGGCAGCTCACTGTACCATGAATGAAAGAATTCAGCGGTATCCCAGAAGTAATGGCTTGGTGCTGCATTATAAGATTGCAAGTATGCAATGTCGTATTTTCCATTTTGGAAGATTTTTGAGATTGCAAGATTATTAATCCGTCTAATCGCGGTAAGATTATAAATAGAATCACAAGGGATAACAAGAGATTCAGAAGTCCAATTCCCAGCAACAAAAAATAAAGCAGTATATCCGACACATCGAATACTAGGTGGTTTACTAAATGTTTCAATGTCCGTGGCAATCGCTTCAGCTTTAGAAAAGCGTTCAAGAACCATATCAAAAGTTGCTTCATCGAACATACTCCAATTAAATTTTGTACTTGGAATCCAATTTTGCGGACTGATTAATTTACTTATATATCTCCGGGTCAAAAACTTTCCATAAGGGACTGTGACTAATTGCTCCAATGGAGGAACGAATACGCATTCCATATTTATCACTGGGACGTTGAATAACGAACCTGCGTAATTGTCTATTGAAGGCCGCTTTTTCTTCGTAGTCGAGGACTCGATTAATTTCGATAGTAATTGTTGTGAGCTGCTGACTATCGCTGTTACGTTTTTGGATTGACATAGGTATTTTAATTCAGTGAAAGTAGATGGAGTAGATAAATGCAATGCGACAGAAGCCGTTCCTACACAACTTTTCAGTTGTTGTAAGAATGGCCTGTCAGATTCTTCTCCGAGGAATAGAATTCTAGAGTGCGAAATCATCAGCGTCTGAATTTTGTGGAAGAACTGTAAATACGTTCGTCAACAGATTCAGAGCAAAGAAATCTCCACGAGTTACAACTTCATGAATCATTGTAGAATTAAATAATCTTTTCGATGGAACTATTTTGATGTATGGTATTCCACCAAGCATAAATACATTAGAGTTTTTCATGTTGTCTTTCCTGTTCAGATGTCATTAATCCATTTTCATATCTATATGTTTCTGCTAATTTCAATTCATCTTCAGTGCAAAATGCAGGATTCAATTGCCACTTAGTATATGCAGCTAATCTTTTTTCTTCAGGACTATCTAATCCCAATTTTTCATCTAAGGTACGAATTGGCGACGATGTGAATGCCGCACCAGTAATTCCTAATTGAGACTTCAATAGAAATACTTTCAATCTACTTGCAATAGTAAATCCCATCTCAGCCGTTTCAGGCCGTGAGTCAAGATTACATAATGCAATGATATAATTAATTTCTGCAACAGATAATGCAGGTCTGAATTTTTCTTGTGCCATTCTATCCTCTAAGAAATAATTGAAGAGACTGGAAGAATTGTAATCAACCAGTCTCTTGGGTTATGTCTTAGCTATTGTAAAGCTAGACAATCACTTTTGTTACGTCTGTATACGACTGCGTCTTTTCTTTATTCTGCCTTACCTTGGTAACTACTTGTACTTCCATTCCATTGCTTGCTTCCATTGTCTCTTTAATGCTTTTCGTACCAGTCGCAGCAGATAGTGTTTTCATTACTTCTTTCATCTTGCCTTGACCAAATTCATTATCCAGCATATACAATACTGAACTTTCAGCTCCTGCGGCCATAACTGGATCAGCAGCATTTGCCATTTCCACTGTCTCAACCATCACCATTTTCAATTCCAACGCCGGATGCTTGTTTACTTCCTTCGACTCCCATTTGATGCGTACTTTATGAACACCATTTGGGAATACAGCAAACTCAGGAAGATCAGCAAGATCATCAATGGAACCTTCCAACAGACTGTCAAGATTTGCTTCATTTGCCATGATTTATCGCCTTATAGTTGATTTAATAAATGAAATGAATTTACATCTACTGCCCTGCAACTGCATCCTCTACTTCAACAATGAACCAACCAAGCAACGGAGACAGAATTGCTGGTTCAATTGGTTCAATGAATAACATAATGCTAATTTTAGGTACATCTACTTCTACTTCTGAAATTTGCAGTGCTTCTGTCTTTACAGTGAATTCTTCCATCCTGTCTGCTTGTACTTCAATTTTTATTTTATCTTCAGACAATACTCCATACTCTTTTACTAGTGCCCGTCTCTTTCTTTCAATATCTTTTACAGTACTTTCTAGTTTTTGGATTGCTTCTCCAACTCTGTAGGCAACTGGAAAGGGTGGTAATTTCTTTTGTCCAAGTTGTTGCAGTGCATGAAATCCTTCAATCAGTTTAATTGCTGACATCTTATGATTCATTTTTAATTTCCTTTATTTTTACTACAATTAATGCACCAGTACAGAGAGTAAGTTTGAATGGAAAATCTAGATTAGTTTGTATGCCATGATGACCTTGAACTGATCCATACTTCTCTTGTATCGCTCTTAAATAATCATGAATTCGATGATCTTCTGAATAATAAATAATCTGTTCATTAAGACTCATTGATTCTAATTCTTTGAATAATTCAGTATTCCTTTCAATCACTGATTCATCACGACTAATTGTCATATTAAGAATTCCCCGGCAATGGACTATGTTTTGGTTTAACTGCTTGCTTAGCTTTTATTTCATCAATCTTATGCCACACTCTATTCACTTCATCATTACCTGCATCATGCATTTCTAAATCATGAGCAGTACAAAGTGCTGCAAGTGTAACCATTACTCCACCAACTTTTTGATATTTGGCGCCGGTGGGCCTACTAAATACATAATCTACTAGTTGCATTGCTTCTGATTTAGTGCAATCGCAAGCTTGTGCAAGTTCCAATGCTTCTTCAAGAAAGCGATGATTACGTTCTACTTTATCGTAAGAAATAATTGAACCAAAACAAGCAATAATCCATGCATTTACTCGTGCTTGAAAATTCATCATGATTTACTTACTCCACTCAATGAATTCAATGCAATCTGTCCTGGAGTATTACTTGCTTTTTTCTGTTCAAATATGTCAAATAGCGTTGGAGTAATCGCCGATTCGAGAATAGCGTCGGTTCTACTGCCAGTAAGGATGTTATTACTGAACGTCGTGGAAGATGAAGCACCATGTTTTTTGTTTTTGACATCAACATAAACAACGTGATCAAAGTACTTGGCGGTATTCCTAGACGATTTAGAGCTTCCACAGACTGGTACCAATTTCTTTTTTCCATCTTCCATCTCCACTTCTTCTTCGTGGCTGATACAGACAATGTTATACTTTACTTGTTGAATCTTACTCAAGAATGCTTCAACTAAATTCTTTACATGAGCCCATTCATCATAACCAAATTTGAATTCAATTCCTTTTCCTTTTCCTACTTGACCAATAATTGAATTAGTCAATTGAGTAAGACTATCAATTACAACCACTGAGTCCGTACCAAGTTTCCCAAGTTCAATAGTGGTAACTGGACTATTATCCTTTTGACAGATAGGACATGAGACTTTTCCGTGGTGTTCACAGATATTGACTGGATTTCCTGTAATAGCTTTGAGCAACGTCTCAATCGCAATGGGGAAATCTTTGCTATCTGGAATGGAAATAATCTCGATGTTTTCTTGATATGCTTTCGGCAACTTAAGTAATGTGGCATATCCATTCTCCAAATCAAACCAAATTAGTTTGTATTTTTTCGCAAGCTCACCAACTAATTGAGTCTTACCAGATTTAGGTGCGCCGTAGATTAGAATTCTATGTGCTGTACTGGGTACTTTGTCAGTGAGTTTCATAGTTTAGAATCCATTAGTTTATTTATATCAGTGATTGATTTAGGTTTACATTTATGTACTTCACCTGTCTTTGCATCATACAATATCCATTTACCATCAACACCTTCTTCTTCCCAATTCAGATTCTTCTTTCCACAGAATTTACAAGTTCTTTTTGTTTGGCGATCAGATTCTTCATTGTCGTCTCCGATGTAATCATTGAAATCTCCTCTGAATGGATTGAATGATTTGCGAGCCATAACTATTTTGATCCTTCCAATGCTTTCATCAGACTATAAGCAATCTTTGCATTTGCCATTCCAATGTCAGCAAGTGCGTGAATAATATCTGGTCTTGCGTTTGTGATAACATTGACTGAATTGGCGGCGGTGTTCATGTTATTCCTTGCAATATATCTCTGACTCTGCATCCCTTGTAAATACAATACTTCATCTTGCGCATCACATCTAACACGACGAACAGCATTAGTTACTTGATGATCCAACAATTCTGCAAGTTCTTTTCTATTCTTTGGCATCTTTATTTGCATACCATCTCGATCAATTAATCTCTCAATTCTCTTTTCTTTTTTCATTTCTAAATCTCCTTTATCACACAACTACCACCTTGAATTCTAATCATGTGAACTCTTGTATGAAAATCTACTTTACCTGCAATTTCATACTTTGATTTTTCATGGCAGCATAATTTAAAAATGGTTGTATCTAGTCTAAGTTTACAACCAGTACATTGACTTTCATCAATGGTAATCATTTCTTGGTTCCAAAGAACATTACCCGTTCAATATCTTCAGCATGAAGTCTTGCTATTTCATTCATTACAGTATTTCTATCAAAAAAGAAATTGTCATTTATGAATTCAAAAGAAATTAAATAACCACCTTCTGTTAATTCTATTGCTGAGATTAATTCAGTAGCAGGTATTAATGGCAATGCAGCAGCAATAGGACTGACACCAATTCCTAATAGTGCACCAAGAAATCCTCTGCGTTTCATGCAGATACTTTCTTATTCAACTGCATCTTCGCATGTGTTACAGCAAATTTTTTCATCCCATCACCTCTTTATCCAATTGACTCATAATCAAATCATTCAATGAAAGATTAATCTCAAAGTCTCCCTTGTTCATGTCCATAATCTTAATCACATCTTCAGTTTTCAAAGTATCTGTTAGTTTATCTGTACTTAATGTACAGATACTCAAATACTCACACTCTCTGAAAAATGCATTGCATGATTCACCATGCATTGGATATATTGATGCTCCTTCATACAACTTAATCATTTCAATATCCAATAGTATCTCTCTAATCCATAATGCACGACTGAGATAATCTTTCTGGAAATCCATTACCTCAAATTCCATTGTCTTAGTTTTATAGATTACATACTTAACTGTATACCCGGACAATTTTGGAAATGGAACATCTAATACAATAGAATATCCAATTGCTTGTGCACTATTTTTATATGTTGCTGCTGGCACATAATTCTGTGCAGTAGTCTTAACTTCCACTACCATTATTTCTTGCGTCAAATCATTCTGCAATACTACATCGACAAATCCTTTGTAAGTAAATCCATCTGGGAAATTAATTATAAACGACAATTCTACTGCTTGCTTTCCATTAATCGAAACTAGACTCCAATCTTTCAAAAATCCTTGCTTCCTCATTTCGATAAACTTGGCTATTGCATTCAATGCAAGCCAAAAAGATTTAACCTGCTTGACATTATCTGCCAGCAGGTCAGGTTCCCACATCAGGAAAGCATTAAAATAGATTCTATCCTCAGACAGTCCTTGAAAACAATTCTGTATTCCTAATCCTACAACATGACCAAATGCAAAGGTTACACTCTGACTAGAATCTTCTTCATCATCACGGACTGATTTCAGTTTGTATAACTGATACTTCCTTGGGCAACTATGTAAACTGAGACGACTAGAATAAGATAATTGTTGCAATCTAATGTCCACGCTTTTCTCCTTCTACCCAGGCGTGAAGTTCATCTAATCTAGTATTCATTTCAGGGGTTATAGCAATGTGATAACTACGAATAGTATGCATTTCATAGTTAATGCAAGCAAGCATTGCAGCTTCTCTTACTTCAGAAGGAGAATACTGTGCTTTATGAATCATATGTTCCAACATATCTACAAAAGATTTATACTGTACATTTCTTGAATATTTATCTCTTGGATAGTCGTTGGAGAATGGAGAGAGTTTCTTTGTATCCATGAAATAGTTGTCCGTATGAAATGTTTAGAATGCTACAGATTTGATTTGCTTCGTAGTTTGAATGCAGTCTGCCGAAGAATGGTACTTCTGAATCAGCGGCGGGTGAAGATATTGGATTAAGCCATTCTGCTACTAGTCTGAATCCTTCCATGTAATCACAATACATATGGTAAGGACTGAGTTCATTTATGTACAATAAATGAGATAAAGGAAAGGGCTTATTTCTTAATTCTAATTGTTCCTTAACCTTTGCTAAAGAGTCGCTGAGAGTTGTTGGCTCCAAGGGATTTCCTCGCTTCGTCTAATTCTGCTGCTAGTTCAAGCAATCTTTTATGTTCATAATCAGCAATGCTACAAGAATTTAATCCTGTGAAATTGTCTAATTCCCAAGGGCCTTGAAACATTTCATTGATTTCTTCAACAGCAGTTTTCATTTTATAAATCCGCCAATTGAGTATTTTTCAATGTAGTTTTCTTGGCCAATGTTTTCGCTGTAATCTCAGTCTTAGTCTGAAGCTTTAATACACTGACTATGATTCCAATATCTTCTTCAGACAATAATGTAACATTGTCTGGATCAGATTTCAACACTGAATGAATGTCTCGTAATAGCATTGGCATACGAGGATGTGCTTGCAATATACTCTCTTGCAATTCTGCAATCTTCATTTTGATTGCTTCTGGTGTAAGTATTGCCATGATTAATCTCTATTACAAAGATTGACTGGTTCAAAAATGCACTCTGCTACTACTGTTTCAATTATACTAGGCAATACAGCGCATCCAGTGATTAGAAGGAAAAGAACAGCGACTATTGCAATGTATGCAAATGTATATAACTTCATAATACCTCCAATTTATTTAAATTAGCAAATTTACCGTGGTATTTTATAGCTGCATTATTATATGCAAGTGCAGCTTCTTTTGCTGTTTTGTATTGACCTAATGACATTCTTACGCCATAAGCACTTATATACGCCCACCATGATTTAACTTTCTTCTTATAATATACACCTTTAAAACCAGATGTATTTGCCTTGCTTAAATTTCTATTCTGATTATTACTTTCTAAAGTACATTCTCTTAGATTAAGGCGTCTATTATCTAGCTTATTAGTATTTTTATGATCCATTAAAGGATACTCTGGAAATATTAATCTATGTAAATGAACTTGTTTACCATCTATATAGGTAGAAACGTATCCTCTACCATGAAAATGCCAAGTATGTTTATCAACAATATGTTGATCACAAACATCTACAACTATTTGACTTCTAAACAATAATTTCTTTGTCATAAGGCTTCTAATGTAGATTTCTCAGTAAGACTGAATGTAATTACAGTTCCAATTACTTTAGTCTTAATCACATGAGTAAGACCGCGTTCAGATAATTGAAACCTGTATCCTAAATCATCGTCTCGTTTGTTTTTAACCATTTTAATTATTGTTCTATGATATTGCAACGGGGCGGTGATCCTGCAAGTTTTCTTCGCTTTTAATTGCTTCCAAATTGGTAGATACTTCGATGCTGGTAAAGACAATTGGTTCTCAGTTTCTATTTGTTATATAATGCTCACTCATATGGGCTTAACTATAACTGGTACTATTTAATACCAGCTTCTAGCACCCCATACGGCTAAGCATTGATTCTGACGCATCATATACAGGCATTGTGTGCTAAGTTTCTTTCGCAATCCTGCGAGAATTGAACCCCAGAAACTCTGTATTCTTGCGTATGCTTAACTACCCTTGCAAGGATTCTTGAATTAATCCAAGTTTCTTCTTAGCAGTTTATTACGCGCACTAAGAAACTTGGAAACAGAATACGCGAAAGCAAATGAAGGGGAAGGACACTTGCTTTAGTCTGGACTCTGTGGTTTTAACACTATTGAATCCAGAGTGAAGCAAGTCTAGTATTGGGTATTGGAACTAGACTAACCAACATTCTTTACAAATTCGCCAGCATTGCAGCTTCATCTTGTTGCAACAGAGTCTCGGCTTTCTCATCCAGAAACTTGACACAATCAACATAATTCTCTGCATTGGCGCTACCATTAGTGTAAACAGCAAGCTGTTCTTTCAGCTTTTTCAAAACAGGTTTATTGCTTTTCACCGATTGAAACTTATTGAGAAACAGTTTCGCAGCAAGACTAACTTGTTCTTCTGTTTTACCAGTAATTCCCGGCATGACAGCAAGATAATCAGCAGCAAATTCTTCCCAAACTTCTTTCGCAATACCACGACCACGCTTTTCCGATTCCGGCATATTCGCAATGAAAGTCCAGAATGCTTGATTTGTAGGAAATTGAGCTACAGTCATGCTGGTATTTTCATTCAGAATTGCGCGGGCCTGGCTTGCAACTGCATCACCAACAACTGAAAGCAACAGTTCCAGTTCTTTACCGCCAGTTTCAAGAATCTTTACAATTCCTTCAACAGATGGAACAGGAAGTTTCAATTCAATTGTTTCACGCTTATTGCCAAGTTCATCTTTTTTGAAATGAAACTTGTATTCCTTCATGTCTACTTTGTTATCATGATTAGGAATAACTTGAATCGGAGCAGGTGCAGCAGCAACTTCTGGAACAGCCGGCGTATCCGCCATTTTTAAATCTCCTTTGGATTGAATTGCAGATTGAATTGCATTGATTCTAGTTCGGTTCTGGCCTAGAATCTCTGCCAGTACGATGATGCTATCCGACTACCTCTGACTTGTCAAGCAGTAAATTATTGCTAGTAGCTTGTTCAATAATTCTTGCAGTCATATCTCCAGCGATTTGTTGTGTTTGTTTGACTAATTGATCTGCAACTAGAATTAGAATTGCTTGACACTTTTCTTCGTCTAAGACTAATTGGATTCTATTTTGGTAATCATCATTGAATGTAAGATGACCTTTGAATTTACCTTTATCTTCTCCATACTGTTCACGACGCATTTCTATTCCCGTGAGTTTCATTTGATTTCCTTTTTAGGTACTACAATTCCACCTTGTTTAGACTGACTACTTTCCATTTGTCTTGCACGTTTAGTTCCTGCTACTGTGCGATGATTCTGAGTATTTTTTGAAGCAAGTGCTTGTTTCAATGCATCAGATAGTTTCATTTCTGTACTCCACAGTCAATTCTTGCAAACCAACCACCTATGAATGGTGTTATGTAAACTATCTTATGTCTACATTCATACTCTGCTGTATAATAAGCAGAGCAATCTACAAGTAACAAAATTGTTATTACTATCCAGAATTTCATGACTTCATCCTTTCGATGTTTTCATTTACATTTACTTGATTAATCATTGAAAGTAAATCATTATCACCTTGATCTACTTTCCCTTTGAAAAATTCACTTTTCTCTTCCAAACTATTACCTTTAATTCTCTGACCGTCAATTCCTTTAATGAAATGATCTGGCTCACAGATGCAATACAATTCTTCTCGCGCTCTTGTAACACCAGTATACAATAGTTCTCTCTGAATCATTGTATTATGCGATTGATGCAAGATTAAAAATACCCTTCTCCATTCAGAGCCTTGACTTTTATGAACTGTCAATGCATATGCCATTAGTAAAGCATTCACATCGCCCGCTGTTTTGATTTCAATTATCTGCATTGAGTCAATTAATCGAACAGTGATGATATGGCTTGCTTCATTTACTCGATCTTCTGAATCAGCATCACCAATACGCATAAGCATTTCATCTATTTCATCTTCCGTTGCTTCAATGTGATGTTCTGATTCTTTTCCGTTAGATTCTGCTTGGACTGTTCCCCAATAGTCTAATCTATTGCTAGGATTTTGCGGCCATTTTCCAGTGTAAGTAGGATTACGTTTGATTCCAATAATCTCTGCATCTTCTTTTTCATATAATACTTTCTCACCTTCACTGAAATAGTGTTTATTGAATCCTGCAATTACTTCATAAGTAATCTTTCCACTTTTCCGCGCGATGTGATTACCAATGTGTTTATTCAATTCAATAGTTCCACAAGCTTTATTGAATGGCATTAGAATCATATCTTCCATTGGATTGTATGCTTGAGTGTCATATCCTTTTTTGAAGAATGCTGCAATTGTAAGTAATGCTGAATCTGCACTAATCTTTTTCTTCCACGGATGTAATGTTAATTGATCTGGAAATTTCCATTCTTTGAATTCTGAAACTGGAATTGGATTGCCAGATAGAATTCTATGTGCAAGTCTAATGATTGGACTTTCCAATGCTTGGCGATAGACTTGAGTTAATTCCACTACTGGCAATGAAATCATTTTGAATCCAAGAATTGCACTACCAAATATTGGCGGTAATTGTTGAATGTCTCCAAGGAATAGAAACTGTACATTCATTGGATTTGGTAATGCAGTCCATACTTTGTAGAATAATGGAACATCTACCATACTGCTTTCATCGAATACTATGATTTTAATATTAGAATCAAGATGCTTGAATGGACCACGACTTGGTTCAAATCGCATTGTATTTCTAGGTTCATTGGTAACTGGATCAATGATTTCATAGAATACAGGTGCATATTCTAGTAATTTGTGAATTGTAATGCAATTTGCTTTCATATCTTCAGGCAATGCTTTTTTCAGATTCATTACAGCACGACGAGTATATGAAACAAATACAATTCCTGGTGTTCCAATTGGTAGATGTTTATGACTATCAGACATTAATGGAATGTGTCTATTACGCAATACTTCAGATACAGTTCCTTGCATTGTAGTTGTTTTACCTGTACCTGCTGCTCCAATTAGTACACCAGATTTACCATCGAGACAATTCTGAATGAATTGCCACTGTTCAATATTCCAAACTAATTGCTTTCCATAACGATCAATACCGTAATGGACATTTAAATCAATATTAATTGAATCATGTACACGTTCAATTTCTTTAGCAATTACTGTTGGAGTAATTGCAGATTTTTCTTTTGCTTTCTTAAGCAAATCAGATAGTCTAGACATTTCTATTCCTTTCCAGCACTGATGATTACAACATTTGATAATTGATAGTCTGTGAATGGTTCTCTGAATGAGAGAATGAATTGATTATCTGGTCTATGAAGAATCCTACCTCTTGTAGTAGGATATTTATAAATGATTTCGTATTCTTTTGAATTACGATGTAAGATTCCTTGCTTATTCTTTGATTGATTAATAATCCAATCACCAGACCAATACAATAGAAAGTATTCTTTGAAATACATTCTTGTGATATTTGGCCCGATGTGGAATATTTTAGTAGAATAGAATCGTACTGCATTACGGATTGTATTGTAGTCTACAGTTGAAATTGATTCAGGAAATAATTGTAAGTTACGACCTGTTTTCAATGGTACTCCAATCACTCGATTTTCTCTTGTAGCAACAGTTCTATCTCTAGATGCAGTCATTATAGATTCTCCAGTGTAGCTTTTGCTTTTACTTGTTCAAGACTGAGATTGTATTTCATTTTTGCTTTGATGAATTGAAATTCATTTGCATAATCAGTACGCTTTGGAGATTCTAGTGGAGCTGAATCAATCAGTAATTGCAAATTAACATCACCTACTGAGTCATTGTCTCCGAGAATTGAAAAGCTAGGACTTCCAATTGAAAAGAATCCTTTCAATGTATCCATTCCTTGTCTGATTGTTACAAATAACTGATGTGCTTGAATGGAACCACCATCTAGATTTTCTTCACAGTGTTCAATCAATTCAGCTAAGTCTTTTTCTGGAATTGAAATGATGTTTACATCAGTATGGCATTTGACAATAATCTCTTGCCAATATTCACTGCAAGTAGTTTGCTGTCCAATGTTGTCAATCATGTCAAATTCTGGAAATGCTGCTGATTCTGCTGCCCATGATGCAAGTAAGTGAGCATATTTCTTTGGATTCAAGGACGGATTTTTGATTAATTTCTCTAATCCTTGCTCTTTTCTCATTAGTCTGGAATGTAATTCTTGATTCTTCATTCCATCGAGAAAGTCTGCATATGACTGCTCCCATGTTTGAATCCAATACCTGACATTGGATAAGTCAGCAGTATCATGGGAAATTACTAGTCTTGGAACAGTGAATTTAGGATGTTTGATTGTTACGATTTTTCCAATGGTATAGAATAGACTCTCCATATTTGCTTGAATTATTTGCGCGGTGTTCGATCTACGCTTACAAGCAGTACGGAATTCTACCATTTCAGTTGCATTGAGATATGCAATGAATAGAAGATAGCTATCTGTCTCTGTTAGCTCCCCATTTTGCCAACGAGGAAAATATTTCCATAATTTAGGTAAAGTCATACTAAAAATCGGATGGAAGTATTCTCTTTGCGTAAGATGACCAGGAAAATGATCACAATTAAATTCAATCCCTGAATATTTACATAGTATCTTCATAATAGGTTCCTGTTAATTAGATATTATTTATAATTGATATTCTTCTATTTGATAATTGTTCTGACCATGTTGCCCATCTACAATTAGATTTCTCATAGTTTCCATTTACATCTTTTCTGTCCAGTGTATAATCTGTGGATGGTGCTAATCCCATATCATCTAAGAAATTGAAGAAATCTAATCTCCAGTATTGACATACAATAATTCCTCTTGCTCCATATGATTGATATTTTGGATCATTTATTGTATAGCATCTGCTGTGCATTCCATTATATGCTTTGTATTCTTTACGATACTTTATTTCATCTTTACATTTACCGCAAGATTTAGATGGTTTATCTTTACGAGTGAATCCTGCTGTATAGATTAATACAGTATTGCCACAACGACATTTACAAAGCCATTTGTAATTTCCTGCATACGATAATGCCGTTAATCTAAACTGTGTTTTTCCAGTTAAGTCTTTATGTTTTGGAATATTCACTTTACTGCTCCTGTAAGTTAAGATTACAGATTATATTATTCTGTTATTTCTTCATACAGGAGTTGATATTTGTTTTAGATAGTTTCATTGTTATACCCAATTGGCTGAACAGCCAAACTGCCAATGAGCCAATCGAGTCTAGCCTGCCTCTTGCCCTGTGTCAAGACCCCAAAAGATACTACTAGATTGCCTTCTAGGTCTTAGCATTACATTACCCCTGTCTTTAAAAATCAATTGTAAGTATATGGTATGGTATATAATAGATTGTATATACGATAACATACTAGCGCGGTAAGGAATGAAGGAGGGGAAAGTGGCAAGGAGGGGCATTGGTCAATTGGTTGTTTGGTAGACAAGCCAATTGACCAATGTTTGCTGTTAGATTCTAAACAAAATACTCCCAACGAAGTCCAGTATATTTAATCCACCAATACGCTCTGTCATAGCAACGATTACGAACATCTTCTTGCGTAGTTCTAGACGCAAGATCAAGCCATTTGTAAATCACTGGATGAATATCCATCATTTTAATCTAACTCCTTTTCATTCTTTTATCATCTGCAATGAAGTCTTGAAATGTTGGATAGAGACTACGGATTAAATCTGCTTCTTTATCAGCAGCAGCATAAGCAGCATCAGCAGCATAAGCAGCATAAGCAGCATCAGTAGCAGCAGCAGCAGCAGCATCAGCAGCAGCAGCAGCAGCAGCATAAGCAGCAGTAGCAGCAGCATACAATTTCCATTTTATATTTCTTTTCAGCCAATGTAACCATTGCCCTTTCGTACAATCTAAATATGCTTGATGTTCCGTTTCTTTTGATTGCATGTAATCCATTGCTTCTTTACATGGATTGTAGTGCTTATATTTATCTGACCAATGAGCTGATTTCATTTGATTGATTCCTTTTTTATTGAAATTTAATTACAATGAATGTAATTATATAAGACACAATCAATGCGACTATAAAGATTTTACTGCATTCGTTAGCTTGTTTCAATGTCATTTTCTGTTTCATTGTATTCCATCCTTTCATTTAATGGTTCCCACAATTCAGCATTGATTTCAATTTCTCTTTCTAATCCTGAATCATCCATTGCTTGAGCAATGATTAGATTTGCAAGTTCTACTGATTGTCTGATTTCTGGTTTTATTTGGTTATTTCCTTTCAATCTTGATTTTTGTTTTAAATAGAAAATAGATTGCCCTGAGTTTTGGCTTATCTGCGAGCCAATTAGGAGCTAGTTTGGAAACATTAGTTTCCATTACTACTTCAGATTTCCAATGACAAAGCCAATCTTCAAGGGTGAAGTTTTCCAATCTGCAACCACAAATACATTTAATACGATACGGAAACATATAGGTTCTCCTAGTAATTAATCAAGATTAAACAATTGTTCCTTGTCTTTCTTTGCTGTCTTACAAGCTAATGCTTTATTCAAATAATGATGTGTCAATCCATCATATCCAATGCTTTGCATCACCCATCTAAATTCAGGTCCATGATTCTGTTTTGCATTTGGATATTTAAATGCAACTATATGATGTGCAATTTCATGTGCTATTGTTTCACGCAATGATTCAGTATCACCACCGTGGTAATATGCAAGATTAATCCACACTGTCCTAGTTTCAGGATAATAGCATCCTGCATAATCAATTCCTTTGGAGCCAGTTTCAAATAATGGCTTGCTTGGCATTTTCACTCCGTAGACTACAGAGTAATTCTGCCAACATTCAAGGAATAGCTTATGAGCTACTGCATACTTTTCAATTTCATGCATTGGTTGGCTCTTTTCCAAGAATTTTTCTTCCATCGTATCCCTTGCATTCTTTGCATTCGTCGCAGGAATAATTTTTTGTCCCTTGCACTGGTACATTGTGTGCTTGTGCAATGTGTCCGCAAGTGCAACGTGTTCAATAACTTGTATTGTGAAACATGGTTAGGTTCCTTTGTTTGAATATAGAATCAATCAATACCACTCTGAACATAATGGAAAGGGATGGCGAACCATCCCAATCCATTACATTCCTACAGCGCAGCCAATGTTTCCGTTGCCTCACTGATCGAATTCAATTTCTCTGCTACCTTGACTGCAATGACGTGATCATAATCTTCCGGCAGCAGTTCCAATGCTTTCAACATTTGTGCTTTCACTTCTGGCGCCAATGAAACATCTCTGCCGCTCAGACTGGCGAATTTCGCTTTGTATCCTGCTACCAGTTTTTCCACCTTGTCAGCCGCAATGCCTGTCATCTTGGATTTGATTCTCTCTGCCACCAGAACGCCGAGATCAGCGTCGAACCACACTTCGATTGCTTCCTTAGTCATACGTTGCGATTCTGTTTCCAGTCTCGCTTGTGCCAGCAATGCGGTAATGCCTGTATTTTCGTCGTGAACCGTATTGCCTTTCGCATGAATGGCACTGATAACTTTCGACTTCAGCCATTCCATTTGGTCTTGCACGAACGCAACACCTTCCCCGCTCTGCATGAATACATTCCGCACCGCTTCCGTGATACTCGGCGCAACGCAGACAATGCCAGATTTCCCTTTTTTCCCATCATTGCGGGAAACACTGTAAACCGTCATCCCTTCCGTAATGGTCTTGGGAAGGTCTTTTGTCGCAATCACTGTGTAAAGCATTTGATAGTCTCCGGTTAGATTGTCGGTATGCTATCTAGCATCCGGTATTGTCCTGCTATACAGTAGCAGGACAAGCCCTGACACTAGTCAGTAACCTTCCAAGCACTAACAGGAATATCAGGGAAGTATTGCAATCTGATAACCAGAAACGCTCTGTAAGAATCGCAAACGATTTTTTGCTTATTCACTGTAACGAATGTCATATCATCCTTTTGAATGATGTTGCAGATATTCCTAGCGCGTAATTGTCCCTAGGATACACATTGTTATTGCGTAGCCGTTGAACCCGCAATGTGCGAGCGCCCGGAAAACCATTCTACGCGGTTACATCATACTACAATGCAAGTGCCATACCAGCTATTAGATTGAAATGAATATAAATAATCCAATAGAATCAAGCACTTAGGTCTGACCTACTGGCACAATCTTTGCTACACATGACGTAATCTGTTAGTCAATGCGACCAAAAATGGCAAGTCATTGATTATACAGGGAAAGTTACTGACAATTTAGGTCAGGTATTGACTGAGACGCATTACTATCTGCACCGTGCGCTGTAAGCACTCACTATCAGCCAGCCTGTAGCGGAATAAGAATCATTCAGTGTAAGCACTCACTAACT